>WBZR01000430.1_pt1 | contig 68131 bp, 54 predicted proteins | sample 5204231 | NCBI WGS metagenome assembly WBZR01 (sample SAMN12412403, study PRJNA552823) | activated sludge metagenome | isolation source: activated sludge from anammox sidestream of wastewater treatment plant... | place: USA: Virginia | collected 2017-08 | reverse complement strand
TAACGCTCCTTCTTGCAGCAATCGGAATTTCCGGAGAAATTCCTGAATTAGAAAAAAGTAAGTTACCAGTCGGGCTTCAAAGTGAAATCCGATTTAGGACAGTTCCGGGTTGCTGAGAAAATTGCGGTTAACCGAACCACCCTCATACAACTGCCGGATTCAGACACTTTCATGGCGAACATCTCCTCTGTTTTTGTGAATAAAAAACCTGTTTTTTTACAGGTACTTATGTGATGCCTTAAATCAGATAAAGTTCAATATCGAAATATATGGCCTATTCCATGCCAATTACGCTGAAAAGCAGGGGTATATTTCCGGTTTACACTCCTTCTGTCGTGGTGCCGGTATGTCGCCGGGTGAAAGCGTACAGCAGTGAACTGTACCGCTTCCTCAGTCGGGGTATTTTGATTATGAAATCCGGCCAGGCTGATCAGGCTTTCCCCCATTCAGTTTTCATTCAGATTGGGTGGCGTAAATTGGTATCATCAGGAATCAGCCTGATGAGTACAACACCGAGGAGGAAAATATGAATATCAAAATAAAAAATCTGACTGGCCTGGCGTTGACCGCATTCCTGGCTGCCAGTCTGGCTGCACCCTCTATGGCATATGCGGGTGGGGGACATCGTGGTCATCACGATCGCCACGATCATCATGATCGCCACCATCACCATGACCATTATGACCATTACTGGCGTTCTGGCGGGCAGGTACGTATCTACAGTCAGCCGCCAGTCTATTATCAGCAGCAGTATTACCCGCAACCGCAGTACAGCTATTATCCTCCGGCCCCGGTTTATATCGTTCCGCCTCCCCGGGTATCGGTGGGGGTCAATACCCCAAATGTAGATTTCATGTTACGTTACTGACGGTACAAGCGGGCGTCAGATACGGGTCAGAGCTTACCCTTTCCCCGCTTGATTTCTATTTTCGGTATACGGGGATGGGGTGTGATGACGAAATGGTGGCAAGCGGCACTGGTGGTGCTGAGCGTGGTCGCTGCGATATCGGACACCACGGCCGGTCGGCATAATTCTGCCAGTGGGCGTAACAGCGCGACCAGTCCTGCCGGCGGCATTTCAGAGCAACATGCGATTGCCATTGCGCAGCAGCATTTCAAGGGGCATGTGCTGGCAATCAGCCAGTCTGATAAACACTATCGCATCAAAATTCTTAGCGAGCGAGGTACCGTTCATATGGTGCTGATCAATGCCGTGGATGGCTCTGTCGTATCCGCTCGCTGATTCCTGGATGACTCCTGAAATCAGATGCATGATTCAAGTCAATTCATTCTGTTACCACAAGTGTGCCGCAGGGGAGCTGAATGCGTATTCTGGTCATTGAGGACGAACCGCATTTGCAAAACCAGATTCGCCAGCAGCTGGAAGCCGCCGGGTACATGGTAGATACCAGCGGTGATGGTGATGAAGGGTTGTTTCTTGCCACAGAGTATCGTTTTGATGCTGCGATTATTGATATCGGCCTGCCTGGTAAATCCGGCCTGGAAATCATCAGTGCACTGCGGGAACGCGGCAGTCTGCTGCCGGTTCTGGTACTGACTGCACGCAGCAGCTGGCAGGATAAAGTGCAGGGGCTGGAGGCGGGAGCAGATGATTACCTGACCAAACCGTTCCAGATGGAAGAGCTGCAGGCCAGAGTCAGGGCATTGCTGCGCCGCGCTACCGGCATTCCGCAAACCTTGCTGAAATGCGGCCCTATTTCGCTGGATGTAACGGCGCAATCCGTCAGCATTAATGATACAAACATTGAACTGACCACGTTTGAATACCGTCTGCTGGAAGAGCTGATACGCCACCGCGGTGAAGTGCTGTCCAAAGAATCGCTGGCGGATTCCCTCTATCCGCACGATGAAGATCGCGACAGCAACGTGCTTGAAGTCATGATCGGCAGATTACGGCGCAAACTCGATCCGGAAGGCACGCTGAAACCGATCGAAACCATGCGCGGGCGCGGCTACCGTTTCACGCTCGACTGTAACAAACCATCATGATGTCGCTCAATCAGCGCGTCCTGATTAGTGCCACACTGGTACTACTGGTCTTTATTGCCGGAATCACCCTGACACTGGATCGCGCGTTCTATGACAGTGCACGTGTCGGCGTAAAGGATCGGCTGTTCGCCAAACTGCTGATGCTGCTGGGTGATGCTGAAGTGGAAGAATCCGGTGATCTGGATGTTGCCACCAATCTGCTGGATGCGGAATTCAGCCATGTCAATTCCGATATCTACGCCTTTGTGACGGGCCCTGCCAATACCATCCTCTGGCGCTCCACCTCCTCCCTGAATAAACCAATGCCAGCCATCACCCCGCTGGAGAAAGGCAGCAAGGAGTTTGAGCAGATTACTCTGGAGGGGGAGCCTTATTTTATCTACCGTTACAGCGTTGCCTGGGAAATCGCGTCTGGTGATGTGCCGCTGGTTTTTAACGTGATTACCGATACGGTGCTGCTGGATGCGCAAATTGAACGCTATCGTGAAGATATGTGGAGCTGGCTGGGGCTGATGGTAGTTTTCCTGCTGGCTACGCAAATGCTGGTTTTACGCTGGGGGTTACTGCCATTACGTACAGTTTCCACCGAGCTGGCAGCGATTGAATCCGGTCATCAGGACAATCTGAAAGGGACCTACCCCAAAGAACTCAAACTGCTGACTGACAGCATCAATTCCCTGATAGCGCATGAACGTAAACAGCAAAGGCGTTATCGCAACGGGCTGGCTGATCTTGCTCACAGTCTTAAGACGCCACTGGCCGTACTGCAAGGTGCAGTTCAAGGCGAAGGTGATGAGGCTGCCCGGTACAAAATAATGCAAGAGCAGATTGAGCGCATGGATAATACTATCCAGTACCAGCTGCGCCGCGCTGCAACGGCCGGCAGTTCGCCCGGAATGGGGGTGGTTCTGTTGCGCCCGGTGGCAGACAGAATCATCAGCCTGGTTACCAGGGCTTATCGTAATAAACAGCCGGACATTACAGTGGAAGTGGATGACAGCATCGGTTTGCGTATCGACGAGGGCGATCTGATGGAGCTGCTTGGCAATCTGATCGACAATGCCTTCAAATGGTGCCGCCACAGCATCCGTTTATCTGCCGGTTATCAGGAAGATCAGGTCGTGATTCAGATCAGTGATGACGGCCCCGGTATTCCACCACAGGAAATTACCCGCATTCTGGAACGTGGTGCACGTGCGGATCAGTCGACTCCCGGCCACGGTATTGGTCTTGCCATCGTGCGCGACATTATGCAGGTCTATGATGGCGGGTTGCTGATTGAAAACAGCCCTGGTGGCGGTCTCAGCGTAATTTTGTGTTTTGAGAAAAGCAAATAACACAGTATCAGAGCAGCTGCATTATCAGGGCGAATATCCTTTTTTGCCCCGCGTGCTTCACGCTTCCAGCGGCGAAACAATCGTGTTGCCACATCCCGCGCTTTAATGAATTACCCGGGTTTAATACCGGGGGATTGTCTGGAATGGCAGCTCTATTTTTTCTTCAGATAAAACAAATATTCGCCCGTATTTTCGGATGAGGACAACAGTTCATGTCCGGTCTGATCGGCGAACACCTGAAAGTCAATCATCGCCCCCGGATCAGTCGCCATGATCTTGAGCACCTGTCCACGCGCCATTTCAGACAGGGATTTTTTTGTCCGCAGAATAGGCAGCGGGCAGATGAGCCCGCGTACATCCAGCTCTCTGTCAAACAATTCGTTATCCGGATTCATTTTGTGATTGTCTTGAATCATCCTGAAAACCCCGGTTGACCGCTTGTTTGTTGTCTTAACATCATGACAGTTTTCAACTTTATTTCCATTTTCGTGTTCACCTCTCTGGCGAGTTCACTCCTGCCCGCCCAACTGAGGTTTTCAGGATTATCCCGATTAGCAGATCGGTGAATTTTACCTGTTTGGGATAGTGAAGATCTAATACTGATTGCCGGGAGCGTTTTTTACATCGACAAGGGTTGCACATAGCCGGTCAGCTCCATGTAGCCATGCCCGGCAGGTTCACCATCGCGCGTGAGGGTGACAGCGCCTTCCCAATAAACTGCGCCGGCAGAGGTGCGTGCATCCAGTTCCTGATCATCCATTAACGGTGTAATCAGCCATTCGATTTTTCCGGTCCGGACGCGGGTGGCAACCGGATAATCTGCCTGGGTGCGGGCAGAATGCCAGGTGCGAATCGGGTGAAAACTGACCTGATCGGGCGTGAATGTCTGAATATGGCCGGCAGCATCGCGTAACGCGGCATGTGCCCGGATTTTACTGCCGTCTTTTCCGCGTATCTGGAAAGCCATCAGAGCAGCGCCATCAGCGAGGCTCGCGCCAATCCAGTCCCAGCCTTGTGCATTGGCATCCAGCAGTGCGCTTGACCATTCGTGATCGAGCCAGGCGGTGCCGGTTACCGGCATATCTTCTCCCTGGCGGCGGATGGTGCCGGTTATCTGTAAATGCGGTTCACTGTAATAGTAACTGGCCTGTTCCGGTTCAGGCCCTTTGCGGGAGAAGCCGTTTTCACCCTGCTGCATCAAGGGTTGTGCAGGTGTCAGCGTGAAATCCAGGGTGAAATTTTCTGCCCTGATATGGGTGCGGTAATGGCCATCAGCTTCGCGCACAAAAGACCAGTCATCCAGTTTGACATCGGTATTGCCGGTTCTGGCATATGCCAGATCGAAGCCTGCACGGGCAATTTTCTGATCATGCTGCAATCGGCCGATTGCCGGATCAGACAGTGCAACATGGGCAATGATCAGCTGTTGCGGAGAGAAGTGGCTGGGGTTGTCTCTGTCGGCCCGGGTGGCTGTGCGGAAGAAAGTGATCTGAAAGCCGAGCGGTTTCCCTGCCGGGGTTTCCAGCCAGCCGGTTACATACCACCATTCAATTCTGAAATCGTTATGTGCGCCAAAATCATCCGGGAATTCAAGGATCTTTCCGGGAACAACCGGTGCCAGTGCGGGTGGAGCGGAAGTTGCCATACCCTGAACAGCCAGCCAGCCAGATACTATCCAGAATATAAAAAGGTTACGCATTACCAGTCCTCCCTGACGGCACGAATGACATTACCGGACGCTGCACGGCGGCTGGCGGAAAATGCGGTTGTTGCCGCCGCCCCCAATACTGCCAGTGCCATCAGCAGCAGCCATGTCCAAGGCATGTGCAGTTGCATGCTCCAGTGGAAAGATTGTGGATTGATGATAAAAATCAGGATCAGGCTGATGCCGGTGCCCAGCAGAAATCCGGCAGCAATACCAAATCCGGAGAGTAGCCCGCCTTCCAGCGTCAGCATGCGATAAATTTGCCGTTTGCTGAAGCCAATGTGACGCAACATGCCAAATTCCCTGACCCGGGTCAGCGTTTGAGCTGAAAAGCTGGCTGCCACACCCATCAGGCCGACGCCAATTGCTACCAGCTCCAGCAGATAGGTGACGGCAAAACTGCGATCAAACTGCTTCAGGGCAACGGCGCGAACCCGGCCGGTTTCCATGATTTCCAGTGTGTTGCCAAACGGCAGTGCCTTCAGCGAAGCAATTACCGTGTCGGTTACAGCCCCTTTTTTCAGCCACAGTGCAGCATCACTGATATGATCGTCTCCCGTCAGATTGCGATAATCAGACAGCTGCATCTGAACAGCGCCAAACATGCGGCCGTAATCGCGCCAGATTCCGGCAACAATAAAAGATTGTGCGGGATCGGCAAAAGGCAGTGTGACCCGCATGCCGGTCTGATAGCCGTACAGATCAACCATGGCTTCTGATGCCCAGATCGGTATGGTATCCGGTGGAATATCGCCGGGTGAAAGTGCGACTCCGGTCAGCGGCAGAATCAATCCGGGGTTGTTTTCGTCAATCGGCCGTGCCAGCAGTGTAATGTTTGGCCTGGCGGGATCCAGCGTCAGCGGGATCGAGCGGATGAAATCAGTGCGTTCGACAGCCGGAATGCCGGCGATTGCCTGTTGCTCGTCCCGTATGAATCCACGCATATCCTGATGAATAGTGGAGTGCAGATAAAGATCGGCCGGCAGCACACGTGTCAGCCAGTCATCGACCGATATACGGAAACTGGCCACCATGATCGCCATGGCAACCATCAGGCTGAAGCTGACCAGTATTCCGCCCAGCGCAACCGCAGCCAGACCGGAGGCGTTGGAAAGCCGGGTGACGGCCAGTACAGTCAGTACACCGGATCTGCCCGGATTGAGCGCATGTGACAATGCGGAAAAAAACAGGCCGCACAAATATGGCAGTGCAGCCATGCTGCCGACCAGCAGCAGGACAACTGCAAGGTAGCCGAATACGGGCAGATCATTCACTGGCGGTAAACCGGAAAAAAGGATGCCTGCCAGCAAACAGACAGCAGCCAGTCGGGGAGCGCGTAATGCAGCCAGCACGGTGTACTCACTGCCGGATTTAAGCGCGGGCGCCGGGTGTGTGTGAGCCGCTTCCCATGCAGGCAGCAGGCTGCCTGCAATCGTGACGCCGGTACCCAGCAGAAAATAAAACAGTGCAGCGAGGGGATCGGGGTGCAGGCGGGGCTCCAGCCCCGGGAAAAAACCGGCTCCCAGATCTGCCCCGAGATGGTGAAGGGCTGTGGCCGCCAGCAGATAACCCAACGCCAGCCCCAGCAGCGATCCCAATATACCCAGCGATCCGCTTTCCAGCAGTAACTGGCGCAACAGCTGGCGGCGTGTCATGCCCAGCACACGCAGCAGAGCCAGCTGTGACCGTCGCCGGATGGTGGACAGCACCTGGCCGGAAAAAATCAGGAATGCACCGGTAAACAGGGCAACCAGCGCCAGGATATTGAGATTAACGCGATAGGCGCGTGACATATTGCGTGCCCGTATATCGTCATCCTCACTTTCTGTCAGCAGAAAAGACGGGCCCAGCTCTTTATCCAGTGTTGCCCGGAAAGCATGGTGATCCACGCCTTGCTGCAGTTTCAGTTCAATGCGGGAAAGGCGGCCGATCTGGTCGAAGCGCCACTGTGCCGCGCCAATATCCATGACGGCAATACGCTGGCCGGCATGTACCCGGGTTAATCCGCCAGCGACACGCAATTTCACCTGTTTGGCTCCCGTACTGACCTCAATTGAATCACCCTGTTTGACAGCGAACCATTCCATTGCAGCCGGAGACAGAAAGACAGCGTCGTCAGCCAGAGTATCCATGCGCTTATCTTCGGCGGGAACCCCAATCAGATCGGGCGTGACAGCAGCAGCACGAAACACATCCAGCCCAAGAATCGTGAGGACGGGGTTGTGCATGGTTTTTGTTTTGGCGGGTACGCCAGCGGTAATCTCCAATACCGGGCTGGCTTGTGCCACACCGGTATGATGCATGAGTGCGGGGTAAAGGGATTCATCAAATGTGGTTCGTACGGCGCGCACTGTCAGATCGGATGTGCCGGAGAGACTGCGGGTGGCTGTAGAAAATTCAGTAACTGCAGCGGTATTGATGAGGTGGATGGTGAAGCCCAGCGCCACACCCAGCATGATGGCCAGCACGGCGACAATGGATTGCAGGCGGTGTGAGTGCCACTCGCCCAGCAGCAGCCAACGGGTAAGTAATGCCGGGGTCATTGCCGGTTTTCCGGTTGGGCTGAGTGAAACGGAGCAAGGCCATAACTGTCCAGCTTCAGGATTTTGTCCGCAGTTTCCGCTGCGGTGTGTGAATGAGTGACGATAATTGCAGAAGCGCCACTGGTTTTGATCTCGGTGCGGATCAGCCGCAGTATCTCTCCGGCAGTATCCTGATCAAGATTTCCGGTGGGTTCGTCCGCCAGGATCAGGCGCGGGTGATGTACCAGTGCGCGGGCAACAGCCACACGCTGCAGCTCTCCCCCGGACAGCTGATGCGGGAAATCCTGCTCCCTTCCCTGCAGCCCCACTGCGGCCAGCATGGCAGGTGCACGATCAAGTGGCAGTCGGTTGAGCAGTAATGGCAGTGAAACATTCTGCAGCAGCGTCAGATGCGGCAAAACGTGAAACGCCTGAAAAATAAATCCCAGATGCCTGCGTCGCAGCAGGGTGGCGGCTTCATCTTCCACCGGTAAAACTTCGCCTTCAATCCGGATTTCACCGCTATCAGGGCTGTCCAGGCCGGCAATTAGATTCAGCAGTGTTGATTTGCCTGCACCGGATTCTCCCATGATTGCGATGTATTCACCGGCTGTAAAGCGGTACGACAGCCCGGACAACACCTGACGGCCGGCGTAGGTTTTGCTGATTTTGTGCAGTTCCAGAACGGGTGTAAGGCTCATACCGGATATTGTATAGTTGAGAACGTGATCAAAGCATACGAGGTTTTGACTGAAATGGACATTCAAATCAAAAGAGCTTACGAACCGGCTGATCCGGCAGATGGCTGCCGTATTCTGGTGGATCGACTCTGGCCGCGCGGATTGAAAAAAGAACAGGTGGCGTGTGATCTGTGGCTGAAAGAAATTGCACCAAGTACGGATTTACGCAAATGGTTTAACCACGAGCATGAAAAATGGCCGGAATTCCAGCGGCGCTATCGGGATGAACTGTCTGCCAGTGCTGATGTGAAAGAACTGCTGGACAGAGCAGCCCGAGGACGGCTGACACTGGTATACGGCGCGCATGATCAGGAATGCAATCAGGCGGTGGTACTACGGGATTATCTGCTGGAGCTGTGCTGAGAAGGTTCTGTTTTACATGGATACGGTGGCTGATTGAGGATTTTTCAAATCGAGCGTTGCACTTCAAATTTGCATCCGGGAATATAAACAGAACGCATAATGCGCATAAGCTATTGTATAAATAGCTGTTATATCTTTTTTGTTGAGTGACTTGTTTCGTCAGCAATAAACGGAGGTATCAAAATGTTTTTTCTTAAAGAAAATTGGGCTGGAAAACGAATCTTCATGACCAGTATTACGCTATCCACGATATGGCTTGTTCTGTTCGTTTATATGATTGAAGAAGCTGTCGGGAAAGATATTGGAAATAGCGATCAGTGGTCAGGTGGAAGAAACGTTTACGACACGATATGCCAGCATTGTCACGAAACCGGGGTAGGTCCTGTTATCAAAGGCCGGCAACTGCCGGTTGAGTATATTACTCATGTCGTACGGCACGGATTTCGAGCCATGCCGGCCTTTCCCGAGCCATATATCAGCAATGAAGATTTGAAATCGCTTGGACAGTATATTCAGCAAACCACTTCTGAAAAAAAGTGAGGGTGATTCTATGGATACGCAACGTCGCCTGTTACTCAAAAGTATCGCTCTGGGTGGAATTTCAGGTTGTCTCGGATGGGTGGGTTCAGGTACTGCCCTGGCTGCTGCCAGGCAAACTCAATCTGCCGGGCTGATCAATCCTGTCACAACTCTGCTGCTGGTAAATCGGAAGGCTGAATATTCAGCTTTTCTGCAAGGAGCAAGAGTTACCGGGAATACCAATATAAAAATATATGACCTCGACTCCGAGCGGGATTTTCTGTCATCACTACAGCGCCATATTAGCGGGATGTCAACAGAAGGGCTTATCGTTACAGGTCTGGCGGATGATGCTCACGGTACGCTTATTATCGATCAGGCGCGTTCTCTGGGTGCCTGTATGCGCTGGCTGGGACAACATACAGTGGAGTCGGGACAATCCCGTCATTTGTTGTATAGCAGCGAGATTGCTGGTGATCGCGGTGGGTTGTTTGGTCGCCGGCTTGCATCGCATGGCTTTAGCTGTATCTCTGAAGGAGGCCGGATGAGAGAAGGACAGCCATTATATGAGCCCGTTTTGTACACTCGTGAAGGAGGTACGGAAGATTTGCAATGGAGTATGGACCTTGGATTTGCGCTGGTCGGCAATGACCCGGCCGATTTTTCGAATATTTCACAGATTGACAGTAACTCGATCGTGCCACTGAACGGACATTTTATTTCCTTTACCTTTGAGATTTGAGGAGATTCACTATGAGCGAACAAAAGTATGCTGTGTTGCCCCGGGGAATTTCCCAGCAGGAATTTCAGAAAGCCATCGAAGAATTTCAAAAGCTGCTTGGTGATGAAAATGTATTGACCAAACCAGAACAGCTGGTCCCCTACACAAAAATCATGATGCCGGTTGCTGATTCCGAACATGCTCCGTCGGCTGCTCTGGTCGCAACGACTGTGGAACAGGTTCAGGGAATTGTCAGGATCTGTAACAAATACAAGATTCCCATCTGGACTATTTCTACCGGTCGCAATTTTGGCTATGGCTCTGCTGCCCCGCAGCATCGTGGACAGGTGATACTGGATCTCAAAAGAATGAACAAAATCATTCATGTTGATCCGGATCTGTGTACAGCACTGGTTGAGCCCGGGGTAACTTATGGGCAGCTATATGACTACCTGCAGAAAAACAATCTGCCATTAATGCTGTCATTTTCCGCGCCATCTGTCATTGCCGGGCCGGTTGGCAATACCATGGACCGTGGCGTCGGCTATACCCCGTATGGCGAGCATTTTATGATGCAATGCGGTATGGAATTGGTATTGGCCAATGGTGAAATACTGAGAACCGGAATGGGAAGTGTTAAAAATGAAAACAGCTGGCAGGTTTTCAAGTGGGGATATGGTCCAACTTTGGATGGCATGTTTACCCAGTCCAATTACGGTATCTGTACCAAGATGGGTTTCTGGCTGATGCCCAGACCTCCGGTAATCAAACCATTTGAGATCCGGTACGAAAATGAATCTGATATAACGGATATTGTCGAGCTGCTGCGCCCGCTGCGAATTGCCCAGATCATTCCAAATTCAGTCGTGATTGCCAATATACTTTGGGAAGCAGGGAGCGCCAATGTGCGCCGTTCTGAATATGTAACTGGAGGTGGCGCAACACCGGATTCAGTACTCAGGCAAATCCAGCGTGATAAAAATCTGGGTGCCTGGAATGTTTATGCCGCACTGTACGGTACTCAGGAACAGGTTGACGTTAACTGGAAGATTGTTACTGAAACGATCAAAAAATCAGGTAAGGGTAAGATCATTACTCAGGAAGAAGCGGGCAATACTCAGCCATTCAAGTATCGTGCCGAGCTGATGTCCGGGATACCCAACCTGCAGGAATTTGGATTGTATAACTGGCGTGGTGGTGGCGGCTCCATGTGGTTTGCGCCAGTCAGTCAGGCTCGTGGCAGCGAATGTGATAGACAGAAGACGCTGGCAAAAAAAATTCTCAACAAATACGGCCTGGATTACGTGGGTGAATTTATTGTCGGCTGGCGTGATATGCATCACGTCATCGATGTGCTGTACGACCGTACCAGCAAAGAAGAAACCGAGTCTGCCTACCGGTGTTTTCATGAGCTGATCAATGAGTTCGAAAAGGAAGGTTATGCTGTTTACCGCGTTAACACTGCCTTTATGGAGCGTGTTGCACAGAGTTATGGCCCGGTAAAGCGCCGGGTCGAACATGCAATTAAACGGGCACTTGACCCCAACAATATTCTGGCACCGGGAAAATCCGGAATTGATCTTGATACTTTTAAGGAATAATGGTTCCTGAGATATGGTTTTTCGAGATACCCAATATTTATTATGAAAAAAATCAGAATCGGGCAGGGGTTTGATATTCACCCGCTGGTGGTCGGGCGTGATCTCATCATCGGCGGGGTGGTCATTCCGTATGAAAAGGGGTTACTGGGTCATTCGGATGCGGATGTACTGCTGCATGCCTTGTGTGATGCACTGCTGGGTGCGGCTGCACTGGGTGACATTGGCCGGCATTTTTCTGATACGGATGCGCGCTACAAAGGTATCGACAGTCGCAGGCTGGTGCGTGAAGTTCACCGGCTGCTGACTGAAGCAGGCTATCAGGTGGTGAATGTTGATGCGACCATCATCGCACAGGCGCCCAAAATGGCACCGCATATTCCGGGGATGATCGCCAACATCGCGCAGGATCTTGCTATCCCGCCGGGTGATATCAACGTTAAAGCAAAAACGGCTGAAAAACTCGGTGTGGTCGGGCGCGGGGAGGGCATCGTTGCGGAAGTGGTTTGTCTGATCGCGGGCAGAAACGAGGTCTGAGCACCATGTCTGACACGTCGTCTCCGGTCAGGCTGTTTTTTGCATTGTGGCCGCCGGAAGCCGTACGCGAGCAACTGGCGCGATTGGCTAGAAAGATTGCAGATCACTGCCCCGGCCGTCCTGTACGACCGGAAAATCTGCATCTGACGCTGGCGTTTCTGGGAGAAACAGACCGCAATATGATTCCGGCATTGCGTCAGGCGGGTTCAGTCATTCAAAATGTATCGTTTGATCTGCTGCTGGACAAGCTGTACTGCTGGGGTAAAGGCAATATCATCGCTGCCGGAATTTCGCAAAACAGTCATGAACTGGCGGCACTGGCACAGGAGTTGCGCAATCAGCTGACTGCTGCCGGAGTGCGTTATGACATGGTGAAATTCGTGCCGCATGTTACGCTGGTGCGCAATGCAAAATGTAATCACATATCTGAAATAATCCGCCCTGTTACCTGGACAGCCACACACTGGTCGCTGGTGCAGTCCCGGCTATCCCAATACGGATCAGTCTATCAATCGCTTGCAGACTGGACACTCGCGCCACCGGATAATTAATGAACATCGTCGCATTTGATACCTCAACCGAATATTGCTCCCTTGCGCTGTGGCTGGATGGCAGGCTTATCAGCCGGGATGTGCTGGCGGGACAGCGTCATTCCGAATTGCTGTTGCCGATGCTGCAAACCATGCTGAATGAGGCCGGGGTTACGCTCAACCGGATTGACGGTATTGCTTTTGGAGCAGGCCCGGGTTCATTCACCGGGTTGCGCATTGCCTGTAGCGTCGCGCAGGGGCTGGCATTTTCTCAGGATATACCGGTTGTCGGAATCAGTACGCTGGAGGCACTGGCACAACGGGTAGATACGCCTAAAGTACTGGCCGTGCTGGATGCACGCATGGGTGAACTCTATTTCGCTGCATATGAAAAAGCAGCAACCGGCTGGTCTGCTGTCCATGAACCCCTGCTGTGCCGGCCGGAAACGGCTCCGGCAGTATCCGGGGGCGGGTGGACAGGCTGCGGCAGCGGTTTTGATCTGTATCAGCCTGGCCTGTCTGAACATTACAATGGCAACCTGCAGCAGATCATTTCCGGCTGTTATCCGCATGCCAGGGAAATGGTGCAAATGGCAGTGATCCAATTTGACAATGGAGAGGGCAAAGCAGCAGAAGAAGCACTGCCGGTGTATATCCGCAACAAAGTCGCGCTGAAAGAAAGCGAGCGGGGGCGATAGCAATGGAAACGGCAGCGACCGGCAACTCCCGGATCAGCATTCGTGAAATGCGTGAGGAAGATCTGGAACAGGTTATCCGCATCGAGCATGAGATTTTTCTCTTCCCTTGGTCGATCATCAACTTCAGTGATTCAATCAGGGCCGGCTACCATTGTCGCGTGCTGATACAGCCAGGCGCCGGATCCGGGACTGAACCGGGCGCCAAACCTGATACAGAGATATCGGGTGCGGATGTGGTGGCGGGTTACGGCATTCTCATGGTCGGACCGGGTGAAGCGCATGTACTGACACTGGGGGTGGGGTTTGCCTGGCAGAATCAGGGGCTGGGTGGCAAGATGCTGCACCACCTGATTGAGCTTTCCAGAGAGCATCAGGCGGACTATGTGTTGCTGGATGTGCGCGAATCCAATACCGGGGCGGCAAACCTGTACCGCCGCCTTGGATTTCAGCAGATTGCCGTGCGCAAGGGCTATTACCCGGCAATGTGCGGGCGCGAAGATGCGCTGGTCATGAGACTGGAACTGTGAATCCGAAGATACAGATTCCCGGATTTTCCGGTTTGTCTGATTAAACGGTGTACAACCATGGATCCAAATAGGCTCAAGGAACTCGGGTTGTTACCGGCGTGGCGCATCAGGCCGGGTGCCATTCCCGGACAACCTTCCGTTCAGTTACCTGCCGCATCATCTGCAGGCGCACCCGCTGTGGAGGATGCTTTGTCAGCAGAGGATCGTACAGCCGTTATCGCTCGTGCCGGCTGGGATCAGTTGCGGCAGAGGGTCAGCAGTTGCACCGCCTGTCCGCTCAGTCAGACGCGCAAGCAAACCGTGTTCGGTGTCGGTGATGAACAGGCTGACTGGCTGTTTATTGGAGAAGGGCCGGGCGCGCGCGAGGATGAGCTGGGTGAACCGTTTGTCGGCCAGGCCGGGAAACTGCTCGATAACATGCTGCAGACGATTCATCTTGAGCGTGGCAAGAATGTCTATATTGCCAATATCGTGAAATGTCGCCCGCCGGGAAATCGTAATCCGCTGGATGCAGAAGCGGAACAGTGTCGCCCCTATCTGCTGCGCCAGATTGCATTGATTCAGCCCAGGCTGATCGTGGCACTGGGCAAGGTGGCTGCCCAGAACCTGCTTGCCACCGATGCCAGCATTGCCAGCCTGCGCGGCAGGTTGCATGAATTCTCCGGTATTCCCCTGATCGTTACCTATCACCCGGCCTATCTGCTGCGATCACTGGCTGACAAAGCCAAAGCATGGGAAGACCTGTGCTTTGCCCGCGCAACCATGCAGGCCATGCAGAATCTGCCGGCTGTCCCCCGGCTGTAAGCGGTTTTATTGTTCAGGCTGCTGTCAGCCGCCGGGCGCGGAAGGCACGGCCTGCTTTTTCGGGGTCCAGCACGGGCAGCATGCGTATGGTACTGCCGCTGCCAATCCGTGCCAGTTTGCCGGAATGGATCACACATTTCAGATCATCGCCCGCCGATCCGCCAAACTGCAGTAATGCCGGTTCCCATTCGACGAGTTCAATCGATTTCAGGGTGGGGATGGCAAACCCTGTCGCTTTATCGTCAATTTCCACTGCCGGAATAGTCGTGGCGGATGAAGTTCTGTTCCGGGCTGCCGACATCCGCCAGCACTACGATTTCACCATTGGATTTCAACCCTGCATTACTCAATACCAGAAACCGCTGTGATACCGAAGCCGGAAAAGACGTTCCGGGAATGACACCGCTGAACAATTCCGGGTGTGGCAAGGCACATCGTCACTTCGCCGGAACAGATGCGTACAGCATCAATTACCTGATTTGTGTACACCGCTGGCATCAATGACAGGTTGCAGAGCGTATTCTGCCGGTTCATTCGGCCACGCGATAAAACGTACCGCCTGAAAATGGAGGAGAGGGCCTGGCATGGATAAAGGCGGAAATACTTGCCTTTTTACCCGGTTTGCCTGCCAGATCAGGGAATTAACATTGGCAAACCATACTTATAACAGGAAAATGCCATGCAGAATCACAGAAACGGGTGGAGGCTGATCCCGGTTACATTAGCCTTGCACACCATGCCGGTACTGGCAACAAACGGCCATATTCTCCACGGGGTCGGGCCCATTAATCAATCCATGGGCGGGGCTGGAATAGCGACATCGATCGATGCGATCGGGTCCAACCATAACAATGTGTCGTCGATTTCCTTTCTTGACACAAGTTCCATTGAGTTTGCTCTGGAGCTGTTTATCCCAAACCGGAGTTTTTCCGGGACCGTCAATGGCGGTCCTTCCGGTACCGTGGACAGTAAGACCCGCGAAGCGATCCTGCCCTCTTTTGGCCTCGTGTACAAGACACAAGGCCCCTGGGCATTCGGATTTTCAGCAATGGGAATATCAGGATTCGGCGTGGATTACCCGGCCAACAATCCGAATCCTGGCGGCAATTTCAATCCTCTGGCGTTACCCCAGTCAATGGGTGGGTTTGGTGCTGTTTACTCGAATTGCCAGATGATGCAGTTGACCCCTTCAGTGGCGTACCAGTTGACACCAGATTTATCGCTGGGTGTGGGAGTGAATGTTGATTGGGCTGCGATGGTAGTCGATCCCTGGCCTGGTACTACTCCCAACGCATCTGGTTTTCCCACCGGCACACATGCTGCTTCCACCTGGGGGTGGGGGGTTACTGTCGGTGCAACTTACAGATTGCTTGATCAGCTGAAACTCGGCCTGGTATTCAAAAGTCCGCAGTGGTTTGGCAGCTTTTCCTGGAATTCCCAGTATCCCGATGGTACGCCAGCGAACTTTCGTTTCCGGCTGGACTATCCCATGATCATCGGTGGCGGACTGAGTTATCAGCCTGTTGAACCCCTGCTGCTGGCGCTTGATGTCAAATGGATCAATTACAGCGGTACAAAAGGTTTCGAACAGAAGAACTGGGCGATGACCGCTTCGGGGCCGTTTGTTCAGGGGTTTGGATGGCGGGATATCTGGACGGTATCACTTGGTGCGCAGTATAAGGTTACGCCTGCTTTTGCCGTGCGTGCGGGCTATAACTACGGGGGAAGTCCCATTTCTTCCGGACAGCAGTTCTTCAATGTCTTTGCTCCGGCCATTGTCCGCCATCACCTGACTGCAGGTGCCGGCTACGAGCTGACCCGCCGTCTGGGGCTGAATGTTTCCTACTATCACGCTTTCTCGGCGGAACAGTCCGGTACTTTCATCAGTGACGGTACGGGCATGGTTCCGATTAACCAGCCGATTCCCGGAACGCAGGTAACCAACCGGTTGCATGAGAATTCGATCGCGATGCAAGTCACTTACAAATTCTGATTTTTCCCGGGTGCACTTTGACAGTTAATTTTTATATCATTTTACCGGCTGTATCTGCACCCCGGCCCGACTAATATACTTCTTCCACCTGATTGAGGAATGACCTGAATACGGGTGCTGATGCGTTCCTGCAGCGCGGCAACATGAGAGATGATCCCGATCAGTTTGCCTTCCTGCTGCAGGCCGGCGAGTGTTTCCAGCGCGGTATCAAGCGTTTCTTCATCCAGCGTGCCGAAGCCTTCATCCAGAAACAGGGAATCTATCCGGATATTGCGGCTGACCATGCGGGAAAGGCCGAGTGCCAGTGCCAGGCTGATGATAAAGCTCTCTCCCCCGGAGAGGTTTTTGGTGGAGCGGATTTCGCCGGTCTGGTAGCTGTCGATAATGTTAAGCTCCAGCGGGCGAGCCGGGTCGCGAATCAGGAGATAACGATCGGAAAGTTTCTGCAGTTGCCGGTTGGCGTGGCGGATCATGACTTCGAAAGTCAGTCCCTGTGCAAAGTTGCGATATTTTTTACCATCCGCCGAGCCGATCAGCCCATGCAGCAGATCCCAGCGGGCACATTCCCGTTTCTGCGCCTCGATTACCTGCAACTGTTCCTGCTGTTTTTGTCTGCTGTTTTCGTTATCTGCAAGTTTTTGCCGCAATCCGCCGATTTCCTGTTGCAGTGCCTGCTGACGGGCGATCTGTTGTGCCAGCACCTGATCGTGAAAATCCCGGGGCTGGTCGGTCATGGACTTCAGTTGTTCGGCCTGTAACGCAATCGTTTTATCTTTTTGCCGGGTGTCCAGCATGGTTTTCTCATCTGCAAGCTGTTGGGCACATTGTGCAAGGCGTTTGCGTTCTGTTTCCGGCAGACAGGCGGCGGTAAAGCCCGCTTCATCGGCAAATCCGGATTGAGTGAGCCGTGCAGCAAAGGCTGCCTGCAGTTTTTCCAGCTGCACGGCACGGGTGGTGATGGTTTTTGCCAGATCTTCTGCCCGGTTTTTCAGTCGGTTGTACTGTTGTATTTCTGTTTCCAGCTGCTGACGGGCATGATCTGCTGATTTTTGTGCGGCCTCTATTGCAGTGGTTAGTAACCGTTCTTCCTGATCAGGCTGTTTGTCAGCAAACAACTGAAGGCGTGTTGTATGCAGCTTGCCAAGTTCCTGCCGGAGCTGATCGAACTGCTCCTGTCGTGATTGCAGTTCTGCTTCGTGTTGCCGGATCTGAGCGGACTGATACTGGCGCTGCACCCTCAGTATCCCGATTTTCTGCTCAAGTTCTCTGGTTTTATCCAGTGATTCACGCTGCACACTGATTTCGTTTTCCAGTATCTCTGCCATTTGCAGGATACAGGTCATTCGGGCCAATTTGTCATCTGTTTCCTGCAGTAACCGGGGTAGTTCCGGAAACACGGTGGTGGATGGCAGACCGGGGAACAGCGATGCAGTGCATTGCTGCAGCAGGGTTTCATCCGCCTGAACCTGTCTGTGGATTTCCTGCTGTCTGCTGGTGACCTGCTCGATGTCCCTGTTTGTTTCCGCCTGTCTGATTTTTAATGTTGAAATGGTATCGATCCGGGCTTTCAGCATCGTTCTTGCCTGATTCAGCGCCGTGATATTGTCATCCGGCTGAGGGATATTTCCTGCTGCATAAGGATGTTGCAGTGCGCCGCACAACGGGCAGGGCTCATCTTCTTTCAGCTGTTGTCTGGCCTCTTCAAGGTGGCTGATTTTTTTGAGCAGCAGTGCCTGTGTTTCGAGCAGGCTGATTTCCCGCTCAAGCGCCCCCAGCATTTTTTCCTCTGCTGCAAGCTGTTCCACAAGCTGTGCTTTTCCAGCCAGCAGGGAATGGGTGTGTTTTTCCAGTTCGGCAGAAGTCTGCTTCAATGCAGCCAGCGATTGCGTGGCTTCAATCGCTCGGGCCGCAAGCGTTTTTTGTCCGGACAATATGGTGATTTCCTGCCGCCAGTCTGCCAGGCTTCGGTTTTCGAGCAGCTGCTTTTGTTCAGCCTGTCTCTGGTTCAACAGGCCTTGGTAATGCGTAAAATCTGTTTGTGTGCCATCCGGCTGAATGACGTGGCGCTGCTGTAAAAAACCAGTCAGTGCCGCTTGCAGTCCAGCAAGCCGGATTTCATTTTGCTGGTATTGATTGTGCAGAGCAGTGAGTGTCTTTTTCTGGGCTGCAATTCCGTTGCTTGCCGCGCTGATGGGAGATTCTTTTTCCCGGATCTGAATATCCAGTTCCCGTACTTTGCGGAGCAGCGGGATGGTTTCCTGCTGTTTTGTCCGCTGGCGATCACATTGTTCATTGAGGAATTTCAGGGATTGTTCGGCCTGTTTGACGGCCTGTTCAAGCCCGGGCAGGGAGGCAGCGCAGATGGCCAGATTGTTCCGGTCAGTTTCCTGCTCGTTGCGGATCGAAGTGAGTCTGCTGTATTCACCAAGCAGTTCAAGTGCACGGCTGGCACTGTCGAGTTTGCAGATGTCAGGAGCCAGCACTTCTTTCCGGTTTAACCATGCCTGCTGTTGCCCGGCGATCAGGTGCAATTCCGATTTGAGGCGAGTGATATGTTCCAGCCAGGCAAGGATTTGCTGCTCGTGCGCAATCTGCTCACTCAACCCGGCATTTTGCTGAATTTTTTGTGCAAGCTCGGTGTGAAGCTGCTGCTCATCAGCCCTGGTCAGCGGTTGTATGCTATTGAGCCCGGCCGACAGCCGATCCAGCTCCCGGCGCGCAGATGCCCGGGTTTCGTGCACATGGATGGAAATGCGACTGTATATTTCAGTACCGGTGATCTGTTCCAGAATCGGGGCGCGTTCATCCGGTGCCGCCTGCAGGAATGCGGCAAATTCTCCCTGTGCCAGCAGCATGGAGCGGGTGAAGCGGGCAAAATCCATTCCGGTGATTTTTTCAATCTGCCTGCTGACTTCCGCCAGCCGGGTTTCCAGTATCTTTCCGGAATCAGCGTCAGCCAGCTCATGCCGGGGATTCTGCAATTCCCCATCCGGCCTTTTGCGCGCCCGATGCTGGCCCCAGTGGCAACGGTAGCGGCCGGAAGGTGTGGAGAAAGTCACTTCAGTAAAACATTCGCCCGTTTGCCGCGACATGATCTCATTTTCACTTTTGGTGATCTTGCTCAGGCGGGGGGTGCGTCCATACAGTGCCAGGCAGATTGCATCGAGCAGGGTTGTTTTACCCGCTCCGGTCGGGCCGGTAATTGAAAAAATACCATCTGATACAAAGGTGGGATCAGTGAAATCAATCTCCCATTCGCCAGCCAGCGAATTCAGATTTTTGAGGCGTACCTGCAGTATCTGCATGCGTCGTTTTTATGATTTAACTTTTAATATGTAATGAACAGAATAGATAAACTTATTTTTATTGTATTTATAATCAATCATTTATACATATATAGAAAATCCTTGACATAAAACTAAAAATGCAGTATTAAATAAATGTCTTTCTTAAAAAGAGGGGCAGCAGGTCAGGACTGTTGGAAGAACTATATTGTTGTTAGTGTACTTTTTCTTATAGGAGACTGGAAAAATGAAAATGTTACGTGTACTTCTTGCCGCAATGGTTGCAGCTACCACGCTGGGTGGGTGTATTGATACTGATAAGCCTGCCAACTATCCGCCAAGCATGATGATGGAACGCGACAGCATGCCGGATAACCTGGATAAAGCCGAGCAAGGCAAAAAATGAGAAACAGGATATGACAAAAAAACAAATATAACCGCCCTTCACGGGCGGTTTTCTTTTTTGGGCTCCCGTTTACTGGGATTCTTGTTTCTGAGATACCGGTTGTGGTGCGCTTGCAATGTTCATTTCCATACCCATTTTCCGGAAAGTACAGTGCTTCAGGATCCGGGCGCTTCAGATCCCTGTGCTTTAGGGCCTTTCTGGCGCGGGTCAGTACTGCTGATTTTATTGAAAAGAATGGAGGGGGGTAAAACATGATGACAGCTGTCCGTTCACCTGCAGTGGCGGGGTTGTTTTATCCTGCTGACGGCTATCAGCTGAAACAGAATGTGAGTCATTTGCTTGCATCGGCAACGTCATGTCATGTCAGGCCCAAGGCATTGATCGTGCCACATGCAGGCTATATATACTCGGGTGCGGTTGCCGCGTCCGCTTATGCCGGTCTGGTTCCTTTTGCCCATGTAATCAGGCGGGTGGTGTTGCTGGGACCGGCACATCGTGTGGCGGTGCGTGGGCTGGCCCTGCCCGGGATGGATGTGTTTGAGACTCCGCTGGGTGAGGTGAAAGTGGATCAGCAGCTCGTGGCTGCGATTGCGAATTTTCCGCAAGTGGCTGTCAGTACGGAAGCGCACACCCTGGAACATGCTCTGGAAGTACAACTGCCATTTTTACAAAGTGTACTGGACGATTTCACGTTATTGCCCCTGGCGGTGGGGACGGCGACAGCAGAGGCCGTGGCGCAGGTGCTGGAACAGCTGTGGGGTGGAGAAGAAACGCTGATCGTGGTCAGTTCAGATCTTTCACATTATTTGCCTTATTCCGTCGCACAACGGACTGACCATGAAACCGTGCAGGCGATATTGCATATGCACCAGCCAATTGCACATAACCGGGCGTGTGGCAGTGTATCTGTCAATGGTCTGATTATTGCAGCGCAAAAGCATCATTTAACACCGCTTCTGCTGGATTTGCGAAATTCCGGAGATACGGCGGGGCCACGCGATCAGGTAGTGGGCTATGCAGCGATTGCCTTTACTGAGGGGAGTGCTGGCGATGATCCGGTCAACTGATCAGGATGAGCAGGGCAAGGTGTTGCTGAAGATTGCGCGGGATGCGATTTGTCGGGCGCTGCATGTGCCCTGTGACCCGGTAAAAACGGATGCCGGTATGGACTGGTTGCAGCAGCCGGGAGCAACTTTCGTTACATTGACACGATACGGCCAGCTGCGCGGTTGCATCGGCTCCCTGGAAGCAAGTAATCCACTGATTGAAAATGTGCGTAACAATGCGGTGGCTGCTGCGTTGCGCGATCCGCGCTTTTCTCCGCTGAGTGCAGATGAACTGGATTCTGTTCATGTGGAAGTTTCTCTGCTGTCCCGGCAGCAGCCGGTCAGTTTTACCAGTGAAACAGATGTGCTGACGCAATTACGCCCGGGAATCGACGGTGTCGTGCTGGAATACGGACAGCACCGCAGCACGTTCCTGCCGCAAGTCTGGGAAATGCTGCCTGAACCGGGGCAATTTCTGGCCAAGCTGAAAGCCAAAGCCTATTTGCCGGAGGATTTCTGGGATGAAGGTATCAGGCTGTCACGTTATACCGTCAGTAAATGGCATGAGATGGATGATACGAAGGGGGAGGGGACCAATGGATGAACCAATCAGTGCTGCTGAACAATTTCCGGCCAGATACTGGCATCGACTCGACGATGGACGTATTCAGTGCGATTTGTGTCCGCGCGACTGTAAATTGCATGATGGACAGCGCGGCGCCTGCTTTGTGCGCGGTCGGGCAGGTGGGGCAATGGTGCTGACGACTTACGGACGCTCATCCGGTTTTTGCATTGATCCCATTGAGAAAAAACCGCTGAACCAGTTTTATCCCGGCAGCAGTGTGCTGTCGTTTGGTACTGCCGGCTGTAATCTGGCCTGTAAATTTTGCCAGAACTGGGATATTTCAAAATCGCGCAGTTTCGACAGGCTGCAGGATCAGGCCAGCCCGGAAGCCATCGCCCGCAGCGCGGAAATGTATCACTGCAAAAGCGTGGCATTTACTTACAACGACCCGGTAATTTTTGCCGAGTATGCAATGGATGTGGCGGATGCCTGCCACGCCCGGGGAATCAAAACAGTTGCAGTTACAGCAGGCTATATCCGCGCTGAGCCGCGGCGGGATCTGTTCGCCGGGATGGATGCGGCAAATGTTGATCTGAAAGCATTCACGGATGAATTTTACGTTAAGCAAACGGGTGCACACTTGCAGCCGGTACTGGATACATTGTGTTATCTGAAGCATGAAACCAATGTCTGGCTTGAGCTGACCACATTACTGATTCCGGGATTGAACGATTCCAGCGAAGAAATTACCGCGATGAGCAACTGGATCATGCAAGAACTGGGGCCGGACGTCCCGCTGCACTTTAGCGCTTTTCATCCGGATTACAAACTGACAGATATTCCTCCCACCCCGTCAGAAATCCTGGTTCGGGCACGAGAGATCGCACTGGGTGCCGGGTTGAACTACGTTTATACCGGTAATGTGCATTATGCCGAAGGTGATACCACGTTCTGCCCGGGGTGCGGGAGCGCTGTCATCGTGCGTGACTGGTATGAAATCGAGCAATACCATTTGACAGCAGATGGCCATTGTGAGCACTGCCATACCCGGATTGCCGGCTGTTTTGAGCCCTTTACCGGCCAGTTTGGCCGTCAGCGAATTCCGGTCAAAATCAGCGCTATGGCCTGATTGCAGGAAATTTCGGGGTACTTTGTATTATGTGGCTGTTAAAAGATGGTTAACAGCAGGTGGTTAACGGCGCAGATACCAGCCGGATATAAAATTTCCCTGCATACCGGATTCCAGGATCTCTGTGGGATATGCCAGGCTGTATCAGTGCCGGCGGCGGGTAAATCGGCTGTTTTCGCTGCCGCTTTGTTCAGAGCCGCACCATTGACTTTCACACGGTATACCATCTCCGTCGCCATCCATTTTTGCACCCGGGCAATTCTTGAGAAAGAAAGTGGCTTCTGTACATGAAGTCATCTGAGAACAGTAAGTCCGGCCATCACAATGGAATGAATCCGGCGATGACACTTCCTGGTATATCGTTGAAATGATCTTGGGCATGGTAATTTCTGGTGCAGTCGTTTGATAGTTTTGATGCAGTTTGTACTTGTGGTTTCCGTACCAGCCAGCGGCTACAATGACGGCAATAAGAACCAGATACTTCATTTATTTTCCTTTAATGTAAAAATACTGCTGCAGAGAAATGGCTGGTTTTGCATCTGATAGAAATTGTCCAGAAAATTCTCTGTTTAAGCTAAACGGCTGCTTTCTGATTGGATTGAATGAGAGATCCCAGAGAAAACCGGTATTTTTAGCCGGATAGCACCTGCTGTATCATCCCGGTCCGGGTTTCAGGGTATAAACTGTGCCGGTTTTAAGGTTCAGGAAAATACAGTATGAAACAGCTGCTTCTAATTGCTTCCGGGGGGGCCGCAGGTTCGGTCGCTCGCTATCTGCTGTCCGGCTGGGTACTTCATCATGCGGCAGGGTGGCGATTTCCGCTTGCCACCTTTACGATTAATCTGACCGGCTGCCTGATCGTTGGAATGCTGGGGGCGCTGGTTGTCAAACACGGTTTTTTTTCGGCAGAAACCCGCCTGTTCCTGTTTACCGGAATTGCTGGCGGGTTTACCACCTTCTCAGCCTTTAGTCTGGAAACTTTTTATCTGCTGCGCCAGGGGGAAATACCGATTGCCGCAGGGTATGTACTGGCCAGCGTGGTTGCTGGTTTGCTGGCACTGTGGCTGGGATTCAGTATGATTTCTGACCGGTTCTGAGGCTCGCATGGGACTGAACAGCCAGGGTGCGAAGGGAAGTGTGCTGCCGGTCAATCTGTATTGAATCGGGAAGATGCGACGTTATTGCTTTGGGTTGGCAGCAGGTTTTCTATCACCATCAGTCGATTCTGATGTCTTCTTCCGCCAGTGAAACAAGAATTTCCTGATACGCCTGCCACAATTCGGCACGTTGTTCTTCCGGGATGGCAGCGGCTGACAGACAGTGCTCGAATACCTCGTGGACACTGAGTTCCTCCAGCGTTCCGCCATTATCGATCTGATCGAGTATCTGGTTCATGATCCGGTTATTTCTGATGCGCAAAATTTCCAGTTGTGACCCCTCAACGGCCAGTTGCAGACGTTCCTGCAGATCGGTGATCATTTCGTCGCCTTCATAAATAATTTCCAGCCAGGCGCAGGAGTTCGCTGCAGAAAGCATGGAGATCCTGTCTGAGATTACCTGCCAGTTTCCCCTGATGCGTTCGAGCGGCTGGAAAACCGGGATATTGATCAGGCTGACAGCAGGGCAGGTTGCAGAAATCTGCCGGTTGAATTCAATCAGACAAACACTCTTCTCCTGATTGGCTTCACCGAAACCGATTGGCAGGGGAGAGCCGCTGTAGCGCATGACGGGTGAGTTATTCACCTGCTGCGGCACATGCAGGTGGCCCAGTGCCAGGTAATCAATGTCGGATGGGAAAATCGAGGCCGGAACATGCGCCAGTGATCCGACATACAGTTCCCGTACGCCATCACCTTCAACAGTCTGTCCGCCGGCAACGAACACATGCCCCATCGCGATAATCGGGACAGAAGGTGAAAGTGTGTCACGCTGCAGCCTGGCCAGGCTGATTACCTCGGCATAGTGGTCACGTATTCCCCCGACCAGTTTGCGCGATTTGTCTTCCATACTTTCTCCTGCCTCTGCCGTGCGGATATCCCGATCCCGCAAATGTGGAACGGCGCAGACGATCAGTTCCGCATTCCCCTCCGGATCATGGAGAACCAGTATTTCATCTGCCGGGTTGCCGGACAGACTGCCTGTGACGTGCACATCCAGTGCGCTGAGTAATTCCCGGGGAGCGCTGAGAAAGGAAGGAAAGTCATGATTCCCCGCGATGATGACGACATGCCGGCAGGCAGAGGCGGCAATGCGGTGCAGAAAACGGTAATAAAGCTGCTGTGACCGGTTGCCCGGGGTGCTGGTATCAAAAATATCACCCGCAATCAGCAATACATCAACCTGCTCCTGCTCGATCGTTTCCACCAGCCACGTGAAAAAGGCTTCAAATTCATCATACCGTTTGCGGCCATACAAGGTCTTGCCGATATGCCAGTCAGAAGTGTGAAGAATTTTCATAGGGCATCAGGGTGTGGAACAGATTGTCGGAATTGGTTTTGTCTGTGAAAACAATATGAGGTTAATACATTTTCCGTATTCGAAGTGATGCTCTGTTTTATTCCGCATAAATGCAGGGTCTGATTGACGCTGATCAGGTTAATCGGTATAGTGACCGACTTTTCCGGGGTGTAGCGTAGTCTGGTAGCGCGCCTGGTTTGGGACCAGGATGTCGGGAGTTCAAATCTCTCCACCCCGACCAATTTACGTGTCGCTGATACGGGCCAGAGCCCGGTTTGAGTCGTAGTGCCCGTAGCTCAACCGGATAGAGCACCAGCCTTCTAAGCTGGGGGTTACAGGTTCGATTCCTGTCGGGCACGCCAAAACAGACCGGAATTTCCCTGGTTATGTTGGTTTTTTCAGATCCATGGTGGCTGTAGCTCAGTTGGTAGAGTCCCGGATTGTGATTCCGGTTGTCGTGGGTTCGAGTCCCATCAGCCACCCCACCAATTAATCATCCATATTTTTCCTGATCCTCCCTGTTCCTGTCCGCCAGGCAGCCCGAATCATTTACTGACTGGCCTGAAGAACTGCTTAACGGGTTTTTCTGATTCCAGCCATGATTTTCTGAGGATTTTCTGAAAAATGCTCTGAAAAACGTTAGCGGGGCCATTTCAGCACAAAGAAAGAACGGACAAAAACAGGTGAAAAAGCGCAGTTTACAGAGAGTCAATGCGCATTTTGAGTCTGTTTCTAACGTAGTGATGGCAACACAGACAGTTTTCCAGAGGATTTCTAAAAATTTTCGTAGCGGTTAACGTCAAAAATTCCCGCCTGTAATGGCTGTTGCTGTTTTTGCCAGGCGGTGATGTCGTGCAGTATTTCCCAGAATTGCGGGTGCGTGCGCCGTATTCCCCAGGTTTCCACGATCTGTTCGAAATCTCTGGTTTTTTTCGCTTTCCCCAGTTGTGATACAAATTTTCCGATTTCTGCAGCAGGAACATCGAACATAAAATTGGGATAGCTGCCGGTAATGCCGGGATAAACGGTAACACGGTCTTTTTCAGGCTGGTAACGCAGTTCTTCACCCAGCATGAAGGCGACATTGCTGTGAGCGCGATCTCTCAGCAGGGTATAAACAGTACGCTCGTTATGTCCATGCCTGACACGGATAAATGTGACTTCTGACAGTTGTGTAATACCTGAAAAACTGGAAGCCGGCTGTGCTGCAATACGGGATAGTGCCTGATCAGCCTGTTGTATCCAGTGCGGCTGGCCGGTGCGGCTGCAGTTTTCCTGTTCACAACGATTCAGCGGGTCATGCGCCATGGTGTTGATGGACTGGAAACGTTCAAGCATGTGTGATGCCAGTTCCAGTTTCGGGTTTTCCGTGACGAAACGCTCCGCTGAGGGAGATCGATCGTCAATATCCTCGTAAACGATACCAAACTTCAGTTTACCCAGATCCTGATACCAGTCGTTCAATACGGTTTTACGCTGCCCGGCAGGAAGCAGACGTACAAAATTCTGTTCCGAACCATTACGGATCAGATCAAAGTAAAGCCGTGTCAGGATCTGATGGGCGACGTTGCCAAAAACATCAAAATTAACGACCAGCTGGTAGTAAGTTTGCTCCAGTAACGGGTAATCCATTAACCACAGGGTTTGCGGAACCGCACCAGTCAGCCCGCTTACGACAGAGGCACTGTTGTGATGGCGGAAAACAGTCAGCAGTGCGTTTTTATTCTGGCCGGCGCCATTCCAGATGTCTTCCAGCGATGCTCCCTGCGGTTGCTGTGAAACATAATGCTGCTGGCGCAATGTCAGATAGTCATTATGACGTTTGAGATAATGCAGCCAGTTTTCACCGGCATCCAGCAGGCGATCATCCTGCCCTGGCATGCCCAGCAAGGGGATAGCCTGTTGCTGGTAGGCACTGTCTGTAACGAAAAGATCGGATTCCGGTGACTGAAATACTGTCCAGAAATGATCGCGTATCACATCGGTTGCAATCTGGCCGCGACAAACTGGCCCGTGGATAAAAGTGCGTACAAAATATTCTGCCTCATCCAGCATGAACTGGTAGCGTGCACGTGCCGGGATAGCGGCAAAAGTGACAAATGGATTGGAGCGCTCGGTATAGCCATAACCTGGTAAATCGCCCACAGACCAGGCGTCGCTGAAAAACAGTTCATCAATGCGCTGCAGCTTTTTCCGGTCGAGCGGATAGAGAATGCGCCGCTTGTGTGTGATCGTGCCTGCTACCGGGCGCAGACGGTAGAAGAATGGCCCGCCCGGGTCGTCATTCGGGCTGACTGTGGCAATGGGGATGACCGCTTCACCTGGCGGGGCGGATGAACGCAACAGCTCGAAAAAACGGGGTTCATTCCCGGATTCCGGAAAATACAGGTAGGCCAGAAACAGGTGTTCATACAGCCAGCGTGCCACCAGCCCGCCGCGTTTGTCTTCCCGGTTAAATAACGCTTCCCATGTCCGGATTGCCTGTTCTTCAGCCTGCGTCAGTGTAACGGGTTCATCTGGTATTGCTGCACCCTGATCCAGCCACCCGGCCAGGAGGGAATACTCTCGGTCAGTCAGGCCGCTGGTGCCAAGCGGCATACCTTCCAGGGGGTGATCATGTGCATAATCGGGAAATTCATCTTCTGAAATACATTGATTGTCACGACTAAAACCGGTTTTGATCGAATCCGGCAATTTGCTGCCGGGCCGGGGTGGAAATTGCTTTCCCAGCATGATCATGTTTTTCAGCAGGGATTGAGTCTGTTCTTTTTTAGCCTGCAAAACAGAATAAAAGCCGCGTTCTCGCCAGCCTTCAACAGTAAGCTCATCTATACCCAGACGGGTGGGCTTCATCGCTTTGGTGCGGATATTGCTGTAAACCTGCTGGTGAGAGGCGCCACGCTCCAGTCCCTCGGCATTTTCTAGTTTGAGCTGGCATGGTGCATCAAAGCAGCTGTGGCAGGAAAGGCACTTGGTTTCGATAATTGGCTGGATTTCTTTGATGAAAGAAACCTGGTGTCTGGCGGGTGCCGGTAAATCGGCCGGAGCGGGAACCGGCTGTTTACCGGGAAATGAATGCTCGTTATCTCCGCATGCGGACAATATCAGGATAAGGCTCAGTAAACACGGCAACAGGCAATAGGTGCGCACAAATAACTCCGGAAGGGAACGAATGGTGAGGATTTTATCCCGGGGGGCCTTATAGAAACAGAATAGCAGCAGAATAAACTCGTGTTTTCAGCATCAGTGTTCTCTTCATCTGCCAAAAACATCTTCCCACAGCTGAAATACCGCCTGTCTGGCATCACTTAAATGATCACTTGCCACACGTGCAAATTTCTGGGAGGTATCTCTGGGCAGGGTTGTGCTGCCGGCTTCCGGATTACCGCTTAGCCTGAGCTGGTGCTGCGTTCGCCGGAGTTCGCGATAAGCTACTAATGCTGCGCTGGCTTTGTCGGCGGATGTCAGTCCCAGCTCACCTGCAAGTTTGAGCAGGGCGATATTGCCGATATTGCCGGTCAGCTGCGGATAGCGGTGGGCATAACCCAGCACCAGATATTGCACGATGAATTCCACATCAATGATGCCGCCGTGGTCGTGCTTGATATCGAATAGCGGTGTGGGGTTCGGGTGTGCTTCCAGCATTTTTCTGCGCATCACCAGAATTTCCTGTTTTAGTTTTGCCGGATCACGTGGCTGGCAAAGTATGTTTTTACGCATCCGTTCAAACATTTCGCCCACATTATGATCGCCAACGACAAAACGCGCCCGCGTCAGTGCCTGATGTTCCCACACCCAGGCCTGCTCATGCTGATACTGGCTAAATGCTTCGATAGCGTTCACCAGTAATCCGCTGGTGCCATTCGGACGTAATCGCAGATCGGTTTCATACAATATGCCGGCGGATGTCTGGCTGGTCAGCCACAGATTGATGCTTTGCGCCAGCTTGGTATAGATTTCTGCGGCATCGGGGTGGTTATCCTGGTAGAGAAATACAATATCGAGATCGGAGACATAGCCCAGTTCTTTCCCTCCCAGTTTGCCGTAGCCGATAATGGCAAAAACCGGGGACTCCAGGTGCTTCTTTTTCAGGCCCTGCCAGGCGAGTTGCAGCACATTGTCGAGGATGAGATCAGCCAGCTCGGTTAAATGATCGCTGAGTTTTTCCAGCAGCAGATCCCCCTCCAGGTCAATGGCGAGCAGGCGAAATGTCTGTGCATGCTGAAAATGGCGCAATACATCCATTTGCCATTCCACCATCTGTGCTTTGGGGATGTTGACATGATGCAGCTGATGAACGAGTTCTGTTTTGAGTGCCGGCCAGTCCGGCAGGGTGTGCAGCCCGGATGGCGCGAGTAATTCGTCCATGAGAATCGGGTGCCGGCCAAGATAATCGCTTGCCCACTGGCTGGCGCTGACCAGTTTTGCCACGCGCGGCAGTGTTTGCGGGTGTTCCTGCAGCAGGGCGAGGTAGGCTGAATATCTGCCGATTTTTTCAAGTAACTGCAACATGCGTTCCAGCGTGATTTCTACGGAAGAAAAGCGGGTAATTACCTCCATCAGTGCGGGTATCAGCTCAAATATACGTTCCTGGTTGGGCTGGGAGAGCTGCCGGAAAAAAGTGCTGTTGTAAAACTGCCGGATACGTGCGGTAATTTTATCGGGGTTGATGTAACCAAGTGTTTGCAGCTCTCTGCTGAAGGCTTCGGTTGTTTCGTTATCTTCAGGCTGTTCCGGGTTGACCCGGGTAAATATGTCGTGCTGGACAACCTTGCGGCGAGCAGCAAAAATCTGCTCGAAATGACGGGTGACATTCTGGCGGTGCAGATCGAGATGATCAAGGAAATCCGCATAATCATTAAACCCCATGCTTTTTGCAATCAGTACCTGGTCATCAGGCTGTTGCGGCAAATTCTGGGTTTGCTGATCGTCGAGATACTGCAGGCGGTGTTCAAGTTTACGCAGAAAGCAGTAGGCATCGGTCAGTTCTGCGACGGTCTGCTCGGGAAGTGGCTGTTTCTGCCGCAGCCGCCACAGCACACCAAGCGTGGGGCGTATGCATAAATCGGCATCACGTCCGCCCCGGATCAGCTGGAATACCTGAGTAATGAATTCAATTTCACGAATACCGCCAGGGCCAAGTTTGATATTGTCGTGCAGCTCGCGCCGATCGACTTCCTTCCGTAACTGCGCATGCAGACTGCGCATGGCTTCATAGGCTTCAAAATCCAGGTATTTGCGGAATACAAAAGGGCGCACGATCAGCTCCATCAGCGCTGCTTCGGCCACCGATGAACCGGTAATAACGCGGCTTTTGATCCAGGCATGCCGCTCCCATTCGCGCCCCTGGGTAATGAAATAGTCTTCAAGCATGGGCAGGCTGATGGCAAGCGGGCTGTTTTCACCGTGCGGGCGCAGCCGCATATCGACACGAAATACATAGCCGTCCACGGTATAATCATTCAGGCTTGCAATCAGCTTCCGCCCCAGCCTGACAAAAAATTCATGATTGCTGATGGATTTTCTGCCATCTGTTTCACCATCTTCGGGATAAATAAAAATCAGATCCACATCAGAGGATACATTGAGTTCGCCTCCTCCCAGCTTTCCCATTGCCACGATCAGCAGCTGCTGCTCTGTGCCGGTTTTTTCTCCTGCCGGTTTACCAAAATGGTCGGGTTGCGTCATTGCCATATGGAGAAATTCCAGTGAGAAGCGGATCGTTACATCTGCCAGTGCAGTCATGGTTGTCATGACCTCGTTCAGATCAGCCAGTCCGGCCAGATCACGTGCAGCCAGCCGGAGGATGACGCATTTACGCAGCTGGCGCAGTATCCGGTGCAGATCCGCTTCCTCCAGAAGCGGAACAGGGGGCGATTGCAGAAAATCTGACATCTCCTCCCATGAAAAAGGATTTTGTAATTGATCCAGCAGGCTTTGCCGGAGATCGGGCTCGCTTTCCAGTGTGCGTTTCAGGTACCGGCTGTAAGGCAGGATACTGTTGACAATGGAAGTGGCCTGGTGTGTGTGGATGGATGTGGGCATGCAGGATAAATGGCGTTGTACCCGGTTACGTTACCGTGTGATGCAAGGGGCTGAATAAAATAGGAATCGGTTACATTATTACCATGGTGAGCAGTTATTGCGGTAATCATATCCTGCCGGAAGATGCGGAAGCTGTCTTTTCGTATACGAAAGCAGAATTCCAGGTGGTGTATGGACTATACCTGGCGGCAGTTTCGCGGGCAGGTTTGTCATGAGCAGATTTGTCATGGGTGGATTTGTATTGGCCAGGTTATTTTGAAGTTATGCCGCATTCTTTTTTGCGTCTTTGTGCCATTGGGTTGAGCCGGGCAGGCAGAGGGCTGCTGCTGGGGTTAATGCTGGCCGGCCTGCTGTTGCTTGCAATGCGTTACTGGATTTTGCCTGATATTGGAAGGTATCGTTCTGATATTGCTGCCGCTGTTACTGATGTTGCCGGGCAGCCGGTACAGATTGATGCGATTAAGGCTGACTGGGATGGACTGCGCCCGCATCTGTCGATGCAGGGAGTGAGTGTGTCAGATCGGCTGGGTAATCCGGTACTGGTATTCCCGGAAATAGAGGGCACAGTTTCGTGGCGGTCACTGCTGCGCGGTGAGCTCAATTTTCATGAAATTGTAATTGATCGGCCTGCGCTGGTAACGCGCCGGGATACGGAAGGGATCTGGCATATTGCGGGGGTCGCCCTGAGTGAAAACCGGCAGGAGAGCGGGTTTTTAGACTGGCTGCTGCGTCAGCGGCGTTTGATCGTCAAACAGGCCACTGTTTACTGGCAGGATGAGTTGCACCAGCGGCCGGTGCATTATTTTGAGTCGGTCAGCCTGTATTTGCAGAATACACGCTGGGGAAAGCGCCATCAGTTCGGGTTACAGGCCGGATCATCCAGTCCTTTGTTTTCACGGGCAGAGATACGGGGTGATTTTGTTACTGATGCTATCCGTGCGTTATCAGGCTGGCAGGGACGACTGTTTGTTGAGTTACGGGATTTTGACCTGGAAAGCTGGCAAAAATGGATGATATTGCCGGCAGAGCTGTCTCTGAAAAAAGGTAAAGGCAGCATGCGGGCCTGGACAGATATTCATGCTGGCAGCTTTACAAGGTGGGTGTCGGATATCAGTTTGCAAAATGCAACTATTCAGTTTGCCCGGCATTTGCCGGCGATGGAGCTCAGCTGGCTGTCCGGCCGGGGAGGATGGCAGAGGGGCGATGAGGTAAAGGAGGTGGTGAAAGGGAAGGTAAAGGGAATAGATCAGCAGTGGTTTTCCCGGGATTTGAAAATCGGTTTTAACGGCTTGCCGCTGACTGCGCTGACAAATATTTCTTTACACGTACTGGACCGTAAAGATCCGACCCTGTCTGAATACAGTCTGCAGGCGGAAGGGTTGGATATGAGCGTGCTGACCCGGCTGGCGGCCAGTTTGCCGGTAAAAGACGGCTTGCATAAGCTGTTGTCAGGGTTGTCTGCACGCGGAACGGTGAAGCACGTCAACCTCAAGTGGCAAGGTGACTGGACACAAAAATCACCTTTCCGGATCAATGCCGGTTTCAGTGATATTGCGGTACGGTCATTGGATGACTACCCTGCATTCAGTGGGCTCAGCGGGGTAATTGATGCAAGCGAAACAGGAGGATCACTGTTCCTGTCTTCAAAGAATGCAGCAATCAGCAAACCTCGACAACAGGAAGAAAAACTCCGTTTTGATACGCTAACCGGGCGGCTGGACTGGAAAACTGCCGCTGATCATGAGGCGACCCGAATCAAGTTTAGTAATATTGCTTTCAAAAATGACGCCGGCAGTGGTTCTTTGCAGGGGAGTTATATCTTTGGCAAGGATGTGCCCGCACAGGTTGATCTGGCGGGAAGTGTGTCACAAGGCGATCTGCAGCTGCTGGAGAGAAATATCACCTGGGTGGCCGGTAATGCCTGGAAAAGCAGGCTGAGCGGAGCGGCTGTATCAGGTCAGGTAAGTGATGCGAAATTTCATATCAGGGGACCGCTGCATGGTGAATTTACCGGCAAAAATCATGATTTCTCTATAAATGCAGAGGCTGCCATCCATAATGCCGAGATCAGAATACCGGGTGACTGGCCGGAAATATCCGGGGTAACCGGACGGGTTTCAAAACAGGAAGGGGAGGTTAATTTGTCATTTTCTGCTGCCAGTGTCGCTGGTATTGGTTTGCAGAAATTTACCCTGCAGACGGATGACTGGCATGCTGATCGCCCGGAAATCAGAATACGGGGTGTGGCGGAAGGAGAAAGCGCGGAGATGGCTGCCCTGTTAAGCAGGATGGCCGTCGATCAGCATGTGAATGAACTGCTGAAGCGAACCGGGTTTTCCGGAAAAGGGCAGTTGCAGGCAGATGTGGTGTTGTCAGCAGCCCGGGAAAAATTTTCTGTTACCAGGCTGCAGGGGCGCTACCAGTTTAAAGATAACCGGATTGACTTTGATCGTTATGTGCCTGATTTTGACAAGGTCAATGGCTCGCTGATTTTCAGCGAATCAGGTGTCGTGCTGGAAGATATGCATGCCCGGCTGCTGGGAGGTCCGGTTGATATTTTTTCCTCGCCATTACCCGAGGGAGGGATACGAATTTCTGCCAGGGGTCGGGCAGATTTTGAGCGTTTCCGGTCAGAAGATTCGCCGGTTAAATCAATTCAGTTGTCGCAACTGTGGACGCAGTTTGCACATGGCGCTTCGGACTGGCAGGTTGCGGTTGATGTTGAGCGGAATAAGGTTGGCATCGTGATCGAATCTTCACTGGAGGGTGTGGAGTTGACGTTTCCGGCACCGTTTTCCAAACCGGCAGCCCGGGCAGTTCCCATGCGGCTGGAGAAGATTTTTACCTCGCCGCACGATGATTTTTTGCGCTTTCATTATGGCGATTCCCTGACGGCGGAGTTTCAGCGTATTCACGAGAAGACACATTTTTATCATCCTGTACGCGGAATTATCCGCTTTGGCGGGCATGGTACATTGCCGCAGGATAAGATAACCCGGATCGAAGGCTCCATTCCTCGCCTGCAGTGGGATCAGTTGCGGACATTGTTCAAATGGCATGCCGGGATGGATGTTTCGCTCGATCATGATGCTCGTGGACTGGATAATATTTTGACGAGATCGCTGCAATTTGACCTGAAAATTGACCAGGCTGAGTTTCTGTCCAGTATTTTTAATGATGTTGCACTGTCAGGTGAAAGGGCGGGTGAAACCTGGCGGGTACATGTTTCCGGTCAGGAAGCCGATGGCAAAATAATCTGGCACACGGCAGAACCGCAGAAAGTTGTGGCACGTTTAAACCGGTTAAAAATTCCCGAAAATGCTCCGATAAATACTTTTATATCACAAACGCAGGAATCTCCCGGGGATTGGCCGGCTCTGGATATTGAAGCTGATGAACTGTTTGCAAAAGAGGGGCGGCTGGGCCAGCTCAAACTCAGCGCTGTACAAAGAAAGGATGGCTGGCTGGTGGAAAATCTGGATATCCGGCATCCGGACAGCAGGTTGCTGGCAAATGGGTTGTGGGAAAATCATGTACCACCTTATCGGATGTACAGTCATATCCGGCTGCAATCCGGCAATATTGGAAAGTTACTTAAGCGTCACGGTTATCCGGGGCGTATTGCTCGCGGCGAAGGGGTGCTGGAAGGTGATCTGAATTGGGCGGGGAAACCATCATCACCTGATCTTCCGACATTGTCCGGCAGCCTGCAGCTGGATGCGCAGCACGGGCAGTTTACAGAATTGAAACCCGGCATTGCCAGATTACTGGGGATTTTTGATCTGAAATCCCTGCCTCGCAGACTGATGCTGGATTTTTATGATGTATTCGGTAAGGGTTTTGGATTTGATGAGTTGAGTGGCCTTATCAACATCCGGAATGGTATTGCTTCGGTTGATAATCTGTACATATCAGGGAGTGCGGCAGAGCTTGCTTTAAGCGGGAAACTGGATCTGGTGAATGAAACACAGGCCTTGAATCTGAAAGTGTTTCCTTCGTTGGGATTGGCAACACCGATTGCCGGAATTGCCGCCATGATTGCCAGCAGAACCTTGCGGGATCCTTTTGACCGGGTGTTGCTCAATGAATATGAGATCACCGGGAGCTGGAGTGATCCGGTAGTCGCCAGGCTGAATGAGGAGAGTGGCGGGGCCGGGCGGCCGCAAGGCCTGCCTCACTAGCGTTTTTCAGAGGATCCTGAATCCGTTCTGGAATCGGGTCAGAATACAAAATAATGGTGGTGAAGTGCAGTTTCTCCACTTTGGAATATAACCTGGGGAAGAGGAAGCCCAATATGAGCGGTTTGAAGATAGGATTAAGAGCAGTATTTTTGTTGGCGGACAATAGATACGGGGAGGGTAAAAATCATGTCAGCTGAGGTTCGTACTGATCAGGCAACCCGTTCCGGGGCAGGTGAGCATGCCAAAATAAAGGTGGCAGCTGTTCAGATGGCTTCTGGTCCGAGTGTTTCAGCCAATCTTGAAGAGGCTTTTCGTCTGATTGAGGAGGCGGCTGCCAGGCAGGCCAGGCTGGTGGTGCTGCCGGAATATTTCTGTATTATGGGAATGAAGGATACGGACAAGCTGGCGGTACGTGAAAATCCCGGTGAAGGGGAAGTTCAGAATTTCTTGAGTGAAACAGCCAGGCGATTCGGTATCTGGCTGGTGGGCGGATCAGTACCGCTGGTTTCGCCGGTATCAAACAAGGTTTATAACAGCTGCCTGGTTTACGATGAGCACGGCCAGCAGGTGGCACGCTACGATAAGATCCACCTGTTTGGGTTATCGATGGGTAACGAGAATTTTGCGGAAGAAAAGACCATCGATGCAGGTAACCGGGTGGTTGCACTTGATTCGCCTTTCGGGCGGATGGGACTTTCGATCTGTTACGATCTGCGTTTCCCGGAGCTTTACCGTATGATGGGTAAAGTTGATATCATTCTGGCACCCGCTGCATTCACTGCGATTACCGGTAAAGCACATTGGGAGACGCTGATTCGGGCGCGTGCTATTGAGAATCAGGCTTATCTGGTTGCGCCTGCACAGGGAGGGTTTCATGTGAACGGACGGGAGACCAATGGCGACAGTATGATTGTTGACCCGTGGGGTGTTGTTATCGATCGTCTGCCACGCGGATCCGGTGTGGTCGTTGCTGAAATTGACCGCAGTTATCAGCTAAGTGTACGGGCGAGTTTGCCGGCTCTGGAACATCGTTGCCTGCTCGCCTGTTAAGTGAACCCTGCATCTAATTTTGATGCTATTTTGATTTTTCTGCAGACAGGCCGCTGTTGTTCAACTCAGCAGCGGCCTGTTTATTGATTTTTTATTAAGTGTATCTCCGGAATGATGGATTCATTTGCGATTGCCGATCAGTATTTACTGGCCCCTTATGAGCTGAACACGGACAGGCTGCAGGATGTGTTCGGGCATATTCACTCTCATCAGATTGATTATGCGGATATTTATTTTCAGTACAGCCGGTCGGAGGGCTGGGTGCTGGAAGAAGGTATCGTTAAATCAGGCAGCTTTAATATCGATCAGGGAGTTGGGGTGCGTGCAGTCAGTGGTGAAAAAACCGCTTTTGCCTACTCGGACGATATCAGTAATCAGGCGCTGATTTCTGCTGCCCGTGCAACGCGTGCGATTGCTGCTCAAGGCGGTGGAGCACAGGCACATATCACGAAGTTATCGGGAAATACTGCCAGACAGGCTTTATATTATCCCTCTCTGGATCCCGTTGCACTTTGCGGGGATGCTGACAAGATCAGCATGCTCGAACGGCTGGAGGGGTTTGCACGTGCACTGGATAAACGGGTTATTCAGGTTATGGCTTCGCTGTCAGGGGAGTACGAGGTTGTGATGGTGGTGCGCAGTGACGGGCTGCTTGCCTCCGATGTACGGCCACTGGTACGGGTATCGCTCCAAGTGATTGTTGAAGAAAATGGCCTGCGGGAGCAGGGAGTCTCTGGCGGGGGCGGGCGTTTCGGTTACGCCTATTTCACTGATGCTGTATTGCAGGATTATGCTCAGAAAGCAGTTCGCCAGGCACTGGCGAATCTGGCTGCAAAACCGGCACCTGCGGGAAGTATGACAGTTGTGCTGGGTAGTGGCTGGCCGGGTATTTTGCTGCACGAGGCAATTGGGCATGGCCTTGAAGCCGATTTCAACCGGAAAGGAAGCTCGGCTTTTTCCGGCCGGATCGGTGAACGGGTGGCGGCGCCAGGCGTGACAGTGGTTGACGACGGTACGATACGTGATCGCCGCGGATCACTGAATATGGATGATGAAGGTAACCCGACGCAATGCACTATGCTGATTGAGGATGGCATACTCAGAGGCTATCTGCAGGACAGTCTGAATGCCAGGCTGATGAACCAGCCGGTTACCGGTAACGGCAGGCGTGAATCATTTGCACATATCCCCATGCCGCGCATGACCAATACCTGTATGTTAAATGGTGACAGAGATCCGGAGGAAATCATCGCTTCCGTCAAACAGGGTTTGTACGCGGTCAATTTTGGTGGCGGGCAGGTTGATATCACCAGTGGCAAATTCGTATTCTCTGCTGCGGAAGCCTATATGATTGAAAATGGTAAAATCACCTATCCGGTAAAAGGGGCTACCCTGATTGGTAACGGGCCGGACGTACTGACTCGTGTTTCCATGATTGGTAACGATCTGGCGCTGGATCCCGGTGTCGGTACCTGTGGCAAGGAAGGGCAGAGTGTACCGGTAGGGGTTGGGCAGCCGACTTTGCGGATTGATGGTTTGACGGTTGGAGGAACGAACGGGTAGTCCCCGTATACCGGGCCTGGTCAGAACCACTCTGGGTGTGCTGAGATATTTACGGGAAGTAAATCTGTAATCCTAGTAACATATAGCGGGTGTTGGCCAGCTCGTGCCCTGTATTTTTCGCGGCTGATAAAGAAGATATAAGATGGGTTCCCTCTTCGGTTAATCGAATGATGGCTGCTCATTTTTTCTTTCAGGAAGCTGGAAGTTCCGGGTGCGGGGTGTTTTCTATTTTCCGGCTTTGTAATTGACAATCAATACAAGGCAAATACTGATTCTAACGACAAGATGAAGAAAGATTATTTTGCATCTGAGGATTCCCTGGCATGAGTACTGAACTGACAGGTGCTGAAATTACGATACGCTGTCTGCAGGAAGAAGGCGTAACCCACATCTTTGGTTATCCCGGTGGTGCCGTATTGTTTCTGTACGACGAATTGTTCAAACAGGATAAAGTCAAGCATATTCTGGTTCGTCATGAACAGGCTGCTCTCCATGCGGCAGATGGTTACGCGCGCTCCAGCAATAAAGTTGGCGTGGCACTGGTAACATCCGGCCCGGGGGTAACCAATGCGATAACAGGCATTGCTACCGCCTACATGGATTCAATTCCCATGGTAATCATCAGCGGGCAGGTACCTACTGCTGCCATCGGACAGGATGCTTTCCAGGAAGTGGATACAGTAGGAATTACACGCCCCTGCGTTAAACATAATTTTCTGGTAAAAGATATATCGGAGCTGGCGACAACCATCAAAAAGGCTTTTTATATTGCATCAACTGGTCGCCCGGGGCCTGTGCTGGTGGATATTCCTAAAGATGTGACTCAGCAAAAAACGGAATTTCACTACCCTAACAGTGTTTCTTTGCGTTCCTATTCGCCAGTAACCAGCGGCGATTTTCAGCAGATCAAGAAAGCTGCCCAGATGATCCTGGAAGCCAAGCGGCCCATGGTTTATTCTGGTGGCGGGGTGATTCTGGATAATGCTGCGCCGGAATTGACAGAGTTTGTGCGGATGCTGGATTTTCCCTGTACCAGTACGCTTATGGGGCTGGGAGGCTATCCGGCAACAGATCGGCAGTTTGTCGGTATGTTAGGTATGCATGGCACCTATGAAGCTAATATGGCGATGCAGTACTGCGATGTGCTGATCGCAGTGGGTGCCCGTTTTGATGATCGTGTCATTGGCAACCCTAAACATTTTTACAGCGAAGAACGGAAGATTATCCATATTGATATAGATCCATCGTCGATTTCCAAACGTGTCAAAGTGGATGTGCCGATTGTTGGCAGTGTGTCTGCCGTATTAAAGGAACTGATTGCTCAGTTGAAGGCTGGAAGAGAAGCAGCTGATGCGCATGCCATGTGTAAATGGTGGGAACAGATTGAGTTATGGCGAGCGCGGGATTGTCTGAGATACGATCGTGCAGCCAGCGTTATCAAACCGCAGCTGGTAGTGGAGAAACTATATGAAATAACTGGCGGGGATGCATTTATCACATCCGATGTCGGTCAGCACCAAATGTGGGCGGCACAGTTTTATAAATTTGATAAGCCGCGCCGCTGGATCAATTCTGGTGGCCTGGGTACGATGGGGTTTGGTCTGCCATCTGCCATGGGGGTGCAGATAGCCAATCCAGGCAGCACGGTTGCCTGCATTACCGGAGAAGCGAGTATCCAGATGTGTATCCAGGAGCTGTCCACCTGCAGGCAGTATCATTTGCCCATCAAGATTATTAATTTGAATAACCGCTACATGGGGATGGTACGGCAATGGCAGGAATTTTTTCATGGCAACCGTTACGCTGAATCCTACATGGATGCGCTGCCTGATTTTGTCAAACTGGCCGAAAGCTATGGACATGTCGGGATGCGGATTGATAAGCCGGAAGATATTGATGGCGCTTTAAGAGAAGCTTTTAAACTGGATAAACAGCTGGTATTTATGGATTTCATTACGGACCAAACCGAAAATGTTTTTCCAATGGTGCCTGGTGGTAAGGGTTTATCCGAGATGATCCTGGTATAACGGTATGCGACACATAATTTCTTTGTTAATGGAAAACGAGGCAGGTGCTTTGTCGCGAGTGGCGGGCCTGTTTTCTGCTCGTGGTTACAATATTGAGTCCCTGTCCGTTGCTCCGACAGAAGATCCGACACTATCCCGTATGACGCTGGTTACTAACGGGCCGGATGAAATCGTTGAACAGATTACCAAACAGCTCAACAAGCTGATTGAAGTTGTCAAACTGGTTGATTTGGTTGATGAGGGTTACGTTGAACGTGAGCTTATGCTGGTAAAGGTAAGAGCAGTGGGTGAAGATCGCGAAGAATTGAAGCGGCTTACTGATATATTTCGAGGCAATATCATTGATGTTACCGATAAAATCTACACTATCGAGCTTACCGGAACCCGGTCAAAACTGGATGGATTTTTGCAGGCAATAGATCATAACCTGATTCTGGAAATAGCCAGAACGGGGGTTTCGGGTCTCAGCCGCGGAGAGCGGATTTTAAAGTTGTAAATTTTTACCGGAATCTGACGGCGGATTCTGATTTCATCGATGGGCCACATCGCCAGATGTGGCTGCATTCAATACTCTGGAAGGAAAATAATGAAAGTTTATTACGATAAGGATGCGGACCTGTCCCTCATCAAAAAGAAGAAAGTTGCCATTATTGGCTATGGTTCGCAAGGACATGCACACGCTAACAACCTGAATGATTCGGGAGTCAAGGTTACCATCGGCCTGCGCAAGGATGGTGCTTCCTGGGATAAAGCGAAAAAAGCCGGCCTGACCGTAAAGGAAGTGAGTACTGCTGTCAAAGATGCCGACATCGTTATGCTGCTGCTGCCTGATGAACAAATAGCGTCGGTTTACCAGACGGAAATTGAGCCTGCTCTGAAAAAAAATGCCACACTGGCCTTTGCACATGGTTTTAACATTCATTATGGCCAGGTTATTCCGCGCGAAGATCTGGATGTAATTATGATTGCTCCCAAGGGACCAGGTCATTTGGTACGTTCTACGTATACCCAGGGTGGCGGTGTTCCCTCTCTGATTGCCGTTCATCAGGATAAGTCCGGTAAAGCGCGTGACCTGGCACTGTCCTATGCAGCTGCAAATGGCGGCACGCGCGGAGGTGTAATTGAAACTACTTTCAAGGAAGAGACAGAAACAGATCTGTTTGGAGAGCAGGTTGTATTATGTGGCGGTTTAACATCACTGATCCAGGCTGGTTTTGAAACATTGGTTGAAGCCGGCTACGCTCCGGAAATGGCTTATTTTGAGTGCCTGCACGAGGTCAAGCTGATTGTGGATCTGATTTATGAAGGTGGTATTGCCAATATGCGTTATTCCGTATCCAACAATGCGGAATATGGTGACGTATCCAGAGGGCCTCGCATTATCACGGATGCTACCCGTAATGAAATGCGTAAAATCTTGCGTGAAATTCAGACAGGCGAGTATGCGCGTGAGTTTATTCTGGAAAATCGCGCAGGTGCGCCCGTACTCAAATCAAGCCGCCGTATTGCCTCAGAGCACCCGATTGAAACAGTGGGCGCCAAGTTACGTGACATGATGCCATGGATCAAAAAGAACAAGCTGGTCGATCAGGCGAAGAACTGAGCGTATGTCGACTTCCTACTATCCGCATCCGGTTATTGCGCGTGAAGGTTGGCCCTTTATTACTGGCGCGTTTGTTACGGCATTACTGGTGCAGTATCTGGCAGACTGGCAATGGGCACTGCCATTCTGGTTGATTGCACTGTTTATTCTGCAGTTTTTTCGTGATCCTTCACGGGTGATTCCCGATCTTGCCGGGGCTGTACTTGCTCCGGCTGATGGGCGAATTGTTGCCGTAGATCAGGTCCGGGACCCGTTTCTTTCACGTGAAGCACTGAAAATCAGTGTTTTCATGAATATCTTTAACGTACACTCAAACCGAAGCCCGGTGGATGGTGAAATACGTAATAAATGGTACTTTCCCGGGAGTTTTCTTAATGCAAGCCTGCCCAAAGCTTCGCTGGAGAATGAACGAAATGCCTTGTGGATCAGGGCTGATGGCGGACAGGATGTGATTTGTGTGCAAATAGCAGGCCTGGTTGCAAAACGGATTGTCTGTCATGCCCGGTCCGGAGAGCACCTTGCCCGTGGGCAGCGTTTCGGCTTCATTCGTTTTGGTTCACGGGTGGATGTCTATCTTCCGCTGGGAACAAAGGTTAATGTCAGAATTGGAGATAAGGTTCGTGCTACCGAAACAGTACTGGCGGAATTTCACTGACATTTTTAGACTGGAATCCATTTTCATTTATGCGGGAATCTGATTCAGAACGAATATCGGTTGTAAAGCTGCGATGGAAAAGACGGGGGATATATCTGCTACCCAATCTTTTTACCACCGCAGCGTTGTTCTCCGGTTTTTATGCGATTGTGCAGGCTATGAACGGCCATTACGAGCATTCCACTATTGCTGTTTTTGTGGCTATGGTATTTGATGGCCTGGATGGCCGGGTAGCCCGTCTGACACATACGCAAAGTGAATTTGGTGCAGAGTACGACAGTTTGTCCGATATGGTTTCATTCGGGACAGCGCCCGCGCTGATCGTATATGAATGGGCGCTGAAAGATCTGGGAAAACTGGGCTGGATTGCCGCATTCATTTATTGTGCTTGTGCTGCATTGCGACTGGCTCGTTTCAATGTCACTGTTGAAGTGATTGATAAGCGATTTTTTCAGGGGTTACCCAGCCCGGCTGCGGCTGCTTTGATTGCCGGGGTGATCTGGGTAGCGCTGGATTTTCAGGTGGCCGCTGCCAATATAGCCTGGCTGGCCTGGTTAATGACGTTATTTGCCGGATTGACTATGGTAACCAATATTCCGTATTACAGCGGCAAGGAAATCAACCTGCAAAAGAAAGCTTCTTTTTTTGTGGTTGTGTTACTGCTTTTGTTTATTTTTGTACTGATTCCAAGCCACCCCCCGCTGGTATTGTTCGGAATTTTTTTATCCTATGCCTTATCCGGGTACGGTATGAAAATCTGGCGGTTCTACAAGAATAGAAAACGCAGTGAAATCCGTAAAGAATCTTGAATATCTGCCGGTTGCGCAATGAAGGTAAACACTTTATATTTGCCGGCATGATGCAATTTACTGAAACTGTCTTCTCCTTCCATTCTTTCTACTCGGCAGCCCTGTTGTTTTTGACTGTTCGACTGCTGCGCCTTGCGCGCTAATATTTCAATTATTTCTCAATCTGTCTTGAAGTATAAAGGCTGACATAACAGCCGACCGTCCTGATTCAGTCAAAATAATAGTGGAGTGGAACAATGAAAGAGCGTCTGGTTATTTTTGATACAACGTTGCGTGACGGGGAGCAAAGCCCTGGTGCCTCCATGACTATGGAGGAAAAAGTGCGTATTGCCAGGCAGCTGGAGCGCATGGGAGTGGATGTGATCGAGGCTGGTTTCCCGGCGGCATCAAAGGGAGATTTTGAAGCAGTCAGGGCAGTGGCAGAGGTGGTGAGCAACAGCACGGTATGTGGACTTGCCCGTGCCATCGAGGCCGATATCAATCGTGCCGGCGAGGCTTTGCAGGTGAATCAGAATGTGCGTATCCATACCTTTATCGCCACTTCCCCGATTCATATGAAAAATAAGTTGCGCATGTCACCTGAGCAGGTGATTGAGCAGGCGGTAAAGGCAGTGAAGTGGGCGCAGCAATATACAGATAACGTTGAATTTTCTCCTGAAGATGCCGGCCGGTCAGAGATTGATTTTCTTTGCCAGGTACTGGAAGCTGTGATCGATGCAGGTGCGCGGACGCTGAATATTCCGGATACAGTGGGATACACCATGCCGGACCAGTTTGGTGCGCTGATCCGCACACTGCGTGAACGTATTCCCAACTCTGACAAAGCCGTTTTCTCAGTTCATTGTCATAATGATCTTGGTCTGGCAGTGGCCAACTCACTGTCTGCCGTTATGAATGGTGCGCGTCAGGTGGAATGTACGATTAATGGTTTGGGCGAACGCGCCGGTAATGCTGCACTGGAAGAAATTGTAATGGCAGTACGTACCCGGCAGGATTATTTCCCGTGTGATACACGTATTGATACCACGCAGATCGTACCCTCCAGCAAGCTGGTGTCGGGGATTACCGGGTTTCCGGTACAGCCTAACAAGGCGATTGTCGGTGCCAATGCGTTTGCACATGAATCAGGTATTCATCAGGATGGCGTACTTAAGCATCGTGAAACCTATGAAATTATGCGTGCTGAAGATGTGGGCTGGGGGGCAAATAAGCTGCTGCTGGGTAAACATTCCGGCCGGAATGCGTTTCGCAGTCGCTTGAAAGATCTGGGAATCGAATTGGAATCAGAAGAGAAACTGAATGCCATGTTTATGCGCTTCAAGGATCTCGCGGATAAAAAGCACGAGATCTTTGATGAAGATCTGCATGCGCTTGTTTCAGATGAGGCTCAGGTTCCCGAGGAATATTATCGCCTGTTATCACTGGCTGCACGCAGCGAAACAGGAGAAATGCCATTTGCCCGGGTGGTGATTGCTATAGGCAACAGCGAACAGCAGGCTGAATCAGAGGGGAGTGGCCCGGTGGATGCAGCATTTCGTGCTATCGAGAAAATATTGGACAGCAGGGCAGAACTGCAGCTGTACTCTGTTAACAATATCACCAGCGGGACAGATGCCCAGGGTGAAGTGACAGTCCGCCTGCAGAAAGCCGGGCGTATCGTCAATGGGCATGGGGCCGATACGGATATCATTACAGCTTCGGCCAAGGCTTATCTGAGTGCCTGCAATAAACTGCACTCCAGCCTGGAACGGACGCATCCACAGGTTTAAGAATAAATGGGTACTTTTAAGAATCCGGCCGTGCAGAGTGTGGCAGATAAATGCAGCAGTGAATATCATGCAACACAACACCATGATTTATCTGCAGAACCCGCTGTTAGAGGTACCCGCACAATCATTGGCATAATTCAGCAGAAGTGTGTTGTTTTTTCTCTGGTATTTGCTGTTTTATGCCTGTTTGCTCAGGGGGCTGAAGCCTACGATTTCAGTTTCGAAGATAGCACAGGTAAAACTCACACTTTATCCGGCTATAAAGGAAAGTGGGTACTGATCAATTTCTGGGCGACATGGTGCCCGCCCTGTTTGAGGGAAATTCCGGACCTGTCTGAACTGTCCAGGGAAAGAAACGATATTGTTATCATCGGTATTGCCATGGAATACGATGATGCACGGGATGTTCTGAAGTTTGTGGATAAGATGACAATTCCTTATCCGGTTGTACTGGGTGACAGAGCCTCGGTTGCTCAGCTCGGCGATGAGATCTCACTGCTGCCAAGTACGTACCTATATGACCCTCAAGGTAGGCCGGCTGCCAGAAAAATCGGTCTGATTACGCGTACCGAAATTGAGAATTTTATTGGAAAGGCCCGCTGAAATAATATCAGTCAGTGTTATCAGCCTGGATTACCAGTCAGTATCACCCGTAAATCTTACAGTTACTTTGCAGCAACCTGGTAAACCCAGTTGCGTCGCCAGGCATTGAATATCAGGTTGGGATACTCGGCTTTCCCCAGGCTGCCGTTGTATCTGCCCAGTGCTCTGAAATAATCACCTTGCTCCAGATCAAGGTAGTGGCGCAGAATCGTACAGCCATAACGCAAATTGACACGCAGATGAAACAGATTGTGTTCCGGATTGCCGATCATATCCACCCAGAACGGCATCACCTGCATAAACCCGCGCGCGCCCGCAGAAGAAACAGCATATTTTCTAAAGTTGCTTTCCACCTGAATGATGCTCAGTACCAGTTCAGGGTCAAGCCCGGCGCGGGTGGCTTCGTAGTGAACAGTAATCAGGAACGCCCTGCGCTCTTCCATATTCGGGATCCGTTTTTCCAGACGTTCTGCCATACTGTCCAGCCAGTCTCTGGCTTCAGGTCCCGGAAGGGTGACAAGCATGGGTACGGCCCGGTCGCTGACAGAACGTTGCAGCACAGTGCGGGTGCTGGCCGATAGTGGCTCATAAACCTGTGCGCCAGCTGTAACTGTGCCTGGAATGATTAAAAATAATAATGAATATATCAGTCGCCACATATTTCCTTGATGACGGGAATAATTTCCTGTAATGAGAGCATACGGGGCGTTTTATCCATACGCCCCTGGTATTCCACCACTCCGTCTCGCAGATTCCGTTCGCCAATTACAATACGATGTGGAATCCCGACCAGTTCCTGATCAGCAAACATTACACCCGGCCTTTCTTCGCGATCATCCAGTAATACTTCGATATTCGCTGCACGACAGGCCTGATAAAGTTTCTCGGTTTCAGTCCGGACCTGTTCGCTCTTATGGTAGCCGACCGGGATGATTGACAGCTGAAACGGAGCGATTGCCTGTGGAAACAGAATGCCTCGCTCATCGTAGTTTTGCTCAATAGCGGCGGCAACAATGCGTGAAACACCAATACCATAACAGCCCATTTCCAGAATTCGGGTTTGCCCGGATTCATCCAGACAGGTTGCCTTCATTTTTTCTGAATACTTGGTGCGTAACTGAAAAACATGGCCCACTTCAATGCCCCGGCAAATTTCAAGTATGCCTTTCCCGTCAGGTGAAGGGTCACCTGCTGCCACGTTGCGGATATCAAAAACCTGATCCGGCAATGGCAGGTCACGCTCGAAATTGACCTGGTGCAGATGAAAGCCTGCTTCATTTGCACCACAGGCAAAATTGCTCATTTCCAGCACGGCCCGATCAGCGATGATTTCTGCTTTTATACCCACAGGCCCGAGGTACCCTGGCGGACAACCCATTTCAGCAGTGATTCTGCTTTCCTCGGCAAATTCAAAATTGCTGAGGGATGGAATTTTTCTGACTTTAGTCTCATTGAGTTGATGATCACCACGCAACAGCAACAGGTAGAATTTTTCACCAGCAGTTACGGCCAGTGTTTTAAGCGTCTGCTCAACCGGGATACCCAGGAATTCAGCCACATCCTGGCAGGATTTACGATCAGGTGTGGCAATCTTTTCCATGATTCCTGCCGGTTCTTCGCGTGGAATACCATGTGCCACGGCTTCAGCCAGTTCAATATTGGCGGCGTAGTCAGAATCGGGGCAGAAGGCAATGGCATCTTCACCGGAATCAGCCAGAACATGAAATTCATGCGATCCGCTGCCGCCTATTGCCCCGGTATCAGCAGCGACTGCACGGAATTTCAACCCGATGCGGGTAAAAATCCGGCTGTATGTCTCCTGCATGAGGCGGTAGGTCTGCTCCAGACAATCCACATTGGCATGAAAGGAATACGCATCTTTCATGATGAATTCCCGCGCACGCATCACGCCAAATCGTGGACGGATTTCATCACGAAACTTGGTTTGAATCTGGTAGAAATTGATGGGCAGCTGCCGGTAGCTTTTGATTTCACGGCGTGCAATATCAACAATCACTTCTTCATGTGTCGGACCAAAGCAAAAATCATGCTTGTGGCGATCCTGGATTTTCAGCATCTGCGGACCAAATACGTCCCATCGGCCTGTTTCCTGCCAGAGTTCGGCCGGATGAACGGCTGGCATCAAAAGTTCTAAAGCGCCACTGTTGTTCATTTCCTCGCGGATGATATGTTCGATCTTGTGTAGAATTCTCAGACCAAGCGGCATCCAGGTATACAATCCGCTGCCCAGGCGCTTGATCAGCCCGGCGCGCAGCATGAGGCGATGACTGATTAACTCCGCTTCAGCCGGGGCTTCTTTGAGTGTAGAAAGGAAGAATTGAGAAACGCGCATGATGGGATTCCATTATCATAGTAGGTGATTAGGTAATTTTACCTTGAAACCACCTTTATCCGGCGTGCTTTGGCGGGATCTGACCGCTGTGCGGAAAGGTCAGAGAGGCGAATGGCAGGAAACCTGACGATCTTGATTGCTGTAAATTTTTGTGGCTGTAAATCGTTACCAAAATATGGAAAAATTGTCGGCAATTCAATATAGATTAAGTTAAATTGACAGGTGAATCGGATGATCGACCGTAATGGATACAGAGCAAACGTCGGTATTATCCTCCTGAATTCAAAGAACCAGGTTTTTTGGGGGAAGCGTGCCAGACAAAATTCATGGCAGTTTCCACAAGGCGGGATCAAATCGGGGGAAACGCCCACCCAGGCCATGTACCGGGAGCTGGCTGAGGAAACAGGGCTGCAATCGGCACATGTGGAAATTCTGGGGAGGACCAGAGAATGGCTGCGTTACGATGTACCAGCCTGCTGGACCCGTCGTGACTGGCGTAAAAATTACCGGGGGCAGAAACAGATCTGGTTTCTGCTGCGCATGTTGGGAAGAGATTGTGATGTATCACTCAAAACCTGCGCCCATCCTGAATTTGATGCCTGGCGCTGGAACCAGTACTGGGTTGAGCTGGAGTCTGTAGTTGAATTTAAACGGCAGGTTTATCGCCAGGCATTGACAGAGCTTTCCCGATTGCTGGATTACGAGGCCGGACTGGGTAGTGATCAGGCTTACAAAGAGTTATCGGAGCCGGTTGAAGTACCGGAAGAAAAACGATCGGGCTCCGGACAAAGCTGAGCACCATTCCTGTTCGGCTGCAAGTTGTTCTGCTTTCTTATCAGGCGTAGGCGGCTGCGCCATATTAGCCGTTACAATTATTCAAATTAAAAGGAGAGTGCAATGATCAAGCGTACATTGACTGTTTCGCTGCTGTCACTAAGTCTGGGAGCAATGTTTGCATCTGCCGGTGCGATGGCTGCCAATGAACCGATACAACCGATTAAAGCGGTAACTCCGGAAAATGCCGAGGTGGCAGAGCTGGGAAAAATGCTGTTTTTTGATCCCCGGCTTTCCAAATCAGGGTTTATTTCCTGCAACTCCTGCCATAACCTGAGTATGGGAGGTACCGATAATATCAAAACCTCGATTGGTCATAAATGGCAGCAGGGCCCGATCAATGCACCAACCGTACTGAATTCCGGTATGAATCTGGCGCAATTCTGGGATGGCAGAGCTAAGGACCTGAAAGCTCAGGCTGCCGGTCCGATTGCCAATCCGAAAGAAATGGCCTTCACCCATGAAATGGCAGAAAAAGTGATTGCTTCCATTCCACAGTATCGTGCGCATTTCAAAAAGGCATTTGGTTCGGATGAGGTAACGATTGATCGCATTACAACCGCAATTGCCCAGTTTGAGGAAACCCTGGTTACACCAGGCTCAAAATTTGATCGCTGGCTGGATGGGGATAAAAATGCACTAAATCAGAATGAGCTGGAAGGCTATGATCTGTTCAAAAGCAGCGGCTGTGTCCAGTGCCATAACGGGCCGGCTGTCGGTGGGAATTCTTACCAGAAATTCGGTGTCTATAAGCCTTATGAAACTAAAAATCCGGCTACGGGCCGGATGGGCGTGACCGGTAATGAAGCAGACCGCAACGTATTCAAAGTACCAGTGTTGAGAAATATCGAATTGACCTACCCCTACTTCCATGATGGTGGGGCAGCAACACTGGAGCAGGCTGTGGAAACAATGGGAAGGATACAGTTGAATCGCGAGTTCAATAAGGATGAAATTTCCAGGATCGTCGCCTTCCTGAAAACCCTGACCGGCAACCAGCCTGACTTCAAGCTGCCTGTTTTGCCACCTTCCAACAACGATACCCCGCGCCCTCAGCCATTTGAGTAATACTGAGAAAGGTATTCCCGTCTTGAGTAGTATTAAGCAGTAACTTGCATGTACGCCTGGCTGCCTTCGTGACAGATAAGCAGCCAGGCTGTTTCGTTCCGGTATCCAAAATTCTGTACAGATCACCTGCCTGATTTCCGGGAAGCGCTGCTGTGACTGCGCTCGCACATGATTATGGGATGGCGTATGTGCCTGTATCGTAGTGATGGATTTGCTGTGACTGATTCCGGGGATTACAGCACAGCATAAAATAAACCTAAAAACCCCGGTTGATCGCTTGTTTGTTGTCTTAACATCATGACAATTTTCAACTTTATTCCCATTTTCGTATTCACCTCTCTGGTGAGTTTGCTACGAGCAGGAGTGTGCCTTTTTCCGTGCGCATGGCTGCGTTGCAACTCCTTGGAAGGGAACGACCATTTCGCGTTGTTGCGCCTTGCCCTGCATCAGGAAGAAGGCACACTCCTGCCTGTTCAACTGAGGTTTTTAGGATAAAAGAGCGGATTAATGGGTATTTTCAGCATCCTGAATCAATCTCCTTCCGGTAAAAATCTGCAGCGCCTGTTTCTGCTCAGGATTATTGCCATCATTTCCCAGATTATTATTTTCTGGGTTGTTTACAGCATCATCGAGCTTGAATTGCCATGGACGGCAATTATTCTGACAATTACCGTACTTGCGGTTCTGAATTTACTGACCTGGATCCGTTTACGTTATTCCTGGCCGGTGACCTATCCGGAATTCTTTGCGCAGCTGCTGATAGATGTTGCCGGGCTGACTGCATTGCTGTATTTCAGTGGCGGTTCAACCAACCCGTTTATCTCGCTTTATTTGCTGCCACTCACGATTGCTGCCACGGTACTGCCCTGGCACTACACCTGGATCATGGCGGCGATCACCATTTCCTGTTACACCTCGCTGCTGTTCAAGTTCATACCGCTCCCGCATGATCACCTCGACGATCACAGCCGTCACATGTTTGAATTTAACCTGCATGTCTCGGGGATGTGGCTGACATTTGTGCTGAGCACCTTACTGATCACCCTGTTCGTCGTCAAAATGAATGCTTCCATCCGTGATCGTGACAAGGAATTATCCAAATCGCGTGAACAGGCATTGCAGAATGAGCAGATCATTGCACTGGGTACGCTCGCAGCCGGAGCAGCGCATGAACTGGGAACCCCATTATCGACCATGGCTATTATCACCGGTGAGCTGCAGCAGGAATCTCCCGGAAATAGTGAATTTCAGAACAATATCCGTATCCTGCGGGATCAGATTATCCTGTGTAAACAGACATTGACCCATTTGCTGGCTGATGCCGGGCAGTCCCGGGTAGAAGAGGGGAGTGGCCAGCCGGTTGATAATTTTCTGCAGCAAGTCATTGATAAATGGCAGCTGATACGTCCTTCAATCCGGTTTACCTATCAGTGTAATGGTGTGCGCCCCGCGCCAATTATCATGAATACCCGTTTACTGAGCCAGTCTGTTTTGAATCTGCTGAATAACGCAGCGGATGCATCAACCCGGCAGGTTACCATTACCAGTTGCTGGGATGAAACACAGCTGCACCTCGAAATTCTTGATGACGGGCCGGGATTGGACGCAGAAGCAGTTGAACATGCAGGTGAACCGTTTTTTACCAGTAAAGGGCCGGGGCAGGGGTTTGGCATCGGGCTGTTTCTTGCCAACACCAATATCGAACGTTTCGGCGGAAGCGTGCGTTTATTCAACCGGCCGGAAGGCGGAGCATGCACGCATGTTACCCTGCCGGTCTTGCACGGGACAACCAGTACTTCATAACAAAAGGAGAATGCTTATGAATGATTCCATCGATCGTCCCAGTCTGCTGATCGTTGATGATGATGAGGTTTTCTGTGGTGTACTGGCAAGGGCGATGGTAAAGCGCGGGTTTGACACCACCTGCACGCACAATATCAAAACGGCGATCGAACAGGCGGAATTACTGGTACCGGAATATGCCATCATTGATCTCAAGCTGGGGAATGAATCCGGTCTGCTGCTGGTCGAGAAAATCAGGGAACTGGATCCTGGTACCCGTATCATTGTATTGACCGGATACGCCAGTATCGCGACGGCGGTTGAAGCTATCAAACTGGGGGCCACTCATTACCTGGCCAAGCCGGTAGATGCAGACGACATTATGGCCGCATTCGAGCGAACCAGTGGAGATATAGAAACACCGATCAGCCCGTACCCTCTATCAGTAGAACGACTGGAATGGGAATACATTCACCGTATCCTCATGGAAAACGATAACAACATCTCCGTTACAGCCAAGGCTCTGAATATGCATCGCAGGACATTGCAGCGCAAACTTTCAAAGAAACCGGTACAGCTGTAGTGGTTACAGCCGGCAGTTTTACAAAAGACAGAATGGGTTGCGACTGTAGCCAGGTGGTTTACGGCCATTTTGCTGTCGCAGAGAAAGCGGCTGGAAGCCGCCGGATTCTTGACAAAAACACCTGAATGTAACATCATGCACAGCTTTCCGGGTGTGCCGGAAGCCGTAAAGAGTTGCAAAATAAAGAGCAGGGAGACAAACGATCTCTCGCGTAAAAAATGCGCCCGTAGCTCAGTTGGATAGAGTACTTGGCTACGAACCAAGGGGTCGTGGGTTCGAATCCTGCCGGGCGCGCCAATAAAAAAGGTATTGCTGCCCACGTAGCCGGCGATATTTATAAAAAGTAATTCCAGTTATCTCGAGGCCAAGTAGCTCAGTCGGTAGAGCAGAGGACTGAAAATCCTTGTGTCGGTGGTTCGATTCCGCCCTTGGCCACCAAAATTCAGCGCCCAACTGTTCTCAGTTGGGCGTTTTCATTTGTGCTTCCCGCATGACACGCGGGGTTCCCGCACATTCTGCGTGTGCGACCGAGGTCCTATGGCCTGGCAGGAACATCCCCGGTTGCCCTCCGTTCCGCCCTCTCTTCTCTCGAAATCGGCGCTAACTTCTTCGCCGTGGCACACGCGGACGGCGTTTTTCGTCAATCACTTATGCGTGCGCCGACGGGAATGGTTGGCTCGCGGGTTTGCACGAGCAAAGCAGAACGGCAAACCCGCGAGGCCAGCCTCCACGTCAACCCTTGGGCGGGAACGGATCGTCATCGTAGCTGTTGCGCTCACGGATCTGGCCGTTCCGCCCTTGGATGAGCATCTCGCTCTGCTGGTTGATGGCGATGTCCCGCGCACGGTCAATCGCCTGTTGCTGCGTGTCATGGATGGAGGTGAGACGGTCGTTGCCTTCTCCCCGCACACCCCACTGATCACCGCCGTTGATGGGTACGACCCATTGGTTCTTTCCGCTCATTTCAATCTCTCCTAAAAATGAAAAAGTCAGGCTCTTGAAGTCGGCGCGAGCCAGGCGCTTCGGTGCTGAATTCATGTCATGACGTTCGCCCCCTTTCCAGTTGCCGAACACGGCATCGCATATAGTCCAGCGCGTTGCTGTGTGACGACGAGTGCCCCGTAGGCAGCCAGTCGAGCCTCGTGCTCCGGCTTGCCCTTGTCCTTCGACTTGATCTTGAACAGGTCAATCGGCTTGTCGCTCTTCTGGCCAGCGCGCTGCATGATCCTTTCGCCGTCCACCTCGGCCCCCTTGAACGACCAGAGCGCTTCGAACACCTTGGCCTGACCTTGGGTGAATCGGATTGGTGTGGACTGCACATCCTGCAGCGTTGCCCACTTGAAGTCGGCCGAGAACGGCCCGTTCACTGGCGCGGCCGGATCGGCCACTGCTGGCACTGCAAACGGCACCGAGGGGATGAAGGTGATTGCGCCGCCATAGAACGTGAAACGTTCCTCCAGTGCCAGCCATTCCACGCTGGAGCCGAAGGGCGATCCACGCGTCGTGCGCGGCCTGGGAGTGATGACCCGGATGTTGCTTCCCGCTACCCGAATACGATCCAGCAAGGTCGGCTCATGCAGCACTCTCGTCAGATCTCGGGCCAGCACGACCGGAGAGCGGCGGGCATTACCGAGCCGCCAAGCACCGTCGCCCAAGTCATCGATGTCGTCGCGGCTCTCGATGTCGAGCGCGAGGCGCATTTTCTGCCGCAGCCACTCTTCGTCCAGGGCCAACGCCGCACCGTCGCTTGCCTCGACAGGCACCTGGCCACACTCCGGGCACCGGCAGATCCGACCGCCCCGTCCATCGCCCCAGACCTGTGCCCGATGCTGCTGACAGTGGGGGCAGAGTACAAAAGACTGATCCACCACTGTTGGCCTGACGGCTTTGCCGAGCACAGATAAAGCTGATACCTCGTGTGGCGAGAACGTGGCCCGCAGCACCGGCGTGCCGCCTGCGAACAGGCGGCAAACCAGGGCCCAGGCATCATGCGTAGTCATTGGTCAGTCCTCGAAGGTGGATGAGGAACTGACTGGGTCGGTCTCCGGCGGCAACTCTTGGGCACTGAGGGTCTGGCCCTTCTGCAAGATGCCACCGCAACCAGGTAGCCTTCCAGCTGCGCCTGCATCTTGGCGTCGAACTTGTGCAGGTTCAGCCGTCCTTTGCTGGTCACTTCGATGGTGACCACCTTGGGGCGAGTCCTGCCCGGTTCGGGCGGGTAATAGAGATTGACCTGTGCCGCTGTCACCGCCCACTTACCCTCCAGCGGGCCAGGCAGCTTCTCCTTCAGCAGATCGTGCACCGAGCGTTGCTGGCTGGATTGCATCGCCGTGCATTCGATCTTCAACGCCGTGTCGGGGCTGAGCAGGGTGAGTGCCTTCAACTGCACCATCGAAAAACCGTCCTCAAAGACCTCCGGCACATCGAACCCGGTGCGCAGCATCGACAGATCCGGAGTCGGCGACTTGATCTTGTGAGCGCTTGCTTTCACGCCCAGCACATGCTCCGCGAAGGCCTCGACCAACATCTGTTGGTACTTTGCGCCGCCGCGCACCAGCGTGCGCACCACACCGGTGGACTTGGCGTACTCCAGCACCATGCGAATGTTGGGGTTGCCGACCCGGCGCTTCAGGGTCGCGCCCTCGAACTCCAGGCACAGCGTCGCCATGCCCTTGACATGGACTGACAGCAGGAACACCTCCGGGCTGCGCTCGACTAAGTGCGCCACGCTGCCGTCTCCGCATTGCGGTTCGCGCTTGTAGAAGGCCGAGATGGCGTGACGCAACGCGGTCAGATTGGCATCCGAGCCGTTTGGTTGGCGCTTCAAGCCAAGATCGTATTGCTGCGTCTGCTGCCCATGCTGCTCCTAAAAGCTGAAGTCATAGGCGCGTTCGAACAGCGCCGGGTGGTGGACGTAGAGCCAGAAGGAACGGTGGATGTCGCTTGCACACAGCGCCAAACCCGCCAGCGCAGCACCATCGGCCACGATCGCGTCCCGGCGGCCCGCGTTTGATCGCATGTACGCGCTCGCCATCGAGCGCTTGATGCAGGATGGCCTTGCGCTCGATACGCTACCCGTTGGCGAAACTCAGTGCCCTTGAGGTTCGCCTGTGGAGGCTGTCTTCGCGTTCGACGCACTGGCTTGCTTGCAACTCTGTGCAAGCTGCCCTGCAAATTCGGCCAACTGTTCCCGAATTCGCCGACCCCGCGCTTCCTCGCCCGCAAACGGCTTGCTGAACATCAGCCCAACCATTTCCTTGATGCGCTCCTCTCGTTGCGGATCACCCCCTTCGACTCCGGCATGAACGTGATAGGCGTGCCGCTGGTTCAAGGTTTCTGCCAGATCCCGATCCAGGGTCTGGCCTGCCAGAACGTAGCCAAGTTTATGCTGGTACTGTCGACTGATATCGCAGATCTGTAGCAGATCGATGTCGCCCAGGCCCTTGAGCAGGCCGTTGCGGCCAAAGGTATTGAGATCGGCCAGGGTCTCCGAGAGCTTGCCGCTGCCGATGGGTGCCGGGCCGTGGCCCTGGCATTGTTCGATGATGTGCTGCTCGATGCGCGCCGAGAGCACGAAGCGCACGTACCACGGATCAAAGTAGTGCAGGGGTAATTTCTCTGGTAATGCTCGCCAGGCTTCGCTCATGGGGATTTTGACGCCCATCGGTGCGCGCAGATCAATGCGCCAGTTTGCCGTGTCAATCTCGTCGACAAATTGCGTCAAGAAGACCTCGTCGGCAACGATGGCCTGCAGGCATTCGAATAGGTGGGCAGGCGTCTCGAAGCCCAGTGATGCGATACGCAACCCGGTGGAACCCAACAACTGCTGCAACTCCGCGAGGGCATGTTCGATCTCGACGACCGACGCGGGCGGGCGCCGCCCGGTATGTTCAAAGATGGCCATCGGTGAGAGCGCCAGATGGCTTTCGCGGTCGCTCCAGTCGCGCACGAAGGCGCAGAAGATCTTGAAGGCGAGCGCATCGACGGCCCGTTTGGTGTTCGTCTGCCGATGCTTGAAGGCCTGGATCAGGCTGTTGTCGAGCACGAGGTAGATGGGCCCCTGCAATTCGTAGGCCGAGGCATAGCGCGAGCCGAACCACAAGGTCAGATCGAAGCAGCGCAGAATCGCACCATCGTCGAGTCTTTGCAAAGCGGTGCGCAGCCGGTCGGCCAGCCGCTGATGTTTCTTGTTCGTCATGCTTTTTCCCCACTGTCTGGGATCGAGGAAGTGAATTCCTCGAACTTGCCGCTGGCCAACAAGGGCAAGGGGATCTCACGAAGCTCCCAAGCCCAGCGGTAGGCATGGCCCAACATCTGATCCAGTGTTGCCTGCAATTTCTGCAGTTGTTCGGAGCTTGGCGCGGGTGCGCACACCAATCGTGCCGTGATGGCGTCCGCAGCGGTCTGCTCGAACTGGTACTGGCGTATTTGCGGGATGGCGTTCAGCATTCGCTTGGTGTCTAATACCGGCCAGAACAGCTTGCCCTCGGGGTTCATGGCCATGTTGCGGGTGCGTCCCATGACCCGGCGCAGGGTAGGCAACCCCCGGCCGCAGGAACAGGCGGGGCCGACCTCGGCCCAGTCATGTAGCGCATAGCGAATCAACGGCATGGCGAAGTTGTGCAGATCGGTCACCACCACTTGGCCGATTTCGCCTTCCCGGCAGGGTTGCCCCATCTTATTGAGCATCTCGACCAGTAAATGTTCGGATTGCACGTGCAACAGGCCGCTGTCCGGACATTGCAGGGCGATAACGCCGATCTCTTGGGCGCTGTAGAGATCGGTCAGTGGCATGCCCAAGACTTGCTGGCACTGTTCGCGCAGTGCCGGGGTGACCGCGCCGCTGATGGTGCGCACCTCGCGCAGGCGCGGCAGGGTGACGGCCTCATGGCGCATGTGCGTCAGCAAAGCATCCAGGTTGGCCGGATAGGTGAGCAGGATGTCGGGATTGACGCCCTGCAACCAGCGTGACTGGACTTGCACATCGGTCGAAATCGGCAAGTGCCAGGCCGGGCCGCTGCGTAAGATGCCGCCCCATCGCTCGGGCTTGGTGGAATCCACCGGCTGCGGAAACTGGCGGATGATGGCCATCGTGGCAGAGAGATCACGCCGATGCCAGAGATGGTCGCGCAGCGTGGCCGCTTGCCAGAAGAGCTGGGTGAGCGCCGTGCGCCGCACCGTCACGGGTTCAGCCGTCGACCCGCCTGTCGCAATGTCGAATGTCTTGCCGTGGGCGCGCGGATAGGTGGCAGCCCGTATGGCATCGGCGTGCGTTTGCAGATCTGTGCGGGTCAGCAGCGGAATGTCGTGCCAATTGGCCAGACCGTTGGGAAGCCGCTCGCGATAGAAGGCGCAGTGGCGACGCGCATGGTCGAGCAGCACACCCAGTTGTCGATTCTGTTGCTTGCGCAAGGCCCCAGCCGACAACCACTGTGTGCTTTCCATCTGGAACAGCAAGGCCAGCACGGCGGCATCGCGCGCACCGACCACCGCTGGCCAGTGGACGCTCGGCACCTGGCTGGGCAGCGCGCCGGTCAGCGTCGACTGCCGTGGGACATCATTCATCGCTCCCGGCCAGCCTCGTGCCAGGCCTTTTTCACGGGCGACAGCAGATATTCCGCCACCGTGCGGTCGCCCAGCAGGATTTCCGCCGTGGTCTGCATGCCAACCGACAGCGGGTATTTCACACCATCCGTTTCCAGCGCGCTGGCATCGAGCGTCACCAGCGCCTTGTAGCGCAGCGGACGTTGCCCGGCGCCTTGCAGGCCCTTGTCGCGGGCTTCTTCTTCGCTCTGGGCATCGGCGCTCACGTGTTCGACGGTGCCTTGTCCCATGCCGTATTTCTGGAAGGTGTAGGCGGCAAACTTGAGCTTGACCGGCTGACCCGGTCGCACGAAGCCGATGTCCTCGTTCGACACCCAGACCTCGGCCTTGAGCTTTTCTTCTTGGGGCACGAGGCTGGCCAGCACGGTACCAGATTGCACCACGGTGCCGGAGGTGTGCGTGGCTAGATCCTTGATCACGCCGTCCTGCGGAGCTTTCAATTCCAGGAGTTCGCGCCGGTGTTGCTGCTTCTCCTGTTCCCTGGACAGTTTGTCGAGCTGCGCTTGGGCCTCATTGCGCTCGGCGTGCAACTGCCGCAGATAATCGGCCTTGATCTGCTTCAACTTCTTCTGCGACTGGTCGATGCTGGCCTGGGCAGAGGCGATCAGGTGGCCTTGTGTGGCCAGCTCCTGCTCCTTCTCGATGCGCTCGCGGCGTTTGTCCGAACCCATCAAGCCACCGGCGAAGCCCTCCTTGACCAGTTTCTCGTATGCCTTGTCCTGCTCGCGGTAGTGGGGCAACACGGCTTCCAGGCGTGTCTTCTGCTGGCGAGCTGCGGCCAGTTCCTGTTGCGCCTTGACCAAACGGCTGTGTTCCTCGGCGAGCGCTGCTGCCAGAGCATCGCGGTTGGCCTGGTACTGAGCGGCGGTTTCTCGCAGAAGTGCTGAGGGAGCCTGAATGTCCGGCTGAAAGGGTATGCCGCCAAGCTCGGCGTCGATGCGGGCCAGCTGAAGGCGTTTGCGGACGTATTCGGTGGTGATGGCGTCCAGATCGGTGTTGGTGATCAGCGCATCCATGCGCATCAGGGTCTGTCCGGCGCGCACGGTTTCGCCCTCGCGCACCAGGATTTCCTTGACGATACCCGCTTCCGAGGGCTGCACGATCTTGAGGTAGCTGGCCGGTACCAGCTTGCCGTCGGCCATCGCCACGATATCCAACCGTCCCAGCAGCGCCCAAACGATGAGAAAGGCGACCAGTGCTAGGATGGCCCACAGCACCCGCCGCCCCTGCGGGTGCGGCGCGCTGTGCTGCAAACGAATCAGCGGCGGATGGAAATCCTGATGATCGCTGTGGGCGTGTTGGATGAGGGACTTCAATGAAGGCATGCCGGGGGGCTCTCTTGGGGTTCTTGGGTCTTCCAGGTGCTGTCAGTGTTCCAGCCATCGAGAAACGTGCGTTCGATGAGGAACAGGCTTTGTTCGATGGTCTGGCTGGGCGAGTAATCGGCGTGGCGACTCCGGAACGAACGGGCAGCCTGCCGATACGCGGGGTTGCCGAGCAGTTCCTGCAGTGACGCGGTGACGCTGGCCGCATCGATCCGGCCACCGAGCAATTTGCCTGCCCCCAGAGCCTCCACCCGATGGGCAAAAAGCGCCTGCTCGACATGCCGGGGCCGCATCGCCAAGGGCACACCAGCCAGCAAGGCCTGAGTCGTGAAGCCGCTGTTGCCATAGCTGACGGCCAACTGTGCATCAGGCAGCAGCGAGGGCAGATCGACCGGTGCCAGCGCAATGCGCAAACACCGCGTGGCGCAACGCTTCGCCATCTCGGGCTTCATGCCGGGCGCGATGCACAGCACCTCGGCATCCAGCCGGGCGAGCGCCTGCATGATCGATTCGAAGCCCGGTACGGCGGGTCGCAGGTAGGCCAGCACGCGTGAGCTTTCCTTGCTTTGCCAGCCAACACGCAAGGCTTGGGGCACCGAGACGATGGGCCCGACATAGCGCCCATCCGGACGCGCTCCGTAGTGGTCAAGCTCGCCAAAGGTGTCCAGGATGTCGTGCGCGCCAAACAAGTCGCGCACACGCACCGTCTTGGTGTGGCCCAACGCCTTCTGCGCAGAGTCCAGTACATGGTCAAGCCTGGTCTCAGCCGTGGTGAGCGCCTGATCGGCTACCGCATCCCAAGGCCGAATCGAGGGCCAGGGGGACACGGAGGGTGGAATTGCAAAGCCATTGCCGATGGACAGATACGGGATTTCGGCGAGCCGTGCCGCCAGCAAGGCCGTCGGCGCATGGTCGGCGACCAGCACATCCGGGCGTACCAACGAAAACACCCCCTGCCAGGCGTTCAGCCGAGCAGCCACATCCCGCGCATCCGCAAACCCGCTGACGTGTAGTACGTCGGCATAGTTCACCGGTGGGCGGCTGCCTGTACCCGCCTGCGGGGTCAGCGGCGCGGGCAACACGGTGATGCCGGGCGCAAGCCGCTGTCCGACCGGTAGCCGAACGTCCTTGAGCGCCAGTGTCGCCTCGTGCCCACGCGCCACGAGCCCTTCGGCCAACCGCAGGCACTGGGCGAGGTGCCCGAAGGCCTCACCCAGTGCCCACACGATCAGGACGCGCGCCATCGGCAGGGGTGACGGCTTACCATGACAGCTTGCCCACCCCTTCTTTGATGCCGCTAAAGCCCTTGAGCTGGGTGCCCGTATCGCAGGCGGCCAGCGACATGGCATCGACGCCGCCGCGTGCGCCGTGGGCACCGCCCTGCATCCAGCCAGCCAATCCGGAGAGATCGGCCCCCTGGTTGGCGTGGCTCCACGCAGGCGCGCTCTGGCGTTCTGCATCGAGCCGGTTCAGAGCATGGGTCAATTCGGCCCAGTGGCGCTCCACATCGTGGTTGCCCTGGCCTTGACCCGCCTGCTCGGATGCCTGTTGTTGCTCGCCCCATTGCTCGAACCAGCGGCGATCCAGCGCAGGCAAGGCAGAATGGTGCGGCTGGTCGGACTTGTCGTCGCGCTTGAAGCCGTCCAGGAAACGCCCCAAGGGGTCATCATCACGGTCGCCGCCGTGTTTGCGATCCGGGTGTCCCGGCGAGGTGCCCGCACCGTCGTTGATGTCGCCACTGTGTCCGGGGGGCGGCGCATCCGCGCCGTTGCCCACACCTTCGTTGCCGTGACTAGCGGTCGGTACCACCGTCTTGCTGCCAAAGCTCACCCTAAAGTCATCCGAGGCGGTCGAGCACTCGCCATGGCCATCGCTGGCGGTGACACGCACATCGATGCTGCTCTTGGCATTGGCCGGGGCGGTGCCGCTGAAGATCTGCATCGCAGCGTCGAACTTGAGCCAGCTCGGCAGTGGCTTGCCGTTGGACAAAGTGGCCGTGTAGCTCAGCGTGTCGTTGCGGTCGGCGTCACGGAAGCTGTCTGCGGGCATCTGCCACGAGAATGCCTTGCTCTTGGCCAGTTGAACATCGGAGAGGCAGCGCACCAGATCCGGCGTGTCGTTGGTGCCCTGTACGGTTACCGTCAATGCACCGCTGCTGCGCTGTGTGCCGTCGCTGGCCAGGTAGTTGAAGGTTTCCGTGACCGTCTCGCCCGCGCTCAAGCCCTGCACCTTGGACGAGCAATCGTCGAGCACATAGGCGTAGGTGCCGTTGGACAACAGGGTCAGCACACCGTATTCGCCGCGCCGGATACCGGGGTTGGCTACTGAGAGGCGTTCACCTTCCGGATCGCGGTCGTTGGCCAGCACATTGCCCCAGGTGAAGAGCTTGCGATCCTCGATCAGATTGGCCGTATCCGGCGTGGTGACCGGTGCCTGGTTGCCGCCGCCCGATTCGACCGCCAGGGTGAAGCTCTGGCTGGCCGCAGCACCCGCCAGATCGGTGGCGGTGACCCGCAGGGCATAGTTGCCTGCCGAGGCCGGGGTGCCGCTGAAGGTGCCGGTGGCCGTGTCGAAGGCGAGCCATGTGGGCAGCGCGCTGCCGTCGGACAAAGTGGCCGAGTAGGTGAGCGCATCGCCCACGTCGACGTCACGGAAACTGTCTGTGGGTAGCGTGAAGCTGAAGGCGCTGTCTTCGAGGGCACGCAGGTCTGACAGGAGTGTGCCAACTTCGGGTGCGTCATTGGTGTTTTGCACCGTGACGTGGAAGCTGTGCAGGCTCGATGCGCCCAGTGTGTCCATGCCTTGCACGATGACGTCGAACTCGCCTACGTCGTCGTTGTCCGGTGTGCCGAACAGGGTGCGCGTGGCGGTGTCGTACTGCAGCCAGTCTGGCAGCGTCGTGTAACCAGAGACAGTAACCCGAGTCAGGATGTCGTCGCCATCGGCGTCAATGAAGAGGTCGTCGGGTAGCACCAGACTGAAGGCTGCATCTTCGAGCACCACCTGATCGTCGATGGAATTGGCGACTTCCGGTGCGCGGTTCGTGAACTCGCGCAACGTGACGGCAGTGCCATCGGCAAACTCGAAGGTGTCGATTACCGTGCCGCCGTCCGCGCCAGCCGGGGCGTAGTTGCTCACCCGCACTACATCGCCATTGGCGCCGTAATGGATGAGCAAGTCGTCGCTGTCGACTTCCAGCTGCACGTCGTCGCGGACAATGCCTTCACCGAAGGTGAGCACGTTGCCGATGCCCGCGTCGAGGTCATCCTCAATCACGTCTTCGCCATCGCCCAGGTTGACCACGTAGGCGTCACGCTGAGCACCGCCACGCAAGACATCGTTGCCCAATCCGCCAGTGAGCACATCTTCACCGTCGCCCGATTCCATGACGTCCTCGCCGTCGTAGCCGTAGAGTCGGTCACCGACGTTGGTGCCAGTGAGTGCATTGCCACCGCTGTCGCCCTCGACCACGAAAGTCCAGGACACCAGGGTGGCGTAATCCACCGCCGTGCCGTCGGCGAACTCGAAACGTTCGATGGCGTGGCTACCCAGCACGTTCTGCGGATCGAAGCCGGTCAGACGCACCATGTCGCCATCGTCGCCGTAGGAGATGAGCAGCACATGGCCGCCGTTGCCGTCAGTCTCGAAGCGCAGGTTGTTGCGCAACTCGTTCGAGTCGATGCCAGGACCGAAGCGCAGCACATTGCCGGCATCTTCCTCAGCCACATCATCGATGGTGACGACGCCGTCGCCCAGTTTCACGACGTAGGTGTCGTTGCCACCTTCGCCAGCCAGCCAGTCGCCACCCGGTGTCGCTTCGATCAGGTCGTTGCCGTCGCCGCCCCAGACACGATCCGTGAGGGTGGTTCCCTTGAGGGAGTTACTTTCTTCCGTACCGACGATATCGAAACCGCGTGTGAGCAGTTCCTCGTAGCCGATTTCATCGCCTTCCAGGCCAAAGCGGAAACGCTCCACGGCACGAGGCCCCAGCGGGTTCTGCGGATCGAAGCCCGAGAGACGCACGCGGTTGCCGGTGTTGTCGAGGTCAAGGATCAGGAAGCCTTCAGCGTCATAAGACAGGCGCACATCATCGAGGGTCGTACCCTCGGGCAGTACCAGCGTGTTGGGTGCATCACCGTTATCGCTGTCGATGAGAGTGTCGCTGCCTGCATCGGCGTCGATGAGGTAGAGATCACCGCCCGCGCCGCCGCTCATGGTGTCGTCCGCCTCGCGGCCCTCGATCCAGTCGGCCAGCGCCGTGCCGGTCAGCACGTCGTCGTTGGGCGTGCCGATGATGCGCACGCCACGCGCCAACAAATCTTCGAACGATAACGTCACGCCATACCAAGACAGGTTGATTTCCGAAACCGGGGTCTGCATGCCTTCTGCGCGCGGGTCGAAGCCTGCGAAGCGGACTACATCGCCCTCATCATTCAAGCGCAGCAGCAGGTCGCGTCCATCAAACTCCAGGTGAAGATCGTCGGCATTGAATTCGCCTTCGAGTTCGATTCGGTTGAAATCCTGCTCGCGCCAGGTTTCGGCGATGAGCGTCTCGGCGGGGCGCCTGCCCCATTCCTTGTAGATGCGGTAGGTGTCAGAACCCGCGCCGCCGACCAGGCGATCTGCGCCGCCCTGGCCGTTGAGTGTGTCATCGCCGTCGCCGCCGATCAGGGTGTCGGCAAACGGCGTACCGTCGAGCCAGCCGCCTTCATCGCCCGCCGTCTCGGTCTTGCCCGTGGGTTCGATGTTCTCGGCCACGATCTCTGTGCCGTCGGCAAAGCGGATGATGTCCACCGAGTGGGTCTGCGTGGCTCGATTCGGCTCATAGCCCCTCAGGATCACCCGGTCGCCGGGCTGGGTGGCGAACTCGATCACCAAATCGCCGTTCTGCTCCGAGTAGCGCAGGTCTTGCGGACGTATGCCGGGGCCGAAGGTGAGGATGTTGGGCGCGTCGTCGACGATAGTGCCACCGTAACCGCCTTCGCCACCACCATAGCCCCAGTTGAGTACGCGGTGATCGTCGTCGATAATCACTTCGCCGTGGCCGGGCTGATACACGTAGGTGTCGCCGCCCCATTCACCGAAGAGTTGGTCATTGCCGGTGCCGCCGGTGAGTTGATCTGAGCCCCAGCCGCCGTAGATCACGTCGTTTCCGGCATTGCCCTCCAGCACGTCATCACCATCGCCGCCGTGGATCAGGTCGTTGCCGTCACCGCCGAGGATGGCGTCGTTGCCAGCCAGCCCCAGTGCAATGTCATTGCCCGCACCCGCGTTCAGTGTGTCGCCATTGAGCGTGCCGTAAAGCACGTCATCGCCGTCGGTCGGGGTGTTGTTGGCAAGATTGGCAGAAGCGAACAGATCGCCGGACTGCGCGTAGGCCACAGCCTCCAGATCACCCGCCGGAGCCACCGCGCCGGTCAGCTCGAAGCCCGTGCCGTCGAAAGCCAGCGGCGCATCGGTCGTTGCCGACAGCAAAGCGCCCGCATGGGCCTGCAGCCAGCCCGCAAGGTCGAATACACGCGTCTTGCCGTCCGCGTCGATGAACTGGATGCGCTCCAGATCGCCCGGCAGATCGTTGATGCGTGTATCGTCGAGCGTGATGGAACCGCCTGCGCCCGCGTCCAGCAGCAATACCACCCGTCCATCGCGATCCAATGCTACGGAAAGCATCGCTGGCGTCACCGTAGCGCCGAAGGACAGGGTGTCCATGCCTTCGCCAGTGCGCAGCGTGTCCTTGCCGCCGCCGTGGTTGAAAACGACCACATCGTCACCTGCGCCGGTGTTGAGGTTGTCGTTACCCGCTTCTCCGGCAACCAGATCCTCACCCGCGCCAGAGTAAACACTGTCGTCGCCGCTGCCAGCAGACACCCGGTCATTGCCCGCTTCAAGATGGACGTTGTCGTTGTTGCCGCGCGCCTGCACGGTGACCGACTGGCCGGTGTAGTCGTAAATGTCATCGTCGGCCTGGCTTCCGACGAGATTGGTTGAATCACCCCAATAGCGTTGCTGCCAGCCCATCTTGCCGCCATCGGCACGGGCAATCACATCGGCCAGTGTCCATTCAGTGCCGTCGTCAAAACGGAAATGCTGGAGCGCGTTGCGACCCAGGTCATCCCAGTTCTCGCTACGAACGACCAGCGCATCATTGCCGCCGATGCCGATGACTAGGTTGGTGTAGCCAACATCGCCCGCCTGGCCGCTCCAGCTCGAATCGCCCAACTGCACCGATACATCTTCCGGACGGATACCCGGTGCAAACACCACCGTGTCGTTAGCCACCGCCAGGCTTGCGCCCAGGGCGTTGTCCAGCCCCATGCCCGTGGCAACGCGGTAGCTGTTATTGCCTTCGCCGCCATAGAGCCAGTCGCGGTCGGCACCGCCGTCCAGCGTGTCATCACCCGCTTCGCCATAGAGCTGGTCGCTGCCCGCGCCGCCTTCGAGCACGTCGTTGCCTTCGCGACCATAGAGGGTGCTGTCCTTCTCGGTGCCGACGAGTGCGTCCTCGCCCGGCGAACCGTAGAGGATTTCTGCACCTTCGCTGACATTGAGCTTGGCGAGCACATCGCTCGCGTTCAAACGTGCGCCGTTGTCGAAGTCGAAGCGGTCGATGCGCTGCCAACTGTTCAGCCAGTCCTTGATACGCACCGCGTCGCCTGAAGCCGTAACGGTGGCGATCAGGTCGTTGCCGTCGCGGGTAAAGCTCACGTCGTTTTGGCCGATGCCAGGTTTGAACAGCACGCGGCCATAGGTTGCTTCGATCACGTCCTGACCATCGCCAGTGCCAAAGCGGTAGATGTCATAGCCGCCCAGGTTCTGGAAGCGGTCGTTGCCCGCGCCGCCGTTGAGCGTGTCGTCGCCGTAGCCGCCGACGATGGCGTCGTCGCCATCGGTCGCCGCCAGTGCCCGCGCTTGCAGATCGGAGCGATCCCATACCGTGCCGTCGGCAAAGCGCAGTTGTTCGATACCCCGCTCGGTTGGCCAGGTATCGGCCTGCCCGCGCACGGTGAGTTTGCTGCCGTCCGGCAGGGTGACAGCCATGTCGCCCTGCAGCGTCCAGCGTACGGTGACATCGGCAGGCATCACGCCAGAGGATAGTTCCACGGCATCTTCGCCAGCGGTGTAGCCCTCGTTGATCACGTCCTGGCCGTCGCCCAAGCCAAAGCGGTAGGTGTCGGAGCCCGAGCCGCCTTCCAGCGTATCGTTGCCAGCACCGCCCACTAACACGTCATCTCGGCCATTGAAGCCACGCAGTACGTCATTTCCGGCTTCACCGAGCAGGCTGCGGGACTTGATCGCCTCCGCATCCCACAGCGTGCCATCGGCAAAGGCGATTTCCTCGACCGCGTTGCGATTGCTTTCATTGAAATGGTTCTTGACCGTCAGGGTCTCGCCCGTGTCGCGGATCGTGATGCGCAGATCATCATTGACCTGCCAGCCGTTGACCGTGCGCACCCGCTCCAGCCGCACATCGGAGGGCAGCACGCCCGCCTTGAATTCGATGCGGTCGGTCTCACCTTGCTGCCAGGAGTCCTCAATGATCGTGTCGTTCCCGTCACTACGACCGAAGTGATAGGTGTCGCCTTCGCCGTTCCCGTCGTACACTTGGTTGCCCCAGCTGATAACACCTCCGCCGCGCAACACGTCGTTGCCTGCACCGCCATCCAGGATGTCACGTCCAGCGCCGCCGAGCAGCACGTCATCGCCACCCTGGCCAGTCAGCACATCCGCCGCCCGGGAGCCAATGATGGTTTCCGCCTCTTCGCTACCGGCAAAGAGAATGGCTTGCACGTTGGCATAGGACAGCACCGTGCCGTCAGCGAAGGCAATGCGCTCGATCAGATAGGGGCCATTTGCGCCATTCCATGTTTCATCGAAATACTGCTTGAGCGTCACCTGGTCGCTGCTGCCGCGAATGGCCAGCACCAGATCATTGCCGCTGCGAATGAACTTCACGTCCGCCGGTGCCACGCCTTCTTTGAAGCGCAAGGTATCGCTGTTACCGGCGATGTAGTCGCTGTCGATCACCGTATCCTGGCTGTCTCCACGACCAAAGAGGTAGGTGTCGTTGCCGTTGGCAGAGACTTGCGGCGTGGTGTTGCGCTCGACCCGATAGCTGCCATTCTCGTAAATCCAGTTCCAGCTGGTGGAGCCGATCAGCAGATCATTGCCCGCACCGCCATCGATTACGTCATCGCCGCCGTTGCCAATCAGCGTGTCGTTGCCCGCCTGGCCAGCGATCGCATCCCCTGCGGAAGAGCCGTGGATCACGTCGTCGTTCTCGGTGGTGGCGGCCACGGTGGCGCGTAGGGCGTCGTCGTGGCTCCATACTGTACCGTCGTCGAACACATACTGGCCGACACCGTTCAGCCCCCACCAGTAACCGCCGCGCGGCACGGACAGCATCTCGCCGGTGTCGACGATGCTGAAGACGAGGTTGTCGTTGTAATCGGCGGTGACCTGCATGTCCGCCGGTGTCAGGCCCAAGAGGCGCACGGTGTCGCGCTGTACGCCATTTTCGGCGTAGTCGCTGATGGTGTCGTGGCCGTATCCCCGCCCGAAGACGTAGGTGTCGGCGCCGGATTCGCCCACCAGCACATCATTGCCCGCACCACCGGAGATTAGATCGTCACCCGCGTTGCCGTAAATGTGGTCATCGCCGCCCTGGCCGAACAGGCGGTCGGCGCCGGCGTAGCCATAGAGACGGTCGTTGCCTTCGTCTGCCAGCACGATGTCGGCTTTGTCGGTGAGCCCGATGTTATCGTCGCCCGCAGTGAGTCGGCGCACCT
>WBZR01000059.1_pt1 | contig 68211 bp, 69 predicted proteins | sample 5204231 | NCBI WGS metagenome assembly WBZR01 (sample SAMN12412403, study PRJNA552823) | activated sludge metagenome | isolation source: activated sludge from anammox sidestream of wastewater treatment plant... | place: USA: Virginia | collected 2017-08 | reverse complement strand
CTCCACAAGGTCCTGCAAGAGTGCTGCGCCGTGCTCGACATGCCAGAGCCGGAACTTTACGTCACGACGAACCCGTTTCCCAACGCCTTTGCCGGGGGCCTGGAAAGGCCGTACCTCGTCGTCCGGAGCTCCTTGATTGACTCCCTCGACGACGAGCAGCTCTACCATTTGATCGGGCACGAGCTCGGCCACATTCAGGCGGGGCACGTGCTCTATCACTCGATCGGCAACGTGCTCATTCCCCTCATGGAGGCCCTGGGCAGGCGCACCTTCGGGCTGGGCGACGCCTTCTCGCTCGCACTCGCTGCCGCCTTCATGGAGTGGTCGCGCCAGGCCGAGCTCACCGCGGACCGGGCAGGGATGCTGTGTACCCAGGATTTTCGAACCAGTGCTGCGACGAACTTCGTCTTGTGCGGTGGCGGGCACCGCTTGCGCGACGAGGCGAGCGTGGACGCGTTCCTCGAACAATCGCGCACGTACCAAGACATGACCGGCCTGGACAACCTGGGGAAGATGCTCGTCTTCCTCACTTACGGCCTTCAGACGACCCACCCGATGCCCGTACACCGGACCCGGGAGTTGGAGCGTTGGCACGAAGCCGGCGGGTACGAAGATATCGTCCACAAGTTCGCGATGCAAGGGTCGCGCAAGTAGGGCACAATCAAGGACATGGCGCACGCGCAATCCCAAACCCCGATCCATCAATGGGTCACGACCGCCAACGAGTTCCAGGGTTACAAGGTCAAGCAATATTTGGGGGTGGTCCGTGGCATCACAGTCCGATCGCGGTCGGTCGTCGGCAACCTCGGAGCGTCGCTCCAAACCCTGGTCGGAGGAAACATCACGATCTATACCGAGCTCGCGGAGACCGCGAGGATGGAGGCGTACCAGATCATGGTGAGCCACGCTGCGGAACTGGGAGCGAACGCGGTGATCGCAATGCGCTACGACGCGAACGAGATGGCGCCGGGCGTGGCCGAGATCCTCGCCTATGGCACCGCGGTAGTGATCGAGCCAGCCTAATCGGAGGGCGGGATTGAGTCCGCCTCTGGAAACCGGACTACAGTCAGGCGGGATACACGCCCCAGTGCCCGGACGGTCAGGCGAGACGCCTGACGATCCGGGATGCGGGCGGAGACGCCCGCCCTCCGTCTCTCGGCTAGGGACGACCGCGCCCCGTTAGCGCCCAGAGGGCGGACTTCAGTCCGCCTCTGAAAACCGGACTTCCGTCCGGCGAGAGGTACGCCCCAATGCCCGGACCCGGACAGTCAGGCGAGACGCCTGACGATCCGGAATGCGGGCGGGGACGCCCGCGCCCCGTCTGCCCTGCCGGCAAGCCGGCTACTCCATAGCGCCGGCAAGCTGCCGCACTCCTTAGCGGCAGCGAGCTGCCACGCTCCGGGAGACAGCCCGGGAGGCTCGCTGGCCCCCGGTAGACTCCCGCCCAGATGGACTACCGGCGCGAGTATCTGCGCGACCTCCTCGCCTCCGGCCCCCGCGCGGGCGCCGAGGCGTACGGCTGGGTGAAGACCCGGCGCGACAGCAAGGGCGTTTCGTTCGTCCAGCTCAACGACGGATCCTGCTTTGCCGACCTCCAGGTCGTCGTGCCAGCGGGCACCCTAGACGCGCAGGGTTTCGAGGGCGTGACCAACGGCGCCTGCGTCCGCTTCGGCGGGCAGCTCGTCGAGTCGCAAGGAGGCGGGCAGAGCATCGAGCTCCTCGCCGACTCGCTCACGGTCTACGGCCCGGCCGACCCGGCCGCATACCCGCTCCAAAAGAAGGGCGCGAGCATGGAGTTCCTCCGCGAGATCGCCCACCTGCGCGCCCGCGGCAACACCTTCGGCGCCGTGAACCGGGTGCGCAACCGCGCCGCCTGGGCCGTACACCGGTTCTTCCAAGAGCGGGGGTTCGTCTGGGTGAACACCCCGGTCATCACCGCGAGCGATTGCGAGGGCGCGGGGCAGATGTTCGCCGTGACCACCGCGCTCGACCCGCACCTGCAAGACGGCAAGTACCGGCTCGCCGAGCCCGACCCCGCCGAGGACTTCTTCGGCAAGCCGGCGTACCTCACCGTCAGCGGACAGCTCAACGTCGAGACGCTGGCGCATGGACTGACCAACGTGTACACCTTCGGGCCCACGTTCCGGGCCGAGAACTCGAACACGCCCCGTCACCTGGCCGAGTTCTGGATGGTCGAGCCCGAACAGGCGTTCTGCGACATCGAGGGGAACATGAACCTCGCCGAGGAATTCGTTCGGACGGTGATCGGAGAAGTGCTGGAAGCCTGCCCGGCCGACCTCGAGTTCTTCAACCAAAGGATCGAGCAGACCCTTCTCGACACGCTCCACCATGTGGTGGATTCTCCGTTCGAGCGGATGACCTACACCGAGGCTGTCCACCTTTTGGAGGGGAGCGGCGAGGCGTGGGAGTTTCCAGTCGCTTGGGGCAGCGACCTCCAAAGCGAGCACGAGCGATGGCTGACCGAGAAGAAGGTGGGCCGGCCCGTCATCCTCACCGACTACCCGCGCGAGATCAAGGCGTTCTACATGCGCCAGAACGACGACGGGAAGACGGTCCGCGCCATGGACGTGCTGGTGCCCCGCATTGGCGAGCTGATCGGCGGCAGCCAGCGCGAGGAGAGGCTCGACCGGCTCGAAGCCCGGCTCGACGAGCTCGGCATGCCCAAGGAGCCGTACTGGTGGTACCTCGACCTACGGCGGTACGGCAGCGCGCCCCACGCGGGCTTCGGGCTCGGCTTCGAGCGGCTGGTGATGTACCTGACCGGCATGAAGAACATCCGCGACGTGGTCCCCTTCCACCGCACGCCGGGCGACGCGGAGTTTTGAGCGGCCCCGGCGGGCGGGTTTGGGCCTGCCTTAGGAATCTGGGCGTTGGTCGCGTAGGCGATGTGCCAGCCCGTAGCCGCAGGCTGCCAGGGCGGACCCTCGCCCTGGCCCTGCGGGAGCCGGCGCCTCTTGTTCTTGCCCGAGCCGCCGAAAAGCGCAGCGAGCACCGCGCACTCCGTACGGTGGGCTCCAACCCGTTTCTGGCAACCGGGCTTCAGTCCGGCTAGAGGCGCCGCCGGCCTGGGGAAGCTGAAAGGCATTGACACGGAGAAGCGAGTGCCGGTAGACTCGCCCCATGAAGCATCGTCTAAACGGCGCTTCGGTGCTTCGGCGCTTCGGCGCTAGTCGCGTTCGTCTCGGCTTGGGCGTGCGCCCAGGTTGACCCGTATTGGCGCGAGTGGCGGCAAGAGGACAACTTCCAGGTGTACGCCGAGATCCAGCTTGAAGCCCCTGACCCTCCCCTTCCTGACGAGGAGCCTGCGGGCCACGTCAAGGTGAGCGGGACGAACGTCAACGTCCGCTTCACCGGCGGCGGGGGGCCGGACGCGAACTGGAACGGCGCCCAGACCTACGACGCGGCCCGGCTGGACAAGATCGAGTTCTCCATCGGCAGCGGCAACGTCACGACCGGGACGCTCGTCAAGAACATGCTGGGCAACACAACGAGCGAGACCGCCCGAGTCCGGTTCGCCTCGACCAAGTTCGCCCACGGCACCGACATCGAGTTGAGGGTCAAGGCCTACGTCAGCCTCAAACGGGCAAGCGACCAGCAGTGGTTCGCCAAAACCATCGAACACCCGGTGCTGGTGGATGCCTACAACACCGTCCAACGGCTCGCTACGCACGAGATCGTCGTCAACGGCGGGTACGAGTTCGACCCCGACCCAACCGGCTTCGAGTACAGCCGGGTCTCGACCGAAGGCACGAACTACGCCCAGCAGCTGCTTTCGCATAACTCCCTGAACCACCAGCTCCAGTGGCCAACGAGCATCGCCGACAACGAGCAGCAGGAGTCCGAACTTGCCGAGCAACTGGACGAGTCCACCGTGAACGTGCTCTTCACCCATGGAGAGGCGGCCCTGTTCCGTAGCAGCTACGACGACGGGAATCCAGCGAACGGCGACGACCGAATCTCCATCGCTGAGGCGGCAGGATACGCAGCACGGGCGACGGGCATACCGCAGATCAATCTGACCCTGCTCTACGCATGCCTCTGTTGCTCCAACGGCGAAGACTGGGCCGCCTCGTTCGGGGCATGGGACGACGGGCCGGTCCCGAACCGGGCACTCGCCGGGTTCAACGGGGTTGTCTTCAGCCATGTGCTCCACGAAGACTACGAGGGAGCCACGGTCGCCGACCACTTGCGTTGGGTGCTGACTTTGATGGGTCAGGGGCCAAACAGCCTTGCGGCCCCGCGATACCGAACGATCTTAGAAGCAGTTGATGACGCCAACGACAAGTTCACTCCGGTTACCTTCGATGACGAACCGTTGCCGATGACGGTTGTCGGAGACGATTTTATGCGACTCGCTGGCGTCTACATGTCGGCTAGCGAGTGGGACGAAGCAAGGAGGACTGCATGGTACTGGCAACGGCAATAGCGCTTCTCGTGAGCTCTGCCCCTCAGCAACGGGTGACGAGCGAGCAGCAGGCGATCGCGATAGCAGACGCGTTCCGCGAGTTCGCAATACTAGGCTCACTCGGAGCAAACGTTGGGGATGAGTTGAAGCCCGTCGCGGAGGTCGCTCTGGATGAGGACACGAGCCGCTATCGCGTTTCATACCCGGACGGATATGCCTACGTACGTGTAGGCGACGCCCGAGTCTCCGCATTCATGCTCGAGGACGACCGGCACTGCTCCCGTAGTATGAAGGAAGAGGTCAGCGAGCAGGCGATCGCGAGAGCCCAGGCGAAAGTCGTCCGGGCGTTCGCCTTCTTAGGCTACAAGGATATGACCGCCGTCTTCGGGAAGACGACTGTGGGAAGCGGATCCATGGCGCTCAACGTTAGCTTCCGTCCGGTCTGGCGCGGGATCGAGTACCCAGGCACGGAGTGGCGCCATGCGACGTTCGACCCAGAAGGAGAGCGGCTGCTCCGGTTCACGCTCACCGGGCTCTCGCGGCCCCCCGAAGACACGACTGTAACCATTGAAGAAGCTGACGCTGAAACCTCGATGCGATTGAAGCTCGTTCAAGTCTACGGCGACGGGCCGTGGGAGCGGACTCGGATGAAGCCGGTGATCTTTCGGCTACGGCCCGTCCGCAAGCCGCACATCTCCGCGATGCACAGTTGGGGCTGGGAAATCGGCCCGCCCTCGGTCGTAGCGTGGGAAGGCGCGTTCGTCAATCCGGCTATGCCGCAACTGCCCACCGACCCACCCTGGAAGGTACACGTCTGGCTCGACGCAAAGACCGGCCATGTGCTCGAGATGCTCAGTGTCACGAATCGGTCTTCCAGCACCTGGCGACCGCCTCCGTAGGGCCTGCGACGAGCAACCGGATTGGCGGGTCAAGGTGCTTTCCGTCTCGAACGGCCGCATGGTCCAAGACCTCTTCGTGGACGTGGACGCCCAGACTGGCGAAGTCCTGAACACGTGGTGGCTGAAGCCGGAGCGCCCGCCCGGATAGACACATCCTCTCGCGGTGCACTTTCACCGTCCGCCCGGCGACGCGGAGTTCTAGAGGTCGGGGTCGAGTATCGCGCGCAACAGGGCTTGACACCGGCAGAACCTTCGGTGTACGCTTTTGAGCATGGCGCCCGCATTACTCGGCGCATCGGCGCATCGGCGCATCGGCGCATCGTCGCATTCATTGTTGCGTCGTTCGTTTGTCTCCCGGCTAACGCACAAGTCTCGGGCGCGGGAGCCTGGGTGCCAGCTCCAGGCAACGACATGCCCTTATACTTTTCAGGCACATTCAACAAGGCCTCGGGAGCAGCATCGTGCCAAAATCCATATAACGGGCAATCTAATTTGATCGTTTGGGCGACGCTGAAAGTCGGCCCTTCCTTGGGCCTTCTAACGACGATCAAACAATACCAGCACGTGCCTGGAGAGCCCGCACTCGTCACGTTGTCGCTCCTAGGATTCTTTGACTCGACTTTCTTCACAGACTACACCCTCGTCAAGGTCAGGATTGAAGCCGAGGACACGTTTGGCAACTATCTCCACAAGGAGGAGGAGCGTCAGGTGGACAACAAGCTGTTCGCCTTCAACGACGGAAGAATCACGGCCTTGCCTGGAGGTAACGGCGCCGCCGAAGTAGAGGCCGCCATGGCTGGCAGTACGTACTCGAGTGACAAGGACCAGAGCTTCTTTTGGAACCATGTCACGGTCTTCCAAGAGTTGGAGTACGCTGGAATCTATCATGTGACTGCGCACGGTGTCGGAGGCACGATCCATGAGGCTCCAGCCTTCGACAGCGGCACCAATTCGCAAGACTATGTCGCTGCAGGAGGGCAGTCGCAATCTTACGAGAACTTCCGCTACTTCTGGAATGGTGGGGTGCTGGGGTTCCCACCCTTCAATCTGGGGCGCCCACCCATTCACTTTGCAATGGCCGACTTCTGCGAGTCAGGAGTCGGCTGTTTCGAGTTTCCGGGCCAACCTGGGCATGGCCCGTTTGAGACTATGCTAGTCCCGTACTATTGGAACGACGAGTACATGCGGAACCAAGCTGTATGGACTTGGAACGGATTCACCAGCGTAGGGCTTACGCAAAACGCTGCGTGGCACGTTTGGACTCGACTCGCCGCTGGTAAGACGGTGAACAAGACTCGAACCGAACTGATCCAGGCGCAAGCAAACGGTCACCCACGCGTAGTCAACATCAGTGCTGTGGCCGGACCTCCTTGGCGTAGAGTCCTGTACTCTCAAGATTGTCCAATCCTTGGTGATAAGCATACGCGGATTCGAAGTGTGTACACAGGAAACGACCTTTCGGTCTCTACAGGTTGGTATCGATGATGCGATGCGTCGGAGTCCTTGTCTACATCCTGCTTGCCAACTTCGGCCTAGCACAGCATGTCGACTCTGAACGCGAGGCGTTTCGACGTGGACGGGATCTGATTCTGTCGATCGCGCCTTACTTGGATTCTGTAGAGCTCACGGTACGCCGCGAAGAGTACGCGCTGAGCGGCTATGACGTCTGGTGGATCGAGGGTCGAAGTGGCGAATGCTCAATGACTGTTCGTGCGAGCGACGGAGCGATTACTTCCTTTGCGGACTACCTTTCGGAGGCTGACTTGAATCCGCAGGGCGAACGAACCGTGACCGACGAGGCAGCGGCACGTGCGCTTGCCGAACAATTCGTTCACGCTCTGTCGCCTAGCTTTGCGAAGTTCAACATTATCGGCTATATATCGCAAGGCCCAGATGGGAGAAGCGATCCTTTCGCACCCGTCGTCGAACTTAGACTAGCGGAGCCAGCCCCAGGCTATGAGGGATCGGTAAACGAAGGAACGGTCAAGTTGGACGCGGTTCGGGGTCGGCTCCTGTTTGCCGCCATTGCGGATATCTACCGATTCGTGCCTCCGCAAGCTACATTGCCACTGGACGAGGCGATCGCTCATTTGCGCACTGCGTGGAACGCGGAGGCTCCTCACTTCGAGCGCTATGGATGGACTTCAAGATGGCCAGGAGACGATGTCTGCCGAAACTCTGCAAGAATGATTGTGTACCCTCCAGCAGGTGCCCACGCCAACACAAGCGAACTGGGTGCCGACTTGGAGCGGAGCCGAACGGCACGTGTCTGCTGGACATTCGGCTACAGAGGGTTCAGCATTGCGATAGATGCAGAAGACGGAAGGCTCGTACGGTCTGACCTAGCGAAGCAGAACCCGAACAAGTCAGCGGATCCCAGGCTAGGCAAAGGACAGCTCACAGCCATAGAAAGGGAGCATCTCCGGCTTGCCCCTGAACGGGACAAGTCGAACTCAGTGCGGTTCTTGGCCGCGATTGCGATCTGCGTGAGTGCTGTAGTCGGATTCTTGTATTGGAAACGTCGAGCAAGCGTGAGTGCTTTGGACTGATTCAACACATCTCACCGCAAGCCAGTACCGTCCGCATGGACTGGATCAAGCTTGTTATTGCCGACGGCAAGACGGTCCGCGCCATGGACGTGCTGGTGCCACGGATCGGCGAGCTGATCGGCGGGAGCCAGCGCGAGGAGCGGCTCGACCGGCTCGAAGGGCGGCTCGACGAGCTCGGGATGCCCAAGGAGCCGTATTGGTGATACCTCGACCTGCGGCGGTACGGCAGCGTGCCCCACGGCGGGTTCGGGCTCGGCTTCGAGCGGCTGGTGATGTACCTGACCGGCATGAGGAACATCCGCGACGTAGTGCCCTTCCACCGAACGCCGGGCGACGCGGAGTTCTAGATTCTGGGTCTCGCATCATTTTCGGGAGGACTTGACAAGGGCAGAAACTAGGGTGTACGCTCTAGGGCATGGCGCACGCTTTACTCGGCGCATCGGCGCATCGGCGCATCGGCGCATCGGCGCATCCGTGCTTCTCGCGCTTGTCGCCTGCCTCTCGCAGGCTGACCTCCACCTCGTGATCCCGAGCGACGGGCCGTTGCCGCTCTACTTCTCCTCCACGAACGCCCGGATCAGTGCGCGCGCCTGGGTCAGCGGGACCTCGGACGGCATCGAAAGCTTCGAGATCAAGCTGAACGGCTTTCCCGTGTACGGCAAGGCCTTCGATCCACAGCAGGGCGAACTGCCATCGGGCTGGCGCGCCCACGTGATGTTCGACTCGACCCATTGGGGCAAGGAGATGACAACTTGCGTCGTCCGCCTCGAGGCCAAGGAGGTGGGCCAGCCGGAGCAGAACACCGAGGTCACCATTCCGATCAAGAACAAGGCTGCCGGCTACATCCTGAGCCACTTCGTCGCGACCGGTGACTCGCTCACGCCAACGATGGACGCACTCGAGAAAATGGGCTACGTCAACCAAGCGGAGGTCTCGGCGCCGAACTGGACGGCGTCCCAGTGCCTGGGCGACATCGCCGGGTGCACCGTGTTCTACGTCGCGAGCCACGGCCACTTCATCCAGCCGGGCAAGTCGTACTTTAGCGACGGCACCGCCGGAGCGAACGAGGTGCCGCCCGGGATGCCGGTCTACTCGCTGGTCGCGCCAGGCTCGAGCAACGAGGTAAAGCCCGTGCGCGAGACGGCTGTCGGCACAAACCTGGAACCCCAGCAGCTCCCACCCTTCAACCCCACAGGCAACCCGCCGATCGCGTTCGCGTGGGTAGACTCGTGCAACACGGCGCTGCTGGAGACCGCTGACGAGTACCTTAAGGGTTTCTGCTACCCCGAGAGGAACAAGTACATGCCAGAGCAGATCGAGAACCAGGCAGAGATGGGGTGGGACAGCACAGTGCCGAACGTCGCAATGCCTGTCTTCGCGGGCAAGTTTTGGTCTTACATTAGCGAAGGGTCCGTGGCTCAGCGGGCGAGAACCTATGCGCTTCAAGACACGGACGCATGGCACCGGGAAAAATACAACAATCTGCCATTCACCCCTACCCCGCGACTGTTCGGCGATCCCACTACTCGGTTGCGATTTGTCTACACGGGATTCGATGACATTGACCCTAAACTTCCGTACCCGGGCGTAAAGCCATGGCACCGAACCCTCAGCGAGGGGCAGCCGTGACCATTTCGGTTCTGACGATAGCTGCGCTGACCGTGGCCCCCTCGATGCCACTACGCTTCGAGGAGACCCCGACTCCGGAAGAGTTTGCAGTCGCCGCTTCTTTCTTGAGTTGCTTAGGGGCCGACGCTGGCAAGCGCGAATCATGGCGATGCGGTCGGGATCATGGCATTCACCTCTTCCATCCAGACACTCAGCACGAGTTGGACCTGAAGGTCTACGATGCCAACTTGCGGGTTCAACGATACTCCAATGGGAGACTTCTTAAGGAGCGCAAGGAGGAACGCGGAAGCCGATCCGGGCACAGACACTTGAACGAGGCGGAGAGTGCCGCGAGAATGGACGAACTGTTGAGCCGCCTTATGCCCGAAAGGGTGTGCAGGCGAACCTCTTTCCAGTTTGCCGCCGAGGGAAGCGCCGCAGGCGAGCTCGGCCGGTACGTGCAGGATCTGTGTGGAGGTGCACGGGCAGTCTACGAAAGGATCGAGCCAGAGGGCCCGCTCTTGGGAGGCGGTGAGGCTGAACTGGTAATTGACACCATCGGCGGGCGGCTGATCTATTTCGAGCGTACGCCAATGGACGTTGAGATTACAAGCCGAGCCGATTCCGTAGGCGAAGCCAGTGCTCGTTTGACCGCATCGAACGTCGCACTTCGCGAGTTTGGGTTGATCGTCACAGACCTTCGATCCGATGCGCATAGAGGGTTCTCATGGCCGGGCGACCATCCTGGGAACGAGATGGCCATCCGAACCAAGCAACCTTTGGAGGCTCGGCTATGCTGGCGATACTTGTTCTACGAGGCGAGCGGGAGCCCAGGCCATTGGCAGAATCTATTCGTTTACGTAGATGCGGCGACCGGACGGTGCATGGGTGCGTTCCTGTTAGGACACCCTGGTTGACCGCCGAGCGAGACGGATTTGTAGATGAGGCTAGGGTGACTCAGGAAAGCTCCCGTCAACCGCTCATTGTCGACCATTTGGTGTACGATGCTCTCGCTGCCATTGCAGGTTGTGCGCCCATTTGATGCTTCGCACGACATCTCGCGTCGGCACAACCGTGTGGGCGGGCGAGACTCGATTTCACGATTCCTGCTCTGTGCCGCGAGTCCCCCGCATTTTTACTAGGATTCAACCGTTTGATTGACGTCGCGCAGAGGATCTGGGTATAGGTCAACTCCCATGCGTTGCCTTGCATGCCTGGCGGCGGTGATTCCAACTGGGGCGTGGGCAGGGGTCGTGTTCGACATCCCTGCCCCAGGCTACCAGCTCCCAGACATCTTCAGCGGAACGAACTGCCCTGCTTCGGGGCTCGCCCGCGCCGAGGGCACACAACTTCGTGAGGTTGAGATCTACCTCAAGCAGGGCACGAAGCTGATCAAGGCCGCGTCATGGTCCCACGTGAACGGGCCAGGGGTCGTCCCGCAACGAGGATTCGCAGTCCGTTTTGCGAGCACAGAGTTCGAGAACGACGACGAGGTCAAGATCTACATGAGGGCCAAGGACAGCAACGACGTATGGACCACTTCGCAAGAGGTCGGTCGCAACGTGCAGAACGAAGGCCTGCTCTACGAGATCACGCAATTCGCCCTCCAGTCCGGAATCATCGCCGCCGATATCGCCCTTGAGGCCGCCAAGCACGACACGAGCGAGTACCACTATGCCGACGGATGGACCAAGGCGCTCTTTCTGAGCAAGTTGCAGACGATGGGGACGGCGATCCACCTCGGCAGCCACGGCCAGACAGACGGCGACATCCAGGCCGACGACGGCTCGTGGATGTCCACTTCCGAGTTCCTCGCGAAGCGGTCGGCGGCTGTAGGGAACGGCGTCCCGCCCATGAACATCGGGCTTCTCGACGATTGCAACGTGGGCCTGAGCCAGACCCCGGAGGCGCTCCTCTACCCCTCGAACCCGCCTCCGGTAGACCGGGCCATCGTCTCGTTCAACGTTGAGGTGAGCGCAGAACTGAGCATGTGGTACGCCAATGCGTTCTGGTCCGCGCTCCAGTCCAAGCAAACTGTGGCAAAGGCGGTGGACGACCTAATCGAGGCGTACAACGCGAATGGTGATTTCGAAGGGGCAGACGCGCTTGAGAAGTCGGAGGTTCGCATTGCTGGTGACGAGAAAACCAGGCTCATCGGCGTCTACTGGCCGGGGCCGATCGCCACCCAGGCGATGCGCGACGCGGTCGTGCGCAAGGAGGCGGAATGGTGAGGGCACACGCCTTGCTCTCGGCCCTAGTGCTCGGGTTCGCAGTGGGCTTGCCTCGTCTCGCCGTCGCCCAGTTTACGATCTTCTCGGACGGCGGTTTGCGCAAGCCAGGCGACGTGCCCGACGAGGCCATATACGCTGAGGCCTCACGTTTTCTCACCGCTCATGGTCGCCAAGGCATCCCTCTGCAAGCAACGATGGAGCTCCGCGAGACCAAGTTCCGTCCTCGACGTTGGGAAGTGAGCTTCGAAGATCGAGTTTTGGTAGAGATCGAGCCCACGAGTGGCCGAGTCGTAGAATATTCTGACCTCGAGTACTTCTGGTCCCTTCCAGGTGGCCGACATTCCTCCCAGTTCCGCTATCGCTCCGCAGAGGACGCTCGGGCCGATGCCTCCACGATGCTCCTCGCCCTCACTGCCCCCGTCGTCCCGATGGTTGGGGAAGTCCAGTTCGCGCCGGAAGGGGGGAAGCACCGCACCGCGATTTATGCCTATGGCAGCCTCCTAGAAGACGGCGTCCCTGTGCGATCAGTTTCGACGTCAATAGGCATGGATCCGGAGACAGGGAAGCTCGTGTCATTCACAGGCTTCACGACTTTCGCGTTCGAGAACCGCGAGTCGAGGCTCTCCGAGGTCGAGGCCCAGGCAGTCGCGCTCTCCGCTTACGCCACCATGCGCGTCCTCGGTGAACGGTGCCAATACGACCCGAAGAAACCGCCGGAGAAGATCTATACCAAGCCCCGGAGCCAGTACGGGCTCGCCTACCCGCCGACCGAGGAGGTCGTCCGTCTGCGCCTCGCGTGGCGGGTCCGGTTCGGGCACCACGTCGTGGACGTGGACGCCGCGACCGGCCAGATCCTGGGCGAGAGCCTCGGAAAGCAATAGCCCCTCAGAGAAACTTCGCGGCGAAAATCGCATGGATCGTGCATATAATCCACTCGGGTTAGCCCTATGTCACGATCTTTGTACTTTGTGACCGCCACGGCAGTGATGCTCGTTTGCGGTTGCTCCCAGCCCGTCGCCGAAATCGCCGTCCCCAACGGTTCTGCCGCTTCGGCGGTCCCCGCTCTCGATGCCAAGCACGCGCTGAGCCAAGAGAGGACAGCACGAGCGATGGCCGGGCTCGAAGTCCGCGGTGGCCTCCTCCTTGTAGTCCGGCCCATCCAGGCCACCCCCGCCCAGGCTCAGGCGCTCCTCGCCCAGGCGCGAGCCTCCCTCGTGGAGAACAGTTGGTTCGTCTGTTGCGAGGCGTACGGCAAGGCCCTTCGCGCCGCCCCCGGCTCAGCGGAAGCCTATGAAGGCTTCGCCCAAGCCGCGATGACCGACGTCAAGACCGATCTCGCCGAAGTCGCGCTCCGCTCCGCCCTGAAGTTCGAGCCATCCCGCCTCAGTGCCCGATTCAAGCTCGGCGAACTGAGGCAGATGGCAGGAGACTATGCGGGTGCGAGAGAGGAGTGGGCCCAGGTCGCCGCCGCATCCCCGCGGTTCCGGGATGTGGAGGCTCGTCTCGCCACCGTAGCGTATTTCGATGGAGATGCCCCGTCCGCGAGGCGACACTTGGCCAAGGCGAAGGCGCTGGGACAATCGGTGCCTCCCCAGTTCGAAGCCCTGCTCACCTCTCAAACGGAGGGCCGACCGTGAGGCGCACGGCCTTCTGGATCGTGATCTCCCTGGCCGCGATACTCTTTGCCCAAGACCCTGTCGTCGGCCCACAGGTGCGTATCGGAAACGACGCGCTCTCGAACTCCAGCAACGAGACGAGCGCCTCTGCGGTGACCTCGGACGGGTCCGAGATCGTCGGCGGCTGGAACGACTATCGGACCGACGGCACGATCAAGTCCGGGTTTGCCGTGAGCAGCGACTTTGGGTCGAGCTGGGCGAACGTCATCGTAAGGCCACCGGTCGCGAACCAAACGACGGTCGAAGGAGACCCGATGGCCTGTCACGACCCGCGGACGGGAACGCTCTGGGCCGGTGGGATGGCCTTCGGCGGCAACGGCGGCATCTACGTCGCCCGGAAGAACGTCGGCTCGAACACCTTCCAACCCAGCGTGATGGCCCGAATCAGCGGCTCCGTGGACAAGGGATGGATGGCCGCAGGCCCCCAGCCCGGCAACCCGAACAGCACCAGGATGTACATCACCTACAACCAAGGCTCGATCCGCAGCGACAACCTGGGCGCGACGTGGACCTCCCCGGTCTCGCTGGGGAGCGGGATCGGGTTCCTGCCCCGCGTCGGACCGCAAGGGCAACTCTACGTCACCTATTGGGACTTCAGCAACGGAGTCATGCTCCGGCGAAGCCTCGACGGCGGCTCGACCTTCGGCGCTCCCATCCGCATCGCGACCCGGATGGACGTTTGGAGCACCGAGTTCAACAACATCCGGTTCCCTGGGTCCTATCGCGTTCCGCCGATCCACACCATGGCGGTGGACCCGGCCTCGGGGCACCTTTACGTCGTCTACTTCGACACGACGAACATCATCGGCGGGAACCGGAACGTTGACCTCTACTTTGTCAAGTCCGTGAATGAAGGGGTGACCTGGACGACCCCGATGCGCATGCCGTTCCGGGCCCTGAACACCGTCGGCGACCAGTTCTTCCCTTGGCTCGAAGTGGACGATCGAGGGCGGTTGCAGCTCCTTTACTTCGACACCCAGAACACGGTTCAGAACGACGGCTCCGCGGACGGGTTCCTCGACCAGTACTACGCCTATAGCGACGATGGCGGGAGCAATTGGTCGAAGTTCCGGTTGACCCCGCAGTCCTTCAACGCTCGACTCGACGGTCGGAACTCCAGCACGTCGTTCATGGGCGACTATCAAGGCATCGGCTTTGGGGGCCGCTATGTCTACCCCGTCTATCTCTCCACGATCACGAGCCAGGCCGAGATCTATACGAACGTGATCTATGACCCTGTGATCTGGCCCGCATCGGCCTCGGTGATCCGTGGCGAGGCACTCGCTGGAAACCGGGCTTCGCTCAACCGCAACGACGACGACCGTCTCGTCGTGCGCCGAGGACTGACCCTGAACGCCCAAGAGGCTCCAGTGAACGTTGAGATGACTGCGAACTCGCTCGCCTCCCCGCCTGCCAGCGCACGGATCTTCGTCCGGAGCCTTGCGAGCACCGCGAACCTGGAGCAGAGAGTCGAGGCCTTCGACCTCTTGGACCAAGAATGGGAAACACTCGACACCCGAGTGGCGACGACGAGCGAGACCGTCACCGACGTGGCGGTCCCTGACCCGTCTCGGTACTTCACTCCCGCGACCGGCACGATCCGGTACCGGGTCACCTACCGCGCCATAGGGCCGACCGCGACCGCGCTCTGGACGTTGAGTCTCGATCAGGCCGTCGTGATCGCGGTTCCCTAGAGAACGCGAGCAAGGGGGACTCCCGAAAGGGTGTCCCCCCTCTCCTGATACACTGCGGGCCCCGTGAAGGGCCTCTTCCGGATTGACCCCAGGATCGCAACCGCGCTCGCCAGCCAAAGAAGGCTGGTCGTGGCCGGCCTCGCGTGCTCGGGCGGTGCCGCCCTCCTGCTCGGAGCGACGGCCAAGCTGATCCAGGCCACGATCAACGCGATCGAGGACAAAGACCTGCGCACGCTCACCCTGGCTTCGGCGGGGGTGGTCGCGATCTATGTCGCTCGGTACTTCCTGGTGCGGGGCCAGGGGCTGCTCCTGGGTGAAGCGGCCCAGCGGCTCACCGCCGACCTCCGAAAGAAGCTCTTCCGTAAGCTCCAGCGGCTACCGCTCACCTATTTCGGCGAGCGGAGGAGCGGCGCGATCCAGAGCGTGCTCACGAACGACGTGACCGTGTTCCAGAGCGCGACATCGAGCATCCGCGACATGATTGACGGTCCGCTCAAGATCTGCGCGGGCATTGCGGCCGCGTTTTGGATGCAGTGGCAGCTCGCGTTGGTCTCGCTCGCGTTCTTCCCGCTCATGAACGCCGTGATCCAGCGGAACTCGAAGAGGATGAAGTCGGCCCAGGCGGTGGCCCAGAACGACCTCGCCAACCTGAACGGGATCACCCAGGAGCAGATCGCGGGGGTTCGTGTCGTCCGAGCGTTCGGGGCCGAGGACAAGGCCGCCGAGGTCGTCGAGGAGGCCGTCGAGAAGACGTTTCAGAGCCAGATGGGCACGACCCGACGGATCGCGACGCTCAAACCCTTGGTCGAGCTCATGGGGGCGGCGGTACTGGGCGCCACGGTCCTCTTGTGCGGATACCTCGCCCAGCGCGGCCAGCTCAGGGTCTCCGATCTCGCAGCGTTCGTCTACTCGCTGGACATCGTGAACCAAGGTTTCCGTAGCGTGGGCTCGCTTCGGCAAACTTGGGCTCAAGTCGAGGCCGCTGCCGACCGTATCCATTCCGAAGTGCTCGACCTACCCGACGGCCAGGAGCTCGCCGCCGGTGGGGACCGGCCCCAGGATGCCCGAGGGGAAATCGAGTTCAAGAACGTTACGTTCCGATACCCGGATGGAACGCTCGCGCTCGACGATGTCAGCTTTGTGCTCCCGCCTGGCACGTCGCTCGCCGTGGTGGGGCCGAGCGGTGCCGGGAAGAGCACCATGGTGGACGTCCTCCTCCGGTTCCACGAGCCCGAATCGGGCGAGATCCTCTTTGACGGAAGGAAGGTGCGCGAACTCGACCTCGATTGGTACCGGTCGCAGTTTGGCGTCGTTCCCCAGCGAACGTTCCTCTTTGCGGGCACAATCGCGGAGAACATCCGCCTCGGAAAGCCCGAAGCGACGCACGAGGATCTCACCGAGGCGGCAGTGCTCGCTCATGCGGACGGGTTCATCCGAGGCACGTCAAGCGGCTATGATACGGAGCTTGGCGAGCTGGGGACGAAGGTGAGCGGGGGGGAGGGCCAGAGGCTCGCGATCGCCCGCGCCCTCGTGCGCAGGCCCAAGGTGCTCGTGCTGGACGAGGCGACCAGCAACCTGGACGCTACGAGCGAGCGAACCGTCACGGAGGCGTTCGACGACTCGAGCCGTGGGCGGACCACGCTCGTCGTCGCTCATCGGCTCACGACGGCGGCAAGGTTGGACTCGATCCTGGTCTTGGCGGAAGGCGGCGTGGTGGACCAAGGCTCCCACGAGGAGCTTCTCCGCCGAGGTGGGCTCTACGCCAGCATGTACCAGGCTTTCCTGCATCGGGGCGAAGGGTCGTGAAGGCCCACGATCTCACCATCGGTAGGGACGGCAGAGCGATCGTTTCTGGGATCAACTTGGAGGTCGCCCTTGGCGAGGTCGTGGCCGTGCTCGGTCCCAACGGATGTGGCAAGACCACACTGCTGGACACGCTCGCCGGGCTCATCCCGCCCATCGCCGGAACAACCCTCGTCTCGGGCCAGCCGCCCTTCTCGCTCAAGCCCAAGGATCGGGCGCGCCTCGTGGCCGGTATTCCTCAAAGCGAGCCGACCGAACACGGCTTGAGCGCGCTCGAGACGGTCTGTCTGGGCCGATACGCCTATTCGCAAGGGATCTTTGACACGCGAGAAGACCGCGCCTCCGCAATCGGGGCGCTGGCGAAGGTCAATGCGAAGGGCCTCGCCGCGAGGCCCCTAGCCTCCCTGAGTGGCGGCGAGCGCCAGCGGGTGTTCTTCGCCAGGGTCTTCGCGCAAGCCGCCGCGTTCCTTGTGGCGGACGAGCCGACCGCAAACCTCGACCCTGACCACCAGTGCACCGCGGGAAGGCTCCTGTGCGAGTTCGCATCCGAAGGAAAGGGAGTGGTGGTCGCGACCCACGACCTGGCCTGGGCGGGCTCGTTCGCCGACCGGGCGCTTCTCATCGCGGACGGCCGCGTGGTCGCATGCGCCGAAATCGAGCGGGTACTCGCTCCCGAAGTGCTCCGGGAGGCGTTTCATAGCCCGTTCTTGTCCTTTGAGGGTCGCGGCAGGCCGATCACGGTGCCCGATCACCTCGGGTCTTAGTCGCGTTCCTTCTCGATCTCTTCTGCCCGCTCGGCGGAGTGGGACTCCTCGCGATACCAGTGCGTCGCGATCGAGGAATCGTTGGGTTGAGGGGCGTAGTTCTGAACCGTGGGCAGAACGATGATAGGGATGTCGGGAACTCCTTCCACCGTGTTTCCTGTGGACGGCTTGGTCTTCGCGATCCCTTCCTTGATGCTCTTGCGCATCTCCGCCTTTTCAGCCATGGAGAGCGGCTTTGCCGCTACGTTCTGCGCCGTGGTCGCTTGCTCCTGCGCCTCAGCATCGGGTGGCGGGGCCTGCAGGGCGTTCACGACCACGATACCGACCACCAGGACGATCCCCGCCGAGGTCAGTAAGGTCTTCGAGTTCATTCCCATCGTTTCTCCATTCTACTGGCACCGAACGGCAATACTGGAACCGTGCGGCCCGTGGTTGCCTTAGACGCTCGCCTGGTCTCCAGCCAGAGCACCGGGGACAGCACCTATTGGCGCGGGCTCCTTTCCGGCTTCGCGGAACTCCGAGCGGACGTTGATCTGCTGCTCCTTTCCAACGCCCCTCCTGCGGAGAACGTTCCCTCAGTGCCAGGGGCGAGATGGCTTCAGGTCGGCTCCTCCAATCCGCGTCTCTGGAGCTTGCTCGGGTTCCCGCTCGCGGCTCGACGCCTCGGTGCGAACGTGATCCATACCCAGTACTCTCTCTCCCCGCTGGCGGGAAGGCGCGGGGTGACCACGGTCCACGATGTCTCGTTCCTCATCGAGCCGAGGTGGTTCGAGCCCAAAAATCGGTACATCCTGGCTCGGTCCGTGCCCTCCTCGCTCGCTCGGTGCGCGCGCGCGATCACGGTGAGCGAAACCTCCCGTGAAGAAATCGAGCGGTTTGTCCCTGCCGCCAGAGGCAAGCTCGTCGTCACCCATTTGGCACCGGCTCCGGGCGTCGATCCTCCCGGCGACCTGGGCGGGCTACGGGTACCCGACCGCTTTCTGCTCGCCATCGGGACACCCTGGAAGCGCAAGAACCTATCGTTGGCGATCGAGACCGCCCGCCTCGCTGGGATGCCGCTCGTGCTCACGGGCCGGGCCAAGCCCGGGACGGACGATGGGGCGGTCCGAGTCGGATACGTCTCGGAACAAGTCCTCTCGGCCCTCTACACCCGCGCCGTCGCCCTCCTCGTGCCCTCCCTGCACGAAGGTTTCGGGCTCCCCGTGGTGGAAGCGTTCGCGTGCGGATGCCCGGTGGTGTGCTCGCAAGGAGGCTCGCTCCCCGAGATCGCTGGAGGGGCGGCCCTCGTGGTGACTGGGTTCGAGGCCAAGGATTGGGCGGAGCAAGTTTCCCGCGTCACCCAGGATGAGAGTATCCTCGGCGCAATGAGCTTGCGAGGACGGGAACGTGCGCTAGACTTCTCCTGGAGGAAGTGCGCGGAACGAACCCTAGAGGTTTATCGGGAGGTCGCGGGTTGATCGAGCCTTCGCTCTTGGAGATCCTCGCTTGCCCCGCCTGCGAGACTCGGCCGCCCTTGCGCCAGGATCGGGACGAGCTCAAGTGCGACCTTTGCGGGAGGTCGTTCCCGATCGTGGACGGTATCCCTAACCTTTTGGTTGAGGACGGGGGCGAGTAGGTGCCGCTCAACCCGATCCAGGTGCTCGTGCTTCACGGGCCAAATCTAAACCTCACAGGTTTTCGGGAGCCCGACCTTTATGGAAAGCAGGACCTGGCGGAGATTGACCAGGACATCCATCAGGAGGCGGAACGGCTCGGACTCGTCGTGCGAACCCTCCAGTCCAACCACGAGGGTGTCCTCATTGACACGCTCCATGAGCATAGATCCTGGGCCCAGGCGGTGATCGTGAATCCTGGAGCTCTGGGGCACTACTCCTACGCACTGCGCGACGCCCTCCAAGCCCTCCGGCTCCCGATCATCGAGGTCCATCTCACGAACACCAAGGCCAGGGAGGAGTTTCGCCACACTAGCGTGATCTCCGAGGTGTGTATCGGCTCGATCCAGGGCTTTGGCGCCTTGGGATACTTGCTCGCGCTGCGAGCCGTGACCGGTACCGGCGTGGGGGAGCAGTGAGCAATCTCCTCCGCTTACAGGCTGCCCTCTCAACGACCGAGTGCCCGGCGGTGGTGCTCACCGACATGAACAACGTGCGGTGGGTGAGCGGCTTCACCGGCTCGTTCGGCCAAGCCTGGGTCACTCAGAACCGAGCCGCGTTCGTGACGGACAGCCGGTACGCGATCCAAGCCGCCGAGCAAGTCGAAGGCTTCGACTTGAACGTCTTTGCCGCTCCCAAAAACCTGACGGAGACCATGACGGAGGTGGTCGCGAACCTGGCCTTGAACTCGGTCATGTTTGAGACCAGCTTGAGCGTCGCCACCTGGACAGAGTGGAAGGCGAAGTTCCCTGGGCTCACGCTCGTCCCGGCTGAGGACCTGATGAAGCCCCTGCGCATGGTCAAGACCGAGGACGAGGTGAGGCGGATCCAGGAAGCCTGCCGACTCGCCGATGCTTGCATGTCGCACGCTCGCCGGATGCTTCAGCCGGGCGTGACGGAATACGACGTCGGTTTGGACATCGAGTTCTACTTCCGCCGAAACGGGGCCGAGGTCGGCTTCAGCCCTATCGTCGCGAGCGGGCCCAACAGCGCCCGGCCCCATGCGACGCCGGGCGAACGAAAGTTCGAGGTCGGCGATTTCGTCACCCTCGATCTGGGCGGCAGGCTCGATGGGTATTGCAGCGACATCACCAGGACGTTCGTGATCGGCAAGGCTTCCGACCGGCACCGGGAGGTCTACGAGGCCGTGCTCGCGGCAGAGCAGGCGGCGATTGCGGCGATTCGGCCGGGGATGACGGGCAAGGAGGTGGACGCAGTAGCCCGCGACCTCCTCGCCAACCAGGGCCTCGCGCAGTACTTCGGGCACGGCCTCGGACACGGGCTCGGGCTCCAAGTCCACGATCCTGGGGGTCTGAGTACCCGCTCGACCGACAAGATCGAGGTGGGCCAAGTCTGGACGATCGAGCCTGGGGTCTATATCGAGGGCTTCGGTGGTGTGCGCATCGAGGACGATGTGCTCGTTACCAAGGACGGCGCCCAAGTCTTGACCCACGTTGACCGCAGCCTTCAAGAGTTGACATGAGCTCAGGGGCCCTGCTTCGCCTGGAGGGCGCAGCGACAAGGAAGAACTCCCGTGGCTTGAGCCTTTCCGTGATGCCTGGGGACGGCTGGGCCCTGATGGGCGACCGTCGGAGCGACGTGGACCGCCTCTACAAGTCCTTGGTCGCGGGCGATGTCGAACGAGGGTCGGTCGAGCAGCCTGCACAGGCTTCCTCCCCCTTCAAGCCCGGAAGGATGAACACTCGCGCCACGGTGGGAGGAGCCTTCAAGCGGCACGAAGGCGTAGCCTCGGCCCGCGCCCTCAGCGCCATGGGCTTGTGGGACGAGCTAGGGCGCGAGGTCGGTGCCCTCGACGAGGAGGAAACGGCGGCACTCCACCTTGCTTACTTGCTTTCGCAGCCCGGTCCGCTTCATTTCCTGGGAAGGTGGGCCGACCTGCTCTCGCCTTGGAGGACCGCAGGGTTCTTCACGCTGCTGGACGAGGTGCTGGAGCTAGGGCAGGCCGTGTTTGCTTCCACTTCACGGGCGGAGACCGCAGCACGCTTGGGGAAGGTCGTCGTCTTGAAGGCGGACGACCCGCGGTTCGCAGGCCCTGTGGGGGATCTAATCGTCCAGGCGCGACCGGACGAACTAATCGTGGAGACCGACGAACCAGCGGCCGTCGCAGCCATGGCCGCCCCGTTCACAATGCGAGTAACTGTACTACCGGGAGAGCTCCATATCCAAGCCGCAGACGGCCAGGCGCTCGCAGCCAGGCTGCTCACCTCGGGCTACGGTCACATTCGTTCGGTGGTCGTGCGTGCCCCGACCCTGGAGGACGCTCTCCTCCAAGCCACCTAGCGGAAGACCCGAAGGTCGCCTTGGCGAAGGGTGACCCCGGTCGCGTCGAAGTGCTCGAGCAAGGGGATCGCCCAGCGGCGGCTTGTGCCGATGGCGTCTCGAAACTCCGAGGCGGCGAACCCATTGCCACGAAGGGACGTGGCGGCACGGTCGGCGATGGCGCTCACCCCTTTCACCGAGTAGACGATCCCATCGGCGATCCGCACAAGCTCCCCGGCCGCGATCCCGACCTTGATCATCTCCGCCACGGTCTGTACCGGCACTCGGAGGGCCTCGGCAAGGCCCTGCTCATCCGGCACGGAGGCCCCACTGGAGTCGAGAGCCCCCACGATCCGATCCAGCATCTCGCGCTGGCGTGGGTTCAACCTGGGGCCTCTGCCTGTCAATCCGACTTGCGCACCACGAACCTGGACATGCCCTGTCTTGACCATCCGCGAGATCACCGCATCGAGCACCTTTCTCGGCAGATCGGCACCCGAGGCGCGCAGGGCCTGCTCCCGGTCGAACGCGGCCCGCTCGGGGAAGCGGTCGTGCAGGTTCGCCAAGGCATGCCCGATGCGCTCTCCGAGGTTCTCAAGACCCTGGAACGTGAGCCACCGGGTGCCTGCCCGAACGATCTTTCCATCCGCCTCGAGCCTCCGCAATTCTTCGCCCAGCGTCGAGGCCAGAGTGCCGAGGTTTCTCGCGAGCTCCCCTGCTTCCAGTCCCTGCGGATGTTGGGCCAACGCACCAAGGATCCCGTCGTTTGCAGAAAGCGTCGGCGGTAGTGCCGATTTTTTGCGAGGCTCGGCGATGGGGACCAGCACCGTCCCGCCCCCCAGGAGCCTGGGTGGACTGAAGTCGCGAACGATCAAGGGCTGCCCGCGAACTACGGCCACGACACGTTCGAACCGGAGTTGGGAGACTTTCGGTTCCGGGTCGTGGTGGAACACTTTGGCGACCGCCTCGTCGGCACCGATCGAGACCCTGACCCGCCGGGCATGGGTCGGCCGTTGGAGCCAGCGGATCTCCGCGTCCACAACGGTGCTCTCCAGCACCGTGCCCACCGAGCCCACAGTTTGGCCACGCTCGATCCCCTTCGCGCCCGGCCCCACAAGATTCAACCCAGTTCGCTGGCCTCTTTCCGCGCTTGGGCGCACGGAGCCGTGACCTTGAACCGATTTCACTCGGACCACCCCTCCACCGGGTTGCACGACAGCCTCCGTTCCGGCCGCAACCCTGCCTTGCATCAGGGTACCGGTCACGACAAGGCCGTGCCCCTTCACGGTGAAACACCGGTCAACCGGCAGATACCACGGTCCCTCGGCAACCATGGCACCTTGGGCGACCGCGAGAGCCAAGGCTGCGCGAAGCTCGTCCAGGCCTGCCCCTGTAGCACTCGAGACTGGCACAACCGGGGATCCTGCGAACCGAGTTTCGGCGAGGAGGGCATGGACGTCGAGCGTCGCAAACTCGACTTGATCCTCGTCTGCGAGGTCGGACTTCGTGAGCGCCACTACGAGATGGGTGACGGGAAGGAGATCGAGGATTTGGAGGTGCTCGCGAGTCTGGGGCATCACGGCTTCGTTCGCGGCCACGCACAAGAGTGCAACGTCAACCCCCAACGCTCCGACGAGCATGTTCGACAGGAAACGTTCGTGGCCCGGCACGTCCACGATGGAGACCTCGGGGAAGCCCGGAAGCGCGATCCGCGCGAATCCGATGTCAATCGTCATCCCGCGCCGCGCCTCTTCGGGCAAGCGGTCGGTCTCGGTCCCGGTCAGGGCACGGATCAACGACGTCTTGCCATGGTCCACATGGCCCGACGTTCCAATGAGCAAAGCCATTACGCCTCGAGAGCGGAACACTCGTGCATCTGGGGCTCGCCACCGGTCCAAGACCAGTAGGGGAACGTACCTTGGGTCACCGCCGCACCGAAGTTTCCATCTCGGGCGATCGCCATCACGGCGCAAGCCATCTCGCGCGAGCCGGGAAGCCGGCGGAGCATGTAGCGGACCGTCTCGTCGCACGCCTCCTGCGCACTCATGCCGGAAGCCATCCCCCGAACGGTTCGATAGGAGGCACACGCCCTCCAGAGCTGCTCGCCCCAACCCGTGGCCCCCGCGCAGCCGGCCTCGTCGTCCGCATAGATCCCGGAGCCCACGATGGGCGAATCACCTACCCGGCCCGGAACCTTGAACCCCAGGCCGCTGGTAGAACTTGCCGCGGTCACCTTGCCGTCCTGGTTTCCCAGCACGGTCACAGTGTCGTGGGCGGTGTGCACGTACTTCTCCTTGACCTCGGGCCTCTCGAGGTACTCGGCGAACCTTGCCCGCGACTCCGCGGTGTCCAAGCACTGTTCCTTGAGTCCGTGCTGCTCGGCGAACCGCTTCGCCTGCTGTCCGGCGATCATCACGTGCGGAGTTCGTTCCATGACCCAGCGCGCCACCGTGATCGCGGGAAGGATTCCTTGCAGGGCGCACACGGAACCGGCGGTCAGATCGGAGCCCACCATCACGCTCGCATCAAGCTCGATCACGCCCTCGCTGTTGGGAAGGGCGCCTCGGCCGATCGCGACCAAGTGCGGGTCGTCCTCGGCAGCAACGAGCCCAGCCTCCAGGGCGTCCAACATCGAACCGCCCGCCTGCAAACGAGCCACTGCGCTTCGGATCGCGACCTCGCCGGGTTCGTTCCAAGTTGAGAGGACTGCTCGCATACAGGCCTTGAAGTTACCCGCACGTCCTCGGCTACTCACGCCGGGTCGGGGCTCTCGCTCCAAACATGGCCGCGTTTGGGCCAGGGGCCGTGCCTTGGGCAAACTCGTCCAGCATGGCGCGTGCTTGAGACTCGAAGACGTAGGATCCGTCCACGGTTCCCTGCCAAACGTTCTCCACGACCCACGGGGGCACACCAAGGTAGACGACTCGCTCTGGGGTCGCGAGTTCCACGCTGAACATCATGGCGGCACCCTCTTCGTTGAAAAAGGGGAACTCGAGGACGACGGAGTGCGGCGAGGGCAACATGGCCCCAAGGCGGGGCTTCCCGTAGGCTCTAGCCTGGGCCAAACGGGTCCCGTCGAACTTCCCTAGGCTCGGGTCGAGCCCGCGGTCGAGCTCGAGCAAGATGAGGGTTCGGGCCTCCGCCGTGAAGCTGGCAAACGTCACGGCTCCACGCTACCCACCGGTCGCGTGAGGCCGCTAGGAATCGAGCCGTTGACGACCCAAAGGGAGAGGTCTTGCCGCAAGCGACGGCCGATGCTTCGGTTGCCCCAGTGAGTTCGGGCCTCGCGTGGTTCGATCAGGGCCCGTACCGCCTGACCTTCGATCAACGCGTCGAGAACCACCCATCCTCCTAGCCCCAACCAGCTATGAGCGTTCCAAGCGCGACCCACGGCGATCACGTCACTCCGGTTCAGTTGGACGGTCGTCGCATCCCCAAAGAGTTCGAGACTGTCTTCGGTGACGAAGAGCCAACCGACCTCTTCGTGCGGATCGAGCGCGCTCCGATACCGAGGCCCCGCGAAGCCGACGAACATCCTTGCGGCGAGGCTCCGAGTCCGGAAACGGTCGAGCCGGGTCTCCATCGTGCGCCGTACCGCCTGGTTGCCCACCAGCCCCAGAAAGTTCACGGAGAGCCACCCGACCAGGGGGAAGGCTGCCATCAGGCCGAGGGTCCGCGGCGACAGACCGTCCTTTGGGAGGGTCGTCGCGAGCAGGGCGAGCACGACCAGTGGCGCAACCATGGGGAGCAGGTTCGCGAAGACCTTGGGTCCGGACGTCCAGACTCGGCCAACGGACTTGCCCATAGTATCCTTGAGACTATGCCTCAGTCCCGCTTGGGCGTGCTCGTCGCCCCTCCGGGCGGACACGGGCTCGCAGAGGCCTTGCGGACGCTCGTCGCACGCGGGGCGGTGGTCACATCGTGGAGCGACCCCTTGCTCGTCGCCGCGCGGGCCGCTTGGACGGAAGGCTTGGACGGCTCGATCTTCACTTGGGGCGACTGGGTGCGCCGCTTGGCCCAGCACTGCGGCCTTCCCGCCCCACGGATCCCGACCCGAGGGCACCAACGAGCCCTCGTATCCCTTGCATCGAGGCACCTTGGCGAGGAAACGCCGTTCCAACGAACGTGTCGAATGTCAGGCGCGCACTTCGGCCTGGTCTCGGTGCTTTCGGAGTTGCGGTCCTGGTCTCTGGACGCTCCCAGACTGAGGAACGCTGCAGAGGGCGCATCGGAGGAGCTAGCCGACCGGCTCCGGGTCCTCGCGACCCTCGACGAGCTCGTCCGTGACTCGCTCGATGCTGCCGGGCTCGGCTTCGCGGCCGAAATCGTGAAGGCGATCATGGCGGAGGGCGCGCCCAAGGCTTGGCCCTGCGAAGACCTCATCGTTCTCGCGGGGCTCGACCCGCACCCGGTCTACGAGGCGTTCCTGACGTGGATGGCCTCGGAAGGGTTGCACGTCACCGTGGTCGTCGAGGCGATCCCCGGCAGTGACCGGCTCTTCGCCTCGGGGCGAGCTTTGATCGAGCGGCTCCGAGTCAAGCCCAAACCGGGCCTCGGGCCTTCCTGGCACGAGGCGCTCTTTCGCGGCGTGACCGTGTCCGGCGGACCTAATTTGACCTCGATCGCGGCCCCCGACCGGCTTGCCGAAGCGGAGTGGGCACTGCGCCTGTCGCTGGAGCGCGAGTTTGCCAGTCCGGAGGAAACAACCCTTGTTGCGAGCGAGATCGGCACGTACGGGCCCTTGATCCAATCGGCTTCCAAGCGGTTGGCGGTTCCCGTCTCGGCCAGCCTGCCCGCCCCACTCGCCTCTTCGGGCCTCGTCAAGTTCCTCACCGGGCTCCTCCAAGCCCTGGCAACCCGATCACCCTCCTTCCTCGGAAGGGTCGTTCTCGAGGACTACCTCGGGGGCGCGGCCAGCAACCCGCAGGACGATTCGCTCCCGTCCAAGTGGGAGGACGCGGTCGAGTGGTCGCTCCAGGGCAACGGCTCCGACTGGCTCAGAGTCGCCTTCGGCTGGCTCGAAGCTGCACCCGCCCTCGCGACGCTCCGGGAATGGCACTCGCAGTTCCACCTTTTGGTGGGTGAACTGCTCTCGTCCGCTGGCTCTGCCGATCCCGGCGTGGAGGGCGGCCGAGACCTTCGCTCGATGACCCTCGTCCAGCGCTCCATCGCCGAGTACGCCTTCGCCTATGACATCGCGGGCGAGGCGAACCTAGACCTCGTCGGGTTCTTGCGGCTCGCAGAAGACCTTTGGGCGGCCGAGACGGTCATGCTCCCCTCGCCACCGGGAGGGGTGCCCGTCGTCTCCACGCCGTGGGCCGTGGGCGCAGTCGAGACCGTGGTCGCTCTCGGCTGTGTGGAAGGCTCCTTCCCCAAGGGCGCGAAACAAGACCCCGTGCTTCTCGACCCCCACCGTGAGGAGCTGGCCAGGCTCGAAGGATGCTATCTGCTCACGAGCCAAGACGCTGCCCGCGCAGAGCGCGATGCCTTCGTCCGCCTCTGTGGGTCGGCAAGGTCAAAGCTCGTGCTCTCGCGCCCCAAGCGGGACGGCGAGCGAAACTTCGTGCCGTCGGTCTACGTGGTCGAAGCCATGAGGACCCTGAGCGGAACCGAGTGGGAGCCACCGGGCCTCGCAATCCCGGAAGAATCCGCCGTCCTCCAAGCCGACCTCAAGCTAGGAGAAGCCCTCGCAGGCCCAAGGACGGGCCCGGTCGAACCCAGACTCATGACCGACCAGGCGCACCAAGCCGTCGCGGTCGGCGAGAGCTCCGCGCTCGATGTTGACCAGATCGGCGACTATGTCCGCTGCCCGCTCCGCGCCGCCTTCAGGCACCGACTCTCCGTCCGGCAGCGGGGCCGGCTAGGCTCTCACGTCCTGCTGGACATCCCGGTTCGAGCGGGGCTCGTCGCGATCCAGGACATGGAGGAGGCGCGAGAACGGCTCAAGGAGGCACTGGAGGCGCGAATCGGCGAGCTTGCGACTCGCGCCATGCCGCACGAGTCCGCCCTCTTGCGCGCGGTCGGCAGACGGTGGATCGAATCCTGGCTCGGGAACGAGGGCCGTACGCGCGGCGCATGGCCCAGAACGGGCGTCGAGGGGCGCGCGGAGTTCGGGACAGGGCGACTCAAAGGGACGATCCGCATCGCAGAGGACGTGTCCGTTCGGCTCCAAGGTGCGGTAGGCAGCATCGTGGAGGCGGACGGCACCATCCGTGTGGTCCTTTTCAAGTCGCGCGAGCTCGACACCCGTTCGAGCGACGCGGACAAGGATGCGGACGCCGCCCGACGGGCCGTGATCGCCTTGGCTGCGTTCCGAAAGGGTGATGCGGCCGTTTTCGAGATGGACTATCTAGACAAGGGGCGGGTGATCGAGCCCTACGCCAAAGTGTCCTTGACCTATCGAGGCGGCCCAGGCCAACGCGTACAAGGCGGGCCCGACCACGATCTGTATCGGTCGTTGCAGGCAGCCGCGGCCAACCTCCGAGGCGTGGTCGGCAACATGCGTGCAGGGGCGCTCCGTCCACAGCCGGGCGACCATTGCCGCACGTGCGGGATCACCGAGCTTTGCCGATGGTCGCAGGACGAACAGAACGACCGGTTCGCGGGGGGGAACGGCTGAACCTCACCGCTGCGCAGCGCGAAGCGGTCGAACATCGCACAGGGAGGCTCGTCGTGGTCGCAGGGGCAGGGTCTGGGAAGACGAGCCTGCTCGTCGCCCGCTACCTAGCCCACGTTCTCGAAGACGGTATCGAGCCCTCGCGACTCCTCACCGTCACCTACACCCGCAAGGCGGTTGCAGAAATGCGGGAGAGGATCGTCCGCAGCCTGGATGCCAGTGGCCATGGCGAGTTCGCCCAGTCGGCCGAGACGGGCCCGATCCAAACCGTTCACGGATTCTGTGAGCGCGTGCTTCGAGAGAACGCCTTCGACGCCGAGATTGACCCTCGCTTCACCATCCTGGAAGGCGCCCAGACCGACCTTCTAGTGGAGGGTGCTTTCCGTCGAGCCCTGGAAGCCCAGGCGGCGGCCCGGCCCGAGGTCGAGGAGCTTCTCGACCAGATGGCCGGGAAGCCGAGCTTCTTTGGCCCCAACTGGGTCGAGTCGAGCACCTTTCGGCTCGTGCGCGGCCTGGTCGAGAAGGTGAGAAGCTCCGGGACGACGCCCGAGGCGATGCTCGCGGCCCACGAGACCCCAGAGAGGACCCTGGCAACGTGGAGCGATGCAATCTGGACCTCCTACGGACAAGAAGGCGCAGCCCCCTTCGCACAGCCCCACCAAACGGTGGATGCCCTTGCGGAGCTTCACCTGAAGCTTGGGTTCAGCCGGATTCCAGGTCCTGAGGAGGACCTTCGCGCGGCACGAATGACCACCGGGCTCGCGGCACTCACCGTCGAAACCTGGAAACAGCTCGATTCCGCGCTCTTTCAGGCCCGTGCCCTCGACTTCGCACTGCTGGAGTCCCACGTCCTGCGCGTCCTCGAGTCCCAACCCAGGGTCGTGCAACGGCTTCGAGAGCAATATCGCGCGCTCTTGGTGGACGAGGCCCAGGACATCAACCCGGTCCAGCATCGCATCCTTGCCGCTCTCGCCATCGAGCCCACCATGCTCGTGGGCGACGCCGCCCAGTGCATCTTCGGGTTCCGAGGCGCGGAACCGTCCCACTTCCTCGAGCTCGAGGGAGTCCAGCGCTCGGCACCGCTCGACGTGAATCACCGCACGACCCAGGTCGTCCTCAACGCCGTGGACCGGGTCTTCAGCCGACAGTGGAAGGAAGACTATGTCCCGATGACGGCCTCCAGGGAGCCGGAGGGCCCGACCGGGGTGGAGGTCTGGGAACTCCCAGCACGAAGCACCCAAGACATAGCCCGACGCATCCACGACCTCGTTCACGAAGGGACTCGCCCGGAGGACATCGCCGTACTTTGTCGTTCGAACCAGGCCGCGACCGACTATGCCGCGGCGCTCCGCGAGATGGGGGTGCCCTGCGAGGTGATCGGCGGTAGCAAGAAGTTCTATATCCGCCTCGAGGTGCGCGACCTTGCTAACGCGCTGGAGGCGCTCGTCACCCCGCACTCCGACTACGCTCTTCTTGGCGTGCTCCGTAGCCCCATGGTCGGCCTCTCGTTGGATTCGGTCGTGGTCCTGGCCAAAGCGGGGAGGGTTTGGGAGCGGTTGGAGTCTTTCGAGCCGGAAGTGGAAGAGGACAAACCCAGGCTCGCCGAGTTCATGGAGTGGTTCGAACGGATCCGGAAGACGGTGCGACGAGGGCCGGCGTGGGAGGCGCTCTCCGCCATCCTCTCCGAGTCCCCTTATCTGGTGAGGCTTGCGGGCTCGACGCTTGCCGAGCAGCGGATCGCCAACGTCCGCAAGCTGGTTCGTATGGCCGCTTCGATGCCGGCGGTCGCGCCCCTTGAGTTCGCCGAGATCCTCCGTGGCGCCCAGGAGCTCGCGGCCGACGAGTTCGAGGCCGATCCGGAATACTCCGATCGGCCCGTCCAGCTTATGACCATGCACTCGGCGAAAGGGCTCGAGTTTGAAGTGGTCGTGCTGCCCGATGTGTTTGGCCGGATTGGAAGTCAACTTCATCCCGACGACGCTTACTTTGACCGCGCCCACCGAACCGTGGTCTTTGACCCCTTCCAAAGCTCGCGGGGCGCTCGCGCCTGGGCGGGCTTCGCGCACGAGCAAGCGAGCAAGGAAGAGCGATGGCGGCTCTGGTACGTGGGGATGACTCGGGCCAAGCGCCTGCTCTGCCTCTGTGTCGCCGCCAAGGATTGGGGCAAACAATTGGCTGCGGCGATCGGGGTGGGCGAGGACCTGCCGATCGGCACGGAGATCGTGCTGCGGCCTCGGGTAAACCCGCAGGCGTGAAATGGAGACTGGCCCTCGCGCAGACGAGGCCCGCAAAGGCAGACCTCGAGTCGAACCTTGATGGGATCGCTGAGGCTGTGCGCCAAGCGGCGAGCGAGCAGGCAGAGCTCGTCGTCTTCCCAGAGAGCGCCGCGACCGGCTACTATCTCGAAGACGCAGTCGGGAGCCACGCGATCCGGGCCGGAGATCTGTTGCAAGGACTCGTGCAGCGGACCGCCGACCTCCCACGGCCCGTGGACGTGCTCGTCGGCTTCTACGAGGAGTCCGACGGGCAACCGTTCAACAGTGCCGCATACATGGAGCTTGGGCCCGAGCCGAAAACGGTCCACGTCTATCAAAAGTTCTTCCTCCCTACCTACGCAATGTTCGATGAGGAGCGGCACCATCGCGCAGGGACTAAGTTGGGGGTCTTCGAATCTCGGCTGGGCCGGATGGGAGTGCTGATCTGCGAGGACGTCTGGCACTCCACCTTGGGGGCGATGCTGGCGATGAGCGGTGCCGAGTTCGTCCTGGTCCCCACCGCATCCCCGACCCGTAGCCTCGCGGACGAGCGGCCCGGCAACGTCCTCCGCTATGAGCGAATGCTGAGGGCCCTCTCCGAGGAGCACGGCGTCTATACCGCGGCCGCGATGCTCACAGGCTTCGAGGGAGGCAAGGGCCTCTCGGGCGGGAGCGTCTGCTTCGATCCGTTCGGCGAGAAGGTCGTCCAAGCCGATCTCTTCGAGCCGTCCCTCGTGCTCGCGGAGATGGATCCCGAGACGATCCTCGAGGCGAGAAGGGCAACCCCGCTCTTGGACGATCTGCGGACGAATTGGCCGAGGCTGACCGCCGCGTTCGGCCACGGCCTGGGGTCCAACCCCGGCGCAGGGTAGGATTTGGGCACGGTCGGGCTTCGTACTGCCCCCAGTAAGGAACTCTTATGCAGATTCAGCTTCAACCCCGTGCGTCAGGACCGGGCAACAAGCCGCACCAGCTCCGGCGACAAGGCATCCTTCCGCTTGCCATCGTGAGCAAGGACGGGCACACCACCCTCGTGCAGACCGACATGGCCGAGTTCGTCTTCGCGCTCGCCAAGACGGACGGCCTCAGTCGCTTCGATGCGACGATGGAGGGCGAAAAGGGCAAGTTCAGCGTCCTCGTGAAACAGATCCATAAGGAGGCGGTCTCACGCCGCCCGATCCACGCCCTGCTCCAGGTGGTCACCGACTCGGACATCGTCAAGGCGGAAGTCTCGATCGCTGTCCACGGCGAGCCGGAAAGCGTCTCGCGGAACGAGGCGACCATGGCACAACTCCTCAACGTGCTCGAAGTCCGGGGCCGGTTGGACAGCATTCCCGGCACGATTGACGTGGACGCGAGCGGCCTGAGCGAGAGCGACAAGATCCTCGTCTCCGACCTGAAGCTCCCGGAAGGTGTCGAGGTTCTCAGCTCTCCCGACTCCGTGGTCGTGACCACGCAGATCGCACGCGCGTTCGTCGAGCCGACCCCCGAAGATGCCACCACCTCAGAGGTCGAGATCATCGGCGAGTCGCCCGCGTCTGGCGACTCCGAGTAGCCAACCTCAGCCCAAGCTCACGTCATGGATCGTGGAACCTCCGGCCTCAATTGGACAGGGGGTTCCGCCATGAGGTGTCCGGGTACGGTGACCCCCCGCCAGTAGACTGGCCGGAGCCCGCATGGATCAGTCCCGCATCCGGAACTTCTGCATCATCGCGCATATTGACCATGGCAAGAGCACCCTGGCCGATCGCATCCTAGAGCGGACGGGCCTCGTGCGAGGCACGGCGCAGGAGCAGATGCTCGACACGATGGACCTCGAGCGCGAGCGCGGAATCACGATCAAGATGACTGCCGTGCGCCTCTCCTACACTGCGAAGAACGGCACCGAGTACGAGTTCAACCTCATTGACACCCCGGGTCACGTGGACTTCACCTATGAGGTGAGCCGGGCGCTCTACGCCTGTGAAGGCGCCCTCCTCTTGGTGGACGCCACGCAGGGTGTCGAGGCGCAGACGATCGCGAACGCGAGCATGGCGATGAACCAGAACCTCGAGATCATCCCCGTGATCAACAAGGTGGACCTGCCCCATGCCGACATCGCCATGGCCAAGGAGGAGATCGAGAACGCGCTCGCGATCGAGGCGGGCGATGCCATTCCCGCCAGCGCGAAGACCGGCGTGGGGATTGATGAGATCCTGGAAGCCATCGTGCATCGCATCCCCCCTCCGCAGGGCGACCCAACGGCCCCGCTGCGCGCCCTCATCTTCGACTCGCACTTCGACAACTACCAAGGCGCGGTCGCCTACGTTCGAGTCGTGGACGGCGAGGTTCGGCCCGGCGACCGAATCCGCATGATGAGCACCGGGAAGACCTTCGAGGTGGACGAGGTGGGCGTCTTCCGACCCAGGCTCGAGCGGTTCGATGTGCTCACCTCGGGCGAAGTGGGCTTCGTGACCGCCGCGATAAAGTCCATAGGCGATGCGAGCGTGGGAGACACCGTGACCTCCGCTGAGAGGCCCGCACAACAACCCCTCCCCGGCTACCGCAAAGCCAACCCTATGGTGTATTGCGGGCTTTATCCCACCGATGCCGACCAGTATCAAGAGCTTCGCGAAGCGATCGAGAAGCTTCAGATGAACGATGCGAGCCTCGCTTTCCAGCCCGAAACCTCGGCCGCGCTCGGGTTCGGGTTCCGTTGCGGGTTCCTGGGCCTGCTACACATGGACATCGCGCGGGAGCGGCTCGAGCGAGAGTTCGACCTCGACCTCATCCTCACCGCGCCCAGCGTGGACTATGTCGTCCACCTGACCGACGGCAAGATCCTCGATGTCACAAACCCGAGCGAGATGCCCGAGACGACCAAGATCGCCTCGATTGACGAACCCGTCGTACATGCGACCGTGCTCGTGCCGAACGAGTACGTCGGCACCGTGATGACCCTCTGCCAAGACCGGCGCGGCACATACCAGAGGACGGAGTACCCCTCGCCGAACCGCGCGATCCTCCACTATCAGCTCCCGCTTGCCGAGATCCTGCTGGACTTCTTCGACAAGCTCAAGTCGCAGACCAAGGGCTATGCCAGCTTCGACTATGAATTGGCAGGCAACGTTGCCGCCGACCTCGTGAAGGTGGACATCCTCCTCAATGGCGACCTCGTGGACGCGCTGAGCTTCATCGTGAACAAACAGTTTGCCTACTACCGCGGCAAGGCGATCGTCGAGCAGCTCCGCAAGGTCGTCCCCAGGCAACAGTTCGAGGTGCGGGTGCAGGCCGCCATCGGGGCCAAGGTCATTGCGGCCGACACGATCAAGCCATTCCGAAAGAACGTGATCGCGAAGTGCTACGGCGGCGACGTGACCCGGAAGCGCAAACTGCTCGAAAAGCAAAAAGCGGGCAAAAAGCGGATGAAACAGATCGGCGCAGTCGAGGTGCCTCAAGAGGCGTTCTTGAGCGTGCTCAAGGTCGCCGAGTAGGATCCCCGCTCGAATCGGCGAACGGTTCTACTCGGTTGCCCAAACGGTCTGCGTGTCGGTGAGTGCTTTCACGATCGCTTCAATCGCAGTCCGCATGCGCACGGCGTCCACCCCTCGGTTCTCCACCGGCATTGCGAGCTGTAACCGGTTCGAAGAAGTGATGTAGAACTGGCTCGGCTGAACCGTGCCGTTCGACTTCAAGAGCTCCTGGAACTTGGTCTTCTCGGTCACGTCGCCCAAGTTCACCAAGAGCCAAACATATCGTTTGCTCGTGCTGATCTGCCCGGAGAGGTAGATCTTCCAGTCCGTGCCGGTGACGAACTCGTACCCAGAGGTCTCGGAGTCTCCCAGAGACTTTGCCTCGTACCCCATGTTCTTGAGGAGCTCATTGAGAGAGGCCCGATCCAACTGGGCGTCCTGCCCCGTCGGCACCCCGCGAGCGGTCAGTGCTCCAAGAACTAGGAGCGAGAAAAGTGTTGCACCTCGGAAGCTCGACATCACTGGAGATTATGGGAGAAATGGGCTCGCTTCGTTACGGGAGGCTCTTCGCGATCCATGTGTACTCGACGTCGTCGGACTTCTCAGGAAAGAGCGGTGCCTTCTCGGTCTCGTCTACGCCGTCCAGACCGATCGAGTAGACGGTGAGCTTCTCACCCTCGACCTTGAATCTCAAAGGCTCCCCACCGAGGGGGCTCACCGGTGCGCCACCGGGTACGTCCGACCACTGCTCGGGCCATTTCGCGGTAGCCGAGCGGAGGCGGGCGATCTCGAGCAAGGCGTCGAGGATCTTCGCCTTCGTGGCACTGGAAAGGATCGTCACGTCAACCCCCTCGAAAATCGGCAGGCAGTCGCCCAGGATCTGGTCGGTCGGCTCGCTTGATTTGGCGGCTGCGCGTCGCGCCGCGGAGAGCGTCCGCCAACGCTCGCCCGGTTTCGACCGGGCCGCCTGAGCAAAGTTCTCCAGCAACCGTGCCGCAAACGCCCTGCGAACAAGGCCGAGCGGCATGAACTTGGGCAGGAGCCGGTCGGGCGAGACCGAGCTCTGCTCGGCGATCCTTCGATTCAAGTGGTTGGCCACGAAGAGCCCAAAGTAGGACTCCCCCGCGATTGCGGCCTCCGCATCGGCATGGATCACGGTCGACTCGGCCTCGGTCTTAAGCTGAGCGAGCTTCTCGGGCTGGGCGGCGAAGACGCCCGCAATCTCGTTGACCGCGTCGAGCCGGGTCGTGCTGAGCGAACTCGAGACCATTTGGGCGATTAGCAAGGGCTCGGTCGCCACGGCCTTCGCCAGTCCATCGAGCATCCGAATGTCCTGGAGAGCCCCTGCAAAGTCGCCTTCGTTCGCCCGGACGACGGAGCGAAGCTTGAGGAGCTTCGCACCGAGCTTGAGGTCCGAATACTCCGGCAACGTGGTCTCCAAGGGGTTGGAGAAGTCCCGGTCGGCAAAGAGTGCGGAACGGCCTCCCACGGTCTCGGCAGCAACGAGCGCCGGGGTGTGCTGGGCTAGGGTCTCGCGCACGGTGCCGGCGTCGTGGGTCTGCACGGCCCGGTCATAGGTGGCCTTGGCTTCGGGCGAGCGCCCCCGGATGAACGCGCCCAGATCGCGGGCAGCTCGGGCGGCCTCTGGGTCGGCCTTTCCCACCATCGCCATGAAGTCCGCCTCCGTGACGACGACCCCCGCATCCTTCGCATCCGAGAGGGCCTTCTCGTACCGCGATGCCGCCGCCAGCCAGGGATAGGCGGCAATCACCCACGCAACCCCTACTCCTACGAAGATCGCTACGGTTCCGGCCAGCAAGATCCGCCGACCACGGGGCTTTCCACGCTGTACTGTGCCCATTTCGTCAGTATAGTTGCTGAGAAGAGGGGACTTTATCGAAACCGCTCGTTGCGTTGCCTCGGTACCGGCTCGTACGGGCCACGCCCGACGCCACCGGACGGAGCAGGTGCCGTCCGAGGCACTCCGCGAGAGGAACGGGAACGGCGTTCCCGAGCTGGCGGTACTTCTGTGCGGTAGTCCCCTCGACGCACCAATCGTCCGGGAAGCCTTGAAGTCGAAGATACTCCTCGACGCTCAAGGGCCGGAGTTCGCTCGGATGCGCGAGCAACGTGGCAGGCATCGTGGGCGAGGTCACCAGGGTCGGGCTCGGCTCATCCCAGGCGAGCCGTCTGAGAAACCCGGTACGGCCGCCACTGGAATCGAAAGCACGCCCCAGTGCCTCCCGTTGGAGCCTCTCGGGCAAGTCTCTCCAGTTCTGCCCAGGCCCCAGCATTGCGGTGTACTTGGCTTGGGCCGACCGGAGAGGTGCATGCTCGTGACGCACGAGCCCTGCCGTGGCCTCCCGGAAGGTCACTCCTTGCAAGGCTTCGTTTCTCGGCGGCATCAAGGGCCATGCCAAGCTGCCGCGAGAAGCGATCAGGATCACGCGCTCGCGCCGCTGTGCAGCCCCATAGAGCGAGGCGTCGTAGAGGCCCACGCAGGTGCGATAGCCCGCACGGGACAAGACTTCTCCGACCCGTCTCAGCACGCCCCCTGGCCGCTCATCCTCGCTCAAAGGCGGATAGCCCGAGCCCCTCTCAGCATGCGGCCGGTGCCGCAACGGGGCCGAGAGCAGCCCACGGACATTTTCCAAAACGATCCAGCGAGGTTCGAGTTGGATCGCCAGGTCAAGAAAGTCAAACGCAACCGTGCCTCGCTGGTCGGCGAGGGAGCCTCGCCGACCCGCCGTCGAGAACGCCTGGCACGGGGGGCCCCCGGCCACGAGGTCGAGATCGCGATCGCCGAGACCACTCTCGCGCCTCACACTGTGGGCATCGAGCTTGCGGACGTCACACTGGAGCAAGGGGAGACTGGGGCGGTTTCGTTGGATGGTGGCCGCGGCGACAGGATCCATCTCGTTGGCCCCGAGGCACTCGAACCCTGCCTGCTCCAGGCCGAGGTCGAGTCCCATCGCCCCTGTGAAGAAGCTCAGGAAACAAGGACTGCGCATCTTCCGGGGCCTCTAGAGAGGGACGGTCCTCGAACCACGAACGAACCGCCCGGATCCTGGGCCGAGCCGCCTAGCGCGGTCGCGCTCGTCGGGGCCGGATCGCCGGTCTATTCCGAGGCCCGAGACTGATCCTCAGGCACCATGGCCGCGATGTCGTCCGCCGCGCCCTTTTTGCCGTTCCGCTCGGGGCCTGCGCCTCGATCGTCCAGGCGGTCGGGCCCGACGGACCACACGATGAACCCATCCTTGGAAGCCGAGGTACCCAAGCGTGTGCCGTTGAACGGGTCCACGAAGGCAGTGCGCTGAGGCCACTGTCCGGTCTTGGCCTCGTACTGGAGGGCGGCGATCAGCGCAAGCGCCGTTCGCTCGTACGCAACGCGCTTTCGGTATGCGGTCGCCATCAGGCTCATTTCCGGCAAGTATGCGGCGAGCAGCCGGTAGCTCGGATCGCTCTGGAACCGGACAGCCTTGGCCCTCAACGCCACCGCCTCCATTTGGCTGATCGGGTCTTCCTTGTGCTGGTCGGTCGCTCCGAAGACGTCGCTCCAAAACTCGAGCGCACGCGCCTCGTATGCCGATCTTGCCATGGGTACAGGAAGCCACCGCGGAGCGAGACTCGCCGTCTTGTTCCCGGGATTGGTAGCGGTGGTCGAGACAAAGTCTCGGTCAGCGTGCCGCGAGATGTAGACCATCAAGTAGCTTTCGCCCGCAAGCGTTTTCCTTGCGTCAGGAAAAAGGGCTTCCTTACCGAGGGCTGCGGAGACGTTCGCAAGGGCGGCCTGGTCACCTCGCGATGCCGCCGCCACCCTCCTTGCCGCGGTCGCCGCCAGCGAGTCTACGTTGCAGGCGACGAGTTGTCCGATCATGGTCGGCGACATCGCGGAATGGCGAGCCAATTGGCGGAGCGTCTGGATGTCCTGGACGGCACCGGCAACGTCCCCGTCCAACCCCCGTGCCCACGCCCGAAGGTGCAGAGCCTTGGCGGCGCCTTTCATGAGGCTGAACTCAGGGAACATGGTCGAGAGCGGCTCCGACCAGTTGTGCTCAAATCGGCAACTGGGCCGAGCGGCGGCTTGCGTAGCGAGCTCTAGGCCCCGATCCCAGTTCTTGAGCGCAGCCAAGGCCGTGCCTGTGTCCCCACGAAGGAGCGCTTGGCGCGCTTGCTCCGTTCGGTCGCTCTTGTGGTCGGGCGCAACGTCGGCGATACGCGAGTAGAGTAGGGCTGCGTTCGCCGACGGGGGTACGGTGCCCGGTTCGAGGTCGGCGGCTTGGACCGGGACATTGGCCTTGGACGCTGCGGCCCGTGCCTCGGACAGACCTTGACCCGCCCTTGCATAGGGGAGCACCACTGCGGTCCAGAGAGAGGCGGCGACCACGGCGACGGGAACCGTCGCGAGCCGCGCGATCTTCTTGCACTGTGCGGCAAGCTTTTGTAACTTCTCGTTCTTCCTCATTCGCTGACTCCAGATCCAGGTTCAAAGGTACTGACGTTCGGTGTTCCTCAGTCGTTCGCAACCTGGGGGAACATCACATTGTCCAACCCGGTAACAAAGCCTCTCAAATCACGGACACCCGCCACCGCCAACTTGACCCCAGGCATGAAGGATCGGCGATCCAAGGAGTCGTGGCGCACGGTCAACACTTCGCCCTCGCCGCCGAACATAACCATTTGGTGAGCCACGAGCCCCGGAAGCCGGATCGAATGGACCTTGACCTCGTGGACCGTGGCCCCCCGTGCGCCGGGCACCTTCTCGACCGCCATCGCGTTGCGCCCGGGCTTGCGCGTCCTCGCCTCAGCGATGAGTTCCGCGGTATGGGCGGAGGTTCCGCTCGGGGCATCGAGCTTCCCGGCATGGTGCATCTCTACGATCTCTGCGTCGGGCATCCAAGGTGCGACCGTCTCCACGAGCCGCATCATCAACACCGCCCCCACCGCAAAGTTCGGCACGAGGAGGCACGGGCAAGAGAACTCGACGGCAGCATCGCGCAACGCGGACAGCCCGTCTGGGCCAATCCCGCTCGAACCGATGACGACCGCGATCCCTCGCTTCAGCGCGCTCGTCCCATATTCCGGCGCGCTCCCTCCGTGAGTGAGCTCCAAGAGCACGTCCGGTTTCGAGGCGTCGAGGGCAGCCCCGAGCTTGCCCTCGATCGTAAGGTCGGGCGCCTCCATGCCGGCCACGTCACGGCAGTTTTCCCCAACGCGGCTGCGGTTCACGGCCGCCACCACCTCGAACCGATCGTCCGTGCCCAGAGCCTTGACGGCTTCCCGGCCCATCTTCCCAGCCGCGCCCACGATCGCGACCCGAACCGGCCCCCTAACTTCAGACATAGCCGATCATGGCACGGTCAGCGCCTTTCCAGGACGATCCCGTTCGGAAGCTCGACCCGGACAAGATCGCCCCGCTCGTCCAAGTCGCTCCGAACACCGTCCACGATCGTGCGCTGGACCTTCCAGACCTTCCCCGAAAGCACGGTCTCACGCGGACCGAGGTATGCGGCCGTGGCTGGCTTCCACGCCCCTGCGCCCAGGTCGAAACGATGGTAGGAAAGCCTCTCACCCTGGATGGGAACATCGCGCAAAAACCAGAACTCGCTCGGTGCGGCGGTCTGGCCCGACTCCGGATACGGAACCTGGGTCGGCTGAAGCCCCGTGCCCGAGTAGGAGACGAACCTGCCGTCAAAAACCGCGCTGCGAACCTCGCGCCGACCGTTTCTCACCGTGGTCTGAAGCATCCGCGAAGGGCCGCCGTCCGTGAGGTACGTGCTCTCTTGCGAGACTTCGATCCCTTGGTCGGGGAACTTCATCTCGACCCGGTTCAGTTTTCGCCCATCGCCGAGGAGCTTTTGCTCGATCGTGCCCGAGCCTGCGGGAAGCCCGGAGATCAGCACTTCGAACCGCACCGGGACCGGGGTGAGCGCAAGGGCGGCGAGGAGCGTTGTCATAGGGTGCTCACCAAATGGTGAGCGGCTTCCACCCCGCTCTCATAGGCGAGTTCGACCCTGCCCCCCAGTGTCCAATCGCCGCACAGGACCAGGCGTTCGCCAGGGCGGTTCGCCGAGGAGAAGCTTGCCATCCCCTCTGGCTGGCTGTACTGCCACCGCTCTACCGCTGCGTACCGCACGTCGGCAACCTCCGTGTGGAGCAGACGTCCGACGTCCACGAGGGTTTCGGAGACAATGAGCTCGTCACTGGCCTCGAACCGCCTTCGGCTGTACTGCGGGCCGAGTTGGGCGACCAAGGCCGTGCATCCTTCGGGCGAGCGACCCGAGGGCACCTTTGAACTCTCCATGCTCAGCCAAGTGAGGGGCACCGCGTGCTCAGGGTCAATTGCGGCGAAGTACGGGGTGTCGAACTCGTGGCCCACCCCCAGCATCACGGAAAGACACGGTCGGTACCGGGCAGAATTGACCTGCCTCCTGTCGCGAACGGACCGAAGCAGCGGAGCAGCGAGCGGTGCTGGAACTGCAAGGACGACGGCATCGCAATCCTCACCAGAGACCGAAAACCCACCATCGAGTGGACGTGAGACCTCGTGGACCATCGTCGCCGTGCGCACATCTAAGCCCTCTGCGAGCAGTCGGGGCAGCGTCTGAATTCCGCTCAGGTAACAGTACCGGTGACCCGCACCCCTGGCGGCGTCCCCTGGCCGCACGTGGAACCCATCGTGGACGTAGACCGGCTTCTCCACAGGCACCAATCCCTCCGTAGGCAGTTCCTCGAGCATCGTGCGTTCCAAGCTCAATCCGCGCGGCGCAACGGTCGTTGCACCGGAGTCGAACACGAAGCCTTCGGCTGCGTGGGTCAAGCAACGCCCACCCACTTGACCTGAGGCCTCGAACACGGTGACCTCGTGCCCCTGCTGCCGGAGGGTTCGCGCCGCGGCCAGTCCCGAGATCCCGGCCCCAACGACCGCGACCCTCATGCGGTGACGGGCTCCCTCGTCCGCAGGATGGCCTGCGCCGCGGTCATGCCTGCCCTCACCGCGCCCTCCAGGGTCGAGGGGAAAGCACCGGTGGCAGCAAGGAGCCCTCCCCCAAGGTCCGTGGGGTGGAGCGAAGCAGCAAAGCCAGGCGCGTGCCAAGTCTGAGCGCTCTCCAGCCTGTAAACCGCCAAGGGTGACCACGTCCTCGTATCCGCCTTGGGAAACCACTGACCAAGTTCGTACAAGACGGAACGGGCGAGGGGCCCGTCCTCCTCGCTAGGGTTGCCGAGAACTGTCGCAGCAATGAGGTGCTTACCAGGGGGCGCGAGCGAGGGACAGACGTTCGTCGTGACCGCGAGGTGGTTGACTTGACCCTCAAAGTCTGCGTTCAGGACGACCAGCGGATCCGGGTACGGAGCCCGGTCCGCAGCGAAGTAGATGCACGTGTTCGCTCGGGTCGGGGCCGCAGTCACACCAACGAGCGTCTGGGCCGAGGCGCCGTCCGTCGCCACAACGACCCTCGCAGCTTGGAACACCGTGCCATCCGAGGCCCGAACCCCATGGACCAAACCGCCCTCGCGGACGATCTCGACGATCCGACACCCCGTCACCACCGCGTCCTCCGGTAGGTATTCGGCGACTTGGGCAGCGATCGCGCCCATCCCAGCCGATGGCAGGATCGCCCCGCCCCCGAGCGAGGCCTTCGCATGAAAGCGCATCAGCTGAGCCGAAAAGCCAAGGCTCCGATCCAAATAGACGCTACCGTAAAGGGGTCGGAAATATCGGTCGAGCGCACCCTCGGAGAACCCGGCACGACGCAACTCGGTTTCTGCGGTGCAATCCTCCGACCCGAAAAGATCGTCGAAGTCCAAAGCGGCCAGACTCTCGTCGTAAGCTTTGAGGCGAACCTTGTCCCCCACGGACATCAGGCGCGAGAGCGCGATCCCGATCGGGTCATCGGCTCGAAACTCACGCATCCGGCCCTGGGAGAGCACGATCGCACCGGGGGCGAACGGCTTTGCTTGCAGGGCAGGCAGGTCAATCTCGCGTGAGAACGCACGATAGCCAGGTAGAGCGAACTGGAAGCCGCGGTCCAGCAGGAACCCGTCCAGCCGATCGGTCCGAAGCTTGCCGCCCAATGTGCCCGAGGCTTCGAGGAGCAGGACCTTGATCCCCGAGCGGTGCAATCTCCTCGCGCAGACAAGACCCGCGATCCCTGCCCCAACGACGACGACTTGAGCCTCCATGCGAGAGGAGTTTTACCTGGCACGCCGCATCTTCGGAACCGATTCCACGTACACTGTGAGTAAGGTGGACAAAGGCGAGCCGATCTTGCGAACCGAGGAGGACGTGGAAGCCGTCTTGCGGCTCGCGGTGCGCCACGACTCGGCGGAGACCGCCTCTGATCTGCGGGCCCGCTTGGAGCAGACCGCCTCCGAGCTGGGCCTCTCCCGAGAGGCGCTCGAGGCGGCGGAGGCACAGTACCGGGAGGACCTCGCCCAAAGATCGGCCCAAGAAGCCCGAGCCCTCGCCTGGAAAAAGTACCAGCTCGACCGGGTGAAGAACTTCCTTTCGCACCTTGCCAGCTACATCGCCGTGAACGCGGGGCTGATCGCGATGGACTGGCTTCCCGACGGCCGGCTCCATTGGGCCTACTGGCCGCTCTTAGGGTGGGGCATCGGAATCCTCTCCGATGCAGCCTCGACCTTCTTGCCGAACAAGGAGACCCGCAAGAGGTTCGAGAAGCGAGAGCGCCGACGGGAGGCGCAGCGCTCGATGGCCTACAGCGAGTCCAGCAGTTCGAGCGATCCGTCCTCGACCCTGTAGACCGCCCCTCGGAGTTCCGTCCGGCCGGACGTCACCGCGGATCGAACGATCTCGGACTCCGAGACGAGGAGCCGTGCGGTGGCCCTCACGTTCTCGCGGATCGTCTCGTTCTCCAGGTCCGTGATCCCGGCTCGGAGCCGCACTGCGGCGGCCGCCTCGGCGACTTGTAGCCGCAAGTCCCCTCCCAGCCCGGTGACCTTCCCCTCCACGACCTCTCGAACCGCGAGGCACCCCGTATGGCCCAGCACGACTACGAGAGGGATCTGGAGCACGGCCATTGCGATGTCGAGGGTCCAGCGAACGCTCTCCGCAAGCACGTTTCCTGGCACGCGGGCGACGAAGAGCTTGCCTACAGGCTGATCAAAGAGGATTTCCGGCGCGACCCTCGAGTCCACGCAGGCCACGACCACTGCGATCGGACTCGTACCGCTCGCCACCTTGGGAACCTCAGAAAGGGCGGAGGTGACCCCAGTGGGAGTCCCCGCGAGGAACCGGCGGTTCCCTGCGAGGAGTTCTTGCCAAGTTCTCTCGGCCGCCTCGCTCTTCATCGAACCGCGGCAACTGCCTTATCGGGCGTTGCCGCAGCTTCCGGCTTCGGTTCGAGCGCCGCCCGGCCACGTTCCACCTCGGTCAGGAGCCGTGCCACGCTGGCCTCGAGCTTCGCCAGGACGTCGTGCGAATATCTCTCCGCCCCGCGCCGCAACTGAAGGCTCTCCTTCTCGGCGAACGATCGAATCTGCTCGGCTTGGGCCTGTGCGATCTTCAGAACCTCGCTATCGGCCACCAACTGCTCGCTCTGGATCCTGGCCTGCTCCCTGGTTCGATCCGCCTCAGCGCGCGACTCTTCCAGCATCCGGTCCGCCTGGGCCCTGGCCGTGTCCAAGGTGCTCGCGGCCTCGTCCCGTGCCGATTCCAGAATCCGATCCACCTCGCGGGCGATCCCGGCAGCGTCACGAACCTCTTTTGGTAGAGAGGCTCGCACCTTGTCAATCGCCATGGAGAGGTTGTCGGCGTCATAGCCGAACGTGATTCCAAGGATCGGGACGCGCTTCGGAGCGTAAACCTGCTGCTTGAGGTTCTCGAGCATCCGCACGACGTCTTGGGTCGAATCTAGGCGGTTGGACATAGCGATGGAGCCCTATAGTCTAACACGCTTTGGACCTGGAATCCGCTTCACCGGGGCTGGTGAATATCCTGGGTTCTGGGCGATTAGGCCCTCCCTGCGCCCCTGCTTCGCTCGATGATCCGCTTGACGGCCTCCGGTACAAAGCCGCTGAAGTCCCCACCCAGCTCCGCCACCTCGCGGACCACGGAGCTGGAAAGGAACGAGAACTCGTCCCTGGTGAAGAGGAACACGGTCTCAATCTCGGGCGCCAGTCTGCGGTTCGCCATCGCCACTCTCGCTTCATACTCGAAGTCCGAGACCGCACGGAGCCCGCGCACCACGACCCGCGAGGACTTCGAACGGACGAAATCCACCAGCAAGCCGCTGAAGGCTTCCACCTGGATCGCAGGGTTGTCGAGGGTGCATTCGCGCAAGGCTTCGATCCTGTCCTGGACGGAGAGGTAGCTCTGCTTCGCCGAGTTCTCGCCGACCGCGACGATGAGCGAATCGAACAAGTGGGACGCGCGCTCCACGATATCGAGGTGTCCGAGCGTTGGCGGGTCGAACGAGCCTGGGTAGACGGCCGTCTGCGGCATGCCGACCCATTCTATCCTCAGGCGGTATCTTCCTGGCGTGCTCGTAGAAGGCGGCCTCGTCCCACTTTCCTTGTTCCCTGCGATCGCCCGAGGCGACGAGCCCGCCGAGTTCAGCGAACAAGCGAGCGAGAGGATGGCGAAAGGGCGAAGCGTAGTGGACCAAGTCCTCAGGTCGGGAAGGACTGTCTACGGTGTGAACACCGGCTTTGGACGACTGAGCGACACAGGGATCGGCTCGGGTGACTTGGAACAACTCCAGTCGAACTTGATCCGATCTCACGCTTGCGGTGTCGGAGAGCCGCTCTCCCAGGAGGAGACTCGGCTCGTCCTCGTGCTCAGGGCCAACGTCTTCGCGACCGGGGGCACCGGGATCAGGCCGGAGACCGCCCGAACCCTCTTGAGCCTCTATACGAGCGACGTGATCCCGGTCGTCCCTTCGCTCGGTTCCGTCGGGGCGTCGGGCGATCTCGCCCCGCTCGCCCACATCGCGCTCGTCCTCCTGGGGGAGGGGCAAGTTTGGTCCGGCGAAGGACGCGTGCCCGCGCTCGGTGCGCTACAACGAGCCGGGATCGCGCCAATCCGCCTCGCCCCCAAGGAAGGATTGAGCTTGGTGAACGGGACCCAAGTCATGCTCGCGGTCGGCGGGCTTGCCTTGGCCAAGGCCCTCCGCGTCGCGAGGGCCGCGGACGTGGCGGCAGCGATCTCCGTGGACGCCCTGCTCGGCACGGACGCCGCGTTCTGTGAGGAGGTGTGCGAGGCGCGGCCCCACCGAGGGCAAGCCAATGTGGGTGCCCGCCTTCGCCACTTCATGGCTGGGAGCTCGATCCGCGAGTCCCATCGGACCGGCGACTCCAGGGTGCAGGACGCCTATTCCCTGCGGTGCAGTCCTCAAGTCCACGGGGCCGTGATGGACACGTTGTGCTTTGCGCGCTTCGCGGTGGAGACAGAGTCCAGATCCTTGACCGACAACCCGCTGGTCTTCCCGGAGTCGAACAGGATCGTGAGCGGGGGCAACTTCCACGGTGCGCCCCTTGCCTTGGCCTTTGATCATGCTCGGGCCGCCTTGGCGGTCCTCGCCTCAATTTGCGAGCGCAGGACTGACCGTTTGGTGAACCCCGACCTAAGCGAGGGCCTGCCGCCCTTCTTGGCCCGAAAACCTGGCTTGGAGAGCGGCCTAATGATGCCCCACGTCCTCTCGGCCGCTCTGGTCAACGAACTCAGGACGACCGCTCACCCCGCCTCCGTGGACAACACGAGCACGAGTGGTGGCAAAGAGGACCACGTCTCGATGGGGATGACCTCGGCCCTCTTGCTCCGCCGGGCCGTCGAGCTCGCGGCGCGGGTCGTCGCAGTAGAGATGTTCGCCGCTGCCGAGGGCCTGGAACACCGCAAACCGCTCGAACCTGGGCCGAACCTGGCTCCCGCGGTGCGGACGATCCGCGACTACATCCCTGAGCTGACGGCCGACCGATCCACGGGGCCCGAGATCGAAGCCTTGTCCGAGGCGATCTTGGCCGGGGTGTTCGACGGCTTTGGCGATCCCCCGTAGCGCAATACGAGGCCCCACCACCCCAGGAACGTGGCCGCCCCGAGCGCGACCTTGAGCCACGCCGGGACGGAGGGATTGAAGCTCACAAACCCTTCGATCGGGGCCGCCAGTCCGATCATGACAAGCCCGAAGACCAGAAGGTAGAAGGCGTCCACGCCAGCGATCGCAAGCGCGTCGGCGCGACGCCTGCGCCCCGGCATGATCGCTGCCCTCCCGAGCACGAACCCCCCGGCGCCGGTGACGCAAAGCCCGCCGATCTCGCTCACTCCGTGGGGCACAAGGCTCGCGAGAAGGAAACCAAGCTTGCCCACCGAGGCCATCTCGCTCGAAAGCGCTCCCACGAGCATTCCGTTCGTCCACTCGATGTAGGCCGTTCCCAGCCCGAACGTGGCGACAGCCAATGCGTTCGTCATGACCCCGGCCCTGGGGTTGTTCATCGCATAGAAGGACGTCATCGCGATTGCCTGGCCCGTGGTGCGCTGCTCGAACCCTCCCTTCTTCCACTCGTCGAAGTTCGCCTTCATCTCCTCGGCGATCACGGTCTCCTTCAGATCCGGCCTCACCGTAAGTAGAGCGTGCGTCACGACCGCCCCCCCCAGGAACAAGGCGACCCCCAGCCAAATCGCCCATGCCGACCTTCTCACCGTCTCGGCAGCCCGATGGGCCGCGTTGGACACCGCGCTCAGAAATCCTTTCGACTGACGACGGTACAAGGCGGCGTGGGCTGCACCGACCAGCGCGTTCAAGTACGTCGTCATGTCGCGGTTGCTGGAGTGCGACCGCATGTAGGCCAGGTCGGAGCTCGCCGCGCGGTAAAGGCGGACGAACTCCACGACCTCGTCCCCTGCCAGTCGTTGGATCCCACTCGCGGACTGCGTGACGAGCTTCTCCAGGCGACGCCAGCCGGCGACGCGCCTCGCGATCAGAGCCTCTTCATTCAGCGACACAGCAGTTCCGCTGGGAACTTTGGCACATCGTGTGCTGACTCCAAGTCCTACGAAGGAAACCCGAGCGCAAACCCGCACGTGAGTTAGCCTGAGGAGAGATCATGCCGAGGAAGAAACCGAACGGGATCGGCGACCTTGCCCCCGCGACGTTCGCCCGCCTCACCCGGTCCCCCTTACTCTCCCCCGAGGAGGAGCGGGTTCTCGCGCTTGCGGCCCGCGATGGGTGCGAACCGAGTCGGAAGAAGCTCGTTGAGGCGAACATGCGCCTTGTGGTCAGCATCGCAAGGAACTATGCGAACTCGAGAGCCGAACTCGACGACCTCGTCCAGGAAGGGGCCATCGGCCTTATGCGCAGCATCGAGGGGTTCGAGCCTTCGCTCGGCTTCCGCTTCTCCACCTACGCCTCCCATTGGATTCGTCAAGCCGTGAGCCGAGCCCAGGCGGTCAAGTCCGGCACCATCCGACTCCCCGCCCACGTCGTCCAACTCCTCCGAAGGATTCACGCCGTGCGCGGAGAGCTCGCCCAAAGCCTTGGGGTCGAGCCTTCGGACGAGCAAGTGGCCTTGAAGGCGGGCCTGAGCCCTACCAGGGTGAAGCACTTGACCGAGGTAGCGCAGAGGATCGTGAGCCTGGACGGGCCGAGCACGGTGGCGTTTCGGGTCGCAGATACCGAGGTGGGCCGGGATCCCGTCCAAGAGTGCTTGAACGGGGCCCTCAAGGATGAGATCGAGACCGCGTTCCAGACTCTCAGCGCGAGGGAGCGCGCCGTCGTCGAGGCCCGGCTTCGAAGACACGCCGGGATCGAGGAAGAGCCCGCCATCCACGAGCAGCTCTCCGTGACTCGGGAGCGAGCCCGCCAAATCGAGCAGTCCGCTCTCAAGAAACTGCGACGTCTGGCCCAAAGGCGGTCGCTCGGCGAGTTCCTGGGCCCATGAAGCACCCATAATCGGCGCCACGGATGCCTTCCCCTGGCGGTAACCCAATCGAGTTCCTGCTCCACCTGGACGTCCACTTGGCCGAGGTGATCCGAACCTATGACCAAGGCACGTACGGCATCCTCTTCGCTTTGATCTATTGCGAGACCGGACTGGTGGTCATGCCATTCCTGCCTGGAGACTCGCTGCTCTTTGCCTCAGGGCTCTTTACTCGTCCCCCGGACGGCCCGCTTTCCCTTCCCCTCTTGTTCTTCGGGTTCTTCGCCGCCTCTGTGCTCGGGGACTCGACGAACTTTTGGATCGGGAAGAAGCTCGGGCTCAAGCTCTTCAAGCCAGGAGGCAGGTTCCTCAAAGAGGAGCACCTCGCGAAAACGAGAGCGTTCTATGAGAAGCACGGCCGAAAAACGATCGTGATGGGGAAGTTCGTCCCCTTCGTTCGCACCGTGGCCCCGTTCGTCGCAGGACTCGACGCGATGCCTTACGAAAAGTTCCTCCCCACCAGCATCCTGGCGAGCTTGATTTGGGTCGGGGTTTGCGTCGGCGCCGGGCACCTTTTCGGGTGGATTCCCTTCGTGCGCGATCACTTCGGAGAGATCATTCTTGCCATCATCGCGCTGAGCGTCGTAGGGATCGTGGTGGAAATTCTCCGCTCTCGGCGCAAGCATCCGGTCTAAACTGGTCGGCGATGCCCGGAATGTCCCCGAAAGAGATCCTCGACATACTCCCGCACCGGTACCCGATGCTGCTCGTGGACCGGATCGTGGACGTGGTGCCCGGCAAGTCCTGCCGCGGCATCAAGAACGTGACGTTCAACGAGGCGTTCTTCGTGGGCCACTATCCGGGCAACCCGATCATGCCGGGAGTCCTCATCGTGGAAGCTATGGCGCAGGCCGGTGCCGTGATCCTCTTGACCGACCCGGCCTTCGACGGCTACGTGCCCGTGATCGGAGCCATAGACGACGTGCGATTGCGCCGACCCGTGGTCCCAGGCGACACTCTGGAGAGCCAGGTCGAGTTACTTTGGTTCCGTAGAGACGTCGGACGCATTAAGGCCGTCGCGACCGTGGGAGGGGAGGTCGCGGCGCAGATGGAGCTCACATTCAAGTTAATCAAGCCTACGGAGACGCAATGACCGTCGCTCACCCGACCGCCTGCGTCGCGGCCGGAGCGGATCTCGCCGAAGGCGTCGAGATCGGACCTTTCTGCGTCGTGGAGGACAACGTCGCGATCGGGCCCGGCACGAGGCTCGAGTCCCACGTGACCGTCAAATCGAACACATCCCTGGGCGCGAGGAACGTGGTGGCCTCTGGGGCCGTGCTCGGGGGCGACCCTCAAGACCGGAAGTACGCGGGCCAAGACACATTCCTGAGGATCGGCGACGACAACGTCATTCGCGAGTACGTGACGATCCACCGTGCAACCGGGGAAGGGAACGCGACGAAAGTGGGCGACCGCAACTACCTCATGGCCTTTGTCCACCTCGGCCACAACGTGACCCTCCACAGCGACATCACAATCGCCAACTCGGTCGGGGTCTCTGGGCACGTGACGATCGAAGACATGGTCACCATCGGCGGCATGACCGGGATCCACCAGTTCGTGAGGATCGGCAAGCTCGCGATGGTCGGTGGACTCTCGCGGATCGTCCGCGACGTGCCCCCGTTCATGCTCGTCGAGGGGGCAGACCAGGCGGTGCGGGACATCAACGCCGTTGGCCTACGACGAATCGGCGTGACCCAGGAATCGAGGATGGCCCTGCACAAGGCGTGCAAGCTCCTCTTCCGAAGCCAACTGGGCCTGACGAACGCGATGGAGATCGTGCGACGGGAGGTCAAGGAGACCTCGGAGGTCCGCTATCTGCTCGAGTTCCTGGAGCGGCTGTTCCACGGGAAGATGGGGCGGGGCGACCAGCGCTAGCCTAGGTTCGCCGTGAGACCGGTCGCAGCACTCTCGTAGGCGGCGAGAGCCACCCTGGACGCACAGATCCCGTCCTCACCACTGATCCTGAAGGGCTTTCGCTCCTTCACGGATGCCACGAACTCTGCGACCATCGCCGCGTCCAGATCGGAACCCGTACCTATGTGGGCCGCCCCACCCTGGTAGACCCGCAAGCCCTGTCCGAAGAGCTCCACATCGCATGTTCCGTGCTCCCCGACGATGGAGAGGTTCACATCGCCCCAAACCGGGTAATCCTTCGGCCTAGACCAGCTCGAGTCCAGAGTGGCGAAGACACCGCTAGGGAAGCCCAGTGTCAAGTGCGCGGTGTCCTCGACGTCCAAGCCAAGGAGCCTGTCGCCGGTCTCTGCGGAGACCGAAGTTGGACGTTCGCCAAGAAGTCGCCAAAGAAGATCTGCAACGTGAACCGTATGGTCAATCATGGCCCCGCCGCCGCTCTCTTCCTTCTTCACGAACCATCCCCCAGGGCACTTCCCCCGGTTCGTCGCCGACACGCTCAGCACGCGACCGATCTCACCGGAACGAACCATCTCCACCATCCGGTGGAACACCGGGGAGAATGGACAGGGAAAGGCGGTGCCGAGCAGGCCTGGTGCCTGTGCGTCCGCCGCGGCGATTCGGCTCGTCTCCTCGGCCGAGGCTGCCAGCGGCTTCTCGCAGAGCACCGGCTTCCCTGCGGCCAGCACGGCCTCGATGATGGAGGCGTGACCGATATTCGTCCCGGCGGCAACCATTGCGTCGCAATCCGTCGTCAATTCCTCGAGCGAATCGAACGCCGCGCACCCGTGCTCGCCCGCGAATCGAGCCGCTGCGTCGGCATCAGGATCCCAAACGCCACTGAGCTCGGCTCCACCGCTCTGCTCAAGACACCGGGCATAGCTCGGAGCGTGAACATGGACCACGCCGGCAATCCCAACCCGAACCATCGCACGCCATTATACGGCTCCAAGGGTCTCCGGGCCCGCGATCGTGATCCTGCGAGCCGCCCCCTCGATCTCGATCTCGACCCGCCAGGCCCGATGCCCTTGAGCAAACCCAGGGTCTCGTTCGCCCCACTCGACAAACGTGACGCACTCGCCCAGGCGATCCGCGAAACCGAGATCCTCTGGCTCGTGAAGCCGGTATAGGTCAAGGTGCAGGACACGAGGATCGGTCTCGAACTCGTTCGCCAAGGTGTAGGAGGGAGAGCGAACCGACCCTTCCCAGCCCAGCGCGCGCAGGGCCCCTCGCACAAACGTGGTCTTGCCCGCTCCGAGAACGCCAGAAAGGATCACTACGTCCCCTGGCAGCAATTGGGAGACCAGTTGCGCCGCTATCCTCGCCGTCTCCGCCTCGCAGCGCGACTCGAGCCTCACGCGCGCGCCTTGACGAGAGGCAAGACGTCGCGGAAGTTTGGATGGTCAGCCGAGCCCATCCACTCGTAGACCACCGACTCGGCCAGGGTGAGCACAGCTCCCGCCGAGGTGAGGCGCTCCAGGGCGGTGCGGTGCGCAAACTCGGAACGGGCACCGAGCGCGTCCGCCACCAGGAAGACTTCCCAGCCCATCGAAAGCAGGTCCAGCGTAGTCTGTGTGACACAGATCGGGGTTTCGATCCCGCAGAGGACGGCTTGGCGGGAGCCCGTTCCTGCGAGCGCATCGGCAAAGCCCGAGGCGCCGAAGGCGCTGAACCCCATCTTCGGCATCGGAGCCGCGCCCAGCAACTGGGTCAACTCTGGATCTGTGCCCCCCATCCGTTCGGGGTATTGCTCCGTGGCGAGGATCGGTACACCGAGCAACGTCGCGCACTGGGCTAGGAAACGGGTCGTCTCGACCACGGTCTGGCTACCCACGATCGGGACCAAGAAGCTTGGCTGCAGGTCCACGATCACGAGCGCGCTCTCCTCGCACTTCGATCGCCCTAGGCTCACCGCGATGGCACCACCCGGCCCGAGCACTCGCCGAACCCGACCCTCAGGCCGTCTCGCTCTGCGAAGGCCTTCATCGTGACGGTGTCCCCGTCCTCGAGGAACGTCCTCGTCTCGCCGGTCCCGTTCAGGGGGATCGGCCGACTTCCTCGCCACGACAGTTCCAGAAGGCTCCCGAACGTGCCGGGCTCGGAGCCGCTGATCGTCCCAGTGGCGAAAAGGTCCCCAAACTCGAGCGGCGTACCGTTCGAGGTCATGTGTGCGATCTGTTGCGCTACCGACCAGTACAACTGGTCCATGTTCGTGCGACTAATCCGTGTCGGGACCTTCGCCTTGGCGGACTGGAGCCACACCTCGAGTTGGATGTCGAAGTGCGGTGCGCCCTGTACCCGTAGGTGCGGCAACGGGGCCGGATCCTGGTTCATCCCCTCGACCCGGAAGGGCGCGAGCGCGTCCAGGGTCACGATCCACGGGCTCACCGTGGTAGCGAAGCTCTTGGCCAAGAACGGGCCGAGCGGCTGGTACTCCCATCGCTGAACGTCCCGAGCGGACCAGTCGTTGACGATGACGAGGCCCAACACGTGATCCTCGGCCGAAGCGGCCGTGATCCGTTTGCCTGGATCCTGGCCGTGCGACACATAGACCCCCATCTCGAGCTCGAAGTCCAGCTCCTCGCACGGGCCGAAGACAGGGGCCTCTGTGTCAGGAGCCTTCTTCTGACCCTTGGGCCGCACCACCTCGCTACCCGACTCGACGACCGTGTTGGCCCGGCCGTTATAGGCGATGGGCATCCAACGGTAGTTCGGGAGGAGCGGTGGGCTATCGGGCCGAAACATCCGGCCCACGTTGCTCGCGTGGTGGATGCCGCTATAGAAGTCTACGAACGAGCCGGGCGCGATCGGCACTTGTAGGTTCGCGTCCGCGATCGGGAACAGGGCCCGCTTGCGGAGGGCGGCGTTGTCGCGAACGCGGGGGTCTTCGGTGCTCAGGAGGCCGAAAACCTGCCTACGCAGGCTGCGGAGCGACTCCACGTCCAACTCGATGAAGCAGTCGAGGATAGGGAACTCTTCCTCGCTGAGGAGCCCGGCTTCTACGAGCACCCCTGTGTCCAGGGCCATCTCCCCTATCGCGACCACGACGGCCTCCGGCCTGCCCTTGGGAGCGGCAAGGCCAAAGGGAAGGTTCTGGATCGGGAAGTCACAACCCGCAGGGCACTCGACCCAACTCGTAGCATCCTTGGGGACGACGAACATCAGACGACGTTCTCCATGAGCCAACCAAGCCTTCGCAGTCCCTCGATGGGCTCCTCGACCGAGCAGGAGCCAAACCCACCGAAGAGGTCTCGGAAACTCTCGATGTCACCCAAGTCCGCGCGGTGGCCCAAGACGTCCATGGCCCCCTCGGAGAAAGCGAATTCCTGGCATTCCAGGACGGAAGCGACCTCGCGCCTGCTCAGATCGCAAGTGAGAGCCAAACACGAGGCGGCCAGAACCGCAACAAACCCGTGGTGCCAGACGCCGAGAGACTCGTCCCAATGGTGCAGAGGCTCATGAAGACCGGCCGTGAACTTCACGGGGACGTTGAGCGAGGCCGCTTCCACGATGAAGTCCGCGACCTCTTCCGTGCTGGGGAACATGGATCGCTCTACCCCGCCGGTACGAAGCTTGAACCCAACGTCTTCGAGGCTCGCTGAGAGTTCCTGCATTGCGGAGGATCGGTCGCCATGACCCACAAACTCCACGAACAGGGGCCATCCGTCCGGTTCAAACTCCTCCGCCAGCTTGGCAAGGGAGCGTGCCGCCTTATGGGCGAGCTTGAGGTCTGCCAGCTTCGCCTCGTAGGCCTGGACAATGACGTTCCCTGGGGCCCCCGCGATCGCCCTAGCGTCCCGCTCAAAGTCGCTCGTGGCGTTCGCAGGGTGCCCGACAACGGAGACCCGCACCTCCGCACCTGGCTTTAGGGCCGCGCCGAGGTCTTCCAGCTTGGAGACGGGGCAGACGAAGCGGTCCACCAGCCATCCGTTCCCGCCTGACAACGTGGCGAGGTATTCCGTGGCCGCGGCCCCGATATCGAGCCTCGCGGGCGGGAAGAGCCCGGCATACTCGAGAGTCCTCGCCAAAAGTGCCTCCAAGGCTGCTCTCATCCCACCTAGTGTATCGGACTCCTGGGCGCGAAGGTAGCATCGGGCCCTGCCCGATGCGAGTGTTGATCGCCGACGACGACCCGATCATTCGTCTTGACCTGATGCAGATGCTCTCCAGCATCGGCTATACCGTGATCGCCGAGGCCGAGGACGGCAGGGCCGCCGTCGAGCAGTCCTTGGCGCTGAAGCCTGAGGTCTGCGTGCTCGATGTGAAGATGCCAGTGATGGACGGGATTGACGCGGCTCGAGAGATCTCGGAGGCCGGAGTCGCGCCCGTCGTTCTCTTGACCGCGTTCTCCGACCGGGAAGTGGTGGAGCGCGCCAGTCAAGCCGGCGTCTTCGGATACCTCGTCAAGCCGTTCAAGCCTAGCGACCTCGGCCCTGCCATCGAGGTGGCTCGGGCTAGATTCGAGCAGAGCTTGCTCCTGGCCCAACAGATCGAGGACCTGAACGACCGCCTGGACGCCCGAAAGTTGATCGAGCGTGCCAAGGGGGTCCTTGTCACACGGGACGGACTCGAGGAGGCCGAAGCCTATCGCTTGATGCAAAAGGCCTCGATGAACCGAAGGGTCTCCATGCGCACTGTCGCCGAGGCGATTCTCGCCGGTGGCAAGCTCGCGGACTGACCGAAGGGTGCCACAATCGGGCATGGCGGAGCACCTCTGGTCGCCTTGGCGGTTTGATTACACCACCTCGGCAGTGGCGGGCAGCAACGACGACCTCTTTCTGAGGCTCCCCGCCGCCGGCGACGATCGGGCGAACCTCATTCTGCACCGGGGCCAGACCGTCTTCGCTGTCCTCAACGCCTTTCCCTACACTAGTGGGCACACGATGGTGGTCCCGTTCCGAAAGGTCGGGCGTATCCAGGACATGACCGATGCCGAGCTTCACGAGACCAACCAAATGGTGCGCGACGTCGCTCGATGGCTGGACGCCGTCTTCTCACCCGAAGGCTATAACATCGGTGTGAACCAAGGTTCCGCCGCAGGAGCAGGAGTGCCAGGGCACATCCACTGGCACGTCGTTCCGCGATGGTCGGGGGACACGAACTTCATGACCACGGTCGGGGATGTCCGCGTGATCCCGATGGAGCTAGGGGAGGCGTACGGCCGAATCGTTTCCGCAAAGGTGGGCACATGAATCTGGATCAATGGGAGGCAAAGGCCAAGGCGTGCAAAAAGTGCGGGCTCGCCGCAAAGCGGAACCACGTCGTCTTTGGCGAAGGGAACGCTTCGGCTCCCCTTGTGCTCGTCGGTGAAGGACCGGGCGAGGAAGAGGATCGAACCGGCAGGCCGTTCGTCGGGCGGGCAGGGCAGTTGCTCGACCGTGCCCTGGCCGAGGCTGGGCTCGACCGCACCATGGTCTACATTTGCAACACCGTGAAGTGCAGGGCGTGCGACTGGGACGGGGAGAAGGCGTCGAATCGGCCGCCCAGCGCCGAGGAGACCGCGGCTTGCAGGCGGTGGCTCCTGCCCCAGCTCGCCGCGATCCGGCCTGAGGTCCTGCTGTGCCTGGGGGCACCGAGCGCAAGGAACCTGATCCATCCCGACTTTAAGATCACGCGGGAGCGAGGGAAGTACTTCCCGTGCGAGTTTGCCCGCACCGCGATCGCGACGATGCACCCGGCCTATATCCTTCGCAACGGCGGTGGCGGCGCAGATGGCGGATACGCCCTTCTCGTTGCCGACATCGCCCGCGCATGGGCCGCCGCGCTTCAGCTGCGAGACGGCCGCGCCGCCGTCACGATGGCCGAAAAGGAGCACACGAGTGACCGTTGACGCCCTCCTCGCCGAACTGCGGGCGTGCCCGCTCGTCGCGAGCGTCCAACCGGAAGGTTGGGCAACGGGCTTGGGGGTGGAAGGGGTGGTGGAACTGGCCAGGGCGTCTGTGGACGAAGGGGTGCGCTGCCTTCGCATCGAGGGTGCGGCCGTCGGGCCCAGTCGAACCCTGGGAGTGCCCGTCATGGGTCTGGTCAAAGCCTCCTACGAGGACAGCCCAGTCTATATTACGCCGACGATGGGCGAGATCGAGTTCCTGATTGATTCGGGATGCGAAGCGATCGCCGTGGACGCCACATTGCGCCCCAGGCCGGGAGGCGAGCAAGTGGGTCAGCTCGTCCGGCGCATCCACGACGCGGGACGGATCGCGATCGGGGACTGCGACTCGACCGATGCCGCGCTCGCCGCCCAGGACGCAGGGTGCGACATGGTCTCGAACGCGCTCGCAGGCTACACCGCTGCTCGCCCACCAACCTCAGGCCCGGATTGGGAACTTCTCGACCAAATGGTAGGTACTTGCCACGTGCCGGTCCTTCTGGAGGGTCGAGTCCGGGGGCCCGAGGACGCCTTGCGGGCAGTGCGTGCGGGGGCGACCGCGGCCGTGGTGGGCAGCGCACTCAACGATGCTCGCAGGCTTACGCGAAAATTTCTGAGCTCACTGCCCACAAACCGAAGGGTCGGTGCCGTTGACATCGGCGGGACCTGGATTCGATACGCGACCTTCGAGCGGAAGGACGAGCACGGGCCGGTCACGAAGGCGCCTCTCCCCAAGACCTTTGCCGACCGGCTCGCCTGGATCGAGGAGCAAGCCCAGAGCGCGGGGGTCGAGGCGGTCGGCATCTCAGCAGGCGGGACGATCCACCCAGGGAGCGGGCTCGTCGTCGAGTCCCTGGAAACCATCCCGGACAACCTCGGGCGGCGCTATGCCATCGCAGGAATTGCTGTGAGAGCTCTCAATGACGGCCTCGCCTCGGCTTGGGCCCACGGGCACTTGGGCAACCGGGTCCTCACGGTCGCACTGGGTACCGGACTTGGAGCGGGGATCGTGTGCGATGGACGCTTGGAGGTTGGAGGGCATGGCGAGTACCTCCGGCTCAACGAGGCACGTTCGGTCGGCGGTGCGAGCTTCGAGTCCACCCTCTGCGGCCCTGGCGCGGGTGCGGACTCCGTCGTCGAGCTAGCCCGCACGTGCGAAGGCTTGTTCCATCCCGACCGCGTCGTCCTCTGTGGTTCGAGGGGCCTCGACGAGCAATACCTCTCCCGATGGCCGGGAGCGTGCGCATCACCGTTTGGGAACGATGCCGGCCTACACGGTGCAGCCGCCCTTTTCTTGGCCCCACCGCCGGGGGTGTTCACCGAATGAGGGTCGCCGTTGTGGGTGCGGGGATCATGGGAGCAAGCTGTGCTCGGTGGCTGGCGGAGGCCGGTCACGAGACGACCCTCTTCGACGCGCACCAACCAGGACACGTCCTCGGTAGCTCCCATGGCGGGCAGAAGATCGTCCGACAGGCCTATCCAGACCCCTTCCACACGGCTCTCTTGCTGGAGGCGCACCCACTTTGGCGAGAGCTAGAAGAAGCGAGCGGGCTCGAGCTTTATCACGAGGTTGGACTCGCTTACATCGCAGCTACTTCATCGGGCCAAACGCGGGAGATGGCCGCAATCCTAGAGCACCTCGGCGTACCGTACCAAGAGGTGGCAGCGCTGCCATCGTCGATGAGCCTCTCGGCGGACGAGACCGCGATTCTCACCCCCGAGGCGGGATGGGTGTCCACGGTACAGGCGTTGGCAGGCACTCTCATGCTCGCCCGCCGTGCTGGTGCTTCCTTTGTTCACCAAAAGGTCGAGTCTGTTCACGAACTTGACGACTTCGATCTTCGCGTGTTCGCTGCGGGAGCATGGGCCGGCCGCCTGCTCGGGCTCCGGCTCGTTCCCACGTTGCAGACGTCTGCCTATATCCGGGGAAGGTACGAAGGCCCGGTGTGGATCGAGGGCTTCGGCCCCGAGCTTTACGGCTTTCCTAACGAACCGGGCTCTGACGCCTTCAAGATCGGGTTCCACGCAACCGGGCCCGAGGCCAACCTGGAGAGCACCGCGCGCCCCGTGCAAAACGATCAGCTTGCGACCCTTGTCGAACTTGCCAAGCAACGATTCATGATCCAAGAGCCGGAAGTCGTGTCCGCATTTGCCTGCATCTACACCCGTACGCGAGATGAGCACTTCCGCATCGGTTTCCTGGAGCCTGGGACGATCGTCGTCTCGGCGTGCAGCGGCCACGGCTACAAGTTCGCCCCTTGGATCGGCCGCATGGTGAGCCGCATGGCGACCGGCGAGGCACAACCGCCGCCCGAGTTCGCCATCACCGAGGCTGACCGGATATCCTCGTAGGCAGGCTGTTCAAGCGACTTTGGTACTGGTTGGTGGTTTCCACGGTCCGCCGCGTGGTCTTTCCGGTTCTTGGAGGGCTCCGGGTGATCGGTCTCGAGCGCGTACCTGCGTCGGGTCCTGTGCTCCTGTGCCCTATTCACGTGAGCCACGTTGACCCCGCCGCGGTGGGATGCTCCTCGCCAAGGCAACTCGCCTTCATGGCCAAGGCGGAGCTCTTCCGCGTACCGATCTTCGGCCCGCTCATCTCGAGTGTCGGGTGCTTTCCTGTGGATCGAGGACGATCCGGCGTCTCCTCGCTCCGAAAGGCGGTGGACGTGCTCGATCGAGGTGGCGCTTTGCTCGTCTTTCCCGAGGGCCGAAGGGGTGACGGGGAACGGCTGCAATCCCTGGAGCCAGGGGTCGTCGCCCTCGCAAAGCGGGACGGTGTCCGCGTGGTCCCGGTCGCGATCGCGGGTTCCGCTAGGATGCTTCCGAAGGGCTCCTCCCGGCCGAGGCGCACTCGGGTCACCGTTCGCTACGGCGAGCCCTTCACGTTCCAGGAGGCTACGGAAGGTAGCAACGAACCCAAACAGGCCTTCCTCGAACGACTTGCCCAAGAGCTAGAGAACGGTCAGGCCGAACTCGGCCAACCGTTCAAAACCGGATCTGCAAAGTCGCCTGGACCCGCTGGCCCGGCCTCTCTGCCAGCCACCGAAGACTGAACCCTGCGATCGGCCGCGCTTCGAATCCGGCAACGACGTTCTCGCCGCTCCCTTCGGCGAGGATCAAGAACCGATCCCACAGCGGAAGGCTCGCCCCAACGAACAGGAGCCCGCTCGAGCGGGTCCAGAACCCTAGGGTCACTTCGGTCGGTGTGTTCTGGTTGAGATCACCAAAGTTTCCGAACCGTTGCGTGAACGCTACGTACCCGGCTCTCCCCGGTCCCGTCCGGTCGAGGACGTCGAGCACGCCCAGCGAGAGGCCCGGAGCGATGTCCGTGATGGGAGGGGACAAGTTGTAGCCCACGTCCATGGTCCCCCTCCAAGGAAGCCCCTCGGACCGCGAGAGCTCAATGTCCACCTCGTAGGAGTCCATCACCCCGGTTCCAAGCAGGAACTGACCGCCTGCTCGTTCTCCGATCGGCGCACCGGCCCTCAATCGCACCGCCCCCTGCAAGAGCTTGCGCCCCAAGGGGATGTCCACGAGGCGGTCGGCCATGCCCAGTGTAGGCAACATGACGGCGAGGGCTGCGATCCAGCGCACGAGGCCGAAGTTACCCCGGCCCAAGCAGTTCGTCGAGCGTCGCAGCGAGAATGTCCGGGGTCTGGGCGGAGACCGTGTAGACCATGGCTTCGCGATAGACCCTCCCCTCGGGTGCGTCGAGCGCGACCGAACCGCCACCTCCCGCCGCGATTGCGACATGGGCAGCCTTGGCGGCGAGAGAGATGGCTCTTGCCCTGGCTTTGAGCTTCACCGGCGGCCCCACCTTGCTCGCGGCGACCTCGTCCATTTCTGCCCGCAGCGAATCTGCGAGCGCGACAAGTTGCCCGTGCGCGGCGTGGAGCCTCTTGGAGGACTTTCGTTCGGCCGACTTCAGGACCAGGTCGCTGGCGGCCAGGGCGCAACCGAGCGCGAAGTAGCCTTGGAGCACCACGTTGAGCATGTCGTTCTCCTGAACCCAACCCCGCGGCTGAACCCCTGCCACGCCTGCATCGGGAACGAAGCGTGAATCGAGATCCACGGCGACGGTGTTCGCAACCTCGAAGGCGGAGAGTCGCATCCGTGGCCCCACGGTCACCCCCTCCGAGTCCTCGAGAGGAACGAGACCCAGGACGGCACGGCCATCCGGGAGCTCGCCCGCCGCTAGAAACTCTTGGAAGAAGCCATGACCGGTGACCCAAGGAACCCTTCCCGTGAGGCGATATCCGCCCTGGACCTCTTCCGCGACCACGAGCGGCGGGCCCGACCGGCGCAACTGGCTGAAGCCGACGCCGACGAGGCGGCTCCCGTCCGCCATCAAGGGTAGGAGACTCGACTGGAGGCCCTCGTTCGAGCCCTTGGCGATCAAGCTGGCAGCGCTCTGGTGCTGGGTCTGTAGGAAGCCGAGGGCCCCGCTCGTACGAGCGACTGCCACTTGGAAGTGTCGAAACTCGATCTCGGGCAACGCAGGACCACCGAACTCCCATGGTCTCTTGAGAGCCAGGAGCCCTTCCCGTCCCAGCCCCGCCAACGCCTGACCTAGCGCCGCCTCGTCTCGGTCAATCTCCACCGCGAACGGTGCTACCTCCTCCCGCAGAAACCGCTCGGCACGATCGAGCACCTCGCTCATCGAAGCACGCCCTTCGGGTCAAGGATTGCGTCCAAGCGTGCCCGCATCACCTCGGTCACCGGATCGCCGCTCCTCTGACCTCTTGGGCCGAGCAAGAGGCGGTCCGTGTTCGTGGGCGGGGTCATGGACCAAATGGTACAAGAGGCCGGGTCGGCAGCAAAGGGACTGAGGTTCTCGAGAAACGGCTCGTACTCGCTCCGCAACGTGCGGACGATCCACGCATCCCCTGGGTGTGGCTGGATCAGGCGAGCACTCATCGGTCCGAGTGCGCGGCACGGGAACGTTCGCAGCGCGACCTCCGTCATCACGAGCCATCGTCCCCAGTTCCCCACCACCATACGGTGGACGTCGAAGCCGGCGACGGACTTTACGACCTTGCTCCCAGACTTTGCGACCACACCGCCGGGCCGGACGAACGTAGCCCCCAAGACCCAGTCCCTCGGGCCCCCGTGCTGCGCGAAGAGACCGTGGGGCATGTCACAGGCGATCAGTCCGCCCACCGTCCCCCAATAGCCCGCCAGCGCGTCACCCGCGATCCCTGGATCCGGCAAGGGCAGGCACTGGCCAACCTTTCTGAGCTCGTCCTGGAGTTCGGTGACCCGCGTCCCCGCCCGCACCACCACCGTTTGGTCAGCCGGGTGGAACTCCGTGATGCCGCTCAGATCCCGCAGCGAGACCACCTCGCCCGGCCTCTCGGGGGCCCAGGCTTCCTTTGTGCCCGCACCCTCGATTCGTATCGCCCTACCGGAGGCCAAGGCGTCCGCGAGTTCGGCCGTAGTGATCGGTGACGTCAAGTCGCCGCCCCCCGCCAGCGCGACCGATGCTCCACGCAGCCCTTTTGGTCCGGGATCACCTTGCACGGGTTGCAAAGGACCGAGGGCTCGAACGCGCCGCGAACGTCCGACTGTAGCCGCAGGTCCGCAGCATTGAACATGAGCTTCAAGGGCCTGAGCTTCTCCACACCGATCCCATGCTCGCCCGTCACCGAGCCCCCTAGTTCCACGCACCGGGCGAGGATTCGCTCGCCCGCCTCCACTGCGCGCTCCACCGCGCCTGCCTCACGCTCGTCGAAGTAGAAGCAAGGGTGCAGGTTCCCATCGCCGGCGTGGAATATATTGGCGACGCCAAGCCCTGATTCCCGGGCGACTGCGTAGACGGTTTCGAGCACTTCCGCCAAGCGGGAGCGAGGGATCACTCCGTCGTGCGTGACGATCGTGGGCGCGAGCCTGCCCATCGCTCCGATCCCCTTCTTCCGGGCGATCCAAAGGCGGGCTCTCTCCTTCTCAGACTTAGCGACCTCGAAGTGGAACGCGCCGTGGGCTGCACAGGTCTCCAGGACAAGCGCCATCTCTTGCGCCGCCTCTCCCACGTCTCCTTCGCACTCGACGAGCAACGCGGCCGCCGTCCCTGGCTGTAGCGGAACATCGAACGCCTGGGATACCGCCTCGAGCACGAAGTGATCCATGAGTTCCATCGCCGCGGGCAGCACCCCGCGTGCTACGATCTCCGAGACCGAAGCCGTCGCGTCTCCCACGGTCCGGAAGGAGACCAGGGTCGTTGCGACCTCCAAGGGAATCTTGACGAGCCGAAGCCACGCCTCGGTGGCGATGCCCAGCGTGCCCTCCGACCCCAAAAAGAGCGCGACCATGTCGCTCCCTGGCCCACCGGGGACGAGCGACCCGAAGGTCAGAACCTCCCCCGAGGAGACGACGGCTCGCACCTGGAGCAAGTGCTGGGCCGTCACGCCGTACTTCAGGGTGTGGGGCCCCCCAGAGTTTTCCGCGATGTTGCCCCCGATCGTACTCACGCTCTGGCTGGAAGGGTCTGGAGCGAACATGAGGCCGTGCTCCGCCGCATGGGCGCTCACCGTCGCATTGGGCACCCCACACTCGACGTGTGCGTAACGATCCACTGGATCTATGGCGAGGATGCGGTTCATCCGCTTCGTGGATATCACCACCCCTCCGAGCGCAGGCATAGCCCCGCCGCTCAGCCCCGTGCCCGCACCGCGCGCCACATAGGGGACCCCCTCCCTCTCGCACAGCTGGACGATGGAAGCGACTTCCTCGGTCGAGTTTGGGAAGGCGATCGCGGTGGGCTGAGACCGCTCCACCGAGTAGGCGTCGCACTCATAGACGGAACGCGAAGCCGCGTCCCGCCGCACCCGGTCCGGCCCCAGAAGCTCTTCCAGTCGAGCCAGCCAGTCCGAGGGAGCCGCGTTCATATCGGACATTGTGTCCGGTGTATCCTCCTGCCGTGTTCGTGACCTTGGAAGGGCCCGAAGGGGCTGGCAAGAGCACAGTCGCACACCTCCTCGCGGAACGTCTGCGCGGAGGAGGGCACAAGGCTTTGCTCACTCGTGAGCCAGGCTCGGGCGAAGTTGGTAGCCGTTTGAGGGAGCTGTTGCTCTCCGGGGAAGATCTCGACCCTTGGACCGAGACGTTCCTCTTCCTTGCCGACCGGGCCCACCATGTCCGCACATGCCTCACGCCCGCCCTTGGAGCGGGAAGTCTCGTCCTGTGCGACCGCTTTACCGATTCCACGGTCGTCTATCAAGGTCACGCGCGCGGCTTGCCCATAGAGACCCTTCGCGAGCTGAACGATCACGCCACAGGTGGTCTCGCGCCCGACCTGACCTTGCTCTTCGACCTAGACCCCGCCATCGGCCTCGCCCGCGTAGCGGCCAAGGATCGGCTGGACCGTCAGCCCCTGGAGTTCCACGAGCGGGTCCGTGCCGGGTTCCTCGCCGAAGCGGAGCGGGAGCCCGATCGCTGTGCCGTGCTCGATGCGTCCGCGCCAATCGGCTCTGTCACCGAATCGGCATGGTCGGCTCTGACGTCAAGACTACGGCAGGTGACCCTATCACCCTAGTTCTAGCAGGAGTGTTGGCGCAAGTCTCCGTTCTCGACCCCATAGAACGGTACGCGGCCTGGCGGGCGGACCACTCGATCGAGGCCGAGTTCTCCGTCGAGAGCCAAGAGGAGGTCAAGGTCGCGAAAGGGGTCTATCGGGCGGGAGCCGCGCGGAGCCAGTTCTTCGAGATGGTCGCGGGCGGCGAGACCGAGCGAATGTTCCAGTGGGGCTCGGACACCCTTTACGAGTTCCCGAAGGACGCTGTGTACCTCGAAGCTCACGAGCCGGTCCACATGGCTGGCCCCCCCGATGAGGCGGGCTTGGCCGAGCAGCTCTTTTTCCCCGTCTTCCTTCAACGGTCCGACTTGACTTGGCTGCTCAACCAAGAGGGTTGGACGACACAGAAGCCCGAGGCGGTCCTCGGGACTCTCTGCGACGTGATGCAGGGCTCCAATGCCCCCCAGGCCGGTGCTGGCACGGTCGTGACGGGCCACCTCGTCCACCGTGTCTGGATAGACCCCGTGGGCCGCATCTTGCAATGGGAATACACGAACAACTCCCCCAGGGGAACCCGGACCACTACCTTTCGCTTCACCAAGATCGGGCTCTCGAACTGGGGCCTGAGGGCGCTGCCGTCACCCAAGGAAGGAACCGTGCCGCTCTTCCTACCCCGCCGGGGCGAGGGCATCGAGCTCGGCTCGAAACCAAAACTCGCCTCATGGTGGAACGATGTCCGCAAGGAGGTAGAGCCGGGAAGCCTCGTGGGGAAGAACGGGATGATCGTCCTCTTCACCCGGCCCGACTGCGAGCCCACCAGGGCCGGGCGCGATTTGTGGCAAGCCTTGTCGGACGAGGCGAAGAAGGCCGGGCTCAGCTTCACCGAGGTCGTGTTTTCCGAAGTAAAGGCCTTGCCCAGCCCCCCATGGCCGCGGTATTGGGACATCAAGGGCGAGATCGAGAACCAAGTCGCCCCTCCTGGCACCCCCTATTTGCTGAGGTTGGGGCGGGACGGCACGGCCCTCCGAGCGTGGTACGGCTATTCCCAAGGTGAGGACGCAGAGATCCTCGACGCTCTCCTCAAGTAGCGAGCACGCGCTCCGCAAGTACCACGGCTGCAAAGTCGTCAATCGGCTCGGGAGGCATCTGGAGCGTGGCGGGAAGCAGGCGCCGCCAGCCTCGCCGCGGGTTGTGCTCCCAATACCGCTCCCTCGCCTTGAGGGTCGTGTTGCTCTCGTCCACGACCAACACCGCCTTCCCCGGAAGGCTTGCGCGGACGGACTCGACCGTCCTGCGAGACCGGGTGCCCGAACCCACTACGATGAGGTCGCACGGCTCGGCTTGGATCGCGGCCTCCAGGGCGGTGGCCAGTTCCTCGGAGGGGACGATCGTGCGGTAGCGCACGCTCAAGCTCCCGTTCTCGCGCCGAACCACCGCCAAGCCACACTTGGACGATCCGGGATCAATTGCCATCACGGTTTGGGCGGGGCCGCTCGTCAACGTAACCGCAATTCTAGCTTGAGCCGGTCGGCCGCCCTGGTCTCCTCCGCGGCAAGGAAGACCAGTCGCAAGGGCCTTCCTGCCTCCCTCGCCAATCGCACCACGCCAAAGAGGGCGTCGCTCTCGATCTCTCCCAAGGGCCGAGGCTTGCCCGTGGCCGGGATCATTCCCTTCTTCACCGCAGAGTCTGCGAGATCACCGGACGCATAGTCGTTGATCTTCTGCAGAATCAGCCTCTCCGACTCTCCTCCGTCAATACGAACCTCCCCCACCACGCTCCCCATTCGATAAACGACCGGATTGGGCGAGACCTGAAGCACGACCGCGACCGGCTCGGACTGGAAGGTGTTGATGAAGGAGCGTGCGATGACCACCTGGTCCAAAGGCTTGCCCGCGAGGTCGTCCACCGCCCTCTGCAACTGCTGCTCAGGCGAGACGGGGCGATCGTTCTGGTCGGTGCGGGGGACGAGCCCGGCGTGCCGACCGTCCGCCAAAGATCCTGCTCCCACGCCCTTTGCTTGCGCGTCCGCCGACTCCAAGACGGCAAGGACGAACGCCTTCGCCTCCGCCGCCGAGAGCGAGGAGCGAACCGCGATCCGCGCCAACTCGTCGCCGATCTGGTAGGTGATCGGCTTGACGCGGGACGAGGCTGTCATGTCCTTGAGCCGGGCCACCATGCTCGTGTAGAGCGCGCTTGCGTCGTTGAGCGCCTCCACAGCCTTGGCCCGTTCGGCCTCGGCCTCATCGCGCGCCTTTTGCAACCCTTCGACCTCCTCCGCCAGTTTCTTGAGCTCGACCGCGGTGCGGGCGCTTTCCGATGCGAGTCGTTCTTGGAGACCAGAGATGGTTCCTTGTAGGTCCTTCACCGTTTGGTTGAGCGAGGCGAGTTGCCGGGTCTGTTCTTGGATTTTCGCCTCGTTCTGCGCGACCGAGATCTCAAGCCGGATGTTCCGCTCTGCGATCTGCTTGTTCTGGCGCACGATCTCCTTGTTGTTCGCCCCAAGCGCGTCCGATTCCTGCATCAGCTTGCGATACTGGGCCTGGATGGTTTCGAGTCGCTTCCTCGATGCACTCAGGCTCGCTCTGGCCAAGTCCACCGACTTCCTCAGTCCCGCTGCCGTGCCCCGAAGTGCCGAGATCTCCTTCTCTGAGGCGGCCACTTTCTTGCCCGCGGCCGCAAGTCTTGCCTTCTCGGCGGCAAGGCTACCGAGGGTGCCCTCCAGCTCTTCCCCGGTCTGAGCCAGGCTGCGCTGCGCTGCCGCTAATTCCGTGCGCGCCTTGTTCCCCTCGAAGACCCATGTGCGAACCGGCTCGCTGATCATCACGAGCGCCACGACGGCAAGGAGCGTCGCGAGCCCGCCAAACACGCCGGTCATCACCGCGGCCGTGTGCCTTGGGCGAAGTCCAAGGATCGTGAGCCTCTTCTTTCCGAGCGAGCGACCGATCAAGTCCCCTGCATAGGCGACAAACCCAGAGACGATGACCATGAACCCGAGGAAGAGCAGGCTCACGAGATCCATGCCGTACATCAGCGGTTCCTCCGATAGATCAGGAAGACGGCGACGCCAAGACCGACCACCGTGGGTGTGAAGCTCGCGATATAGGCGGGGAACAGGCCGCCTTGCGCAAGGATCGCCATCAGATTCACGATCATCATGTAGCCAAAGATGATGACGACGGAGAGCCAAAAGCCGGTCGCCGCACCGGAACGGTGGTTTCGTATCCCTAATGGCGCGCCCACAAGCCCAAACACGAGCGCGCCCAGGGGAACCGCGACCTTGTTCCAGTACCCGAACTCAAGATTGGCGAGCTGGCCCGGATCCTTACTCGGGTTCTCGCGCTCCCGGTGGATCTGCCGCCCCATTTCCGACATCGCGAGAGCATCGAGGTCGCGAAGTGTCTGCGCGAGAATGTCGGAAGGGGTTGCGCTGAACCTCGGTACCTCTCGCGGCCACACTCCGTCCACAAAAGTGACCACCGCACCACCGTCCCCCGGCACGAGCTTTGCCGACCCGTTGATACGCCAGTCCTGCTCGTCGTTATAGACAAGCTCCTCGGCGTCGAGGAAAAAGCTGACTTTGTCGTCGTCGCCGTAGACCGCGATGACGACTCCGCTCAGGGCGCGACGCGCGAAGCTGAAATCACGGGCCACGACAAACGCGCGCAACTTCCCGTTCTCAAAGATCGGTCTCGAAGTCGGTTGGAGCGTGGTTCCCTGGAGCTCGCGATCCATCTCCTTTCGGATCTCCAGCGCCTGCCGGGCAGACCACGGCACGACCAACTCGCCGAACACGAATGCCGCCCCAGCGACCACGATCCCGAACAAACCTACCGGCAGGACGAGCCGAGGAACGCTGAACCCCGCAGCCTTGATCGCCACGATCTCGCTGTCTCCCGAGAGGCGCCCGAAGGAGAGCAGCGCGGCGAGCAACACCGCCATGGGGAAGGTCTTCGCCATGATCCCCGGCAGAAGGAGCCCGGCGAGGCCCGCTACTTGGAACGGCGAAGATCCCTTGGCGATGTACTCGGTCAGCTGGAACAAGAACGAGCCTGCCGTCACCAAAACGGTGAAGATGAGGACCCCGAAGACCCACGGCCCCACGATTTCGCCGAGCACCAGCCGGTCGAGCCTGCTCATTCGGGCAAGCCGACTACGCCTTTGCGCGCCCCCTCGCCTAGGTAGAACTTGCGAACCTCCTCGTTCGCTCGGATGTCTTGCTCCGTACCCTCCGCAAAGATCTGGCCGTCAATCAAGATGTAGTTCCAGTCCGTGATCCCCAGCGTCGCTTCGACGTTGTGATCCGTGATCAGCACCCCGATCCCATCCTTGGACAGGTTCCTGATGATGACTTGCAAGCCGTCTATCGTGACCGGGTCTATGCCGGTGAAGGGTTCATCGAGCAACACGAACTTGGGCGCGACGGCCAGTGCCCTCGCGATCTCGACGCGCCGCCGCTCACCGCCGCTGAGCACATCCGCACGCTGATCCAGGTAGTCGCCAATGTGTAGTTGACTGGCGAGCTCCTCGATACGGGCGGCGAGCTGGGGCTTGCTGAGCCGTTGCCGCTCGAGCACAAGCTTCAGGTTGTCCCGTACACTCAGCCGCCGGAAGACGCTGTTCTCCTGGGGAAGGTAACTGACGCCGCGCCTGGCGCGAACATACATGGGCGCCCTGGTCACGTCGCCCTCCCCCAGCCACACGCTGCCCGCCGTGGGCCTGACGATGCCGATAACCATGTAGAACGTGGTGGTCTTGCCCGCCCCGTTCGGCCCGAGGAGCCCCACCACCTGGCCCTGGGAGACCTCGAACGACACTCCGCGGACTACTTCCCGCCGCCCATATCTCTTGTGGAGGTTCTCACCTCGGATCTTCAACCTCCACCGCCTTCCTTGACTTCCGCGCTCCCTGGGGCTCCTTGGGCCTGGATCCGATCCACGGTGTAGTCTTCCTTGAAGTTGACCGTGACCCGATTCAGGCCAGACATCGTCCCCTCGAAGCCAGGCCCATCCTCGGGCACGTCCTTGGCGTCTATCGTCACCGCGCCGGTGATGACCAAGCGGCGACTGGAACGGTCGTATTC
>WBZR01000429.1_pt1 | contig 68212 bp, 68 predicted proteins | sample 5204231 | NCBI WGS metagenome assembly WBZR01 (sample SAMN12412403, study PRJNA552823) | activated sludge metagenome | isolation source: activated sludge from anammox sidestream of wastewater treatment plant... | place: USA: Virginia | collected 2017-08 | reverse complement strand
GTGCTTCCCTTCGAGCGGAAAGTAGAGAAACCCTTTGACGGGAGCCGAGATTTCCTTGTCGGGGAGGCCTTTCTGCTTGAGGATCTTGAGAAGAGGGTTCTCCTTTTCCTTCTTGCCGTCGTTGACCGTGGTCTCCGTGGTGGCCACCGAACCCGAATTGCCGAATCCGCCCCCGCTGCCAGGCATGCGTCCGGGATAGCCGCCGCCAATTCCACCATAGATGGGACCAGTGTCTTCCGCCATCACCCCCCCGCCATCACTCCCCTCGGAAAGCGCAAGGCCGCCTCTACCGGCAATCTGTGAAGGCGCGAATGGCCCGGACTTCTGGCCGTCGTTGTAGGAGTGGAGCAGGAAATCGTCGGCAAACAGCTTCAGCGGTTCGCTGCCCTTGGGCGAGACAGTGACTGCGACCAGCACAATGCCGTTTGGCAGTTCGGATCCAAGCTCGCGCTTGATGTCCTCCTTGTTCAGGTAGGCCACAGCCTGTACCGAGAGTTTTAGATTCCCCGCCTGGGCGGTGATGGGCTTTCGCTCGCCCGCAACCGCCGTGGTGATCAGAGCCAACACGAGCGCGGCACGTACTACCATGGTTGCTCCCCTGCTCGATTATGACACGGCGGCAAGAGCTTGTCCTGCTCGTCCTCCGCCTGCTGCTCGCCGACCCGGTGTCCGTGATCCACCTCGAACTCCATCCCAACACACCCGGCTCTTCGGCCACCTCACGCTCGGCTACCGGCAACGCATCCGCGAGACCCACCAGCGGCTGCTGCGAAGAATCGCCGAAACGCCAGCGCCGAAAAGGCAGAGCGACACACCGTCCGGAGAATAACCCGGTTCCGCGGCCACTCACTCCACAGAGTGCACTACGACACCACCATCAAGGAGTTGCTGCTCCACCGCCCGGATCTCGTCCTCCGTCTGCTGCTCGGCGAATCGGTGTCCGTGAGCCGTATCCTCACCTCGGAACTCCCCAAGGTCGAGAATCTGCGCCCGGACCTGCTGCTCGAACTGGTCGACGACCGGATTGTCCACCTCGAACTTCAGGCCCAACCCACCCGGCTCTTCGGTCACCGCATGCTCGGCTACCGGCAGCGCATCCGCGAAACCTACCAGCGCATCCCCATCCAGGTAGCCTTATGGCTCGGCAAAGGACCGGTGGGCATCCCCGACGGAATCATCGAACCGGGACTGCTCTTCTCCTATCGCGTCGTCAACCTCCAGCAAATGGATACGACCGAACTGCTGGAGAGCCCGTTCCTCGAAGACAACCTGCTCGGGCTGCTGGGGAAACTCGCCGACTACCGCCCCGTAGTGGCACGGCTGCTGCGAAGAATCGCCGGCACGCCAGCGCCGAAGAGGCACAGTTGGCTGGCAAAGCTTGTGATACTATCCGGATTGAGAGGCTTGGTTCCGGCAGTCAAAGAGGAGATTGAAAACATGCCCATCGAAATCGACATCATGGAAAACGAGTGGCTGGCGGAGATCTTTCACCAGGGCGAAGAGAAAGGACTCGAGCAGGGATTGGTGAAAGGGCTCGAGCAGGGAATGGTGAAAGGACTCGAGCAAGGGATAGTGAAAGGGCTCGAGCAGGGGATGGTAAAGGGAATGGTGAAAGGCTTAGCCCAAGGCCGCACCGAGTCCGCCCGCCATATGCTCACCAGACTCCTCGAACAACGCTTCGGTCCCATACCCCTGGAACTGGCTCTGCGAATCGAATCGGCGGATCTGGAAACCCTCGAGCGCTGGAGCCTCCGGTTGATCGACGCTCGAACCGTAGCGGAAACCTTCGATTAACCCGGCAACACCCCGTCCGGAGAATAACCCATTGGACGGCGCCTCGCCGAACGAAAACTATGCGTTCATTATGCGTTCACGCGTTCTTTAACTTTATTTTCTCAATGAATGCAACCGTCTCCCGCGCATGATCCGTGCCCGTGGGAACGCCACAGGTTACCCTGAAGCCGGATAAAGCCAATGGCCTTATCCAAATACATCTCAGCGAGAACCTCCCCATGCTCGGCTCTCTTTTCAACAAATCCCGCACTCGCGCCCAAATCAACCGCGAGAATGCGCAAAAATCCACAGGCCCCAAAACCGAGGCCAGCAAGGCCGTTTCCAGCCGCAATGCCCTCAAGGAGGGCTTCTCCGCCTCCTTCGCCATCGTCGCCCCCGAAGACCAGCAATGCTACGACGAATTCCTCGCCGGCCTCCGCGCCGAACTCCAACCCGCGGGAGCACAGGAAGAGGACCTCTTCCGCCGCATCAGCCTCGCCTCCTGGAATATCCGCCGCATCGAAAAGCTGACCTTCGCCCTCTATGAAGAAACCGGCGCTGACCCGCTCGCTTCCGATGACTCCGCCGTCGTCGCCAAACTCGAACGCTACACCCGCCATCAAACCCTCAACGAGCGTTCCTACTACCGCGGCGTCAAACAACTGCGGCTCCTTCAGAACTCCCGCCCCGCCGCCGGACCGTCCTCCCCTTCACAGCCCGAAGTCGGCCTGCCCCAAACGGCGCCTGAACCCGTAACAGAAACAAGCCGCTCAGGCCCGGATTCCTCCCCAAAGCCCCCGGAAACCCGAAATTCGCAAAATGACAAAACGAAACCTGCCGAATCCCCTGCCCTGCCCCCTCAAAATGAGCCGGCGAACCAACCGGACCCCGATACGGCGCTCGAACAACTCGACCCTGGCCCCAACCACCTGCTCCTCATCGTCAAATGATCGCCGCCAAACACGCCGCCGCCCCAGCACTCACGCCTGGCCTGCGTCCGCGTTCGCTAAATCGCCGGTGCTTCCCACTTCCCGGATGCCCCGGACCGGAAGAGGGCCTCAATCACCGCCATGTTCCTCAGCGCATCTTCGAGCGGCACCGGCACGGGAGTCCCTTCTCTTATCGCTGCCGCGAACGCCTCCCCCTGAATCGTGTACTGGTCGCACACCGGAAACTCCTCTGTCGTAATCGTGCTCCCGAACAGATCTCCCCCGTCGTCAATGAAAATCCGCGAGGGCCGGTCCGGCGGCGCGTTGTAGGGGATCTCCAACTCCACACGCCCCTTCGTTCCATGGAATTGCATCCTCTGTCCCGGCGCCATCTGTGTGCTGCACGTGAAAATGCACTGCCCGCTCGGATACTCCAGAATCGCCGACGTCAACCGGTCCACCTTCATCTGCGGATCGTAGTCCAGCGCCCCAATCACCCGGCGTGGCTCTTCCCCGAAGACGTACCGCGAGCAGTGAATCGGGTAGCACCCGATGTCCATCAGCCCCCCGCCGCCCCACTCCGGAACGTTCCGCACGTTCGAACGATCGGTCATGTAGTAGCTGAAGTGCGCCCATGCGCTCCGCAATGCTCCGATCCGTCCCGATTGCACCAACTCGCGCACCCGCAGCCATTGCGGATGCGTGTGCACCATGAACGCCTCGCCGATGCATACGCCCTTGCGGTCGCGCACCTCCATCAGCTTCTTCACTTCCTCCACGTTCAGGCTGATCGGCTTCTCGCACAACACGTGCTTGCCTGCTTCCGCCGCTTCCATCGACAGCGGCACGTGCAGATGGTTCGGCAGCGGATTGTACACCGCGTCAATCTCCGGGTCCGCCAGCATCTCCGCATACGACCCGTATGCCTTCGCAATCCCCAACTCCTTCGCCGCCGCCTCCGCCTTCCCCAACTCCCTCGAGGCGATCGCCATCACCGGCGTCAGCGCGCTCTTCTGCATCGCTGGAATCACCTTCCGCACGGCGATCTTCGCCACCCCGATCACGCCCCATCGTACCGGCTTCATCCGCACCCTCCGCTATTTCTGCAACAGAAAATGACCCACAAACATCGCGTCCACGCCCGACGAATAGAAACTCCTCACCGCATCCCTCGGCGAGCACACCAGCGGGTCCCCGAAGAGGTTGAACGAGGTGTTGTACAACACCGGCAGACCCGTCTTCTTCCCCGCCGCGTGCAGCAGCCGCCAATACGCAGGGTTGTCCTCTTCCCGCACCGTATGAACCCGCACTGTGTCCTGGCCCAGAATCGCGCTCTCGAACGTCTTTCGGTGCGCTGCCTTCACCCGGCCAACGGTCGCCAGATTCCGCGCATTCGGCCCCACTTCGAAATACTCTTCCGCCAGTTCCGCGGGCACCGAAGCCGCGAACTTCCGGAATGCTTCACGGTGTTTCACAAACGCGTTCAGATTCTCCGTCGAGTATGCATCGAGCGGCGACGCAAGCAGGCTACGGTTCCCCAGTGCCCGCGGCCCGAACTCCATCCGCCCCTGCATCCACGCCACAATCTTGTGCTCGCCCAACTGCGCCACGGCGCTGTCTATCAGATCATCCGTAGTCAGCAGATAGCGGAACCGCAGCTTGCAGTTCTCCAGCACCTGCTTGATCTCCTCGGCATTATATTCCGGGCCGAGAAACAGGCTCTCCATCCGCACCCGCTTCGATTCGCCAAGCGCCGTATGCCACACATACACCGCCCCGCCGATCGCCGTCCCCGCGTTCCCTGCCGCCGGCTGAACATACACTTCCTTCCAGTTCCCGCACCGCTCCAGCGCCGCCACCAGCATCGCGTTCAATCCCAGCCCGCCGCCCAAACACAGCCGCTCGCCCTTACCCGCCATCCGGACCACCATCTGTTCCACGGCGCGCTGTGCCCCCGCCGCCACATGCGCCTTCAACTCCTGCGGCACCGGCTCTCCATCCCCCAGCCCCAGCCGGTGATAAAACTTCGCGCTGAACGCCCCCTGGCTCATCCGGTCCGCGTCAAAGAACGTCCGGTCAACCCGCGGCCAGTCGCTTCTCCCCGCCGTGATAATCTCCAGAAACAACTCCGTGAACCGGTCATCCCCCGATGCCGAGAGCCACTGCACCTTGTGCTCATCGGCCTCCTCTTCAAACCCCAGCAGTTCCGTCACTCTTCCATAGAGTTGCCCCAGCGAGTCCGGAAAGTACAGTTCGCGCTCCATCTGTATCCGCGTTCCCTGCGCATGCCACCGCGCCCCGCACCGGAAGTCCCCCGCCCGGTCCAGCGTCAACACGGTCGCCTCCTCGAATGGAGACACCCCGTACGCCGCCGCCGCGTGCGCCACGTGATGGTCCACCATCACCACTTCACAGTTCGGAAACCGCTGCCGCAGCTCCAGGTGCAGCCTCGCCTCCGGCGCCGCCGCCAGCGGCCGCACCATCGCCAGGCAGTCCACCTCGAACGCCGCCGCCTTCGCCTGTTTCAAACAATATGCCAGCGCCTGTTCCGGCATCTCCCCCGAATGCGGGTTCCGCGAAAGCTTTCGCTCCTCCACCGCCGCCAGCAGCATCCCGTCCTTGAGCACGGCGCATGCCGCCTCGCCGATGATTCCCCCAATACCAAGAATGATCATGAATCCTTGCGCCTTCGACCCTCGAAGTATGAACTACCAGTATAAAGGTCCGCCCCGCTTCTCCGACGAAACCCGCCCTCCTCCGGAGACATCGATTGGAGTGGCGCTTGCAAAGGAGGGCGAAAATGAGATTCGCAACTATTTTATTCATCAGCCCCGCCCTGCTGTTCGGACAGTGGGGTGGCGAGCAGGCCATCCAGGCTTCTATCCGCGGCGATGGCGGCGAATACGGAAAATGCACCGCCGAAGTGGAAGTGGACGATGTCGCCGAAGTCGTCATCAGCGGCGCCGCCGGCCGCATCCGCAACCTTGCCGGACGCGGAGCCGGCTGGATCCGCCTCGACTGCAACAGCCCCATGCCGCGCAACATGGCCGGCTTCCGCTTCCGCGGCATCGATGGCCGCGGCCGTCAAACCCTCGTTCAGGACCCCCGCTCCGGCCGCGGCGTTGCCGTCGTCCGCATCGACGACCCCAAAAGCGGACCCGAGCGCTATACCTTCGACCTCGAATGGCGCTTCGATGGCGGAGGCGCCTGGGACCGTGACGGCCTGGACTACGCAGGAGGCTGGGACCGCGGCTGGGGCAACCAGATCGCCTACCGCGGCCACGGACGCGGCGGCTTCGCCCGCGCCGGAGGCCAGCATTATGAAATCTACGCCGTGGATGTCCGCGTCAATCGCAATTCCGGCCAGGTCGCCGTCCTCATGGACACCAACATGGGCCGCGACGCCCTCTCCTTCACCGGACGTATCCAGCGCGTCTCCGCAGGCGTCATCTACGCCGATGTCCGCGCGGGCGCCAATCGCGGTGAAGTCGCCGGAGCCTACGGCGCCATGCGCATTTCCATCGGCCGCGACCGCCGCGTCCGCTCCATCGACATGGACGGCGCCGTCGCCGGCCGCCGCTTCCGCCTCGACTGGCAGGATTGAAGGATTCTTTTCTCCCATGAGAGGACCTCAGGGCAAACACGGCGCCTTCGAACGCCGGCCCTGGGGCGTCATCTGGCTCATGGACGGACCCGGCGCCGCCGCCACCCGTACACCCGTCATCATCCACGACGCTCCCCTCAACGAGACCGACGGCGCTCACCTCCTCGGCGGACAGCAAATCGCCTGGAAGTTCCTTCGCCGCTCCACTACACCCGGCGACCCTTCGGACGGTCTCTCGGCTGTGCGCCGGCGTATCCTACAGGTCTGTGCCGAAATCTTCCCCCAGAATATCTCCGGGCTCATCCACCTCACCAGCCAGCGAAGACAGCCCGGCTCCAAGGTCGCCAACTGTGGAGCCTTCTCCGGAATGGTCCTCGGCTGCGTACCCGTAATCCCTTCCACCGGGCGCGGCCGGCGAGTTCGGCAACAAGCCCGCCTCAAAGGTTGGGTCGACCTGGACAACCTCTACGCTGTCGCCAAGGAGTCCTTCCCCAATGACCTCGGCTAGAGCTCCATCCTTCCCTTCCAATCACCCCGGTGCTATTGTCAAGGCGGGTGTATACCCATGTGGATGGGATGCCTGTCCGCTCTCGCCTTTTCGGTTGTCTCTGGGCCGAGTGATCCCAGCTACACCATTCGACTTTCTTCGGCCATCCAGTGTAAGACCCGCGAGCACATCGCCGTACGGGCACGCTTCGCCCCCTCCGGAGACTTGCTGGCTGTCGTCCTGCAAGACTACTCATTCCGCTCCGGTCGCGGCTCCCTTCCTGTCTGGCATGCCGTTCTCGCCTCCCGGAACGGCCGAGCCGTGCGCAGTCTCTCCACCGAGACCTCATTCAAGTCCCTTTTCTGGAGTCCGGACAGTGCCTACCTCGCTATTGTGACCGCCGCCGCCGTAAAGCTCATCCGGGTGGAAGACAGCAGCAGTTGCGAAGTGCCGCTCCCAGACGCAGACCCGCCTCCGCGATCGGCTTTGCCAAGGAACACTGGTTCGTCCAAACCAATCACAACCGCCCGGAACCGGCCCTCGAGTTCTACGATGAAGATTGCCGGTTGGCTGCAACATCACCCTCTCCCTCGCGTTCCGATGCCATTGCCCTGCCTCATGGGGATGGTCTTATCTTTCCGTCCGATTCCGGCATCCTACTCACCGATGCCGCAGGCGCCATGCCGCGGCATGTGAGCATCAGCGCCGCGGACGCCTCCTGGGGGGTTTTGAGGTCGGGCGCCACAGAGAATGGCAAGGTCCTTTGTTCCGGCTTTCCCACCGCCGTTCGATGTTTCGACGTCCGCACCGGCAAGGCTGTGGGCGCCCCACCACCCGACCCTCTGGGCCCTCCCCTGGATACCGCCATCTCCGCTTCCAGAGCCGTTTGGCTGTCATTTGACGTCAAGACGGTGGATATCGTCATCTGGTACGGCTGCCTCACTCAGGGTGAACTGTGCTGGCCGCCCCTTCCCTCGCGTCTCCCGGGCTGGCTTGTATGGGACTATCTCACCGGGTCACAAGTCCTGAAACTCCCGCCGAAATCACAGCGCACCGGTCTCTATGGTGCGCCCTTCGTTCCAATGGTCGCCCTCACTCCCGACGGACTCTGGCTCGCCCAGGTGCGCAAAGACACTGTGCTCATTTACCAATTGCCCGGTCGCTAGAGCTAGACCAGTTCCCTCAGCCGCCTCCACAGATCCACCAGTTGCTCCAGGCTGAGTTGCTCCGCCCGCAGGCGTGCCTCCGCAAAGTCGCCCGTCTCCCCGTACACCGCCGCAAGGTTGTTCTTGAGATTCTTTCGCTTCTGGTGAAAGCATGCCGCGGCGAACTTCAGAAACCCGGGCATGTCCTCCACAAGGGGCGTCTGCCGAATGGTCAGCAGCACCACGGCCGAATCCACTTTCGGCGGCGGCTGGAATGCCCGCGGCGGGACCGTGAACAGCAGCCGCGCATCAGCCTGTGCCCGTGTCCGCACGCTGAGGTAACCGTAATCGCGGCTCCCCGGCCCGGCCACCAGACGCTCGGCCACTTCCTTCTGCATCAGGAACACGGCCCGCTTGAGAAGCGGCCCCAGCGCCAGGGTGCGCTCCAGGATCGGTGAGGTAATGTAGTATGGCAGATTGCCCACCACTACAGCCCGCCCCCATCGCCCCAGGTCTGTGGCGAGTACGTCGCCCTCCACCAACTCGAACTGAGGCGTGTGGGCGAACTTCAATCGCAGCCCGGCCGCGAGAATGTGGTCCAGTTCCACCGCCACCACTCGTTGCGCCCGTTCCACCAGGTGCGCCGTGAGCGCCCCTCGCCCCGGACCGATCTCCACCACCAGGGGTTCTCGCTCCTCGCACGCAGCCCGCGCAATGCGGTCCAAAATCGAGGTGCGTACCAGAAAATGCTGTCCGAGCCTTTGGCCCAACTCAGCCCTTCACGTCAATCCGGCTGCGGCGGAACGAGAGGAGCAATTTGCCGGCCATGGGCTGTCCAAAGGAGAGCGCCGGCGTGAAGCGGGCAAACAGCAGCGTGTTCTCAATCTCGCTGCGGATTTCCGCATTCACTTTGCCTTGCGGCAGGCTGTAGTCGATCACCTGCCCCTGATCATCCAGCATCACCTCGACGACAATCTCATCGTCACTGATGCTGAACGGGGCCACGCTCTTCACGCTCGGCTCCTGGTAGAAGGCGGTCGGGACGTCATTGGACAAGTTGCGCGCAGTCCCGGCTGGAAAGGAGGGAACCAGCATGCTGAAAAGCACCATCGCTGAAACCAAACCGCCCGCAAACGGGAGCGCCAGCGGACGCATCAGATTGCTCGCTCGCTGCTTCATTCCTTCCAGCGCGAACTGGGCCATGCTTTCCTGGTGCGCTACACTCCTGCGGCGAGCAGCCTCTTCCGAAGCTATTGCCCGCAGTCGCGCGCTGAGTTCGAATGGAGGAGCCACGGTTGGCAGCTTCTTCACCAGACCTCGAGTTCGGGAAAGCTCTTCATACCGGAGAGCGCACTTGCGGCACTCCCTCAGGTGTACCGAAACTTCCCGCCGCTCGGCATGGGTCAACACGCCGTCCACGTATCCGGACAATCGTGAACCCACCCGCCAGCACGCTGGGGAGATCCGGGGAGAGAACAACGCGGTCAGCAATCTCATATTCATTCCGCCGTCTGTGCCTTCCAACTGAATTCCGGTCCCGGCTCCAACCGGCCAGCCAGTGTCTTGCGCAGCGCATCGCGTCCGCGCAGAATCCTTGATTTCACGGTCCCGATAGAGACCTGTAGAACTTCCGCAACCTCCTCGTAACTCATGTCTTCCATATCGCGCAGAATCACGGCCGCGCGAAAGACGGGGTTCACGCCGGTCAGAGCATCCTCCACCAGCGCGCGGGTCTCGCTGCCCGCTGCGAGGTCGTATGGCGACCGCCCGGGGTCGCAAAGCACATCCTGCAGCGCCCTTACGCCTTCCTCTTCACCCTCCAGACCCACTTCCCTCCGCCGGTGGCGCGCAAACCAACGCCGGTGGTTGTGCGCCTCATTCACCGCAATCCGGTAGATCCAGGTCTTCAGGCTGCTGTTTCCCCGGAACGAGCTGACGTTGCGAAACACCTTCAGAAATACTTCCTGCACGACGTCGCTCGCGTCCGACGGGTCGTCCATCAGCCGGTAAACCAGGTTGTAGACGGGCTGTTGGTAGCGGGAGACCAGCGCCTCGTAAGCATTTTCATCGCCCGTACGCAGTCCTTCCAGCAGCCATACCGGATCGGACGGTGGGGCCTGTTCCACGCACGGGTCTATCGCGAAGCCGACTGTGGTATCCGCCACGAAAACGCCTCTAACTTAGATTCTACTCCCTAAGACCAGCTTCAATCTTACAGACACCACCGGAAGGGGAAAAGTTCCCAGTATCCTGGTAGGCAGTGGAAAGACGTAGAGTTCGCTGTAGTTTCCCCCTGGGGATAGGATTGTTCTGGATTAGCCTGCTGGCGGCGGGCGTCACTTATGCTCAATCCGCACGCGAACTGGTGGAGCGAGGCATGGACCGCTTTGTCCGCGGAGAGATTGCCGCCAGCGTGAAGGACTTTGACCAAGCCGCCAGGCTCGAACCCGCCGCGGCGCCGCAACTGTGGCAGCGCGGCATTGCCCTTTACTACCTCGACAGATTCGAAGAGGGACGCCGGCAGTTTGAAAGCCATCGCGCAGTGAATCCCAATGACGTCGAGAACGCCGCCTGGTGGTATCTCTGCATGGCGCGCCTTGGGAAGCGGGAGGAGGCCCGCAACAAGCTGCTTCCCGTTGACCCGGATGACCGCGTGCCCATGATGCAGATCTACGCTCTCTATTCCGGCCACGGCTCGGAAAAGGACGTTCTCCAGGCGATGAATGCGGGAATCCCCTCCGCCCAGGAAAAGCGCTTCCGCACCTTTTACGGCTATTTCTACCTCAGTCTGTACTGGGAGACCGAGGGCAATGCCGCGAAGGCTCGCGAACAGATCCGCAAAGCCGTACACACCAACATCGGCGGCTACATGTGGGAAGTAGCCCGCATCCATCTCGAACATCTCGAACAGATGCTGAAACGTAGATAATGGCTACGTGCCAGCAATCCTTATCTTCTTCCTCTCCTACTCCTTATTCGCCGCCGAGACCATCACCGTCTCGATGACCGGCCCGATATCCGCACTGACCGCCGCGCGGGACGCGGTTCGCGCGCAGCGCAGCCGGGGAGCATCCGGACCGTTCACAGTGCGCATTCGCGGCGGACGTTATTTCTTCCAGGAACCCCTTGCGCTCTCGAGCCAGGACAGCGGCGTCACCTGGGAGGCTGCTCCCGGGGAGCGCGTGCTGCTCAGCGGCGGGCGGGTGATCACGGGTTGGAAGAAAGGCTCGGGCTCCATCTGGACCGCGGACGCCGGGGCGCAGCCATTCCGGCAGCTTTTTGTATCGGGACGCCGGGCGCAGCGCGCGCGCACCCCCAACTTCGGCTTCTATCGCATCGACGGGCCGAGTTCGCAGGACAAGCCCTTCCGTCTGAAGTTTCGCGGCTCTGATATCAGGAAGGAATGGGCCGGGACGGACACGGAGGTGGTGGCGCTGCTCGCCTGGGCGGACGTTCGCATGTCTATCGCGAGTGTGGACGAGGCCGCCCACGTCGCCACTCTGACATTCGACCCGCGCCCTTCGAATAAGGAGAAGGACGCCCGCTACTACATCGAGAATGCTCCGGATGCGCTCGATGCGCCCGGCGAGTGGCGGCTGGACCGCGCGACCAACACTGTCTCCTACTGGCCCCTGGCCGGTGAGGATATGGCCAAAGAAGAGATCATCGCGCCGCGGCTGACGGAACTGGTGCGCATCGACGGCGCTCGGGATTTGACGTTCCGCGGATTGGAGTTCCTCCACACCGATTGGACCATGGACGCCAAGGGCTACGCCGATACGCAGGCCGCCGTGGCCGTAGGCGCCACCTTCGAAGCAGCCAATGCGGAAAACATTTCCATTGAGAAATGCCAGTTCCGCCACCTGGGCAACTACGCCATCGGATTCGGCCGCGGATGCCATCACAACCGTATCGTCCGCAACCATATCTACGACATCGGCGCCGGCGGTATCCGCATCGGCGAACCGGTGCTGCGCGCCGAGGAGAAAGACCGGAACTTCGACAACGAGATTACCGACAACGACATCCACCACCTCGGCTATGTCTATCCGCCCGCGGTGGGCGTCTTCGTTCTCCAGGCGAGCCGCAACCACATTGCCCACAACCACATTCACGATCTCTTCTACACCGCCATCAGCGTGGGGTGGACCTGGGGCTACGGCGAAAACCAGTCCAAGGAAAACGTGATCGAGTACAACCACCTGCACGATATCGGCAAGGAGATGCTGAGTGATATGGGCGGCATCTACACGCTGGGCATGCAGCCGGGCACCGTCATCCGCAATAACCTGATCCACGACATCTCTTCGTTCACTTACGGCGGTTGGGGCATCTATCCCGATGAAGGGTCGAGCCACATGCTGATTGAGAACAACGTGGTGTACCGCTGCGCCAGCGCCGGCTTCCACCAGCATTACGGCAAGGAGAATACGGTCCGCAACAACATCTTCGCCTTCAACCGGGATTTCCAGTTGATGCGCACCCGCGTCGAACCGCACCTCTCGTTCACCTTCGAGCGCAACATCGTCCTCTTCGATCAGGGACGGCTCCTGGGAAGCAATTGGACGGGCAACCAGTTCCGCATGGACCGCAACGTTTACTTCGACCTGCGCTCGACGCCGATCCGCTTCGCCGGCAAAACCTGGGAGGAGTGGAAAGCGGCGGGGCAGGACGCCCACTCCGTAATCGCCGATCCGCTGTTTGTGAACGCCGGAAGCTACGACTTCCGGCTGCGGGAGAATTCGCCCGCGCGCAAGCTGGGCTTTCAGCCTATCGATGTGAGCACCGTGGGCCCGCGGCAGTAGCAGGCGGCGCTTACCGCGCCGGAGGCAGGATCTTGATCTTCGAGGACAACGTGAACAGGTCGTCTTTCAAATCCACGTTGATCTGGACGTTCTCTGAAAAGATCTCGAAGATCTTCTCGCCGTTGCGCTCGCGCTGGATCTGATAAGGCCACTGGACGCCTTTCACTTCCCGATATTTCGCGAACCGCGTCACCTCTTCAAACCGGTCGCGGGTCTTCTCATCGCGGCGCACGTATTCCTGACGCGCGGGAAGTCCGGTACTGGTGTGAAAGAAAGCCCTCACCACCTTGTTTTCGGAGTCTGTGAAGTTGATGATATCCACCGGCTGATTCTCGACGATATCCTGGCCCTCATGTTCGATGAGGAGGCCGGGCTCGCCCATGCGCTGCCGCAGGATATAGAACACGTTGCGCCTGGTACTGTCGCGGAATCGCTCTACGATCTCAGGAGCAATGGGCCGCGCGCCGCGATAAGTAATGGACCACCCGCCCGTCTCTGTGAAAAGAGAAGCGTTGTCTTCCTTGTCCTTTCCGAACGATTGCCGCTCGCGCAGGCCGAAGAAATCGATGCGCGGAGGCTCCGGACGCGTCAGGTAGCGCGTGTAGATGCGGGCGTGAGAAAGGCCGCTGAGCCGTTCCCGGTAGAAGGAATAGACACGGCCGGCTTCGACGCGGTCTTCCATACCCATGAAGTTGGCTCCGCCGAGCCCGGCGATGGCGCTCTCCACCACCTTTTTCCCACGCTCCTGCCGGCTTTGCGCGAACACCGGCAGGGCTGCAAATCCGAACAACAAACTGCGCCGCGTCATGGCTTCTGTGCGAGATCCTCCGGTTTCAATCCCGAGTTGAGCTTGTATTCAGTGACACTCACCTCAGCGGCCGGCTTGCCTCCCTGGCTGATCCGGATGTGGTGCGGGAGTTTGATGCCGTCCACGGGTTTCCAGTCTTCGTAAACCGCCTCCACCTCGGTCGGCCCGGTCATGCCGACACCGCGGTAGGTCGCCTTGGCGATCAAACCGGTGGAAGGATCAAGCGTCAATCGGATCCAGTTGTTCTCCTTGTCGCTGATCTCCACACTGTGGTCGCCGGCCGCGTTCACAGTACGCTCCGGATCCCGGTCGCTGAGCCAGAGCAGCGGGTGATAGCGGAATAGCTCCTCCTTCGCCTGTTTCGCGGCCTGCGGCGGCAGCGGAGAGGGGCCCTGCGGTCCCACCATGAATCCGCCGCCTTTGCCGTCGTAATAGATGATGATTTTGCCGAAAGGCAACTGCTGCTCGAAGCGGATCCGCGGATAGATGACCCTGGTGATTTGTGTCACCTTGAGCCCTGCCTGCGCGCCGGTGAGCGTTACCTGAGCAGTGTGCATGTAGTCCTTGACGCCAGCCAGCTTGTCGGCGCCGCCGACGGCTTTCTGAAGGCCTTCGAGCAGTTGCCTGCCCTTGGCCAGGGAATCCGGATCGGCCTTGGCGGCTTCGCGTTTCGGCTCGGGAATTGTGAGGTCGATATTGTGGATTGGCAACCCCAAGGCCGACAATGGTGTGCCGAAATCCTCGGATTTACCAACCGCCACGATGACGAAATTCTCCGGCTTCAAGTATTCTTTGGCGACGCGCAGCACGTCGGCCTTGGTGACCGCGGCGACGGCCTTCTGATACTGGAAGATGAAATCCTTGGGGTAGTCGTAATATTCATACGTCATCAGCCGGCTCAGCACCTTGCCCGGAGAGTCGAAGGCGAACACGAAGCTGTTCAGCGTGCTCTCCTTGGCGATGCGCAGTTCTTCGTCGGTGACTTCGGCGTCGCGAATACGGTCCACCTGCACACGGATCGCCTTCAGCGCCTCGACGGTAGATTGCGATTTCGTTCCGCCGCTGATGAGAAACATGCCAGGGTGATCGTAGGCGGCGTGCCAGGCTGAGCCCACGGTGTAGGCCAGGCCAAGGTCGCTGCGCACCTTCTGCACCAGACGGCTGCTGAACTGGCCGCCTCCGAGAATATCGTTCATCACGTCGAGCGCGGCATAATCCTTGTCGCTGAACTTGCCGCCGAGGTGGCCCAGCCGGAAGGAGGTTTGATTCACGTCCTTCTTTTCGGCGAAATAGACGCCGGGCGCCGCTTTGTTGGTTACAGGAGGCACAGGCGGGACGGGAGGCTCTTTCGGATTCCAATCCGCGAACAACTTCTCCAGTTTCTCGCGCATTGTCGAGGAGACGAAGTCGCCTTGAATGGCCAGCACCATGTTGGCCGGAAAGAAATAGCGGTGATGGAAACTGATGAGATCCTGGCGCGTGATGCTGTCGAGCGTGGCGTATTCCATCTGCCGGCCCCATGGCGTGCTCCGTCCGTAGATGAGCCGCTCGAACTCGCGCGAGGCGATGCCGCCGGCGTTATCATTGCGGCGCGCAATTACTCCACGATATTGATTTTTCGCGATATCGAGTTTTTCCTGACGGAATTCAGGCTGAGTGAGAATGTCCTTGAAGATGGCGAGTACCGTATCAGTGTTTTCCGTGAGCGTGTTGAAGGAAACGGTGCCAGCGGTTTCGCCGATATTCGTCTCGACGCTCGCCGCCATGCCTTCGAGCAACTCGTTCAACTGGTCGCCGGTCTTATCCTTGGTTCCGCCGGTCCGCATCACCTCGCCGAAGACATCCGATAGCCCAACCTTATCGGATGGATCGTAAACATTACCCGCGTGCAGGCGCAGCGAGCCGCGCACGAGGGGCAGTTCATGGTTCTCGAGCAGATAGACCTTCATGCCATTGGCCATGGTGAAGTTCGAAATCTCGGGCAGCCGGAGTTCCCGCAGCGGTTTGAATTTCAGGTCCTTATAGGACCTTGCCGCCGCGGCGGGCGCGCTCTTACGCTGCGCGGGGGCGAGAGGAGCGCTGACGGCGAGCGCGAGGGTAAGGACGAGGGCGGATCTCATTTCGCAGCTCCTTTTTCTGGGGCTTTCGAGGAAACGACGGTACGTGCGGAGTCAATGAGATAGGTTTTGGCGACGCGCTGAACGTCTTCCGCGGTCACCTTGTTCACCTCTTCAATTTGCGTGAACAGCTTACGCCAGTCACCGAATAGAATGTAGGCCGAGGCGAGTTGCTGCGCCATGCCCATGTTGCTGTCGAGACCACGAATGAGGTCCGCGCGGACTTTGGTCTTCACGCGCTTCAGCACCGTATCGTCCAGCATTTCCTTCTTCATGCGCTCGGCGATTTCGAGCATCGCCTTCTCGTTCTCGTCGTTGGTCTTTCCTACCGCGGGAAGAGAGTACATGAAAAACAGGCCGGGATACTTGTTGCCGGAGAAGTTCTCCGAAGCGGCGGCGGCGAGCGCAATGCGTTTCTGCTCGACCAGTTCCTTATAAAGGATGCCGGTGCGCCCGGAGGCGAGAGCGCGGGCGAGGACGGTGAGAGGCGCGTCATCCGGATCCGTCCCCGGAGGCCGCTTGTATCCCATCAACAGCATGGGCTGGCTCGGAGTTTCGATGAAGCTGCGCCGTTCGCCTTCCTGCCTGGGCTCCTGGGTGATCACGCGCGGCGGCGCCGGTCCGGTGCGCATGGGGGAGAAATACTGGTCGGCAAGGCGCTTCATTTCCACGGGGTCGACAGCGCCGGCGATGACCATCACCATATTCGAAGGCACGTAATATTGGCGGAAGAAAGCGGCGGAATCCTTGGCGCGGAGGTTTTCGATGTCGCTGGCCCAACCGACAATCTGCCGCTGGGGGTGAGCCAGGTAGGATGTGGTCATGAGCGCATCCACCATCTTGCCCTGGGGGTTCGATTCGACGCGCATGCGGCGCTCTTCGCGCACGACGTCGCGCTCCTTGTAGAATTCGCGCATGATGGGTTCGCGGAACACCTGGGAGGTGAGCAGGAACCAGAGTTCGACGCGGTTCGAGGGGAGGCTGTAGAAGTAGACGGTGGATTCCGTACTCGTGCCTGCGTTCATGCCCACGCCGCCGTTCTGCTGGATGACCTTCGAGTAGGCTTCCTTATCGACATAGCTGTTGGCCTTTTCAATGGCGGCCTTCACCTCTGCTTCCAGCTTTTTGATGGTTTCCTCGGAGCCGCGCGGACCTTTGTTTTTCTCCGCGTCCAGCTTGTCATAAATGGCTTCGATGTCCGCGAGCCATTTCTTCTCCTCCGGCCAGTTGGTGGTGCCGAGCGTCTCCGTGCCTTTGAAGGCCATATGCTCCAGCATGTGCGCAAGGCCCGTTTTTCCCGCCGGATCGTTGGCTGAACCGACGTTCACGTAGGCCACCATCGAGGCCACGGGCGCCTCGGGGCGCCGCAGGATAATGAAGTGCAGGCCGTTGCCGAGGGTGAACTCGGTGACCTTCTTCTCGAACTCCTTCAGATCCTGGGCGCTCAGGCAGAGCGGCACAAAGGTACACAGGACCCGTCGAACCCATTTCATTTGCATCAATCACTCCAGATGGAAATTGCCTTTCCCTATTGTAGTGGCAGGAAGAGGGATGTTTGAGGAACACTCTGCTACGATAAACAGACGCGGCAAAATGGCCCGCGGATTCCTTTTTCTAACATTTATGGACCGCCGCGAGTGGGTTCGATTGATGGCCGTACTGGCCGCGGCCGCGCCGGGCGCCGGTGGGCAACAGCAGCCGGGAGGCGCGCAGCCGCGGCGCATCAGCAAGGAGATGCTGGTGAGCGCGCTGAAGCTGATGGGCCTGGAGTTCACGGACGGGCAGCTGGAGATGATGCTGCCCCGGGTGAACCGGGGACTGGGGAACATCGAGACGCTGCGCAAGATCAACGTGCCGCTCGACACGGAACCGGCGGTGACGTTCTCGCCGCGGTTGCCGGGGAAGCAGTGGCCCAGGAGGGCCGCATTCCGCACCAGCCGCCCCACAATACCCCGCGACTGGAAACAGGATGGCCGGCTTCCGTTTCTCTCCCTCCTCCAACTGGCGGCGCTGGTGCGTAGCCGCAGAGTGACCTCGGTTGAATTAACCAGGCTCTATCTGACGCGTTTGAAACAATACTCGCCGCGATTGAATTTCGTCATTACGTTTACGGAAGACCTCGCTCTGGAGCAGGCAAAGCACGCTGATGCCGAAATCCGCCTCGGCCGGTATCGTGGTCCGCTGCACGGGATTCCGTGGGGAGCGAAGGATCTGTTCGCGGTCAAGGGGATCCGCACGACATGGGGCGCCGAACCGTATCAGAACCAGGTGTTCGACTACAACGCCACGGCGGTAGAGAGGCTGGAAAAGGCCGGAGCCGTGCTTCTGGCCAAGCTTTCAATGGGCGCTCTGGCCATGGGCGGGCTGTGGTTCGGCGGGATGACCAGGACGCCGTGGGATCAGGATCAGACCTCGAGCGGATCGTCGGCCGGGTCGGCTTCGGCAACCGCCGCGGGTTGTGTAGGCTTCTCGCTCGGGACAGAAACGCTCGGCTCCATCATTTCTCCATCCATTCGCTGCGGAACCACGGGGTTGCGGCCCACCTACGGACGGGTGAGCCGTTACGGGGCGATGGCGTTGAGTTGGACGATGGACAAGGTGGGTCCGATTTGCCGGTCGGCGGAGGATTGCGCGCTGGTGTTGCGCGCCATCCACGGACCGGACGGGCGGGATGGCACGGTGATCGACGCTCCGTTCGCCTGGGATGCGCTGCGTCCTCTATCGCGACTGCGGGTGGGCGTGCTGCACAAGGACTTCGAGGGGTTGAAGGGAGAGGAGAAGCAGGTCTATACCCAGGCGCTGGCGGACCTGGAAAAAGCTGGTGTGAAGATGACCCCGGTGGAGTTGCCGTCCTTCGATGCCGGGCCGTTGTTGACCATTCTCAGCGCGGAGGGGGCCACTGCGTTTGACGACCTCACGCGCAGCGGCGGTTTGGACCGGTTGAAGGACCAGGGTCCCGGCGCATGGCCGAACTCGTTCCGCTCCTCGCGGTTGATCCCCGCCGTCGAGTATATCCGCGCGCAGCGCGCACGCCGGCTGCTGATGCAGGAGATGGAACGCTTCATGGCCGGTTGGGATGTGCTGGTGAGCCCGCCCTATGCGGGACAGATCCTCACCATCACCAATCTCACCGGGCATCCGCAGGCGGTGACGCCGTGCGGGTTCGTGGAAAAGCTGCCGAGGGGGATTGTGTTCACCGGAAGGCTGTGCGAAGAGGGGCTGCCGCTGCGTGTCGCACTCGCCTACGAGAAGGCCACAAAGTGGCACACGCTGCGTCCGCCGTGGTCGTAAGCGGGGCCGCCGGCGCGCAGCCGGCGTTAGTGGTACCGGCGCTCCTTCATCTCGGCTTCGACCTGATCGAGAGTGATTCCTGCTTCGGCCAGGAGGCGGCCTGCGTGGGTCTCCTTGTGCTTGACGAGCGCCCAGAGAAGGTGCAGGACGTCGATGGATCCGTGGGCGAGGCCATCCGCGCCCTGCGCGGTTGTGGAGAGAATCAGCTTCGCTTCATCGCTCAAAGGCATGTCCGCCCCGGCGGGAATGGCGCCGCCGCGAGGGAGGGCCTTTTCGATTTTGCCGATGAGGTCTTCGGCTGTCTCGGCATAAAAGAAGGATTTCTCCTCGTGCAGGACGCCGAGGAGGAGATGTTCCGAGGACAAGCGTGGGGATCCGAGGCGGCTGGCCTCGGATCGCGCCCAATGCATGGCCCAGCGGGCACGCTCGGTGAATCGTTCAAACACGCCGCACCGCCTTCCTACTTCTTCGCCACCGTGGCCCGCGTGGCTCCCGTGGAGATGCCGCCGTCCACGAGCAGGGTCTGCCCGGTGATGTAGCGGCTCTCTTCCGAGGCCAGGAACACCACCGCTCCATCAAGGTCATTGGGGGCGCCGGGGCGCTTCAGCGGGATGCGGTCGCAGATGTATTCGTACCACTCCTGGTTCTCGTAGAGCACCTTGTTCTGCTCGGTGCGGAACCAGCCGGGGGCGAGGCAATTTACCGTGATGCCGTGCTTGCCCCAATCGTCGGCGAGGCTCATGGTCATCTGCTTCACTCCGCCGCGGCTGGCCGTGTACGGCGTCAGCCCGGCATAGCCGAACACGCTGGTGACGGAGCCGATGTTGATGATGCGTCCGTAGCCGTGGGGGATCATTTGACGGGCAATCGCCTGGGCCACGAAAAATGTCCCGCGGAGGTTGGTGTCGAGCACGAGGTTCCATTCGTCCCAACTGATCTCGAGCGCCGGCTTGCGCACATTGCAGCCGGCGTTGTTCACGAGGATGTCGATTTTCGGACAGGCGTTCGCGGCCTGTTCGGCCATGCGCTGAATGCTTGCATAATCGCGGACATCGAGTTCGAGCGGCACTGCCTTGCGGCCGAGAGCTTCGATCTCGTGCTGGAAGGGCTTGAGAGAATCCAGGGTGCGGCTGGTGATGATGAGGTCGGCTCCGGCGCGGGCCAGGGCGCGGCCGAAATACTGGCCCAGACCGCGGCTGGCGCCGGTGACCACGGCCACACGTCCGCTCAGATCAAAAAACGGATTGCTCATGTTCTGTTTCCTCGCTCAGCGCTACGGCTGCAAGATGACTTTCATCAGGTTAGGCTCGTTCTTGTAGAGCCTCGAGAACCAGGCGGCACCTTCGCTCAGCGGAACCTTGGCGCTGATGAAGGGGTCGACGCGAATGAGGCCGCGGCTGAGCAGATCGATGCAGGCGGGATATTCGCCGCACGATCCGCAGGTTCCCTGAAGGCGCACTTCGCGCGTCACCACTTGCTGAAGCGGCAGATCGATGGCGGGCTTGATGTTGCCGATGAGGGTGACGGCGCCGCCCTTGCGAACGGCGGCGATGGCGGTCTTGATGGGCTCGGTAGCGCCCACGGCTTCGAGGGCGATGTCGGCTCCGCGCCCGCCCGTGCGGGCTTGAATTTCCTTCACCACATCGCAACTGCGGGGATTGAAGCCTTCCTCCGCGCCGAGTTGCTTCGCCAATTCGAGCTTCGAATCCTCGAGGTCGACAGCGAAGACGCGGCTGCATCCGGCAATGCGCGCAGCCTGGATGGTGAGCAGGCCGATCATCCCGCTGCCGACAACCACCGCGGTGTCGCCAAGTTCCACCGGCGTGAGGTTTACGGCGTGCACGGCGATGGAGACAGGTTCAATCATGGCCGCGTATTCGAAAGGCAGGTTGTCCGGAAGCGGATAGAGAATGTTCTGGGGAACGGCCACGTATTCGGCAAATGCGCCGTGGCGGCGATAATCGCCGCAGGAGACTCCCAGCACCTGACGGTTTTCGCAGAGGTTGATTTCCCCGCGGCGGCAGAAAAAGCATTGTCCACAGGAGACCATGGAATCGAAGGTCACACGGTCGCCGCGCTTGTAAGCGGTCACGTTGCGGCCGGTTTCGGCGATGGTTCCCGCTGCTTCATGGCCCATCACCAGAGGGGGGATGCGCCGTCCGGTGCTGCCGTCAATGCCGTGAATGTCGCTTCCGCAGATGCCGCACGCTCCCACACGCACCAGCACGTCATCGTCGCCGAGAGCCGGCTCGGGCATCTCAGTGAGTTCCAATTCCATGTATTGCTTGAGTAACAGGGCTTTCATGTATCTTTCCGATTCTAGCGTGCCGGCGGCAGCCGGCATCAGCTCATCCCGAGAGCGGCGAGGATGTCCGTGGAGCGGGTGCTGGGCGCCCAGTATTTCTCGATGTGTTCGATCACCAGTTCCGTTCCCGCCTGATGGCTCACGTACGGTTTGTCCTTCGGGTCGTACATCGCATCCGTGAGATCGCGCACGAGGATACACTTCATTCCCCATTTCGTCATCTGGCGGATGGCGAAGGAGCGGTTCAGGATGCACATGTTGGTGTGGACGCCCATGACAAGCAGCGTGGTGATGCCGCGCAGCTTGACCGCGTTGTAGATTTCCTGGCCGTTGTCTGAGATGAGGTCATTGGAGCCGATGGTGAGGCCGGAGTGCTCGCGGCTCCAGGCCTTGTAGAACTTGTCGTCCGTGTCGCAGCCGCCATCGGAGGAATCGACCGGCAGCGCGGGATCGGTAAGCGCGAGCGGCGCCGGCGGAGTCATGACGGGCATCGCGAGAATCGCCTTGCGCTGCGGCGCGCCGTTGTAGAAAGTCATCGTTTCCGAAGGAGCATGCACGATGAGCACGCCACGGGAGCGCAGTTTTTGGAGGAAGGGTTCCATGCGGTCCACCAACTGACCCACACGCAGGGTGGCGCCGCGGCACCAGTGTTTATCCCACATGTCGCAGATGATCACCGCCGTTCTGTCGAGCGGCAGCGGAAAGCCGAATTCGACTTCCTGCCACTGCCCGGAGCCTTTGAAGATTTCGACGCGGCTTCGCAGCTTGACGGTGACGGGTTTCGCCGCGGCCGCCAGTTTGGCGGCGCCGGCGAGGAGGAGTGGAAAGAAGGTTCGTCTGCGCATCACTCGTGTCTCCGGAGGGGAGTAAGCTCTTAGTTTATGACATGGAAACGACGAAGCTTTTTGCTGGCCGGGGGAGGCGCCTTCCTTGCCGGGGCCGCGCCTTCAGACCAGGTATCGCTGGGGGTGATCGGCAGCGGCGGACGGGGCACGTTCGTCATGACAGTGTTTCAGAAGGATCCCGCGCTGCGCGTGAACGCCATTTGCGACGTGTACGAGCCGAATCTCGAAAGGGCGCTGTCGACGGCGCGAAAGGCGCAGCAGGAGGCGCCCAAGGCGTATCGAAATTATAAGGACCTGCTGGCCGACAAGAGCATCCAGGCGGTGTTGATCGCCACGCCCGAGCACTGGCATCACCGCATGGTGCTGGACGCCATCGCGGCAGGCAAGGATGTGTACGTGGAGAAGCCGCTCTGCCAGACTCCGGAGGAAGGAGTGGAACTGGTGGAGGCCGAGAAGCGCACCAAACAGATCATCCAGGTGGGCATGCAGCGCCGCAGCTACGACCTATATATTGAGGGCCGCAAGATCGTGGCGGCCGGAACGCTCGGCAGCGTGCGCATGGTGCGGTCGTGGTGGCTGAACAACTACCTGGGCTCGCGCCCGGCCACAAAGCTGGATGGGCCGCTCGATTGGGAGCAATGGCAGGGCCCGGCGAAGCGGCATGCGATGGATCCGGATCGCTTCCGCAACTGGCGTTTCTATTCGGATTACGCCGGGGGCATCGTGGCGGACCAGGGCGCGCACGTCTATGACGGAATGCACATGCTGATGGCGGCAAGCTATCCGCTGGCGGTGACGGCGGCGGCGGGAAAACCGCACCGGGAAGGCTTCGATCTGCCGGAGTCGGTGGTGGTGACGGCGGAGTACCCGGAGGATTTCATCGGGGTGTTCTCCATCAACTACGCCGCCATGCGGTACAAGTCACGCAACGATCAGTTGAACCAGTTGGACGGGGATAAGGCGCGGATGGATATCGGACGCGAGGAGTTGAAGGTTTACTTGCAGGGCGCCGAAGATTCCCCGTCGATTACACGGACTTCCGAGAAGGGATTCGGATACGCAACAGACCTGCATGTCCGAAATTTTCTGGAATGCGTGCGCACGCGGAACCGGCCCACAGCGCCGGTGGTGCTGGGATTCCAGGCGGCGCTGGTAGTGCAGATGGCGAACCTGTCGTTGAAGAACGGGCGGCGGGTGCGTTGGGACAGTGAGAAGGAAAAGGTGGAGATGTAGGGGACGCTTTCAGGATCTGCAGGAGGTGAACTGATGGGTGTGCGTCCCATGCGATCTTCCGACCGGCAGGACGTTCTCGCGTTGCGGCTGTTGTTGTGGCCGGACGACGACGGAGGGGAAGATCCCGGCGAGACCGTTTTGGTTTGGGAGCAGGACGGAACGGTTGGCGGCTTCCTCATCTATTCACTACGCCCGTGGGCAGAGGGTTGCGAAAGACGGCCCGTGCCTTACATTGAGGGTTGGTTCGTGCGCGAGGATCTGCGCCGCCGCGGCGTGGGGCGTGCCCTGGTTTCGGCTGTCGAAGACAGGGCGCGAGCCGCCGGCTTTCGCGAACTCGGCTCCGACGCGCCGGTGGCAAATCGTGTGAGCCTTGCCGCTCATCGCCGCCTCGGATTCGAACCCACGGAAAAGCTTCAATTTTTCCGCAAGAATCTGGCTGTCGTCGAGCCGCAAGCAACGGTTGTGGTGGAACCATTCCGCGGTTCGCGAGCGGAACTGCTTCCGCTGTTTGAGGAAGCTGACGACTCGGCCTCCGAAATCCGCGGCTATTTCGAACTCGGCGAAGTGTACGTGGCGCGCCGGGGGCAGCAGATCGTTGGCCATGTCCAGTTGATCGCCTCCGGCGAGGTTTGGGAAGTCAAATCGGTTGCTGTGGTGGAGAGCATGCAGGGCCAGGGGATCGGCGCGACACTCATCCGCAAAGCGCTCGACCGGGCGTTCTCGGCGGGAGCGGCCCGCGTTGTGGCCGCCACGGCGACGGCGGACATCGGCAATCTACGGTTCTACCAGCGCCTTGGCTTCCGGATGGACCGCGTCGAACGGGATGTCTTCTGCCCCGATCGCGGCTATCCCAATGTGGAGGCCGATGGCATCGAAGTACGTGACCGGGTTTGGTTCTCGATCGAGGTCCACGGGCGCCATTGACCTGATGGTTTGCAGGCGCTATGGTGAAAGTGGCCGCGTCCCTCAGGAGTAAATTCATTGTTGTATCGACTGGCTATCTGTGTCTTCCTATGCGGCCTGCCGGCCGCGGCTGCCGAGCAGGATGCGCTCGCCATTTCCGCGAAGATCCAGGCGCGCCATGTTCCGTTCGGCACGATTCTCGATCCGGTGTTCGACTCTTCAGGCAACGTGACCGGCTATTCGCGCTGCGGGGACTCCGCCATCTGGACCGGCCATTACCTGGCGGCGGAAGCCTTTCGCTATCAGGTGACGAAAGATCCCGCCGCCCTCAGCAATGCGATAGCCGCGCTGCGCGGCATCAAAGGGCTGGTGGACGTCACCGGGTATAACAGCCTCGCCCGCTGCTACATTCCCAAGGACTCCCCCTATGCCGGGGGACTCATTCAGGAAGAATCGCGCCACGGCATTTACGAAGGCCGCTGCCTCGATCGCGCCTGCCAGTGGGTGGGGAACACGTCGCGCGACCAGTACGCCGGCGTATTTTTCGGGCTGGGGGCAGCCTGGGAGATGATCGGTGATCCGGGCGTGCGGTCGGTCATCAGCGATCTGGTCACGCGGATGCTGAACCGGCTGCTCGATGACAACTGGGCGGTCATCATGCCCGACGGCAGCGTGAGCACGGTGTTCTGGCTCCGCCCCGATCAGAAACTGAGCCTGCTCGCCATCGGCGCGAGAATCAACTCGGACCATTTTTCTTCGAAATACCGCTGGAGCCGTTTCTTCGAAGGCAGTCTCACGGCGACGCCGATCCTTCCCGAGCTGGCTGACCCGCACGGCAGCTACTTCAAGTTCAACCTGGACGTGCTGACGTTCTACCATCTGGTGAGATGGGAAGGAAATCGCACGTACCACCGCTATTACGAAGACGCCTACAAGATCCTGCGCCGGACAATCGACGGCCACGGCAACGCCCACTTCAACATGATTGACCGCGCGATTCAGGGACCGGATGCGGGGCGCGATCAGGAGACGCGGGCGCTGCTCGAGCAGTGGCTCCAGCGGCCGCGCCGCGATGATTACATCGACCTGCGCGGAGTCTATGCGGCCTGCGGCGAGGACCGGGCATGCGATCCCATCCCCGTTCCGCGGCGCGTTCGCACGGACTTCCTCTGGCAGCGCAGCCCCTTCCTGCTCTACGGCGGAGGCGAGGGCAAGATCGAGACTGCCGGAATCGACTACATCCTTCCTTATTGGATGGCGCGCTTCTACGGAGTGTTATAAAGAGTACGCATGCGGATGGTGCTGGGACTCGTGCTCGCGCTGCCGGCCCTCAGCCAGGTGTGCCGGCTGTCGGTGGCAGGGCTGAACCGCAACCGGAAGGTGGTTGGCACGATCACCGCCGAATGTCCCAATCCCATTCACTCGGCGCCGTTCGGAAACTGGGGCGTCACCTCGAATTTCGGGGTAAAGCACGACGGCCACCAGTTCGACGGCTGGTGTCACAACACGCCCATTTGCGACAACGCCGGCAACTGCCGCACGGACTGCACCGACGGCTGGTATGAATGGAACAGTTGCACGAACCACGATCTCTACAAGGCGCCGAACTGCACGTTGTACAACTCCGCGGGCTGCACCGGGCAGGTGACGGCGACGGGAATCAACGTGATCGGGACGCAGAGCGTGGACATTCCCGTGAGCTGCCCGTCAGCCTCGGCCGGAGCAGCCACCTACGACCAGGGAGGCTGCAACGAAGTGCGCCAGTATTCGCGCGTCAACAACTTCATGTCGCTTTACGAACTCGACCCGGTAACGGGCGATGAACTGGTGCAGAGCGTTTACTACCCTTCCCTGCTGATCCCGCTCGAATGCAATGCGTGGGGATGCCCGGCGGCCGGCAGCGAGTGGGCCAGTCCGATCGGATGGGACTCGCCGAAAGAGCCGGCCAAGGTCTTCGCGGAGATGGCGATGGTGGTGAACTCGGGAGCGTTCGTGGACAGCGGCAACGCCTGCCGTGTCGCTGTCCTGCCCCTGCGCGCGGTCTCTTCGGCAACCCTGTCCAACGGAGCCGCCGCCCCGGATTCGCTTCTCACGTTGTTCACGCCGGACGTGACAGCGGCAACGGAATCGGCCAGCGGCATCACACTGCCCACGACGCTCGGCGGGGTGCAGGTGAAAGTCACCGACAGCTCCGGCGCCAGTAGGACGGCTCCTCTGGCCTACGTCTCACCACGCCAGATCAACATGGTTGTTCCGGTGGGGACGCGCGAGGGGACAGCGGCCGTGACGGTGAGTTCCGGAAGCACGACGCGGAGCACGGGAACGGTGGCAATTGCGAGAGTACAGCCGGGCCTGTTCACCGCCAACGCCAGCGGCAAGGGCACAGCGGCGGCTGTGGGGATTCGCATCGACGCGAGCGGGACGCAGACGGCGCAACTCTCCTTCGAATGTACTTCCCAGGGCTGTACGGCGCTTCCGCTGGATCTGGGCTCCAGCTCCGATCAATATGTGCTCGCTTTGTTTGGGACGGGAATCCGCGGCGCAGCCATGGAAACCGTTCAGGCTTTTGTGGGTGGTATCGCGGCGCAGGTGCTCTATGCGGGGCCGCAACCGACCTTCGCCGGGCTCGACCAGGTGAATCTGTTGCTGCCGAAATCGCTTGCCGGGCGCGGAGTGGTGGAGATCGTTCTTACGGCGGATGGCAAGAACGCCAATGCTGTCACCGTGTGGATCCAATAACCGCGTACAATATGCAAGATCGATCATGGACGTGCATCAGTTGCAGCTCTTCCTCGCCGTCATCGAGTGCGCCAGCGTGACGAAGGCGGCAGCGAGGGTGAATCTTTCACCGGGGGCCGTCAGCCAGCAATTGCATCACCTCGCCGCGGAGTTGCGTACGGAATTGTTCGTGCGCGTGGGCAAATGTCTGCAACCGACCGCGGCTGCGCTGCGGCTGGCCGAACAGGCACAATCGGTGATTCGCCAAATGGAGGAAATGCGCCGCGAGTTCGCGGGCGACTTCTCCACGGACACGCGTCCCTTCCACTTTGCCACCGGAGCCACCACGCTCATCCACAGCCTGGGTAAGCCTCTCCGGCTGCTGCGGAAGAATTATCCGAAAACGCAGATTCTGGTCACTGTTTCCACAACCGAAGACATGGTAGCGGGGTTGCTCGACCGCCGCTTTGATCTCGCGCTCATCTCGCTTCCCTACCCCGAGCATGACCTGATCCTCCATCCGCTCTTCGAGGAAGAACTGCTGGTGCTGCGCCATTCCCCGGCGCGTGTTTCCGGTTGGCATGTCGGGGCCATGCAACCTGCCGAACTGGCGCAGGCTCCCTTTCTCCTCTATCCGCCGCGAAGCAACATGCGCACCATTATTGACGGGTTCTTCCGCGAACTCGGATTTCAACCCAAAGTGCTGATGCAGGCGGAAGACACCGAAGCGCTGAAGCGGCTTGTGGAATACGGCTTCGGCTACTCGATGCTTCCGGAATACGCGCTGCGGCGGGGTCCGCGATTCTTCCAGACGTTTCGCGTGGCGGGCCACCGGGTGGTGCGGCGCCAGGCGCTGGCGCTGGCGCGAACTCCCCATCCGAGGCCGCTCACAACGTCAATCGCGCAGTTCCTTTCCGAGGCGCTCGCCAGGGAGAAGTGAGATCTACTGAAGTTCGCTTTCCGGGAGCCGGAGACGAAGCGAAAGATAGGTTCGGAACAGGATAGACTTCACCGCCGAAACCGAACACCCCAGCCGCTCCGCCACTTCGCTATAGTCGTAGCCCTCGAACTTGTGCAGCAGGACAGCGTCGCGCTGCCGGGGCGGGAGGGCGTGAATGGCCTTGTGTACCCGTCCCCGGGCCTCACGCTGCATGTGCAGCCGCTCCGGATTCTCGGTCCGCTCGAGCGACCATTGATAGACCACAACCGGGTGAGCGGTCTCGATGCTTTCCCTGCCGGCAAGGCGCTGCCGGCGGATCCATTTCAGCGCCCGGTTGGTGGCGATGCGAAAGAGCCACGTGGTGAACTCGGCGGTCGGCTCATAGCGCTCACGCGCCTGAAACACACTCAGGAAGACATCCTGAGCCAGTTCCTCGGCGGTGTCCGCGTTGTGCACCATCCGCTTCAGATGCTGGATCAGCCTCCGGCGGTGCCGCTCCACCAGCACTTCCATCTGCTCGGCATGGCCGGCTTTCACCATCAACATCATCCGCACGTCATCGGAGATTGTTCGTTCGTTGGGAACCTCGCAATGTGTACCCTGCATGGAATCTAACCCAATGATGTGTGGACGCCGCCAATGGTTTACACACGGCCAAGGTCCTTAACAATTCTTTACCTGCCGGAGGGAAAGACGCGCAGGATGTGGCGTTCGAGGAGATTCTCCGTTACATTGCGGGAGATGGATTCCTCGCATGCCGCAAGCGCATCCAGGTAGCGCGCGCCCATCTTGGCGGCAACCTTGTACCCGACGTGCAGAAGCTGACGCATGTGCGGGTTGTAGTCTTTGCACGTCTGGTCGTGGCGTAGGGCGGCGGTCATCTGCCCGGAAGTCCAGGTTTGCACCGCTTCCGGCGCGGGTAGTTTCGCCGGGTCGATGTCGATGACGGCGGCGTAGGGAGCGCAAAGGGTGTCGCGATCGTGAAAAGCCTTCGCATAGACCTCCCTTGCCATCACCAATCCTTCGCCGCCTGCTTCGGCGAGCCCGATGATCTCCTCGAGCCAGGTGGTGCCCGCGGTTTTCACGTGAACACCGGCGCCGGTCTGCGAAACCGCGTCGCGAATCGCCCCGTAGATGGAGAACTTGTCGCTGCCGGAATGGACGCTCAGTTTCAGGTTGGCCGGAAGGGAATAGCGTTTCACGGCATGGGCGATGACGGCAAGGTCCGCCAGGAACTCCCGCGCAAAACCCTGAGGGTCGCCCACGAAATCCACGCCCTTGTTGAAGCGGCCGGTGAACTTGGGGGCGATCGTCTGGATGGGGATGCCGTAATCCGCAATGGCCGCGAGGATGATGAGCAGTTCCGGCGGCGTTTGCGGGGCGTCGGTCTCATCCATGGAGACTTCGGTAATGAATGTCCCGGCGCCCTTCTGCTGCTCGATGTGCTGGTAGATTCGGCCGGCCTGAATCACCGCCGCCAGATACTGGGCGACGGTTCCTGCCACGCCGTCTGAGGTAAAGCGGATGGGCTCATGCAGCCCCTCCACCTCCATGTCACCCGACAATTCGGGATGCCGCTTCAGGAACGCCTGCACTTCCGTTTCGGGGGCAGGCTGGCCGATGGCCGAGGCAACGTCGATGGTGAAGAAGTCGCTCGAGGAGAGGAATCCGCCGACGGTGTCGAGGTTGATGTGGTCAGCGTCGACATGGTAGGGCTTGTTCCAGCCCAAAGCCTTCACCGCAGCATCGGCCGCGTCGCGAACGCTTTGCGGCTGGGAGCCGACGATGCCGTGTTCGCGGAACGACTTGTTCCACACGGGGGAGAGCGCGATGCCTTTTTTCGCCGCCAGGACGCAGGCGCGCAACTGCGCCTTGGCCTGGTGCGCGAAGCGGTCGCCCACACCGAGAGAGTAGCGGTCAAGTATCAGCATGAATAACAATTCTAATCCGCCGGACGCGCCGGCGACGGTTCAGATTTTCTGAATGGACTCTTCGCTATTCCCGGTTTGACTACACCACGCGCGCGGACGTATAGTTTGGTTCTATGCGGAGATCCATCCTTCTCCGCCTCCTGGAGACTTATCGTTAATGAGCACTTCCAGCTACGTGGACCCACCCGTATCGTTCCCGCCGAATCCTTCCATCGAGCCCGAGGCGATTGAAAATAGGGTTGCGGAGGAGTTAGCCCGCGTACCATTCATCGACATGCATACGCACCTCTTTGCCCCCGCGCTCGGGGCGTTGGGATTGTGGGGCATCGAAGAGTTGATAACCTACCACTACCTGGAAGCGGAACTCTACCGTTCGTCTTCCGTCACGCCGGAAGAATATTGGACCATGCCAAAGCGCAGCCAGGCGGACCTCATCTGGCAGACGCTGTTTGTCGAGAACGCGCCGGTCTCCGAGGCGGCACGCGGCGTTGTGGCCGTGCTGCAAGCGCTCGGACTTCCCACCGAGGGGCCCAATCTGAATGCGGCCCGGGAGTATTTTGCCGGTCAGAAGTTAGAAGAGCACATCGATCATGTCTTTCGCCTTGCGGGAATCAGCGAAGCCGTGATGACGAACGATCCGCTGGACCCGGCCGAAGGTCCGTTGTGGGAGGCGGGAGCGCGGGGGAACAAGAAGTTTCATCCCGTGTTGCGGCTCGATCGCGTCTTGAATAAGTGGACGGATCACTGGCAGGTGCTCGCCTCCAAAGGCTACGGAGTGGACGCGGAGGCGTCGGGAGAGAGCATCGCGAAAGTGCGCCGGTTCCTTGCGGATTGGTGCGTCAGAATGCAGCCGGTGTACATGGCCGTCTCTTTGCCGGACACCTTTCAGTACCCCGAGGAGAGCATTCGCGGGCGGCTGTTGAAGGAAGCCGTGATTCCCGCCTGCCGGGAATTCGACATTCCGTTGTCGCTGATGATCGGCGTTCGCTACCAGGTGAACCCGGCTTTGCGCCTGGCGGGCGACGGCGTAGGGAAGGCGGACCTGCGCTCGCTCGAGCGCCTTTCGGTGGAATTTCCTTCGAACCGCTTTCTGACCAGCCTGTTGAGCCGCGAAAACCAGCACGAGCTCTGCGTCTACGCCCGCAAGTTCCGCAACCTGATGCCCTTCGGGTGCTGGTGGTTTCTGAACAATCCCTCGGTGGTCGAGGAGATTACGCGGGAACGCCTGGAGATGCTGGGAACGAGTTTCATTCCGCAGCACTCCGACGCGCGCGTACTCGAGCAGGTCATCTATAAATGGAAGAACACGCGCCGCACGCTGACGCCGGTTCTCGCCAACTCATACCGCCTGCTGATGGAGGACGGACGCGCCGTGACGCAGGCAGACATTCACCGCGACATCACACGCCTGTTCCGGACGAACTTCCAGGCGTGGGCAAGGTTAAAATGATTGCCGAAAAACAATCCGCGCCGAATACCGGCGCCATCCCTCATTTACGCTGGTACATCTGCGGATTGTTGTTCTTCGCCACCACGGTAAACTACATCGACCGTCAGGTGTTGGGGATCCTGAAGCCGGTTCTCGAAAAGCAGATGAGCTGGTCGGAAGCGGACTTCGGCTGGATGCTCTCCGCATTCAATGCCGCCTACGCCCTGATGATGCCGCTGGCCGGACGCCTGATGGATTGGATGGGCACACGGCTCGGCTATGCGTCCGCTGTGTTCGTGTGGACGCTGGCCGCCATGGCGCATTCGCTTGCCGGTTCGGCGGCGCAATTCTCGATCGCCCGTTTCTGCCTTGGCATCGGCGAGGCGGCGAACTTCCCGGCGGCGATCAAGACTGTAGCTGATTGGTTTCCGAAACGGGAGCGCGCTCTGGCTACGGGCATATTCAACAGCGGGTCTAACGTGGGCGCCATTCTTGCGCCGCTCATGGTTCCCTACCTGGCCGCGACGTTCGGGTGGCGATCCGCATTTCTCGTCACCGGCAGCCTCGGCTTTCTCTGGATTATCGCGTGGCTGGCGCTTTTCCGGGAGCCAGCAGAGCACAGAAGGCTGAGCGCAGGGGAAAGGCAGTTGATTGCTTCCGACCGCGAAGAGGAGACCCCGCGGAAAGTGAAATATGTGAGACTGCTCGGCAAGCGCGCGGCGTGGGCGTTTCTCATCGGCAAGTTTCTCACCGACCCCATCTGGTGGTTCTACCTTTATTGGACACCGGGATTCCTGAACCGGCAGTACGGGCTCGACATCACGCAGTTAGGTCCACCGCTGATTGTCATCTACCTGCTGGCCGATGCCGGCTCGGTGGGCGGCGGATGGCTGTCCTCGGCCCTGCTGAAGAGAGGTTGGGCTTTGACATCGGCCCGCAAGACGGCCATGTTCGTTTGCGCGGCGGCCGTGGTGCCCGTCTCGCTGCTGATGTTCACGGGGGAGCGCGTATGGCTGGCGGTGGCGCTCATCAGCCTGGCGGCTTCCGCGCACCAGGGATGGTCGGCGAACCTCTTCACGCTGGCGTCGGATGTCTTCCCGCGGTCTGCGGTGGGGTCCGTGGTCGGGTTGGGAGGGTTTGGGGGAGCAATCGGTGGAATGCTGGTATCACCGCTGATCGGCTACTGGTTGGACTTCTCGCACGGAGCCTACGGACCATTGTTTGTGATCGCGGGGTTGATGTATCTGATCGCCTGGGTGCTGTTGCATGTGCTGCTACCGAAGTTCGAGCCCGTGGAGATTTGAGAAGTAGACGCCGGCCGGTTCCAATCAGCGGCTCGCGGATGAATTTTCTGCCGCGGATCGGCGGTGTTTGAACTTCAGCAGGTAGTTTTCCGGGAACATATCGTCGCGGCGCTCGATGAGATCAAAGCCGGCGTTGAGGAACTCGTCCGTGAAGGTGCCCTCTCCGGCGCGCACCATCTTGAGGATGAATTCGCGCGAGATGCCCTCGATCCGTTTGAAGTCGATGAGCAGCAACATGCCGTCCGGGCGGAGCGCCTTCTTAATCTCCGCCAGCATATCCTCGTGAAACTCGAAGTGATGGTAGGCATCGATGATGCAAATGACATCCACCGAATTCGGGGCAAGCTTGGGCGAGTGCGGGTCGCCGAGGACGGCCTTGAGATTCGTGATGTTTTCCTCCCGCGCGGTCTTGGCGATGAGATCGACCATGCTCTTGGCGACATCCACCGCATAGACCGTGCCGCCCGGTGCGACACGCTGGGCGATGAGCCGCGAGATGAGTCCGCTGCCGGCGCCAATGTCGGCGACGTCCATCCCCGGCTTGAGCGCCATGGCGTCGAGAATCTCGAAGCGCTTGTCATAGATGGCGCGGCCTTCGTGCTCGAAGCGCTGCTTCCAGTGCGCGGAATCGCCGTCGAAATCCTTGTTGAGCTGTATGGCGGTGGGGGTAATGGCTTGTTGCGCGGGCGAGAGGGAGGCTCCAAGCGTGAGGGCGGCGGCAAGCAGGAGTTTCATGATAAACACCAGGATACACGGGATCGATGCTGCGCGCCCGCGGGAAGCAAGGTGATTGCGGCTCGTACTATCACCTGTGAAGACTCTCTGAATGACCTATGAACTGTCCATTCGGAACGTAGGGCCCGTTCAGCAGGCCGACCTGCGAATGGGTGATCTGACGGTGCTCGTCGGACCGCAAGCCACAGGAAAGAGTATTTGCCTTCAATTCCTGAAACTCCTTCTGGATACGGGTCCCGTGCTGGCTGCGCTAAGAAAGTCCGGACTTGATTGGGATCGGAAATGGGTCGACTTCCTGGACGTGTATTTTGGCGAAGGCATGAGGGGGATCTGGCATGCCGCGAGTTCCGTAAGGTGGCTGGGAAAAGATGTGGATTTTGCTGAGCTTGTGAGGCCAAAGCAAGGCAAAGCCGTAGAGAAGTGCTTCTTTATCCCCGCCCAACGAGTACTTGCACTCAGCCGGGAGGGATGGCTGCGGCCATTCAGCGAATACCGGCCGGGGGACCCGTTCATCGTACGGGAGTTTAGCGAGAAGCTGCGTATTCAGATGGAAGCCGGTTTCGGGGGCAGAGATCTGTTCCCTCAACCCGGGCGGCTGAAATCCGAGATACGGAGGCTGCTCAAACAGGCTGTTTTTTCGGGTTTTCATCTCCAGGTCGAAAAACACGGGGCACAGAAGCGGCTCGTGCTGAGCGAGGAGGGCAATCGCGATGGGAAAATCCAAACTTCGCTTTTCTCCTCCAGCTTACCGTTCATGGTATGGTCAGCCGGGCAGCGTGAATTCGTCCCGCTCTTGCTCGGTCTGTATTGGCTGATGCCGCCTTCCAAGGTAGGCCGGCGAGGATCGCTGAAATGGGTAGTCATCGAAGAACTCGAAATGGGTCTTCATCCAAAGGCGATTGAGGCGATGCTGGTGATTGTTCTCGATCTGGTGGCGCGAGGCTACCGTGTATGTATCTCCACCCATTCTCCGCAAGTGCTCGATTTGGTCTGGGCTCTTCGGGTGTTTCGCCAAAACCAGGCGAAACCCGCCGATGTTTTGAGGATGTTCGGTGTGCGGGCAACCCCCGGCATGCTGGCCGTAGGGAAAGCCGCTCTGCATCAGGAGACGAGGGTGTACTACTTCGATCGCCCGGCCAGGACAGCGGTCGATATATCGAATCTCGACCCAGCGTCAGGTATTCCGGATGAAGCGGGATGGGGCGGCTTGACGGAGTTCAGTTCCCGTGTGCAAGACGAGGTGGCCCGGGTTGTCAATCGAGGGCGGGAGTGAATTTCCGGCAGGCTGTGGAGGAATGTACCGCACTTGCGCCACACTTCCATTCCGGCCTCGGCGGTGTTGGTGCAGGAGACCGCGGCAAGATCAAGGTGAGGAATCCGCGAAACCTGCGCGGCAGCATTACTGTGGATGACGCGCTCAGAGATCTCGAGCCATCCGCAACAAGATGGGATTACGGTGTAGGTCATCAATCAAAGCGAAATTCCGAGCGCGTGATATGGGTGGAAATTCACGCCGCCTCTTCGAGTCACGTGCAGCCAGTGATAGACAAACTCAACTGGTTACGAAAGTGGCTGCATCACAATGCGGCGACGCTTCACGCAATGCCGGCACACTTTGTGTGGGTGGCAACCGGTCAAGTCGGATTCACCAGAAATAGCAGGCAGAGCCGGATCCTGGCGCAAACCGGCCTGCTCTTTCGGCCAAGAGTTGTTGATCTCGATGAGTTATGCCGAAGTTCGCATCCCTGACCCCTCACGCCGGTACACCAGGAAGCACAGCCCAAACGCCCCCGCCAGCAACGCGCCGTCACGGGCGAGCGTTGCCGGACTCACCGCTTCCCCCACCCCGAAGCAACCGCAGTCGATGCCGAGTCCCGAAAGGTAGGCGCGCACCATAGCGGCATAGAAGATCAGCAACAGCAGGCTACAGACCGGAGCGGCGTAGCGGAGGTAAATACCCGCAAGAAGCAGCAGGCCGAGCAGCAGTTCCAACCACGGGAGAGTGCGCGCCACGGCGAACACCATCCACGGAGGCAGAATCTGGTAGCTGTCAACGGACATGGCGAAGACCAGCCAGGGTTGCCGGAGTTTCGACCAGGCCGCGTAGAGGAAAACCGCAGCCAGGATGAGACGTAGAGCGAGCCGGATTTTGGCGGCCATTAGTTGATCAGACTGTCCAGAAAGCGGCTGAGCACCGCATAGCTGATGGGTCCCGTGACAGGGTAGCGCTGGCTGCCGTGGGTGATGATCAGCGTGGGAGTCCCGGTGACCTTCTCGGCCTGACCTTTCTGGATTTCTTCGTCCACTTGCTTGGCGATTTCGGGGCTCTTGGCAAGCGCTGTCACCTTCTTTGCCTCCGCCGGGGTAAGCACACGGCAGGCGGCGCCGGTGACATCCCCGTTGGCAGTCCATTGCTGCTGGGTGAGAAACAGTTGATCGGAGACCTGAAGGTATTTGCCGACCTGTTCGGAGGCGGCGGCAAGGCAGGCGGCTTCACGGGCGAACGCATGCATGGGGAGCGGAAATTCACGCTGGATGAGGTAGACTTTGCCGCGGTTCACGTACTCGGCGATGAGCGGGCGGAGCGTCTGCTCGTGGAATTGCTTACAGGCCGGGCACTGGTAGTCGCTGAACAACTCGATGCGGATCGGGGCATCCGGCTTGCCGAGCATCTTGCCGCTGGTCTGCTGCGCAAGAAGTGCGGCGGCAAAGCAGAAAAGCAGGAAAGGGAAGCGCATCATCCTCATGTAGATCAGAGTAGCGTTTTCGCCCGCGCGATAAATAAACGAACCTTCACCCGGGCGTCTTCGTATCTCTAATCGGAGCATTCCTATCATGGCGCAGAATCGCAAGAGGCGGAGATTCCTCTATACCTTCTCAATCCTTCTCCCTCTGTTCGGCGCCGCGGCATTCTTTTCGCTCAAGGCAATCGGCCGCGGCACCCCGAAGATCGACCCCAAGAAACTGGTGAAAGCGGAACGCATCGACCTGGTGCGGTCCGTCGTGGCTACCGGAAAGGTGGAGCCTGTCACCAAGGTGGAGATCAAATCCAAAGCCAGCGGCATTATTCAGAACCTGCCGGTCAACGTGGGCGACGTCGTCCGCAAGGGTCAGGTGATCTGTTCCCTCGACGAGAATGACCTGCGGCCGCGGGTGCGCGAGGCGCAGGCGGCGCTCGAAGTGGGCGAGGCGGCGGTGAAATCGGCGGTGGCGGATCTGGACCGCTACAAAGTGGAAGCCGCCGGGCCGGACCTGCCTTTTCTAAAACGCGACATGGAGCGGGCGCGGATGATGTTCGGCGAGAAGCTGGTCTCCCAGAGCGCGCGCGACGAGGCGGAGAAAAACTACGAAATGGCGAAGAACCGCCAACAATCAGCGATTGTCAATCTGGGGGTAGCGAAGGCTGCCATCGCGCGCGCCGAAGCGCAGAGAGAACAGGCGCGAGCCGTGCTGGCGCAGGCGGAAGAGAACCTGCGCAACGCCACTATTGTTTCGCCCATTGACGGCGTGGTTCTCTCACGCGAGCGCGAGGTGGGCGACGCCGTGAGTTCCATCCTCACGATGGGCTCGGGCGCCACGCTCATCATGACTCTCGGGGACCTGGCCGAAGTCTACGTGAAAGGCAAAGTGGATGAGAGCGACATCGGCAAGGTGTTCCTGGGACAGCGGGCGCGGATCTCCGTCGAGTCCTTCAAGGATCAGAAGTTCCAGGGGAGAGTGACGAAGATCTCGCCGATGGGTGTGGAAAAGGACAACGTGACCACGTTCGAGGTGCGGGTGTCCATCTCGAACGAGTCGCGCAAGCTGCGCGCCGAGATGACGGCAAACGCGGAGCTTGTGCTCGATGAGCACAAGGGAGTAGTCGCAATTCCGGAGGGCGCCATCCTTTATAAGAAGGATAAGTCCACGGAGGTGGAGATCCCGGACCCGACTTCCGAGACCGGCAAGCGCCGCGTGGCGGTGGCGACCGGAATCAGCAACGGCTCGAAGACAGAAGTGATGAAAGGGATTGTCGAGGGCCAGGAAGTCATCCTCCAGTGAGGCTCGTATGGGACATCTGCACGAGTTGTTGAGCCAGGTCATCTCCAGCCTGCTGCGGAACAAGCTGCGCAGTTTTCTCACCATGGCCGGCATTGCCTGGGGCGTGGCGTCGATTGTGCTGATTGTGGCGATGGGCGATGGGTTCCAGCAAGGGCAGCGGAACAACATCAAGCAACTCGGGGAGGACATGGTGCTGCTGTTCCCGGGCCGCACGGAAAAGCAGGCCGGCGGACAGAGGGCAGGGCGGCGGATTCGCTTCAACTTCGACGATATCCGCTCCATCCGGACCGAGTGCTGGCGGGTGCGACGCGTGATTGGGGAGTTGCAAACGCAGGTGCAGGCGGTGAGCCCGTACAACAGCGGGACGTTCAGCGGATTGGGCGTCGAGCCGCTCTACGCGCAGATTCGCACGACGCCGATTGCCGAAGGGCACTTCCTCACGCCGGCCGACGAGGCGTCCGGGCGGCGCGTCTGCGTCATGGGCTCCAATGTGCGCAAGCAGCTTTTCGGCACACGCGGGCAGGTGCTCGGCACGGAGATCGCCCTCAACGGATTGCCGTTCCGAATCGTCGGGTTGATGCCGGAAAAAAATCAGAACAGCAGCTACAACGGCTTGGACGGCGACAAGATTTTCGTCCCGTACTCGGCCATGGTGCGCGATCTGCCGCCGAAGGATCCGAACTTCGTGCCGGGCATCGTGAATGACATTATTTACCAGCCGGCGTCGCTGGGGGAATGGAAGGCGGCGCGGGAGCAGGTGCTAGCCGTGCTCGGCCGCAACCACCGGTTTGACGCCGACGATGGCGGCGCGGTGCATGTTTGGGACACGGTGGAGAACGCGGAACTCGTGGACGGCATTTTCGTCTCCATGAAGGCCTTCCTGGGCGTGATTGCCCTGGTGACGCTGACGCTGGGCGGGGTGGGCGTGATGAACATCATGCTGGTGTCGGTGACCGAGCGGACGCGCGAGATCGGGCTGCGGAAGGCGGTGGGCGCGACGCGGCGCCGCATTTTGGCGGATTTTCTGGTGGAGGGCATCCTGCTGGCCGCAGCCAGCGGACTGGTGGGCTTTCTGGCCGCCTACGGCCTGGCCTCGCTCGTGAATTCCTTTCCGATGCCCGAATTTTTTGCCGGCTTGCCCGTCAACGGAGCCACCGTGGCGTGGTCGTTTTCGGCGCTGGCAATTGTGGCCGTGCTGTCGGCGCTGTGGCCCGCCTGGCGGGCGGCCAACCTGACTCCGGTGGAGGCGCTGCGCTATGAACGTTAGAAGCATTTTTCACGAAGCCGGACAGGCGCTGAAGTTCAACCGCCAGCGGAGCATCCTCACCACCATCAGCCTGGCGTGGGGCGTGGCTTGTTTCGTCATTCTCTATTCCTATGGAGACGGGTTTCACGCAGCGCTTCAGACGGCGTTCCGGGCCGTTGGGCAGGATCTGATCCTGATGTACGGCGGGCAGACATCGACACAGGCGGGAGGCGAACGGGCAGGCCGCCGCATCCGGCTCGAACTCACTGACGTCGACGCCATTCGGGATACCGTGCCGCTGGTGGCCGCGGTGTCGCCGGAAGTGCTGCTGCGCGGGGCGACGGTGGTGCGCGGCTATCGCACCCAGGCTATGACGGTCCGCGCGGTCTACCCGGTCTATGGACGCATCCGCAATATGACCATGTCCACCGGACGCTGGCTCAACATGGAAGACCAGGTCCACAAGCAGCGGATGGCGGTGCTCGGCGCGAAAGCCGCGGAAAAGCTCTTCGGCGAGATCCCGCCGGAGGGAGAAGAGATCAATGTGAACGGTCTGCGGTTCACCGTGGCCGGCGTTCTCAAGAGCAAGACGCAGATTTCGAACTACAACACGCCGGACAATGAGTGCATCTTCATTCCCTATGAGACAGCGACGCTGCTGCGCGACATCAAGTATCCCGAGTTCATCGTGTGGATGCCGGCCAATCCGGTCTTCCGTGACGAAGCCGTGCGGCAAGTGCGCGAGACTCTGGCGCGCCTGCACAATTTCTCACAGAACGACGAGCGCGCGGTAGGGATTGTAGTGTTCAACGAATTCATGCGCATCATCGACACCATGGGCCAGGCGTTGCAGATCCTGCTTGGGTTCATCGGAACGTTGACGCTGGCGATCGGCGGGGTCGGGCTGGCGAATATCATGCTGGTCTCAGTGACGCAGCGGACGCGGGAGATCGGGATCCTCAAGGCGATTGGAGCAACCAGGCGGTCCATCCTCATGCAATTCCTTCTGGAAGCGATGGCGATTGTGACATTAGGCGGCGCGCTGGGGGTGCTGGGCGGGTACCTCGCTACCCACACCCTGGGAACTCTGCCGCTCCTCGGCCCGCTGTTCAAGGACACCACCGGCACAGGCGATATTCACATGCGAATTTCGCGGTTCGCGGTGGTCACTTCGACGATAATGTTGGAAACTGTCGGTCTGATCGCGGGGCTGCTCCCCGCCATCAAAGCGGCGCGGATGGACTCGATTGAGGCCTTGCGCTATGAGTAGCAGCCACAGTATCGTCAGAAAATGAACATCTCCCGCCGCGCTGCCCTCGGCGCATTTTCCGCGGCCGCAGCCGCGCAGGCGCAACGCCGCGAATACGCCAACTGGAAGCCTCGCCTCGGCGTGCTGGCCGTGTACTCGGATGCGAACCTCGAGTTCGCCAAAAATGAAGGCTTCACGAGCATGCAGTTGCGGCTGGACCCCAACAAGCTGAACGACGCCGAAATCGCCAGGATCAAGGAGAAGATCGCGCGCTCGGGAATCCATGTCTCTTCGCTTGCCGTGGACGGCAACCACATCGATCCCGATCCGCAAAAGCGCGCTCGGATGAACGAGTACGCCGCCAGGTGCATCGAGTTGTGCGGCAAGCTGGGAATTCCGAACATCGGCGGACAGTCAGGCACGATCCGGGAGAAGCCGCTGGCGGAGCAGGTGGATGAAATCGAGCGTGTTTATACGGAGAAATACTTCCCGCTTTGCGAAAAGCATAAAGTGCGCATTTTGTGGGAGCCATACGCAGGCGGCCCGAACATCGCCACCGGACCAGTGGGATGGGAGGCGCTGTTCAAGGCCTTCCACGACAGTCCGCATGTGGGCTTGCAGTTCGACCCGTCGCATCTGGTGTGGCAGTTCATGGACCCGGTGTCGGCGGCGCGCGAGTTTGTCAGCAAGATCCACGACGTTCACCTGAAGGATACGGAGATCCTATGGCACGTCGTGCGCCGCGCCGGCATACAGCCAGTGAACAAAGCACGCTGGTGGCGGTTCCGCGTGCCGGGATACGGATCAGTGGACTGGAAGGGGTTCTTTTCCGTGCTGGCGGAGGCCAGCTATACCGGGGCGATGAACATTGAAAACGAGGATGAATTCTACTATCCGGCCTACAGCGGTTCAGATTTCACGCCGCAGTTCAAGCGCGGGTTCAAAGTAGCGCACGAATTCCTGAAGACGCTGGTGCCTCCGATAACGGCCTAGCGCTGTCATTATTACCGTAGGGTGCGGTTACCCGTTTCCGTCATAAAGCCAGCATCCGTCGCCCATCATCCAAGCGCCCGCTCTCGTTTTGCCGGCGTCGTCGCCCGCAGCGCGGCGAGATGCTCCATCGCGCATTGCCGCCATGGCCGTCACGGTCAGTGAGTTCTTCAATCTACCATCGAGCCGTTGACGGCCTGAAGGCTGTCTTTTTTACCACATTTCGCGCCCGATGCCAGTAAGACACGGCTTACCCCTTTCCCTCTAAAGCCAGCAAACGAAATTGGATATGCGATTCAAATGTGCGCGCTCTCCACTTTCGGAACGGGAATTGCATTATCACGCATTGGAAGGATCGGGGAAGATGCGCACACCACGAAGCGACAAAGCGCAGGGAATCTATCTGAGCGAATTATCACCGGGAGAGGTGATTTTCGTACGGACCTTGCACCACCTATATCGACTGGAGTACCTGGGCTGTGGAACGGCGCGGATTTCCGGCAATGCGGCCTTCTGTCCTCGGCCCCAACTGGTTAACTTGCTGGGGTCCTCATGGGGAAACTCCTACCTCCAACTGGGCTTCATCGGCGAGGGACTGTGCCTGGAACTTCAAAAACCTGGGCAGCAAACAGTGATAAGAACCTCACCGGTTCGCGAAGTCCGCAGGCCTGGTCCGGCGGTACTCAGCGCAGATATTTCTCCATGAACTGGAGGAACACATCCCAATCTGAGGGAATAGCCCCGTGCCCGCCGGCGTGCATCGAATAGCCGAGTGTGTGAAGGATGGGCTGCCCGGCCGGCGGGAATTGGTCCGTTCCGAGATCCTGCTTCCCCAATAGCCGGTACACAGGACCGGCCGCCACCGCGGCAAGGAATTCGCCTCTGGGGTCCGACCATCGATCCTGGTCGCCCGTGCTCAACAGCAGCGGGCGCGGCGCGATGAGCGCCAGCAGCATGTGAGCATCCACGGGCAGACTGTCCGGATGGTCACCAAATTTCTGATAATTCCCGGCAAATTGATAAGAGAATCTCGTATTCAGGTTCTTGATGGTCTCGCCGTAGTTGCGGCGGCTGAGTGCGGCTCCGCCTTCGCCGGAGCAGGAAGCTATGACCATGGCGAAGCGCTGGTCCTCCGCCCCGGCCCAAAGTACGGTCTTGCCCAGCCTCGAGACGCCGGCGATGGCGACGCGCTTCGCATCGACGTTCTTATCCGTCTCGAGGTAGTCCATGGCGCGGCTGAGGCCCCAGGCCCAGGCGCCGATGGCTCCCCAATCGCCGGGGCCTGGTTCCGTTTGGCCCGGCTTCAGAAACAGGCCGCGCACGCCGTGCGGAAAACCTCCGGCGAAGTCCGGTTCGATGTCGCCATAGTAGACGGTGGCGATACCGAATCCGCGCGCGATGAAGTCATCGACGCGCAATTTGCCGAAACCGCGGCCCTGGCTCGCCGGGACCAACTTTTTTTCCCGGTTCCAGATAAGCCCCTCCTTGACGCCCGGGTCGTCGACGGTGAGCGAGTTGGCGGTGAAGCTGAGATGAAGCAACACCGGCACGGGTTTTGGAGAATGGGCGGGAACATACAGCAGCAGGTCCATCCTGGGTCCGCTCTTATCCGCCGTGAAGTGGATGGTGATCTGCTTGCGAATCGCCTTTCCATCGCGTACCGCGGTCCCTTTGTCGAAGACATCGAAGGTCATGCCCGGCGGGCGCGGGGGAGAGTGCCCGTGCATGTTCTCCTCGAACAGGCGCAGGATCTCCGGGCGGCGCTGTTCGCGCCACATCGTTGCGTTGCGCACCCGCTTGCCGCTCGCGAGGACGAGCGGATCCGGCAGTATATAGGACCCGGCTTTCGATTCGTCGTAGTTGGCGGGAGGCGGGGATTGCGCAAGCGACGCAGGCACGAGCAGCGCGCTGAGCGCGAGGATGGTACGGTTCATGCCGGTTCCGGCTTAACGCGGCCGCAACTTGATATTGCGGAATTCGATGCGGTTGTCCTTCTGGCATTGGAAGCCGATGACTCCCGAGGAGTGCTTGGAGTCGCTTGCATCCAGGATCTTCTGGCCGTTCAGAATGACCGTGAAGTGATCGCCCTGCGCCGTCACCTCATACCGGTTCCACTGGTTGGCCTTGATCTTGACGGGCGATGCCTTGAGAGACCCGACGAGACTGCCCGTGTTGTAACCCGCCGGCTGATAATCCCAGATCTGTAATTCATATCCGGTGATGTGGGGCTGGCCCTCTTTTTGCGAACGAAGGAAGACGCCTGAGTTGACTCGTTCGGCGCCGCGGAATTCCAGGGTCAGGGTGTAGTTGGAATAGGTGTCCGCCGTGCCGATCCAGCTTGGGGCGGCGCCGGTGCAGACAAGGGCATGGTTTTCAACCTGCCAGCTTGGCGCGCCGTGGACTTCCCATCCGTTGAGGGATTTTCCATCAAACAGGGATTTGGCGGACTGCGCGTTGGCGGCAGCGGCCAGCGCAAAGAGAGTGAGAAGAATGTGCGATGAGGACATGGCTCAATGAACGTATATCACATCGCGGAGAGCATGACGGAGAGGCTCGCGCGGGAACGCCCATCGCAACGGGCATGCTCCAATGGAGGATTCATGGATCGCGTATCAGGGGAGACTTCCACCGCCCGTGCTTTGGGGCGCTTGTCCCACGCTGTTTGATCCCACCAGGCGCCGGAAGGCCGGCACACGGCGTTCATGTGGGTGAAAACGCCGTACTACTTGGAGTTGAATGCACAAGAGCGCGGCCGGGCGCTGCTCGACCTGTGGACTGAATTCGCCCCGAATCTGGCGGAGGGCGCGGTCTTGAACTCGGTATCGCCTAGCCCCAATACTGTTCACTTGAGGGGCGAGACGAAATACGTCAGCAAGAAGAAGACAGGCCAGAGGCCTATCCCACCTTGCTCTGCTTGCTAAATGAACAGTATTGGACCTAGGTAGGCTACGACCGCCCCTTCCCCGGTTCGGGACGCTACCCGTCGCCGGTCGGCGGATTGTACCTGTGCGGCGGGTCCACTCATCCGGGCGGCAACATCACGGGTCTTTGCGGCTACAACGCCGCGTCGGTCATTGCCGCCGATCTCGTGCTGCCCGTGTGGTGGCATCCGCGTCGAAGCCGCATTGCGGTCCCTGTGATGATCTAATGAAGAACAAGATGAAAACAGTGATGTGGATGGTGCTGGCCGCGGCGGCGCCCGGCATGGCGCAGTTGCAGCCGGCCGAACCGGCTTCGGTTGGAATATCTGCGCCGCGCCTTCAGAGAGCGGCGGCGCTTCTCGAATCGGAAGTGAAGGAAGGAAAGCTGGGTGCCGCGGCCATCCTGGTGGCGCGCCGGGGCAAGGTCGTCTTGGAGAAGGGATACGGCAGACTCGCGCCAGAGGCGAATTCTCCCGCTGTGAAGCCCGATTCCATTTTTCTGCTCGCTTCCATCACAAAGCCGGTGACGGCTTGCGCGCTAATGCTGCTGGTGGAGCGCGGACTGGTGTCCTTGAACGACCCCGTCTCGCAATACCTGCCCGAGTTCACGGGCGGCGAGCGCAACAAGGTGCGGGTGCGCGACCTTCTCAGCCACACCTCGGGGCTTCCGGACATGCTGCCCGAAAACACAGCGCTGCGCCGGGCGCACGAGCCGCTCTCGAACTTCGTTGCCGGAACGTTCAAGACGCCCTTGCTGTACACACCGCGGGAGGACTTCCGTTATCAGAGCATGGGCGTCCTGCTCGCCGGCGAAATCGTCGAGCGGATGACGAAAATGCGCCTGCGCGACTTCGAGCGGAAGGAGATCTTTGAACCGCTCGGCATGAAGAACAGCGCATTGGGAATGAAACAGGGGTGGCGCATCGAGGACACCGTCCAGGTGTATGAATCGCCCACGGGGAACCGGGAAGACCGCGAACGGTTCGGCGCCAACAGCGCCTACTGGCGCGACATGGGCCATCCCTGGGGCGGCATGCACAGCACCGTCGGCGACCTGGCCATCCTGATGCAGACGTTCCTCAACGGGGGCAGTTCCGCAGGCAAGCGCTGGATGAGCCCGGCCACGGTTGCGGCCATGACCACCGATCAGAACACGCGTCTGCACAAGCCGTGGGGACTCGGCTGGGCTTTGTCGCACTCCACCGTGTGGATCTACGCCGGGGATCTGGTGTCCGCCAGTACGTTCGGGCACGCGGGAGCAACGGGCACCGTGGTTTGGGCGGATCCGGAATCGCAGGTGCTGTGTGTGATCCTCACCAACCGGCCTATTTCGATCGACGGCGGGAGGCTGTTGCGGCTGGTATCGAATGCGGTGAGCGCCTCCGTGAGCTAGAAATTGCCGCCGATTCCGCTATCGGAGTTGGAGGGGCAAATCAGATGGCGAAGCGCAAGTACCGGGCGCAGGGGTCGGGATACTATCCGCATGGCTCGATGCTGGAAGGCGGCTACAAGGATCGCCTCGGGGCGAAGCTGAACACGCTTCAGGAATACATGAAGAACCGGGCGGAGTACGTGTCGGTGGCAATGGACATACGGCTGCCGATTGCTTACGGCACGGTGGTGAAGATTCCGGAGATTGAGGACGATTACCAGCAGACCATCGAGTTTCGGGTGGTGGATACAGGCGACGCCTTCACCGGCAAGGGTTACACTCGCATCGACATTTGCACGGCCAACCGGGAAGAATCCAAAGACCCGACCATCAACGGTCCGCTGACGCTGATCTTCGACGATTAGGGCGTTGGGCCCAGCGTCTCAATAGAGACAGGGGGCATGTACAAGCCGAGCAAACGCCGGGTCCACCACGCTCCTGTCCGGCGGTGTTCGGCCATGCTGGTGAAGCGATAGTCATAGAGCGCGGCCCGCAGGTAGCGGGGCGGCGCGTGAGGAAACGGGTTTTTCCCCATCAGTGCGAGCACGTCCGTCGATCCTCGGAGGAGGCATCGGGCAAAGTTGAGAAACCATCCGTTCTGCTGAAGGTCGCCGAGGGCCGCGAACCACATCTGCCAGTCGAGGCGGGGCTGGCCGGGAGCCACTTGCGGCGGACGCCGGTTGACGTCTCCCGGCTTGTAGGGGAATTCGTACGGGAGCCAGGTGATGCCGTCGGCGCTGCCTTCGACGATGATCTCCGGGCGGGTGGTGGTCATCACGGCGAACAGACCGTAGGGATTCGCGATGCCGAAAGCAGCGAGAGCTTGTACGGCCGTGCCGAAGACGGGAGGCATCGCGCCCGTGAGCCCCACGTAGAACTGCGCCGCGCTGAGGGGAACAAGCAGCAGCGCCGCCGCGATGGCGGAACGGCTCTGCGGTCCCCGTTTGCTTTCCGCCGCCACAGGCAGGCATAGCGCGATGGCAAGCAGATTGAAGAACGTGTAGTTGCCTGTCAGCAGAATGCCGGCCTGCAACAACGCGGTGAGCGCCGCACCGGTCAGGCGAAGGCGCCGGGGGCCGAAGAAACAGAACGGGACGAGGAGTTCGACGCCGAACATCGCGGCAGTAAAGCCATTGAGCACGGCATCGGGCAAATGGGCCACGTACCAGGCGATCGGGTTCGGGATAGGCTGCGTCCAGAAGTGGTATTGGAGAGCGGTCAAGTCACGCCACGCCGCATCGCCGCTGAGGAGTTTGACCGCGCCTGACAGGAACATCAGCCGGAACGCGAGCCAGCGGAACAGCCAGACGACGAGCGGAGATTCGTCGAAGAAGATAGCTAGGAATCCGGCTTCGAGCAGCAGCATGTCCCACTGGTAGGACATGAACTCCTGCCCCGTCGTGGCCAGTGACAGATAGAGGACATAGCAGGCGGCCAGCGCCCAGCGGCGGAAGATGCCCAGAATCGCGAATCCGGCCGCGAGCACGCCGAGCCAGCACACCGCCTCGAGCGCGAAGTCGCTCGCCGAGATCCAGAACACGGTGGGAACTTTCCACACGGCGGCGTAGCCGAAGGCGCGATGAACCGTCTCCAGATAAGGAGCGATGGGGAGAATGCCCTGAGCCCCGTTCAACCCGCGAATCTGGCCGCCGTAGGAAGCAAAAGCGATCGCGTAGATCGCGCCGAGAGAAACAAGAAAGACACGGCGCGGGTTACGAACCATGTGACAGTTATAAACTACGGAAGAACTCTATGGTAAAAGTTCTGATTGTGATTGGCGACGCGGCGGAAGCACTCGATACGATGTATCCGCTGTTTCGCGTGAAGGAAGAGGGCTATCAAGCGGTGGTGGCGGGTCCGGAGAAGAAGGTCTACCACCTGGTGATGCACGAGATCCCGCCCGGGTGGGAAGTGACAAAGGAATCGCCGAGCTATCACCTGGCGGCGGAAACGGCGTTCCGTGATGTGAACCCCGAAGAATTCTCCGGGCTGTTTCTGACCGGCGGCCGCGCGCCCGAATACCTGCGCTACGACGGGCACCTGATGCGGATCGTGCACCATTTCTTCGAAAAGCTAAAGCCGGTGGCGGTGGTCTGCCACGGAGCGGAAATCGTGGCGGCGGCGGACGTGATCCGGGGAAAGCGTCTGGCAACGGTGCCGAAGTGCCGGTTCGACGTGGAGGTTTGCGGCGGAACTTTCGTCAACGAGGGCTGCGTGCGGGACGGCAACATGGTGAGCGGCCGGACGTGGCACGACAATCCGTATTTCATGCGGGAGTTCATGAAGATGTTGAAGGAGTACGCTGGTGTGTAGGAGTTTGACCGATCCGCCGATAGAGGGATTATGATGCGCTATCTTGCGACCGCCGTGTTCTGTCTGGGCCTGTTCACCGTGCCGTCCGAGGCTGGCCTGTTCCACCACAAGAGCTACAAGCCGAAGACGGTGAAGGCGAAGTATGGGTTGAGCCCGAAGAGCCAGCAGAAACGCTGGGCCAAAGCCCGTAACCGGCAGATGAAGAATCGCGAGAAGGCCCTCAGCAAACAACACAGGAAGATGCCGAAGGTGCGCGCCAAGAGCAGCGGCACCGGCGATTAACAGCCCGCGGCAGGGTGTAACCCCAGGGGATATCCACAAATTTCTCGAAACAGCTTAGACTGGATGGCATGAAGCCATTTGTTGTCTTGCTCCTGTCGGCTGCCGGAGTTTTCGGACAGACGGTTCCCATTCCAGGTTTTGCGCCGAATCCCGGTCCGCCGCTCATCGAACTGAAGCAGTATCTGACGCTGACCGATGCGCAGTACGTCCAGTTGTTCGATAACATGGGCCAATCGCAGCACGCGGTTGCCGGGTATCAGCAGCGGATTTATCAATTACAGACCGAGATCGCCAACGAGACGGCGCGTCCCAATCCGGACCCGATGGAACTGGGCACGCGCTACGCGGAGATCGAGCAGAATTGCCGGGCCATCACGAATGAAAGCAAAGCGCTTCGGGACAAGAATGGCGGTCTGTTGACGGACCCTCAAAAGGCGAAACTGAAAACGCTCGAAGATGCGCTGAAGATGTACCCGATTGTCTCCCAGGCGCAATCAGCCAGCCTGCTGGAGGGTGGCGTGGCGGGTGTGTATCCCGTGGGCGTGATTACCGGCGCAATTGGCACGACGCCATTCTACTCCGGTATGGGATGCCTCGCATCCTTCCCGGCACGGATCATCCCAGTGGCGGGACAAGATAACAAGAAGTAAGACCAAGGCGGGACAAGATAACAAGAAGTAAGACCAATGAAGCTTGGAACCATCTTCCTGTTGTTTTCCTCCGCAGTCTACGCCCAGGATTCGTCGAAGCTGATCGAATACCTCTCGCTTTCGCCGGACCAGGTAGCGAAGCTCGCCTCGAACATCAAGGACTACTCCACCTGGCTTGACGGAAAGGAGCGACGTATCGTCTCGCTTCGCGAGGAGATCTCTTACGAGACGGGACGCGACACTCCTGACCCGGGCGAGCTTGGCTGGCGCTACGCGGAGATCGAGCTGACCTGCCGCGCGTTGGTGGAGGAGCAGAAGCAGCTACAGGCACGGAATGCAGCCGTTCTCAATGCGGCCCAGCAGGCGAAACTGAAGGGCTTGCAGGACGCTCTGCGACTGTCTCCCGTCATCGCGCAGGCGCAATCCGCTTCGCTGCTCCCGAGCGGTGGGAGCAATGCCGACTTCACGGCAATCTACGATCCGGCAGCACGGCTCTTCGCTCCTTCCAGAACCGCTTGCGACGGCGGGATTCCGGGCAATTTCAGCGCTTTCCGGCCATAGGTCACGGCTTTCGATTCCCAGACTTGCCGGGGCAAGCCACAGCCTTGCGAAAACAGCATAGACTGTTGGCATGAGGTCAATTTTCGTCTTTATCCTGGCCGTGGCCGAAATTTTCGCGCAAACGCTTCCCATTCCCGCACCCAGCCCCGGCCCTCCCCTGATCGAACTGAAGCAATATCTGTCGCTCACCGATGCGCAGTACGTGCAGTTGTTCGACAATATGGACCAATCCCGGCGTACGGTTGCCGGGTATCAGCAGCGCATTTCTCAATTGCAGAACGAGATCGCCGTCGAGACGGCGCGGACGAATCCGGACCCGATGGAGCTCGGCACGCGCTACGCAGAGATCGAACAGAACTGCCGGAGCATCAGGAATGAGAGCAAAGCGCTTCGGGACAAAAACGGCGGTCTGCTGACCGATCCCCAGAAGGCGAAACTGAAAACGCTCGAGGAGGCGCTGAAGCTGTACCCTATCATCTCCGAGGCGCAATCGGCGAGTCTGTTGGATGACAGCGCGTCAGGAGGCTATCCCATTCCGGTGGGCGTTTTCGTGGGCGGCGGGTTTACGCCCGACTTCACTGCTCCCGGGTGTAATGTTTGGCAGACGCGTCCAACTGTGTTCAATAGACAATGAAACTTCTCATTTTTCTTCTTCTCGCGGGTGTTGCCCGCGGCGAGGATTCTTCAACGCTGGCGGGCTATCTTTCTCTCTCTCCGGACCAGGTGTCGAAGCTGTCAGCCAACATCAAGGACTATTCCACCTGGCTTGATGGGAAGTAGCAGCGGATCGCCAGTCTCCGCGGCGAGATCGCTGTGGAGACGGCGCGCGACACTCCCGACCCGGGTGAGCTGGGTTGGCGCTACGCGGAGATCGAAGTCACCTGCCGGGTGCTGTTCGAGGAGCGCAGACAGCTTCAGGCGCGGAATGTGGCCCTGCTGAACGAGGCTCAGAAGGTGAAGTGGAAAGCGTTGCAGGACGCGATGCGCCTGTATCCCGTCATCACCCAGGCGCAATCCGCATCGCTGCTCGAGGGCGGACCGAACGCATAGTAGCCCTACAGCTTCGGCGTGCGTACGGGCGTCTCGACCACCCGCGCGGATTCCATCGGTTCTCCCGTTCCCGCTCCCAGTTCATGCACCCGCCTTGCTCCGGGCACCACTTTCGATTCCCAGGCCTGCAACGTGCGGTTGTAGGCGTGGACGGCGCGCTCGAGTTGGCTTCCGAGCACGGATAACTCCGCGGCCATGGCCCGGAGGCGTTCGTAAAGCTGCGAGCCGAGGTCGCGGATCTCTTCGGCACGCTCAGCGGCGCGCTGCTGCCGCCAGCCATAGGCCACCGCCTTCATCAACGCGATGAGTGTAGTGGGCGTGGCAAGGATGACTTTGCGTTCCGCTCCGTATTCCAGCAGTTCCGGCTCCGCCATGAGCGCCGCGCTGAAGAAGGACTCTCCCGGCAGGAAGAGCACGACGAACTCCGGGGCTTCGGGGAACTGCTCCCAATAAGATTTGGCGCTGAGGCGCACAATCTGGGCGCGAACTTGCGCGGCATGCTCCTTCATCTTCGCCGCGCGGACCGCATCATCGGCGGCTTCGGAGGCGTCTAGATAGGCGGAGAGCGTAGTCTTCGCATCCACGACCATCGAGCGGCCGTTCGGCAGATGGATGAGCATGTCGGGACGCATGCGGCGGGAGTCGTTGTCCGCCGTCACCTGCTCATTGAAGTCGCAATGCTCGGCCAAGCCGGAAAGCTCGACGACACGCCGCAGTTGCAACTCTCCCCAACGCCCGCGCACGCCCGGAGAACGCAGAGCCGTGGCCAGGCGCGCGGTCTCCTTCTGCAACTGCAATTCGGAGGCGGCGAGGTTCCTGATCTGCTCGCGCAGGCTCGCCTGCGCGCCCTCCCGCGCCACCTCGAAGCCTTGCAGCTTCTCCTCCATCTGCTTCAGCGATTCCCGGAGAGAATCGGCAACCACCTCATGACCGGCGGCGGCTTTGCGAAAGATGAGCCACACCACCGCGCCGCCGAGAACGAAGGCGGCGACGAGGCCGGCGAATAGAAAGACTTGATCGACCACACATTCTCCCCGGAGGCCCGGCGCTAGGCGGCGACGCCGGCGGCCTCGATTTCGGCGATCTCTTCAGCGCTCAGGCGGAAATCGAGCGCTCCGATGACGCCATCCACTTGCGCGGCGTTGCGCATGCCGACGATGGCTCCGGTGACGGCGGGATGGCGGAGGGTCCAGGCGATGGCGGTTTCGCCGGGGGTGCGGCGGTGGCGCTTGCCGATCTCGCGCAGCACCTCCACGAGCGCCAGGTTGCGCGTCAGTTGGGGATCCTGAAAGGCCGGGTTGCGGCGGCGCCAGTCGTCCGGGGCAAGATTGAGGGCGCGCTCGCGGGTCATGGCTCCGCTGAGCAGACCCGCCTTCATGGGCGAGTAGACGATGACGCCGATGTGGTTCGCCAGGGCGTGGGGCAGGATCTCTTTCTCGACGTCGGGAGTCACCAGCGAGTAGGGAGGCTGGAGCGAGGTAATGGGTCCGATGGCCTGTGCCCGCTTCATCTGGGAGACGGAGAAGTTGGAGACGCCCACCCAGCGGACCTTGCCCTCCTTCTTGAGCTGGAGCATGGTCGTCCAGCCTTCCTCGATGTCTTCATCGGGCTCGGGCCAGTGCATCTGGTAGAGGTCGATGACGTCCACTTTGAGACGGCGGAGGCTGGCTTCGCATTCGCGGCGGACGGAATCAGCCTTGAGGCACTTGCCGATCTGGCCGTTCTCATCCCACACGCGGGCGCACTTGGTGAAGACGTAAGGCTTTTTCGCGAGGCCATCGAGCGCCTTGGCGACGACCTCCTCGGAGTGGCCGAGGCCATAGACGGCAGCCGTGTCGATCCAGTTCACGCCCGCATCGAGCGCTTTGCGGATGGCGGCTACGGAATCGGCGTCGTCCTGCGGACCCCAACTGAAAGCCCAGCCGGAGCCGCCCATTGCCCAGGCGCCAATGCCGATGGCGGTAATGTCGAGATCACTATTTCCCAGTTTTCGTGTTTGCATTCGGATGAAATTAAACCTTCCACTTGTAAAAGAAAAACAGCAGCGGAACGGATCCGGTGTTCTTAATGCCGTGCAGTTTGTTGGCGGCGCAGTACATCATGGCGCCCGGCCCCACCCTGGTGGTTTTGCCTTCGACAACGATCTCGCCGGAGCCTTCAGTGATGACCATGAACTCTTCCTCGGCGTGCGTGTGCGGAGGATGGGGGCTCATGCCTGGCTTCAAACGGAGGCTGCCGGCGGTCATCGACCGGATCTGGTCCGTGGGGCCCTCGTAGTAGATGCGAAGGTCGCCGAAAGACTCGCGGGTCAGCTTCGCGTGGGATTCGGAGACCGTGCCGTTGGGCAGCGTGTGCGGACTGGCCGCCAGGAGCGCGGCCGGGAGGCCTGCAAGAGATTGCAGGAACTTTCTTCTTCTCGCCATAAACCTTGGATTGTATCAACCGGGCGGGGGCGCGGGCCCTTGCGCCAGACTCGCGAAGAAGTCTTTGAGGCGGTGATCGCCGGTGGGCGGGGCCACAGCGTCGCGGGAGGCGAGCAGGGCAAACGCCTGGAGCAGGGCCGAGGCGTTCGCGTTAAATGGCCGGCAAACCATGCCCGCGCTCTTCATCACCCAGCCCGGGATAAAGCCGTAGCGAGGCTCCTTGCGCAGGCAGTGGAATGCCAGGTCGCCGATCTGACGGAGGGAGAGAACCTCGGGGCCGCCCACCGCGTAGTCCCGGTTCCAGCCTCCCCCGGCCATCAGGGATAGCAAGTGGGACGCGATGTCGGCTCCATGAACCGGATTCAACCGCGACGACCCGTCCCCCGGCAGCCACACCTTGCCTGATTGGGCCATGCGGAAAAACTCCTCCATATCATGGAAAAAGCCCGTGGGCCGGAGGATGATCCATTTCATTTTCGAGGCGCGAATGCGGTCGGCGACCCTTTCGCGCGCTTCGGCCAGACGGATTTCGAAGCGCAGTTCATCGCCGCGGAATACGGAGACAAAGACGAAACGGGGCGCGCCCGCGCGAAGCGCCGCCTCGACGAGGTTGAGGTTCGCCTGGCAATCCACTTCCCAGAACGTGGGATGGCGGTGGAGCTGGCGGATACCGATGGAAGAGAAGCAAACATCCGCCTGGCGAAAGAGTCCGTGCAGAGTATCCGGCAGGGTGGCTTCGCCCTGGAAGATCTCATCGCAATAGGGACGAATGGAGGCGCAACGGTCCGGGTTGCGGGCCAGCGCGCGAACTTTCCAGCCCGCCTGGGCAAAAGCCCGCACAACAAAACCACCCAAGTATCCGGTAGCCCCCGCCACGACGGCACGCATAGTAATACTCTAGTCGTTTTAAGGAACTCGCTCGCACAACGGAGCCTCGCCGGCGGGTGGACCCGCGAGTTTCTTCCGATGCCGGAGGGCCGGCGGGCCCTGTGCGAGGTTCATTGGGAGCGCTCGACAATGCGGAAGATCTGGGCTCCGTATTTTTCCACGATGGAAGGGCCGATGCCGGGGAGTTGCAGCAGTTCGCGGAGGGAGCGCGGGCGGGTGGCGGCGATGGCTTCGATGGAGCGGTCTGTGAGAATGCGGAACGCGGGCACGCTCTTCTTCTTCGCTTCAGAGAGGCGCCACGCCTTGAGCGCGGCCTCGAGCGAGGTTTCCCTGGCGGCAGGGGCGGCGGCAGCCTTGCGGGCCGTCTTCTTCTTAGCCTTTCTTGTACGGCGGGCGGGCGCTTCGGCTTCCACATCGAGAGGGATCTTGAGTTCGGGCGAGGCGGCAGATTCGCGGCCCAAGGCCGTGATGGAGGCTTTGCGGAAATCGATGCGTTTGCCGTCCTTTTCGAAGGACGCTTCGGCGAGTTCGACCAGGCGGCCGCGGGCCATGGCAGCGAGGAGTTCCTCGAAGCCGCGGCGATCGGGAGAGCCATCGGGAAAGACCTGCGCGTGAAGGCGCCCCGTGGCCACGGATCCCGTCTTTTGTAAGGCGGCGAGAATCTGGGCCGCCTGCGCCGTCTCGCGCTCGGAAGCCGGGCGGAACTGCTGCGCAATCACTCCATCCGCATCGCAGATGTCACAGACGCCGCAGTTTTTTCGCGAATCTTCGGTGTCGCCGAAGTAGCGCACCAGCGAGAGCATACGGCAGGCGGCGAGTTCGGTGTAGGCGATCATGCGCTCGAACTGCTCCATCTTGTGCTCGCGCTGTTCGATGTAGGATTCGCGCCAGTCCTGAGAACCGGCAGTCATGTTTTCGGCGTAGTCGACGACCGCGCCGCCGTGAATCCAGAGTTTCTCCATCGCGACGTCGAACACTTCCTCGGGAAGACGGGAGCGCGCGTGGACGATTGCCTTGGGCTGCGGCTGCGCGGTGAGGTGACGGAAGATCTGTTCGATGACGGCGGGCTCGGGATAATCGCGCTCATAGAAATAGTCGTGGGTGTGGCGGTCCGAGTAGGCGTGCATGAGGATGGCGCGGGAGGGAGCGCCATCGCGCCCGGCGCGTCCGATCTCCTGGTAGTAGCCTTCGACGCTGCCGGGGAGCGCGGTGTGAATGACCGTGCGCACGTTCGGCTTGTCGATGCCCATGCCGAAGGCGATGGTGCCGACAATGACATCGACGCGCCCATCGAGGAAGGCGGTCTGCACTTCCTCGCGGCGGTTTGCTTCGAGACCGGCGTGGTAGGCTCGCGCGGGGAACTCCGAACTGAGCAGGGAGGCCAGTTCCTCGGCATCGCGGCGGCGCGGGGTGTAGACGATGGCGGGCCGCCGCTCGAGAGAGCGGAGAATGCGGCGGGCCAGAGAATGGCGAACGCCCTGAGGCGCCTTCACCACTTCGACCGCGATATTGTCGCGGCGGAAGCCGTGGATGAAACGGCGCGGCGATTGGAGCCCCAACTGGCGCGCGATGTCGTTTTGCACGAGGGGCGTGGCGGTAGCGGTGAGCGCGATGACGGGCGCGGGGCGGAGCGATGGAAGATGCCGCCCGATGTTGCGGTAATCGGGCCGGAAATCGTGCCCCCATTGCGAGATGCAGTGCGCCTCGTCGATGGCCACGAGCGCCGGCTTGCGTTTTGCCAGCATCTCGGGAAAGCCCTGCACGCGCAGGCGCTCGGGAGCGATGAAGAGAAAATCAAGGCGGCCTTCGAGATAGGCGATGCAGGCCTCGCGCGAGGCGCGGCGGTCGCGATTCGAATGGATGCGCTCAGCGGCGAAGCCCATGGCAATGAGCTTCGCGACCTGGTCTTCCATCAGGGCGATGAGCGGGCTGACGACCAGTGTAGTGCCACCAAGAGCAATGCCGGGGAGTTGGTAGCAGAGCGATTTTCCGGAGCCGGTGGGCATCACGAGCAGCAGGTCGTCGCCGGCGACCAACGCGCGGCAGGCGGCCTCCTGATTGGGGCGGAAGTCCGCGAAGCCGAAGCGCTCGCGGAGGATGTGGAGCAAGCCGGAGCCGCTCTGATCCGGCGGAGCGGCAGTGGGTTTGCGAAACGGCACCGGCGCGGGAGGAGGCGGAGGCTTCGGCGATGACGGCGAGGAGCCCACCTTTCCCACGACCTCGCGGACGTAGTCCTCGATGCCTTTGAGGAAGGGCGGAAGCTGCGCCTGCCCGCGCTGGATGCGCCCGAGGTAGGCTTCCCACTGGCCCGTCATGGCGGGGCTTTTCACTTCGGGGTGGACGATCTGGATGAGGCGAATCCCCTTGTCAGTGGCCTCGAGACTCTTGCCGCGGCGGGTAATGAACTCGCGCTTGAGCAGGACTTCGATGATCTGGGCGCGGGTGGCCGGAGTGCCGAGCCCGGATTCCTTCATCGCGTCGGAGAGTTCCTTGTCGTCGAGCGTTTTGCCGGCGGTTTCCATGGCGGTGAGCAGCGTCGCATCGGTGAGCCGCTTGGGCGGGCGGGTTTTCTTCTCCACCGCTTCGGCATCGAGGATTTTCTGAGGCTGGCCTTCCTCGAGCCCGGGAGGGAGAGTTTGCGCGGCCTCGATGGAATCCTCTTCCCCCTCTTCCCCGCCCCGCGCCTTCTTGCGCTCGGGCTTCTTTCCTCCACCGATGTCGAGCACCTTCCAGCCCACCTGCTGCACGGCTGTACCGCTCGAGTGGAAGCGGTCTTCTATGTTTTCAGAGCCGCTGGTGACCAGAGTGATGACGGTGGTGACGGACCAGATGTGATCGTCGTGCCATGCGGAGAGCAACCGGCGGCAGATGAGATCGAAAATCTTCTGCTCGTCGGGGGAGACGGACGCGTTCCTGGGCGGTACACCGGTAGGGATGATGGCGTGGTGATCGGTGACCTTCGAATCGTCGACGAATCGGCGTCCGAGTGGTTTTTCGCCGGCGCCGGGCGCGAGGAGCCCCTCGTATCCGGAAGCGATGCCGCGCACGATTTTCGGCAGCGTTTTGGCGACATCCTGCGAGAGATGGCGGCTGTCCGTGCGCGGATAGCTGATCAGCTTGTGCTTTTCATAAAGGGCCTGCGCGGCTTCGAGGGTGCGCTGGGCGCTGAAGCCGTAGAGTCGATTGGCGTGGCGCTGGAGTTCGGTGAGGTCGTAGAGCGCGGGAGGGGGCATGCGCTTTGTCTGCGCCTCGATCTTTTCGATGCGCGCCGCGCCTGTGGGGACGCGGGCGGCGATCGCCTTCGCCTCCTCGCCATCGGCGGCGAGACGCATGGCGGCATCGAGGGGTTCCACTCCGGGGCGGAACCATGTGCCCTCATATTCCTGGCCTTCGCGCGGCGAGAAGTTCGCAACGACGTGGATGTAGTCTTCCGGGACAAAGTTACGGATGGCGAGTTCGCGTTCGACGAGGATGGCCAGGGTGGGCGTCTGCACGCGTCCGACGGAGATCTCCTCGCCGGTGGCCAGCGCATAGGCGCGCGAGAGGTTCATGCCTACGAGCCAATCGGCGCGGCTACGCCCGCGGGCGGCATCGGCAAGGGGGTCATAGTCGCGGCCATCACGGAGGCGAGCGAAGCCGTCACGAATGGCTTCCGGAGTGAGCGAGGAGATCCACAGCCGCTGGACGGGCTTGTCGCTGCCGGTTGCTTCGTAGATGTAGCGGAAAATCAACTCCCCTTCGCGTCCGGCGTCTGTCGCGCAGATGACGCTGGAGACTTTGGGCGAGGTGAGGATCTTTTGGACTACTTCGAACTGATCCTTCGTCTGCTCGCTCACTACCAGCGGCCAGGACTCGGGCAGCATGGGCAGAAGGTCGCGCCGCCAGGACCGCCACTCGGGCCGGATTTCATGGGGCTGCGCCAGCGCCACCAGATGGCCGATGGCCCACGTGACGATGTAGCCGCCGCCATGCAGGTACCCTTTGCCCTGCGTGGTGGCCTGAAGAACCCTTGCGATGTCGCGGGCCACCGATGGCTTCTCAGCGACCACAGCGACGCTGCCTTGCGACGCCATTTTCGATCTTGAGGATAGCACTGTTGCCCGGTTATTGATTCTCCGCGGGGGGCTCGGCGGGGGGCTCGGCAGGAGGCTGAGGAGGCTGCTCGCCCGCGGACGCGGCAGGGTTGGAGAGGAAGGCGGTCAACCACTCGAAGAACTCGGGCAGATGGAAGGTCCAGAAGGGAGGTTCGGAGACGGCCGGTTCGGTCTGCAAGTGGAGCTTTTTCCTGGAGATTTTCGAAGATTTCCGGGTATTTGGGGAGAAGTGGAGAAGCGCCAGGAGCGAAAACAAGATGGCAAGGATGCGAGTGAGCCAGTTGGGGGAAGCGGCGGCTTGCGGCTCGGGGGCCGGCGAGATGGATTCCGGTTGCGGCACGGGGGCGTGAAGGGTGGGAGCGATCTCGGGGGCGTGGCGGAGGCGGCGAAGTTTGAGGAGCTGGTCCATGGAAGAGCGGTAGAGCCGGTCATAGCGGGTTTCGTAGCGCTGGAGCGTTTCGAGCATCACGGGGCTTTCGGCGAGGACGACGGTCATGGCGTCCATGGCGCGCATGGCTGGGTGGTGGTGAGACCAGGCAGCATCGAAGTCGTCTTTGTGCGTGAACATTTCCGAGTCGATGAGGGCGGTTTCGATGGACCAGATGCGGCGGAGGCGCCAGCAGGAGTTGACCATTTCGGTGAGGAGATGGCTTTCGGTGACGGAGGCGGGCTGCCATTCGTGCTGGTATTTGGCGGCAAGTTCGTCATAGGCTTCCTGCGATTCGGTGGCGAGGACGACGCACTTGGAGGCGAGGCCATGGGTGATGCCGTTGAGGGAGGAGCGTTTTTTGCCCTCGGGGGTGATAAGGCCTTTGGATTTTTTGCCGTTTTCGCGGGCGATTTGTTGTTTTTTCTCTAAATCGGACATTTTGTGATCCTTCCTGAAGGCTGGCCGCCTTACGGCTTCAGTGTATATGGAGGGTGGGTGGGGGGATGGGTGGTTTTGGGGGTGGGCGGGAGGGGTTGCGGGTGGGGATGCGCTTGATTTGTATGGCCTTGGAGGTGGGGCGAAATTTTCTTTCATTGCCTGTGACCGAGGTTTCGGATGGGGGAAAAATCGTGATTTGCCCGGGGAGGCCCATGGTGAATCGCGCCATGCGCATTTAATGCGCTTAATCCAACAGTCGCAGCAGCAAAGGTGCGATAGAATGCTATCTTTATCGGGAGCGGTTTCATTCAAGCGGGGACCTGGACCAGCAAGGCAGGGCGAGCGTCACATGGACAATCGATTTTTCGAGCAGCCAATTCTGAATTCGCCGTATCAATATCCGCGCCAGCATTGGGAACTGGATGAACACGGCCAGCCTACACAAAGGATCGTCGAGGCGTGGCGCAAGGCCGAGTTCGTTACGCCGATTCCACAGCCAAAGAAGCGCAAGGCGAAGATCGGGCAGGCCGAGATGGTCTTCGATGAAGGGCATGGACTGTCCAGCGAGAAGCAGCAATACGATCCGACGCCGGCGGTGATCAACGAACTACGCCAAATTGAAGCGGTGGAGACGGTGATTTGGCTGACGGAAGGGGCACCGCAGTTGGGGAAAACCGGCAGGCGGTTTCCGGTCCATCTGGCGAACGCGAACGACGCTTCGAACCCGGACCTGCCCCGGTTGGCGCTGAAACTCGCCACCGGGGCAGGCAAGACCACGGTGATGGCGATGATCATCGCTTGGCAGACGATTCACGCGATGCGCCAGCGTGAAGGCACCAAGTTTACACGAGGCTTCGAGTTGCAACGACGACCAAATCAGCGAGCAGAACACCTATACCGATGGCCGCATGTCGTGGCCCCAATTGGTATGGAATGCTACTCAAGGTCGTCTTCGCTAAAATGAGCCAAGTGAAGTCAAAACAGCGTGTCGCCGACCATGGCGAGGTATTCACCCCTGAGTGGATGGTCGAGGCGATGCTTGATCTAGTGAAGGCCGAAACCGAACGGATTGACTCCCGCTTCCTGGAGCCGGCGTGCGGGAGTGGGAACTTCCTCGTACAGATTCTTCGACGGAAGTTCGCCGCGGTCGAGCTCAAGTTCGGAAGGTCCAACTTTGAGAAGCGGCAATACGCGCTTTTGGCGCTGATGTGCACTTATGGGATCGAGCTGTTGGAGGACAACATCGCCGAATGCCGCGTGAACATGCTGGAGATCCTAGTTGACTACCTGAATCTTGAAAGTTCGGATGATCTCTACCGGGCTGCCTCCTACGTGCTTTCACTGAACATTGTCCATGGCGACGCCCTCAAGATGCGAACCAACGACGGCAAGGCGATCATCTTTGCGGAGTGGGGTTACCTTGGCAAGGGCAAGTTCCAGCGGCGTGATTTCCACCTCAACGCCCTCACACTTTCGTCGACCTTCAGCGCGGAAGGTTCACTCTTCGCGCATCTCGGCAAGCACGAAATCTTCACGCCGACCAGGACGTACCCCCCGATGACAGTCGGCGAGTTGGCTGCCGCCGCTCTCTGCGATCTACCGAAGGAGGTTGCATGAGTACTCAGGCGAACTTTGTGCTACGCGGCCGCAACCCTGATGTTTTGACTTGCATCGCGAACCTCTCCAACGACGAGGTCTTCACGCCGCCGGAGTTCGCGAACCGGATGTTGGACGCAGTGGCTGAGGCCTGGGCGGCGGATAATGACGGTGCGGACATCTGGGCGGACAAGACGGTAAAGTTCCTCGATCCGTTTACGAAATCCGGCGTTTTTCTGCGTGAGATCACCAGTCGGCTCATCAAAGGATTGGAGAAGGAGTTTCCCGATCTCCAGGAGCGTGTCGACCATATCCTGACCAAGCAGGTGTTTGGCATCGCGATTACGTATCTTACGAGTCTGTTGGCGCGACGGAGTGTGTACTGCTCGAAGCACGCCAAGGGCAACCATTCGATCGCCAAGGGCTTTGCCAACGACGCGGGCAATATCTGGTTCGAACGTATGGAGCACCAGTGGGCAAATGGCAAGTGCACCTATTGCGGAGCAAGCCAGCAAGCTCTCGATCGTGGCGAAGGGCTCGAAACCCACGCTTATGCGTTCATTCACACTGACAATATTCAGGCTCGGGTGGCCGAGTTGTTTGGAGGCGAAATGCAAATTTGACGTGATCATCGGAAACCCACCGTACCAGTTGGAGGACGGCGGCTATGGTAAGAGCGCGGCGCCGATCTACCACCTCTTTGTCGAGCAGGCGAAGAATCTCGAACCGCGCTATCTCTCGCTGGTGATTCCTGCGCGTTGGTTCGCCGGAGGCAAGGGGCTGGATGAGTTCAGAGAGTCGATGCTCACGGATAATCGTATCCGCTCAATTGACGACTATCTCAGCGCATCGGACGTTTTCCCAGGAGTGGGCTTGAAGGGCGGCGTTTGTTACTTCCTCTGGGACCGGGATAATCCTGGACAATGCAGAGTCGCTACTCATTTCAAAGACTGGCCCGTCTCGATAGCAAGTCGCCCGCTTCTCGAAGAGGGCGCGGATGTGTTCATCCGCTTCAATGAAGGTTTGTCGATTCTCGAGAAGGTCGTCTCTGTCGAGAATGGGAAACCGCAGTCGCTGTCCCTGCCCGATAGTAAGCGTTTCGACCAATTGGTTAGTTCTAGCAGACCCTTCGGTCTCCGCACGTTCTTTGAGGGTAAGACCGCCAAATCGCGTAGTGACGTTCTTGTATATCAGAACGGCGGCACAGGTTACATCGCGAGAAATTCCATTTCGACGGGCACCCACCTCATCGACAATTGGAAGGTTTACGTTGGCGCGGCTGCACCGGGAACTGGCAACAAGGATACCTATCCGCATAGAATCATCAGCACGCCATTCATCGGAGAGCCGGGCACCGTCTGTTCGGAGACCTATCTCTGCATTGGCCCATTCAACTCAAAGAGGCAGGCTGAATGCGTCTTGTCCTACCTCACCTGCCGACTCACGCGCCTGCTAATTCTTCTGCATAAGCCAACCCAACATACAGCGCGAAAAGTTTATGCATTTGTTCCAACTCAGGAGTGGACCAAGGAATGGACGGACAGTGATCTCTACACGAAATACTCTCTCTCTCCCAGTGAGATTGCCTTTGTCGAGAAGATAGTCCGCCCAATGGACCTCACCGGCGACGCGCCTGAGGAGGGAGTTCCCGACGACTGTGAGTAAGACCGTTGAGGAAATCCTCGTACAAAAACCGCAAGCGCGGCCGCGAATCTACGCCTATTCGATTGCCGATGAGGCGCATGAGGGTCTCCTCAAGATCGGGCAAACCGCGCGTGACGTGAAGCAGCGCGTCGCCGAGCAGCTCAAGACCGCTGCGATTAAGAATTACACCATCGAGTTAGACGAGCCAGCCGATCGTGACGACGGCGGCATCTCCACCGATTACGACGTGCGTGGGGCGCTTGCCAGGAAGGGCTTCGAGAACGTCGAGCTAGAGTGGATGCGCTGCACGATCAAGGACGTGAAGACCGTGCTCACCGAGTTGCGTACGGGCCAGCGGTTCACCGGTACGCACCATGAGACGTTTGCGATGCGCCGAGAGCAGGCCGAGGCCGTGAACAAGACGCACGCTTATTTCCACTCAATCTGGAAGGAGGATGTGCACGCCGTTCCGCGTTTCCTCTGGAACGCGAAAATGCGCTTCGGGAAGACCTTCACCGCTTATCAGCTCGCTAAGAAGCTCGGGGTGACACGCGTGTTGGTGGTGACATTCAAGCCCGCCGTCGAAGATGCATGGCAGACGGACCTCGAATCCCACGTTGATTTCGACGGGTGGCTGTACCTCTCCCGAAACTCCGATGGCGATCCAAGGGAGGTTAGCCGCCAGAAGCCGGTCGTCTATTTCGGCTCCTTCCAGGACCTACTCGGCCGCGATGCGGCGGGTAATATCAAACCCAGGAACGAATGGCTCCACGAGGTGAATTGGGACCTCGTGGTCTTCGACGAATACCACTTCGGCGCATGGCGCGAGACTGCCAAGGAACTATTCGAAGGCGAGGATGCGGCGGTTTTCCAGAAGGAGTCCAAGCTCGAGTATGGCGGTGGCCTTGAGGATGTAAACGAAGACCTCAGCGTGTTATCGGAGAAGGAAACCGAGTTCCTGCCCATCACGACTAGAGCGTACCTCTATCTCTCGGGCACACCGTTCAGGGCGCTGGCCACGGGGGAGTTTATTGAGGAGCAGATCTTCAACTGGACGTACACCGACGAGCAGCGCGCCAAGGAGGAGTTCGCGGCAAAGAATCCGGGAGCATGGAATCCCTACGGGGCGCTGCCGCAGATGCGCCTGCTGACCTACCAGATGCCGGACGAACTGCTGGCGATCGCAAGTGCGGGGGAGTTTGACGAGTTTGATCTTAACGCGTTCTTCGAGGCATCGGGCAGAGGCGGCAAGGCGCAATTCAAACATAAGAACGACGTGCAGAAGTGGCTGGATATCATCCGTGGCGGGTACGCGCCAAAGGCGGTGGAGCATCTCAAGACTGGCACTCGACCGCCGTTTCCGTACTCTGATACGCGATTACTGCCATACTTACAGCACTCATTTTGGTTCCTCCCCAACGTCGCAGCTTGCTACGCAATGGCGAACCTGCTCGCCGAGAAACACAACACGTTCTGGCATGATTACGACGTGGTGGTCGCCGCTGGCGCTTCGGCGGGCATTGGACTGGAAGCTTTGCCGCCCGTGCGCAAAGCGATCGGGAGCGCATTCGAGACCAAGACCATCACGCTCTCCTGCGGCAAGCTCACTACGGGTGTCACGGTGCCTCAGTGGTCATCCATCATGATGCTGCGCAACCTCAAGTCGCCTGAGACCTACTTTCAAGCTGCGTTCCGCGTGCAGTCACCGTGGTCCATCAAGAACCCCAACGGCGACAATCCAAACGAGGAAGAAATTCTGAAGCCGGTGTGCTTCGTGTTCGACTTCGCGCCCACACGCGCACTTAGGCAGATCTCTGAGTACGGAATCGGGCTGTCGCCCAACGAACCGAACCCTGAGAACGCGGTCAAAGACCTATTGTCGTTCCTGCCAGTGCTGGCCTACGACGGCGCGAACATGACGCAGATCGACGCGGGCGGTATTCTCGACATGGCGATGGCGGGTACCTCGGCCACGTTGCTTGCGCGCAAGTGGGAGAGCGCGGTGCTCGTGAACGTGGATAACGACACCTTGCGTCGCATCCTCGATCACCCGGAGGCGATGGCCGCCGTTGAGCGGATCGAGGGCTGGCGCGCGCTGGGCGATAACATCATCGAGACAATCATCAATAAGAGCGAAAAAGTTAAAGAGCTTAAAAACAAGGCCAAGGAGGAAGAGCTAACGGCCAAGGAGAAAAGAGAGCTCACCGCTGAGGAAAAGGAATACAAGTCCAACCGCAAGCTCGTGCAGGAGAAGCTGATCAAGTTCGCAACACGCATCCCCGCGTTCATGTACCTGACCGACTTTCGGGAGAACACCTTGCAGGATGTCATCACAAAGCTGGAACCGGAGCTGTTTCTCGCCGTCACCGGGTTGACGGTGAAGGACTTCCATTTGCTCGTACGGCTGAGGGTGTTCAACACTGAGCAGATGAATCAAGCAGTGTTCTCGTTCCGACGGTATGAAGACGCATCGCTCCGCTACACCGGAATAGACAGCCACCCCGGACTTGCGCATTACGGTCTTTACGACACTGTCGTTGCAAAGGACTAATGAGCAGGATTGCCCTACAGCGGCACCTTGTGACTCGCCGGACCCACCCCAGCGACCTCAGGCCGATAAATTGGGGAACATATACAAGTGTTCCCTGGAGGGATCAGGGAGGGATCAATGGGTTGTTAGCAGAGATTTGACATTCCTGACATTGACGGTATACTTAAATTATAGGCAGGCCGGACTAAGAGCAATCTCAAGTTCGGCCTTTCGCATTTTCAGGCATCAGTAATCTACCGGCATTTCATTGTAGATTGAGCCGGGCGACAATCACATGGCCGCTGGACGCACTCAGGGAGGCGTGTTCAGCGGCCTTTTCCATTTCAAAAAGAAGGTAAGCGTGAACAACGTACCAAAACAGCGAGTCTGGATGAAATGCCCGCATTGCTGGCATTGGGATTGGCATGATCGGCTGCCTGAGCACAAACAGTGGAAACACGGGATTGAATCAGTTGAGGTCCGCCACGCACTACAGTATTCATGCTCCCGATCTTCCGGGGACGGATTCCGGGAACAGAAGGTGATCTTTCGGGCATGGAAGCGGGACGATTATGGAAGGAAGATTGGGCCAAGTGGTTCGGCCTGCGTGCTTGGCCTATATATGTCCCCGTGGATGCTGCTGACTGACCAAGGCCCAGGCAGTACGGTACTAAAGAGGGCATCTGCTCCTTTGGCGGATGCCCTTTGTCTGCGGTTTTGCCATTGCTGGAAGACAACGAGACAAAACAAGGCCACGACGCGGCGATGCCGCAAGCGGTGCAATGCGCTCTCCATCAAGCGATTGGCCGATGGAGTCCCGTCCAGTCCGCCGCAGCAGTTCCTTGCGATAAAATGGGTTTGATAAGTGGTTCAACCCACTTTATGTTCCCAGTATGACGATCAAGCTGATTCTCGACAAGGCTGGACGGGTGGTCATCCCCAAGACCCTCCGCGAGGAATTGCATCTTGCGCCCGGTGACGCCCTCCAACTGAACACCGCCGGCGAACAAATCACGCTGCGTCCCGTGCGTGCCAGCGTGCCGATCCGCAAGGAAGACGGGGTGTGGGTCTACCGTTCCGGCCAGAGGATGGACGTGCCGATCCGTAAACTGATCGAGGAAGGCCGCGACGAACGGCACCGTTCCATTCTGGGGCGGGAGGAATGAAGATTTTCCTGGATACCTCCGTCTTTCGAGCCAAGGACTCCCCGAATAGTTGCCTGGGAGTGTTCTCCGGTCCCGTGCGGCGAGCGGCGGTTCCCCGTGGGACCGAACAGTTCGGATAATTGAACTGGGGGGGTTCCGCAAGGGTTTTCACCAGCAACTTGCGGCAATTGATTCCGCGCCGCTCGGGCGCCTGGGTACCGAAGGCCGATGAGTTGAGGAACATATATAGGTGTTCCCTGGAGGGATAAATGGGTTGGACCAAAGGCTATTATTCGATTATCCAGTACTGCCCCGACCCATCGCGGTTGGAGGCCGTGAACCTCGGAGTGGCGCTGTTCTGTCCGGAGATCCGCTGGCTGAAGGCACGTTTCGACCGGCGAAGGACGCAGATCCAGCAGCTATACTGTGCGCAGGATTGGGAATTCGTTGCCCTGCAACAAGCCGCGATCGAAGCCCGGTTCCTGAAGGAGGGAGGCAGCTTCGAGCGGCTGGAGGATTTCGAGGCATACGTATGCCGAAGAGCGAATGCCCTTACGTTGACGGCGCCCCGCCCTGTGAAGGTGGAGGATCCGGAAGCAGAATTGGATCACCTGTTGGAGCGGCTGGTTGGCGCCGGATGAAGCCGGAGCGGGGTAGCACGGAGGAGATTGCGCTGACGGCCCGAAGGAAGATGACCTCACATCGCCAAAATTTGTCGCCCTTTCTCGGTCAGCCGGTAGGTCGGCTCCAGTGCCGGCTGATCCGGCATGTGTAGACTGGGCTGCTCAAGGAACAGAAGACCTTCGTCCACCATCTCATCCAGCCGCTGTTTCCGCGCAGTGTCGTGACCGGCGCGCATTCCACCAGTGGTGGAAATCATTCGGAGAAGCCCTGTTGAGATTGCGTCCATGGCGGCTCTCCTTTCTATCGATCAATCTTTATAACACGCCCTGCTAAGAAGCTCTACCCCCTATGACCAAAGACCACTCCCCCACCACAATCTCTCGCCCGCCGTGATCAGCAGCACTGGGGCCGATTTTGGCTGGCCGCGATACGCCGGCCATCCGCCAGCGCATCCAGGACTTCTTTTCCTCTATGTCTGCTTCGGCTTCGCGGAAGACGCGGTCGAGACCTTCGGCCTCCGCCTGCCGATTGATGACCATGGAGCCGGGGACCACCATCACGCGCACTTGGGGTTTCACTTTGCGAAATGCCACGCGAGCAGTTGGCGCGCTTCTGCCGGGAGAACGGTATCCGCAGACTTTCGCTCTTCGGCTCGATTCTCACAGATCGGTTCCGGCCCGACAGCACGTGCCCGGCTTCCTTGGACTTGCTCAAATGGAGATTGATCTTGCCGCTATGATTGGGCGCAAGGTCGATCTGAGGACGCCACAAGAATTGAGCCGGTGCTTCAGAAGAGACGTCCTCGATTCAGCGGTTGTGCAGTATGAGCGATCCTGACCGCATTCGGCTGCGGCATATGCTCGATGCCGCGTCCGAGGCGCTGAGTTTTGAAACGCCATCATGGCGCACGTCACCGGCCGCTTACCGTCGCTCCACGGAATGTGCTCGACCACGATCCCGTGCCCGGCACACTCCACGCGCCGGGACCCGTAGAGAAAATAGATCGGGATTCCCGACGGCCACCATGATCCGATCGTCACCCACGAGTTGTTCGCCGCGGCGGCGGCCCAACTCGAGGCGCCGAAGCACTCGGGAACCGGGCAAGCAATACGCGATTGATTGGCCGTTGAAAGGCCGGATCGTCTGCGCTGTCTGCGAACGGTCCATGAAGAGTGTGCGAATGAGTTTCATCCCGAGCCCTGAGTCCGAGGCCGGCACGGAATCTGGCCAACTGAAACATCTATGAAACATCGGGAGGTCCATGCACTCAGCCGAAGAGTTCGCTGTGTGAACCCAGCCGGGCCAGGCGCAGGGCATCCTGGTCCACTTTGCGGTAGATCAGGAGCAAGTCCGGCTTGACGTGGCACTTGCGATAGCCAGCCCAATCACCGCTCAAGGCGTGGTCACGGTTACTCTCAGGCAAGACCACATCGGAAGCCAACAGTCCCAATACGGCGGACAACAACGAATCCACACTCTTGCTGTGGCGAGGTGTAGCCTTCGCACGCTTATAATCGCGTTTGAAAGCCGACGACCTTTCAATCGTCCGCATTCAGGTCCGACAGCAGTGCATCAACGCTCTTGAAGCGCTTGCCCTTCCCCGCCTCAAGCTCGGCAATCGCTTTGCGGGTAGTCGCGTTTGGCGCTTTGATCTCGAATGGCAAACGGCGCTCATCGACGATCCGTAGCATGAGAAGCCGGATTGCATCCGAGATCGACAACCCCATGGCGGCCAAGGCGTCGGTGGCGCGCTCCTTGGTGTCGATGTCGATGCGGGCGCGAACGTAAGTGTCAGATCTGCGCATGTTTGGCCTCCTTATAGAACCAATTGTAGTCACATCAGGACTACAATGCAAGGGAGGCCCAACCAGCATCAGGCCAGGCTCTACGCCAGGGTGTTGAGGGAGGCTACGCGAGTTGCTTCGAACGACTGGATGCCGGCTTCCTGTTGGAGGATGTAGACGAGTTCATCGATGCCTTCGAGGAGGCAGTGTTTCGAGAAGCTGTCCACGGGGAAGCTGACTTTGCGGCCGCCGGGGAGGCCGAGGGTTTGGGCGGCGAGGTCGATTGCGAGGCTCCAATCGGGGTGCGTGAACAGTTCGGCGTGCACGTCGCGGGGGACGATGATGGGGAGCAGGGAGTTCTTCAGCGCGTTCTGCTTGAAGATATCGGCGAATGACGTGCTGATCACGGCGCGGAATCCGTATTGGGTCAGGGCCCAGGGGGCGTGCTCGCAGGAACTGCCGCAGCCGAAGTTGTCGCCGGCGAGCAGGATCTGCTTTCCTTTCGACTGGGGTTTGTTTAAAACAAAATCCGGCTTCGGTGTTCCGCCAGCCTCGTAGCGCCAGTCATTAAAAAGCTGG
>WBZR01000428.1_pt1 | contig 68387 bp, 84 predicted proteins | sample 5204231 | NCBI WGS metagenome assembly WBZR01 (sample SAMN12412403, study PRJNA552823) | activated sludge metagenome | isolation source: activated sludge from anammox sidestream of wastewater treatment plant... | place: USA: Virginia | collected 2017-08 | reverse complement strand
ACCTCTTCGAGTTTCTGTGGGGACAGAGCTGGTTGTCATTGCAAGGAACATGCGGCGTTGATGGACAAGTGGGGATCCGATGAGTGTCTCGAACGGATTGACGACATTGTGGAGTGGATGGAACTGGAGGCCAAGGAGAGAGGCTTGCCGTTCGTCCAGAAGGCAGCCCGAGCGATGGTGAGGATCGCCGTGTGGCGCGCACGAAGGGAGCTGAAGAATGTCGGTGCTTGATACCGCAACTTATGTCCTGGACACGCCCGGTGCTCTGCTGAGAGGTTTGCTGGCCGGAAAGCCGGGATCGCGCGCGACCGGGCGAGAGGTGTTGAGGCTGGGCGAGAACAAGCCTGGATTTGATTCGGGCGACATTCCAGCATTTCTGGCCGAGATCGTCCTAGACCCTCTGACGTGGATCGGTGGCGCGGGGATTGCCAAGGGAGCCAGCTACCTGTCGAAAGCCGCAAAGACTCGCAAAGCGGCTAAGGCGGCTGAGACAATGGCAGCAGCAGCCAAGCCGATGGCTGAGGTGATCGATCCTCGCATGGCGCAGGTCAAAGAGGGCGTCGAGTGGGTCGGCAAGCACTACGCTGATAAAGCCGCTGCGACCAAGCGTGCGACAGGACAGACGAACGTAATCAACCCACGCTCGGGGATCCCGATGTGGCGGGATGGTTACAAGGGTGCTGACGACGCAAAGAATCTGGCTGCCGGGAAAGCGACCGTCAAGGCAGACACGTCAAAACACGTGTCTGGATACTACGACAAGGCTGATGGACGCTCGATCAAGTACAACCCGAACGTGACCAAAGACGTGGATTCGCTCAAGTCGCTCGGGGTCCACGAGGGCACGCACTACCTCACCGAAAACCAAGAACTGAGCCTTCCTCTCATCGGGCACATCAACCGACTCAACACCGCGTCCAAGAGAATGTGGGCGAAGCGTGGCATGGAAAGACCGATGGACATGACTCCGTTCGGAGAAATTCAAGGTCGCCCCATGCTGGATTACCTCAAGGATCCGACTGAGGTGATGGCGCGCGTGGCACAGACACGTCAGGGCATGGAGGAAGCGGGGATCAAAGCTCTCACTCCATCACGTCGCAGTCCTGGGCTGCTCGGAACGAAACGCGACAAAACGGCGCGCTCGTTCAACACCAGCGTTCTGGAACTGACCGATCTTCCGCAGAACGTGCGGCGCGATTTGAATGACCTGCTCAAGGTCTATGGGCCGCGTCTCGTCAACCACATGCTCCGCGTGCTGCCCGCAGCAGCCGTCACGACCGGAGGTGCCTACGCTGCTGCGAATGCCATGTCACCGCGTCAAGCTGTCTCGGCGTGATGCGTATAATTGCCGCCAAAGGAGAAACACATGTCGCGACTTCCGCTTGCCATGCACAACACGCCCGCTCCCGCGCCGACGAAGAAACCATACTACAAGGGTCAGTGGGGCACCCAGACGCTGCGTCCTGCCACGCCGAATCAGCCACCCTATAACGGCCAATCCATGCCGTTTCCCATCTCCCCACAAATCCCGAGTGCAGGAACACCCAACACAAGTTTGATGGGAAAAATATTCGGGTCTCCACAGCAACCTCCAGCAAGTGACGGTCAGGCGAGTCTTGCACCGCAGGGGACTGCGTTGGCATCGCGTTTACAGGGACCGCTCGCTGGGCGCGTCAATCGCCCTGAAATCGTGCATCCGATTTTGCGGATCGATCCTGCGACTGGACGATCACTCGGAGCAGATGGGAAGCCCAGCACTGGCCCCACGATTTCACACCCAGTCATGCGATTCGATCCCGTCACAGGTCGCGCAGTGAACGAAGACGGTAGCCCGGTTAAGGGTCCAGCGATTTCGTTGGCTGCGGCAACGTCGCCGGTCCAGCAGGCAGCCCCGACACGACAGGCTCCGCAGACTTCACTGCTGGCAGCCCCACCGATTCCACGTCCCGCGCCGGGTAATCCTGGGTACGACGGGCTCAGCTCAGACGAGGTAATCGCCAAGGCTCGTGGCGAGGCTCAGTCGCAGCTTGACGATCCGAACTACATTCCGGCCACACAACAGGGATGGGAGGCCAAGCAGGCCCGCCAGAACGAGCTGGCTGGACAGCGGCGCGCGGCAAGTGTCGCGGACATGCTCAGCGGCGGCGGAACACGTGCGATGAATGAGAACGGCATGGCCATTGTCAACGGCTCGGGTGCGCCGCTTCCCAACACCGTGCGAGGCTCGGTCGGATCGGATAATGCGCCGGTCTATCGACCTGATGGTACCCGTATGGTCGAGCCGGTTGGAGGTTGGAATCCGAACCAGATGACCGAATCCATGCCATTGTCTCCGCAAGCACAGGGGTTGCGTGACGCGATGCAAAAGCGGTACGACGCGGCTCAGGAAGCACGACAGCAGACCCTCATGGCGAGAATCAACGGGCAGCTTCCTCCCGCAACTGGACCACGCGCTGACTCCAGCAACCCGCGATGGATGGCAGCCCGAGAGGCACGCCAGGAACGTCGTGACGCCGCACGTGCGTTGATCGCGCAGCGTGGCATGGCAGAGGCCGCGAATCGAACGGCACGCATCGAGGCACGACGTGCGGCTACGCTACCACCGAATCCGCTACAGATGATGGCGATGCGGAATCCCGCGCTCGCACTCGGAATGCAGCGCATGGCGTTGGACGCACAGCAAGCGAACCTAGATCGTGCGATTCAGCGAGAAGAACTTGATATTCGTCGTAGCGCTCTGACTGGAGATCTTGACGAACGCAAGCAGGCTCGCCTCGATGCCATGAAGCAACAGCAGGCCGAAAACGACCTGAAACGTCAGCAGCTCGATCAGTCTGGTGAACTTGGTCGCGCTGGGATCGCACAAGACGAACGCCAACATCAGGAGCGTATGCAGCAGGGACAGCAACAGATTGAGGAAATCCGGTCTCGATCTCAGCTCGGACAAAACGAGCAGTCGATGCAAAAGCAAATGCTGAGAAATCAGCGAATGGGTGAATTGCGTTTGCAGTACCCTGACGCTCCACTTGAGCAGCTTAACGATCAGCTTGACAGAGAGATGGGACCAGCGACAACGCAGGTCATTCCGTCTCCGCAGCAGGCTCCTCCAGGGAATGTTCCTCCCACGCAGAACAAAGCTGCTGAAGGTGCATTACCTTTGTGGGCCCAGGGTAAATCACCCGATGAAATCGTCAAAATCGGTACGCAAATGGGTTGGCCTGATTCTGCGATAAACGGCATTTTGCACACAATGAATCAGACGGCAAATGTCGAATACCCGTCTGGATGGAGTTCCCTCGGCGAAGCTGGTGGATTGTTGAGTTCGCTACTGAATCCACTCGGTGACTACCCTCGTGAATTAAAGCAAATGCAGCGGCCTGATTATGTCAGGCCGAACAGCAGAAAGGTGAAACCACGAGACATGACACCTGAACAGCTTTACTGGACCAGAAGGCAGCTTCAATGACGCGACTCCCTACTTTTGATCTTCCGTCCCTCCCGTCGCTCGGTGGTACAGCAGCACGCCGGGCGCCGGGAGTTTCTTCCATCGCTCCCGAGGATGAGGAATCGATCATCCGCAAGGCGGGCCGCAAGACGCTCGGTGGGATCGCAGCGGTGGGGAACGTGCTGGATCTTCCAGGTTCGATGGTGCGAGACGTTCTTGCGCTGGAGAACCCGCTCGATCAGCTCTTGCACCCGTTTTCCGGTGAGTCGCGCACGAGTGGGCGCGATCTGCTGCGCAAGTACGGCATGGCGGGTCGCAAGGACACGTGGGGGAACTTCGCGGGTGGGTTGGCGGCGGACATCCTCACGGACCCGCTGACGTACGTGTTTCCCTTTGGCGCAATGACGAAGGGCGGGAGTCTCGTCAAGCAAGCCGGTCTGCTTCCCAAGGTGCGCACGATCGCCGCCGATGTGGCGAAGGTGGCACCGGAAAAGATCGGCCCGCGTCAGGCGATGCTCAAGACGACGCTTGGGGACGTGATGGCGAAGGCCACTCCTGAGGAAATGACCGCGCTGCAGACGGCTGCTTCCAAGGCTGGCCTTAACCTTGGCAATCTGGCCTCTGAGCCGCTGCGAGGTGGCATCGGGTTCGGATTCATGGGGACGCCAAAGAAAGTGATGGGATTCGGCCAGACTGCGGAGAAGGTCGCCACGAAGTTGGATGACATGGGCCGCACGATTAGGTACGGTAAGATTCCCGGCACGGAGTTCTCACCCGTCGATGCGCTCGCCACGCAGTTCAATTCGAAGCTGGGAGGTGTCACCGGAGAGTTCGGGCAGATCTTCGCCAAGAAGCGATTCGCGACACGTGAAACGGATCTGGCGAAAGCCAAGCTGCCTCTCGCCGACCTGACCCGCCGCCTGATGGCATCTGGCCAGGGTGACGACAACTTCGGCCCGCTGATCCGCCAAGCGCTGGAGGAAGTGACACCGGGCCCAGCTACCGCGCAACTCAATCCTGAGGCTCAGCAGATCCTCAAGGAGATGCACGACCTGAAGAACAAGGTGCGGCAGGGGGTGCTCGATGAGGGTGGCGTGATCCACGAGTACACGAGTCCCGATAGCCAATACTTCCCGCGCCAAGGCGTGACGGAAGAGTTCCAGCCGAAAACCTCTTCCACCCCCGGCTTGCACGACGTGCGAAACGAGTTCGCTCAACGCCGAAATCCGATATTTGCGCCTTTTCAGCCGTTAATGGGTGCTATGGAGGGCATTAAGGACGAAACTACCACCATTCGCAAGTTGCTTCAGGACACGGAAATCAACGATGCGATTGAGGCGTTCGCTGATCCCAAGGACATCGCCAAGATCATCGAGCGGAAGTACGGCAACAAGATCCCGCGTTGGTTCCGCGAGGCCGATGCGTCCCCCAGCGGAACGATGAAGAACCGCTATGAAGCGCTCGCCGATTGGGCTGCGAACTTGACGCCCGAGCAACGCAAGATCGGTTTCTTTGCCAACCATCCGGTACGCGATTTGGAGTCTTACACGATTCGCGGAATCGGTCAGGCCGGGTCCCTGCGCGCGATCCGCGAGATGCTGCTGTCTCCCGGTGCGATGCACTTGCCGGGCAATGCGGCAAACCAACGTGGATGGCAGACACTTGAAGAGGCGTTTCGCGGCGCACAAGGGACCCTGAACCCTGAGGCGTTTGGCGCGAAGCTGCTAGCCGACTTCAAGGCGACGATGAATCCGCAGCAGTTGAATCAGTACATGCAGGACGCGGCGCAGCGTCTTGGACAGCCGGTTCACACACTGGACGATTCGTACCTCCTGAAAGACCTGCTGAGCCACCGCGTGAGCGATGAGACCGCCACGGCGATGGGCAGGATCGCCAACGGCTTCGCACGTCCTGAGCCCGCTGGCGCAATTCTGAAGGCAGTCGATAACGTGACCAACTTCTGGAAGGGCTGGCAGACTGGGCTGTGGCCCGCATTCCACGCGCGCAACTTCCTGTCCGGTCAGGTGAACAACTGGCTGAGCGGCATGTGGTCGCTCGATTCGATCAAGGACACGAACGCTTTGCTGCATGGAAAAGTCGTCGCGGATGCGATGAACATACCAGCCGTGCAGCAACTGGCCGCTCAGAAGGGCATTCAGCAGCTCACGCCAGACATTGCCACCGACCTGCTTGGTGAGATTGCGTTTTCGAACGGCATGACGAATCGCGCAGCCGGAGAGGTCGCGTCGGTCGCTGGTATCGAAGGCTTGAATCCTCCCAAACTGCTTGGAGATCTTGCGTCCGAGATCCCGCGCACCGGGTTTGATGGGTTCAGCTTCAAGAGCGTGCTCAGCAAACTGACTGGTCGCAAGAAGGGCACGTCTCTCAACCCCATCAAAATGCGAGGCGTGGGCGGGCGCACCGCTTCGGAGTTCGGCCCGGCTGCCGCAGGCGAAGAACTGGCGTACGCGATCGAATCCTTCAACCGCGTGGGTCCGTTCATCGAACAGCTCAAGCGCGGAGTCGATCCCACTGAAGCGGCTGCCAACGTGCTGAAGTCGCAGGCGGTTTACGACTCGCGTTATTTCACGCCGTTTGAGCGCGAAACGATGAGCCGCGTCATGCCGTTTTTCAAGTTTTCAAAATCGATGCCGATCTGGATGTTCTCCGAACTGAAGGAGAAGCCGGGCGGCAAATTGGCTCAGTTGCTGCGCGCCGCAAACCGCGCGCGGAACCCCGACGTGATGACGCCCGATTACGTGGCCGAAACCACTTCTGTTCCGCTGGGTGAGTCCCCTGACGGCTCGCAGCGATACCTGACTGGCGCCGGGCTGATGTTCGAGGATCCGCTGTCGTTCCTGGGTGGAGGCGTGCGCGGGGCCCTGCTCGAAGCCGGTAGCCGCATGAACCCGCTGCTCAAGATGCCGTTGGAGTGGGGCACGGGGCAGACGTTTTTCCAAAAGGGTCCGATGGGCGGTCGGTCGCTGGAGGATCTTGACCCGACGATCGGGCGCACGCTGGCGAATCTGACCGGTCAACGTGACCCCGTGAAGTTCCCCGGCTCGCACGCCGTGGAGTACCTCGCAGGCAACTCGCCGCTCTCACGAGCGCTCTCGACTGGTCGGCAGTTGAGTGGACTGGCGCGCCCGTTCACGGATCCACAGATGAAGGGACAGGCGATTCCCGAGATCGCCAAGACTGCCACGAACCTACTGACCGGTCTGCGTGTAACGAACGTCTCTCCCGCAGCGCAAGAGTCGCTGCTCCGCGAACGTGTCCAGCAGATGATGCGTCAGGCTGGAGGAAAGACGTTCGTGCGATCCTACATCCCTGAGGAAGTCGAAGCGAGCATGAGCCCCAAGGAACTGGAGGACTCGAAGAAGCTCGAAGCGTTGATCAATACGCTTGCCAAGCGAGCCAAGGCACGTGCTGAGGCGCGCAAGGCTGCGGACAGTCGCTAAAATGACTGACGCGATAGGATGTTTCTGAACCCCGAAAGGAGACCGAATGACAAGCATTCTCTTACTGGCCGCAGCGTTGACCATGCCGATGCAATGCCCTGGTGGGCAGTGTGTCGCGCCTGAGCGGCCCCGAGTCTCAGTGTTGGTCCGCACGGATAACGGACCTGTCCGCAGTGTCACTAAGGCGGTTGTCAAGATCGAGCGAAAGGCAGTCGCTCGGCGTCCCTTGCTTCGCCTGTTTGGCCGTCGTGGCCGGTAAGGTGTGGCAACACGTGAAACGTACGACAATCGCAACCCTGCTCGCTCTGTGCGTGATGACGTGTCAAGCGTTCGCACAGATCGAAGTTCCGCCCGAGAGTAAGGAGCATGTTCCCATCCCAGTGACGGTCAAGGCTGCCGTCCCTGAGGGAGCAACGGTCGAAGGCCCTGGATTGATCTGGCCCGCTGGTGTCAATGTCCTAACGATCGGCCCTAACTCGTTCGTGGTCTGCGCTCCTCCCGGTGAGTACACGATCGAATATCGTTTGGAGTGGTTACACGTCGTGCCCGTGACGTTTGTGGACGGCAGCGGCAAGACGATCACGATTCAGAGTTACCTGGGAAGCGGAAAGCCCAACTGGAAAGCGACGTTCAAGGTGGTCGGGGGTACGCCTCCAGTCCCCCCTCCCAAGCCGCCGACACCGGGCGGGCCGTATCAGGTGATGCTCTTTTACGAGTGGGCCCAGCTCGACAACCTCCCGCAGCGCCAACAGGAACTGCTAACGTCTCTGACGGTGCGGGACTCGATTGTGCAAGCGGGACATGTGTTCCTAGCGGCGTACGACAGGTCATACGTCGACAGCGGTAAGCCAGCGGATAAAGCGGCTTGGTTTCGGGCCGTCGCTGGCAAGACATTTCCCGTCGTGGCGTACGCGCCCAAGGATGGTGGTGCAATCACCGTTGCGCCGCTGCCAGCCGATCAGAAAGCGTTGTTGGAACTGCTGTCACAGTCGACGGAGGACAAGTAATGGCACGTGCCTCATTCAACGCTGATCTGCCTGTTTCAACGCTAATTGATCTTGGACTCACCAGCGATGCGATGGAAGTGTTGCCTCGCGAGTTCACCTACGCTTCGGCGCGCGCGTTGGAACTTGGGTTGACTCCGGTGGAGGATGTGCCGGACGTGTTGGTTGACTTCGCCGACTTCGAAGCCGTGATTAAGGAATGTCACGAAAAGAAGATTTTCCCCATGTACTGGCAGCAGCGCACGTGGGCGCCTGACGGATACAGGTGGAACCAGAGTCGTTTGCCCTATTGTTGGTCTTGGAGCGGTACCGCTGCGTTGTTGGACATGCGTGCGGCGGAAGGGTTGTCAACGCCACAACTTGCTCCTGTGACTGCTGGTGGCGCTGTGGGGTGGGCGAACAAAGGAAATTACCTCGACAGCTACGTGTCGTGGGCACGTGAGAATGGAATCGCGGAAGTTGAGTACGTTCCTGACATGTGGTCAAGAGATTATCGCAACTACAAGCCCGGCTGGCAGGAGTCAGCAAAGAAGCATCGGTTGCGCAACATCCTGGACACGAACAGGCGTGCAGGCACCAAGGAAATGATGCGTCAGGTCTTGTCGATTCTCAAGCTCGGGCGCCCGCTTTACTCGGCCTGGAATCGCTTGGCGCACGCGATGGAAATCACGGGCATGCTGTGGACTCCAGGGAAGTGGTTGGACATCACCCTGATCATTCGTAACAGCCACAACGAGCCTGAGCCGATTGAAATGTACGGCGAGAACGCCACACCTGACGAAGCGATTGGATTCATTTCGTCGGAACCAACGTAACGGAATACTTTTCAGCGCCGCGATGCACCTCAAACCCAGCCGTCCGGTAAGTTGAGAGAAAACCCCAAAATAGGAATGCTGCAATGGCTATTGAACTGGAAGGTTTGGAAGTGGGCGGGATCCTCTGGAATGCACGCCACAAACGACAGATCCTCAAGACCGCTCGTCGACTCGTGCGCGAGGGATCGATCACGAGGGATATGAGTCAGGAAGACATCACGGATGCGATCACGATCGCTTTGCTGGAGGATGAACCGGCGACTTACGGAGCGATCGATTGGGCGAAGATCATCGAGTTGATCATTCAGATCATGCCGTTGATTCTGGCGCTGTTCGGCTAAAGCCGGAAGAATCCGCGAAGTGCGGTTCTCATAGTTGTTGAACGGCCATTCACAACCGGAGGACCAATCCGAGATGAAGCAGTAGCAGATCTACACTGGTGCCCGAAGATGAAGATCGCCATGCGGCCTGGGAAACTGGGTCGCATGGCTTTTTTGTTGCGCATGATTCAGATCTTGAACAGGATCTCGGATGGCTGCTTGACCTTCAGAATGCGTGGATCGAGGTAGAGCTTGGTCGTCTCGCGGTGGGAGTGCCCGAATTGTATTTGCGCTGCGGTTTCGGAGCTTTAATGGGCGGTATGTCGACTCAAAAAAATCGCTAATAAACACTTCTCTATCCTCCACTCGCAGTATCTGACACAACCCGAATTGATAAGTGTACACCCAAACACTTGCACGGAATGCCAGTATTAAATCTCGTCCTCTCCGCTAAATGACTTGGAAATTGGTGGGACCGGGCAACCGTAAGGACCCGAACAATCAGCCGATTTGTCTTCAACCCCACCTTTTCCAAGTCGTTTGACTGAATGTCGGGTTTATCCTACACTCTCCCCCATGTCAAGGAAAATCACACCAATGCCGACCCCACATGGAAAGTACGGGCAAACTCTGCAGGATTCTTTCTGTCACAATGCGCGGGCCCTGCGCACCAAACGCCAACTGACGCAGTTGGATCTGGCGAAAAAAATGAAAGTCGCGCGTAGCTACGTGGCCGACTTAGAGAGAGGTCGAAATTCTCCGACGCTGATCGTTATTGCGAATTTAGCGAACGCACTTAACGTCTCTCCAGCACAGCTTTTGCGCATCCCTAAGAAAAAAACCGACGAAAAAACAGAAAAATCCTGATTGACTCTGTGTCGGAAATTTACTACATTTGCCGCCGAAGACAAATCGGCGGCTTTCAGGGGTTGCTGACCCCGACCGCCACCTCGCCTCTTTGAGGTGGAACATGATCGCTCCGCACCCGCGATTACTGCGGTTCCTTGGTGGCCCTTATGACGGGGCTGCTGAGTGGCTGCGACCGGTAGTGGATGACACCGGCAAGGCGCGTCTTTCGCACCTGACCGACGTGGCATTGCATCACTACGAGTCGGACGTGCCCTTCGATCTACTTGGACCGTGCGACCTTCTTTTGATGGTGCATGATCCATCTTCCATCATCCTCCGAGCGGCGAGTGGTTCGCAGTCGTAACGTCTGTCATTTCAGACGCGAGGAATCTTTTGCACGGAGGAGGTATTTCATGCTCGTTCTCTCACGCAAGGTGGGCGAGAAGATCGTGATTGCCGAGGGCTTGATCACGCTCACGGTCATTGACATCAGGACGGAGAAGGTGCGGATAGGAATTGAAGCACCCAATGACATCGCAGTGAATCGCCTTGAGATCGAGATCGCTAAGTCACGCGCACAAGGAGGTGAGTTCGATGGTGCAGGTAACGTGGCTTGAGCTTCTGTTCGGCGCGGTTGCGTTGTTGTTCTTGGTGGGATTGATGCGCCTCACGGACAACTTGAGGTGATTCCCTATGAAGACGGTAACGCAGCACATTCGGGATCATTTAGAGAGACGCGCGTTTCAGGAGAAACTGCCCCCTCTCGAATCGCTTCGCAAGTCAGAGTGGAGCGATGAGTTTGAGACACTCATGCGCAATCGCCTTATCATGGGTGCGTTTCGCTATGGGTTGTTCTCGAACCCAGACAAGTTCGCGTTTCGAATCGTTGAAAGCATGCTCGCGCGACTGGATCTCTATCAGCGAGATCGCAATCTGGAGCATCTTGTCGACGTGGCGAACCTCGCACTGGTTGAGTTTGTGGCCGGGCGCCGAGTGGGATTGCACGTGCATCCCGCCGACGACGGTATCCACGTGGAAAGAAGGTGTGAGTGATGGTACTTGACGTTCATGTTCCGGTAGCCGGGCCAGCGGAAGGAGATCCGCTGTGGTTGGAGGGACGGGTTTACGAGGAAGGCCGTCCCCTGCGAATTGGTGCGAGTGACGCGGCTGCGGCGTGCAATCGCAGTTCGTATCGCACGAGTTTGGATCTGTTCCTGCGAGCACGGAAGTTGGTCGACGTGGTTCACGATGAGGAGCAGGAAACACGCATGCGGCGTGGACGCAGGATGCAGTCGGTGATTATCAACGAGTACGCACAGGAGACGGGAGTGCATTGCGTTGAGAACCAACGCATGTTCTTCCACCCCAAGTTCGATTTCATGGCCGCGACACCGGATGCGATTGTGCTGAGCGATCCCCGAAAGGGTCTGGAAGTCAAGGCTACGACGGCGCGCATGTACTCGGTCGATGATGACGCGAAGTACGGACAGGAAGGCACGGACGCGGTTCCTGATGACGTGCTGTTTCAGGCTCAGCAACAGATGGCTGTGATGGGTTGGCCGCAGGTCGACGTAGCAGCCATGTTTGGGATCTTCACGCTGCGAGTGTATCCCATCCTGCGCAACGATGATCTGATCGACGCGATCGCGGAGGCTGAGAAAGAGTTGGTGGAACGGATCGTGAACAACGATCCCCCGCAGCCGAATTGGACGCACCCGCGAACACGTGAGATTCTGTCGATCGTGAACGGCGTGCAGGCGAACACCGTTGTTCAGCTCGGTGACGACGAGTTGCAGTGGTGGTTGCGGTACAAGGTGCTCGGTGAGGAGATCTCGCATTTGGAGATGGAGCGGGACGAACTGCGCAATCGCATCATCTACGCGATGGGGTGCGCTGAGCTTGGACGCTTCCCGCGCGGCGAGAAGGAACTTCGCCGCTTGATCGTGAAGGAATCGCTCTACAGCGAAAGTGACCTGGAGGAAATACGCTCCAAGCTCGGCACTGTGAAGCGCCGGTCTTACGAAAGGTTGTTAGAACGCAAGTGCAAGTAATGTTTTTCATTCAGTAACGGGACCCACATCATGGCCGAAAATGCCACTGTCAACATCCCAAAGGATGTAATTGACCCGATCGTCCGACAGCAGTTATCCGCAGCAATTGCTGCTGCAATGGGTGATCCAGTAAAGATCATCAATGCGATTGTTACACGTGCCTTGGATATCAAGGTCGACAAGTCTGGGAAAGTGTCAAGTTACTCATATGACAACACGCAGCCTTTCCTGGAGGCACTTTCCCACAAACTGATTCGCGAAGAAGCCGAGATACTGATTCGCGAGTATGTCCAGGATCATCGCGAGATGATTAAGAAGCAGATCGTTGCGTTGCTGTCTAAGCGGCGAAATGGAACATTTGCTGAAGCACTTTTAGTCGGAGCAGAGAAGTCTCTTGAAAACTTCTCTTTGACAATCCACTTAGATCGAAAAAGGTCGTAGGTAAATGAGCACGGAACTATCAACCCATGTTGACGACGGGGACCGGCGTGGTCCGCAGACAAGCCTGATGGAAGTGGCTGCGAGTCGTCAAGCGCAGGAAGTGCAGGCGATGATCGTGATCGCCAAGAAGTTCCCCCGCGACGTGAACGAGTCGATCTCACGCATCACGACGGCGTGCCAGCGGAAGGGGCTTGCCGAAGTCTCGATGTACTCGTACCCCCGAGGGAACGAGACCGTGGAAGGCCCCAGCGTGCGTCTGGCTGAGGCGATCGCGCAGGGGTGGGGCAACATCGACTACGGCATTCGCGAGCTGTCTCAGGCCAACGGAGAGAGCGTGTGTGAGGCGTATGCCTGGGACATGGAGACCAACGTGCGATCGAGCACGTCATTCACGGTGAAGCATATTCGACACACGAAACGTGGCAGCTACGTGCTGACCGATCCACGTGACGTGAGCGAAATGATCCTCAACCAGGGAGCACGGCGCAAGCGTGCGTGCATCCTCGCGGTGATTCCTAAGGACGTGCAGGATCTTGCCGTGGAGCAATGCGAAAAGACGATTAAGGACGGCAACAAGGAGCCGCTTGTCGATCGCATCCGCAAGATGCTGGAGGCTTTTCGAGGGTTCGGTGTGACCGTTGAGATGATCGAAGCGCGCATGCAGCGCAAGGTGGAGAGCTTCACGGAGCAGCACATGCTGGCCCTGCGGAAGATCTACACGTCGCTGAAAGACGCGATGGCTAATCCCGAGGATTACTTCGAGTTCAAGGTTCCCGGAGCCGAGAGCGCGGAGGCCCCCAAGGGAGAGTCGAAAGCGGAGCGTGCCGCGAAGGAACTGAAAAAGGACAAGGCCCCGAAGAAAGAGAAGGAGTCGGAGCCGCAAAAGACCGCCGAGGCGACGGAGGAAAAGTCGCTTGAGGAGGTTCCTGAGGCGTTGCGCGAGTACGTGTTCGAGCTGGAGAAAACGCAATGCCAAGTGGACGCGCGATTCGTTTGGCGCACGCACATCTTCGATCGCAAGGCTGAAATGAGCGATGAGCTGTATGCGAAGGCAAACGAGTACCGCGATGCGCATTTGAGGTCGCTGCCTGAGGAATAACTCGTCGTGCTTGAACAGCCACGAATTAAGATACGCCACCTGACGCAACTGCACACGATTGGACGTGATCGGATTGGACAGGTCTCGACAAGACACGACTTAACGACACAAGACTTCATTTAGAGAAGAGACGAGTCACTGTGACATTACGTGACGACACCGTATTTGACAGAACGAGACGGTACCGGATTAGACCGGACCAGATTAGATACGACTGGACAAGACGATATTGGACATGACGTTACGAGACTTCATTTTTTAACTAGGGAGCACAGACATGCGTATTGCATTAGCACACCTGAAATCAGCTTCAGCGTACGGACAATCGAAGGCCATCCTTGAGAAGAAATCACGCGATGAAACGCACGATCAGTTCGAGGAGAGGACGTGGAAGCAGAGGCTGCATACCGACAAGGACGGCATGGTTTTTATTCCTCCGACAGCGTTCAAGAACTGCTTGAGCGAGGCTGCGAAATACAAAAGCATCCAAATCAAAGGCAAGGGCAAGAGCACGTACACAAAGCACTTTGAGGCTGGTGTGCTCTGCGTGAAGCCAGTGTCGTTGGGTGTGCATGTTGACGATGTGAAAGGATTGCGGCTTTTCGTCCCAGCAGACGGCAAACGAGGTGGAGGCAAGCGTGTCTGGAAGACCTTTCCGTTTGTGGACGAATGGGACGCAGAGGTCGAGTTCTGTGTGCTGGATGAAATTATCGACAACGAAGTATTCGAGCAGCATCTGATTGACGCCGGGCAGTTCATCGGCATCGGATATTTCCGCCCACGCAATAACGGCTATTGGGGACGATTCAGCGTCGAATCGATCAAGTGGAAGCAACTGTGACCAGACGTGTTGCGACAACACAAGACCGGACGAGACGGTACAGGATACGACGAGACGTAACGCGACTACACAAGACGAGAGTTACTTACAGAGAAGAGCCAAGTAACCGAGACAGAACTCGATTCGACTGGACGCGCCGCGACATGACATGACGAAATGCGACTGCACCCCACTGCTCCTGACACTACCAGATGGGACACGACCGGACGATACCAGTCATGACCTGACATGACTTCATCTCAATACTTTTTGGAGTATCACATGAACACCAATACACCAGTTTTTAGTTGTTCTATTGAATCCCGACAGCTTGCCGATTTTTTGATTACACGCGCGGCTGCCAAAGATTACTCCACTGTGATTACCTGGGATGAGTTAAGCCGTTACGCTGGCGTGGACGTAAAGAAAAAGGGACACGTTCTACAGACGGCGCGCAACATCGCATTGCGTGAGGCTCAAGCTGATTACGGAACAGTTCGAGGACAAGGCATCGTGTTGCTCGACAGCAAGGGGCTGATCGGTGTCGGAGAAAGCTTACTATGTCGAGTACGACGCGCGTCTACACGTACGCTTCGACGCTTAGCCAACGTGCAGTACGACACGCTCGATGACACGGACAAGGTGCGTCACAACGCCAACGCATCATTCATCGGTGTGATGCGAATGATGACCAACACGCAGAGCCGTAAAAGGCTTGAGCGTGCAGTCTCTCAAGCTGCTGCGAAACTACCTGTGAAAGAGACGTTCAAATTGTTTGGAGCAGCTCCGAGTAGTGATGAATGACCAAGACTCGAACGCACAGGACGCGACTGGACGGGACGTAATGCGACCAGATCGGATTTGACGCTACAAGACAAGATTTAATATCGATCTCTGAGCGTAGCCACATAACAGGATAGAAGCAAACCTCCGAAGCGTAGCCAATCATGACAACAAAAACACGCGATTGCTGTAGCTGTGGAATCCTTCCATTATTAGCCCGCATTCTCATTCTTAAAGGTTACAAGCACACTGAGATTTGCGAGCTTATTGGCCTGGATTCAAATGAGAAACTGAAGAAGTACCAACAAGCTACGCACATCAAAATCACTGAATCATGTGTTGTCTCGATTCCTAAGGTTACTAAAAGCAATCGCGCTAACGAGCAAGAACGAGTGCGACTTATAAACGAGTGTATCTCCATTGCACGTACTGTCATTGCTGAGTCCATTTCTAATCTTCCATCTCGACTTGATCTGGAAGGAGTACGTGTATCAAGACGCGCTCATGCTGCACTAGAGCGTGTCAGCGATACACGTTGGGCACGCACGCTACCGCGTATTGGTGAGAGATTGGAAGTGATTTCTCGGCTATATGATTCCATTCCAGGAAGCACTCTACTTGGACAAATTGAGTCATGCAAAAATCGGATAACTGCTAGTCAGGAGGAAAAGCGGAGACGGAAAGTCCTCGCCATTGTACGTGCACGCGACGTGGCTATGCGTAAATCGGCATGCGTAGCTCTATATGAATGCGGAGCAACGATTCCAAACATTTCAAATACTGTCGGAATCAGTTCAAGTATCGTGCACAGCGTCATTCAGAATGCGTGTGTAGGTCCGATAACCAGAAGGCGATCACGGTTATACAAAGCCACTGACCTTAACATAAGAGAATGGAAGCAAATGCGACGTGAGGGTATGTCTCTCAAGCAAATTGCTGCTGTAACTGGTGTAAGCCAAACCGTTATCAAAAAAAATGTTCCACGACACACCTATGCGGTTTTAGTTCGTATGAAATTAAAAAAGGATTCAATCATTGCAGCGTTGAAGCGAGGGGAGTTACCAACAAATGTCGCGAAGTCGCATCATGTCTCGGTGAGAACGGTCTACGCATGTGCGCCAACGTTGGCTAACGTGCATCGCCGTAAGCGGGAAATGATGAAGGAAGATATTTTGCGATGTTTAGCATCTGGCATGACACGAAAGGAGGCTGCTCGAAAATGTAACACTACGTACGAAAAAGTTTGTTATGTCATTTCTAGGTTTACCTTGTAGAGAGAGGATATGTCAGATGGCAAAGAACACTGTATCACGGCAAGTGGTCCGCAACAGCACTAAGGTTAAGCGAGTACAACCGTCCGAAGTAATCGGCGTTCGGAAATCAGCCATTATCGCGGAAGCTGGAATCTCTACCGGGCATGACTACATCACGCTCATGTCCGCATTGATTTCCGATGTTCTCAGTGGACGCATACCTCCACAGCTTTGCAATGCCGCGTCATCAGCCGCGAGAAACATTGGAAAGATGACTGAGTTGGAGTTGCGTTACGGTGGTTCTACTGGGGCTAAGAGCACGATTCGGCTGTCTAAGTCGCGTTAGCCGAGCGTAGCCAGGACCACCGAGTTTGTATTGACGATGAGCGTAGCCAAGCCCTCCGATGATCAGACCAGACGAGCGAGCCTTAGATATTGACGATCAAAACTCCCGAACGTAGCCAGGAGGCTTGAGAGAAACTCATGCTGGGAACGCAGACACGCAAGCGGAATGAAACAAGTGGAATGATCGCAGCCACGATCGAAGACGTTGCATACTGCTGGAACGAAGCCTTTGCATCAGACTGAACCAACTGAGGTGATCGTAGCCAAACCACGCGAGAGAAACGCAAGAGTCGAACGCAACCAATTCCGACGAATGAAGCAATAGATCAGAGTGAAGCCTTAGTTACTGAATGAATCTTTGTGAGAGAGCGTTTTACTTTTACTCAGGAGACTGAAATGGATTGCCAAAAACTGCTTAGTAAGTTGCACGCTTGTACCGAAGCGCGCCTGTGGGTGGGAGCACGCGAATTGGAGTCAGCGTGGAATGAGTGTGAACGTGGCGACTGGATGTTATGGATTGCTGCGAAAGCTGGCATAGACCGAAAGCTAGTTGTTTTGGCGGCTTGCGACTGTGCGGAGACGGCATTGCAGTACGTGCCTGAGGGAGAGGATCGACCGCGCATTGCGATTGAGACGGCGCGAAGATGGGCTGCTGGAGAGTGCGAATTGAGCGAAGTTCGTCGCGCTGCTGATGCTGCTGCTGCTGCTGCTGCTACTTATGCTGCTGCTGCTGATGCTGCTGATGCTGCTGCTGCTGCTTATGCTGCTGCTGCTTATGCTGCTGCTTATGCTGCTGCTGCTGCTGCTTATGGGCGACACACCACGCGAAAACTGTGTGCAGAAATCGTACGCAAAACCATTCCATTTGCGGATCTGCACGCTGCGTTATCTCAAATTGATTAAGTGATTTTTTTGCGCCATTGGAGAGAACACGGAGACTTGAAATGGATAGATCAGATTATGACACACCGATCGAAATCGCCCGCAAACTGACGAAGGATCTCATGGCCGCGTCGAGGCTCATGGATCGCGCGCAAGCCCGTTACCTCGTTGACAATTATTATGCAATCCAAGCCTACCGGATCTCGACTGCGAACCAGTTGCGATCGCTTGGCGCAGGTGAGCCGGGTCGCGTTTTGATGTGGGTCAATGACGAAATGACCAGGGTTGAGAACGCGATCAAGCGTGCGTTGGGCGCGTTTGCGCACGAGTATTCGGTTGGTCAGTGGATGTTGTCACAGGTTGGGATTGGCCCGGTGATTTCGGCTGGTTTGTTGTCTCACTTGGATGTGAGCAAGTGCAAGACGGCTGGACATTTTTGGCGGTTTGCTGGGTTGGACCCGACGATGGTTTGGGAAAAGGGGAAGCCACGTCCTTGGAACGCTGCCCTGAAGACGCTGTGTTGTCATCCTCAAACGAGGGTAATAACGAAACGAGGAACGATCCGAATATACTCCGTACGCATTGGCGATCAAGTGCTAACTCATCGCGGAAGGTGGAGAGCAGTTACGCACGTCATTGAGAACGACTTCACTGGATCTTTGGTGCATCTCACGTGCCGTGGTCTTGCGGCGCGCGGTCCACGCTTGACTCCCAATCACCCTGTGCTTGCAGACAAAGTACCAGTTTGCTTTTACGAGGGAGAAGGAAGAGAGCGGTTTAAGGTGATGCGTTCTTCCAATCCAAAAGGAATGAACGAATTGGCGTCAGCAATGATTCGCATGCGACAAGAGGGAAAGACGCTGCGTGAGATCGGTGAGGCTACTGGATACTCACAAGGCGGAGTAAGTCTGATAGTGCGAGGTAAAAACCGCTCGCAAGCAAATGCGATGTACGGTCAGGATTGGATCAATGCGTCTGACTTACGCCCTGGATGGTCCGTCAAGGTTCCGGTCATTCCAGACGAAGGATTCTTTCCGTCGATCGAGTGTCAATCACATTTCGAAAGATCGCCAAATGCGTCTCGCGTTCCTACGCGAGTTGAACTTAACCCAGAAATCGCTCGCTTTGTCGGATTGTTTATTTCCGAAGGATTCGCAAGCAGCGAGGGAGTTGTGCAACTTTCTTTTCATAAGGATGAAACCGATTTCCACGCGCACGTAATGTCTGTATTCAAGTATGTGTTTGGATTAGGTAGCAGTCTTGCATTTAACAAATTTGATGACGGATGCAACGTCACTGCCTGTTCGTCACTGCTTGCTGAATCATTTAACAATCTCTTTGGCGTCTATTCAGCCACTAAGCACATTCCTCCTGCATGGATGTCAATGGACGTAACTCTGTGCCGTGCTTTACTGCGTGGTCTATTTGAAGGCGACGGACACTACAACGCAAAAACAGTTTCCTATGGAACAGTCTCACCTACTCTCGCCATTCAGATTCAGGAACTTCTTTTACGGTGTGGGATAGTCAGCGGGTTGAGTTCTCGGACTCTTCCATCTGGTGATCTCGCGTACCACATTGAGGTACACGATAGAGATCTGTTTGGTAAGAGCATACTGTGTGATGAGTCTGTGGAATGGAAGCCATCGAAAGTTGCTAAATGGCAGCCTGACGGAGTTTGGATGCAACTCGATCCGCCCACGACCGTTCCATACACTGGCCCTGTTTACAACCTGGAAGTCGAAGACGACGAAAGCTACGTCGCTGATGGAATCGCAGTCCACAATTGCGCTTTCAAGATGGGCGAATGCTTCGTGAAAACGCAGAACCGTGATGGTGCTGTGTATGGACAGCTCTATCGTCAGCGCAAGGATGCGGAGATTGCGGCGAGTGGTGAGGGGAAGTTCAAGGCGCTCGCTGCGGAGCGTGCTGATAAGGTCGGCAAGTCAACGGTGGCGTACAAGCACTACAAGGATGGTACGCTGCCTCCCGGCCACCTGCATGCACGTGCGCGACGTTTTGCTGTGAAGATCTTTCTGTCGCATCTGCATCACGTGATGTACTTCGATTACTTCCGTGAAGACCCGCCTGTGCCGTACGTGTTCGAGCACTGCCCTGGCGATCATCGTCACTTCATCGACATTCCGAATTGGCCTTGGCCGATGACTGGGAAGTCGTTGCGCGATCTTAAGGAGGGTGAGCGAGTGAAGCGCAAGACGCGGGATGAGGTGCAGGCGGATGCGTTGGCCGAGGATGACGAATAGCCAAGTACCCGGAATGAAGCGGGCCGTTAGAGCGCAACCACTGTCGCAGATCGAACCAAGTCCCACGAGTGAAGCCACGGTGAAGGACTGAAACACGACTGTTGAACGCAACCACGGAAGCCGACAGACGCAACAGGCAAGAGTGTAGCCAAGGCGTTAGATCGAAACAGCGATGTTGAACGCAGCCAAGCCAGCGGAAGACCAGCTCGTTTGAACGTATCCAAAGTCCAAGAGTGAATCACTGCTGGAGAGAAGCCTAATCGGGCGACTGAATCACTCCCTGAGAACGCAGACACCGAAGGCGACGGAATCAAGAGCATCGAACGTAATCACACAGGCTGATCGAATCAATGCGTGCGAATGTAGCCACTCGGCTGGAGTGCACCAAAAAACCCGATCGCAGCCATCGGACATGATTGAAGCATGTATGGAGATCGCAGACAGAGTTGCGGAATGAACCACAAGAATAGATCGCAGCCATTCACCGTGATTGAACCAGAATCCCAGAGCGTTCATTAACACCCCAACTTTTTAGGAGCATCTTGTGAAGGAAAAGCATCAGAACATCGAAGTGGAGAATCTTGGTCCCATCCAGGATTTCAGTTTCAAGCTCGCATCTCCAGGAGTGACGACGATCACAGCGCCGAATGGATTCGGCAAATCGATCTTGATCGAATCGCTCGCGAACGTGGCTGCAGGCAACGGAGGACTCCCCCTGCGCCACGGAACGGAGAAGGGACGTATCGACGGGCTGGGAGTGCACGTGTCGATCAACCCCAAGCAGACGCGGACGGCGGGTGAGTTCGCGGTGGATCACCTGGAGGGGAAGCTGAACCTTGCATCGCTAGTCGAACCCGGCGTCAAGGATGAGATCGCGGCGGACAAGCGGCGTATCAAGGCACTGATCTCGTTGACCGGCGTGGAGGCCGACGTGGATCTGTTCCTCAAGCGGCCTGAGTTCACGGAGGATGAGTTCGAGGCCACGGTGTCGAGTGAGGCACGTAAGGCGACCGACTTGGTGGAGATGGCGACGCGCATTGCACGTGATTATCAGGCTGCAGCGCGTGGCTACGAGGGAGGCGCCGAACGAGATCAGGTCGCCGCTGACAACTTGAAGGCGCAGCTCGCCGAAGTCGACATGACCAAGGAGCACGACGCCGACAAGCTGAACGATACGCTGTACGACTGGCAGCGCAAGTACGCTGTCGGCTCCCAGGCGGTTCTCACAGCAAAAGAGAAGGCGAAAGCCGCTGATGACGCTCGCCGTGAACTGAAGAACTGGGATGAGCGGGGCGTTCCTCTCGATGCGAAGGAAGCGAAGAAAGCCGTCAAGGCGGCTGAGGAAAAGCACGAGAATCTGATCAAGCATCACGACTCGCTGGTCGTGCAACTGCGACAGCTCGAACAGTCGATCGAGTTGTGCGATCGCGAGATTCAGACGGCGGCGGCTAAGTATCGCTCGGCTTGCGATCACTCGAACACTGTCGAAGATCACGTGAAGCGACGTGAAGCGTGCCTCAAGGCAATCGCGGATGCGGAGAACTTCAATGCTCCGTCACCTGAGGAGTTGGAGGAAATCAACGCATCGTATCGTGCTGCCAAGCAAGCGATGGAGGATGGCGTGCGCGTGCGCGACGCGCGCATGAAACAAGCGTCCGTCAAGGCGTTCGAGGATTCGGCGGCATCACGGCGCGAGAATGCGGAGCGACTGCGGAAGATCGCGACAGCGACCGACAACGTGCTGTCCGATGCGATCGAATCGAAGTGGGTCAAGATCGTGACGGAACCCGGTGGCAAGCGTGTGTACGGATACGTCGAGAGCAAGGACTTGTGGGCCCCCTACCACGAGTTGAGCGCTACGGAGAAATGGGCCATCGCGATTGAGATCGGCGTCGAGCGCGTTGGTGAAGGCGGTTTGCTGTTTATCCCGCAGGAGGCATGGGAAGGCGTTGACGTGTGGAATCGCAAGTTCATTCACGAGCATGCCAAGCAGCGTGGCGTGTTCATTCTGACCGCCGAAGCGACACGTGATGAATCGCTCGGACGTGAGCTTGCTGCGCAGACGAACGACTAGGTTTTTGCTTCGCGAGTTCGTTGTTGTTTGATTCCTGAAGGTGCTACTGTGGCTAAGTATCGCAAAGTAGAAACGAGGATCTGGGGGGACGCGAAATTCCGCGCCCTCCCCGACGACTCGAAGCTCGCGTTCTTGCTCTTGTTGACCCATCCTCATATGACTTCGATTGGGGCTGTCAGGACGACATGTTCCAGCATGGCGGAAGAACTGGAATGGCCTACCGAAAGGCTTTCGAAAGCTATTTTGGCACCCTGTTCTTGTGGCATGGTAAGGCTCGATGAGAGGGCTCATGTAGCGTGGCTTCCGAACTTCATTCGGTACAACCACCCCGAGTCTCCGAACGTCGTTCTGTCATGGCCGATGGCGTTTGAGTCATTACCGGAGTGCGAAGTCGCAACTCTAGCAATGACAACAGCTTTGGATTATTGCTCAAATCTTTCTAAAGCCTTTTTGGACGCGGCTAATCGCGTCAGATTCACCCTTTCTAAAGGCATGACCAAAGACTTGCCTAATCCAGAACAAGAACAAGAACAAGAACAAGAACCATATGATCAGATCAAAAGAAGGGGGGAGATCCACGGACTGGAACAGTCCCTCCTGAGCATCCTCAAAGCCAAGGGCGACCACGCCATCGTGCGCCGAGTCGCGTGGTGTGTTTCGGCTGGCCTGATCTCTCAGGCATCCGCGTTCAGCGCCGCGAATGGAGTTCGCACGGCGGAACGTCGCCCACGCAATCCGGTGGGCTACTTCGTGAAGATTCTTCAGAACGAGATCAGCAACTTCGATGCGTTGCTGTCTCGCGCACCGCAGAACGGAGACGTGTGACGTGTCGAAGACCAAGACTCAGGAACCTGCGCAGGTGGATGGCCTGCACGCTCCACCGAGTGACGTGCGATCGGAGACCGCGCTGCTCGGAAGTATCATTCTCAAGCCCGACGTGATCGATGAGTTGATCACGCAAGTGCGCGAGGATGATTTCTACGATGACGGAAACGGGATCTTGTTTGAAACGCTGCGACAGATGCACATCGCTGGGAAGCGGATTGACATCGCGTTGCTTGTGTCGAGACTGAAGAAAGACAAGCACTTCGAAACGATCGGCGGAATTGCACGACTCACGGAAGTGACGCAGTCTGTTCCGAACGCGGCGAATGCGGTCTATTACGCACAGTTGGTTCGTGAAGCGTCGGTGCGCAGGAAGCTCATCGGCGCAAGCAGGGACATCGCGATTCTCGCGCAGGACGGGGACGCGGAAGTGGACCAACTTCTTTCGAAAGCGGAATCGATCGTCATGGAGGTGGGCGCAGCGAACATCACTGCCGAACGGTGTGTGTCGATTCGTGATGTGGTGATGGAATCGCTGGCGTCGATCGAGACGCGACAACGTGAAGGACGTGTGGCGGGAGTGCTCACGGGCTTCACGTCGCTGGATGAAACGCTTGGTGGTTTGTTGCCGGGCCAGTTGATCATCGTCGCTGGGAGAACCAGCATGGGCAAAACTTCACTGGCCGTGAACATCGCGACGAACGTGGCAGCGCGCTCAACGCCGGTGCTCGTTGTGTCGCTGGAGATGACGCGCACCGAGATCGTCGAACGGATCATGTGCTCGGTCGGTGAGGTGAGCACGTACAAGGTTCGCAACGGACTGATCTCGAACGACGAACGGCGGAAGCTGGTGGAGATCTCGGCGAACGTCGCGCAGATGCCGCTGTGGATCGACGATGCCCCGACGCGCGGCGTGTCGGAGATCGGCGCGCTGGCTCGGCGCATGAAGCGGCGGGACGGTCTCGGGCTCGTCGTCGTGGACTACCTGCAGATCGTCACGCCAGAGCATGGCAGTTCAAAAACCCCCCGCCAGGAGCAGGTTGCGAAGATTTCGGCGGGTCTCAAGGCTCTGGCCCGCGAATTACACGTGCCGGTGGTCTGTTTGGCCCAGCTAAATCGGCAGCCAGACGGGATGGCAGACAGGAAACCCCGTTTAAGCCACCTGCGCGAGTCAGGATCGATCGAACAGGACGCGGACGTGGTTTTGTTCGTCCACCGCGAAGCGTACTACCTGACGCATTCTGGTGGCTCTGGTGAGATGCCAGATCCGAGGTCGGCTTTGATCATCGTGGCGAAGCAAAGAAACGGACCCACGAGGGAGTGCCATGCCGTCTGGGAGGGGGAGTACACGACTTTTCGTGATGACGACACCCGCAGTGCTCAATCAACACTCGGTTTTGAATAGGGGCTACGACAGCGATGTACGAGACCAGATACGCGACCTTGAGGGACCTGCGCACCGTCGCAAAGTTCATGCGCGCGGCGCGCGCCGAAGTGCTCTCCACGTCGATGGCGGTGATCGCCTTCGTACGACACGGAGGCAAGATCCTGATTACGCTCGATCCAACACGCGAAATCATGTGCGTCTTGGCGTTCGTGATCGTCGAGCCGCCCGACACATTCGCTTGGGACAAGCACTTACTCGTGCAAGCCCTCGTGCTGAAAGATCCCTTGTGTCAGGACACCACCGATAGTTTGCGACTCACGCTGCATGGCGTGCTGTCTGTCAGTGGCGCGAAGTACGCCATCACGGCTGCGATGCGATGTGGTGGCAACGAGTGTGAGCGCATGATGCTCTCCTGCGGATTTCTGCCTGAGGATCTTGGCAACGACACGCGGCTGTACGCATGTCGCAACACGGATCATCACACGGGGTCCGTCATCCTCGAACGCATTCTGAGTGGTTGCTGTGAAACCCTCGTGGAGGTGTGATTTGATAATGTTCGTGGTACTCGGGCACGCGCAGCCAGCAGGGAGTAAAACTGCGATGCCCATTCGGCGCAAGGATGGCAGCTACGTGACGTTGCCGAACGGAAAACCGGTGACTCCTGTGGTGGACAGCAACAAGAAGTCGTCGGGCTGGAAAAAGGAAGTGCGTGAAGTCGCGCGAGAAGCGTACTCGGGTCCGTTGCTTGACGAACCGTTGCGCGTGCGACTGACGTTTGTGCGCGTGCGACCGAAGGCACACTATCGCACTGGAAAAAACTCGCACCTACTCAAGGATGATGCGCCGACGCACCCGACAGGCAAGCCTGACGTGCTCAAGCTGGCGCGTGGCGTGGAGGATGCGCTAACCGGTGTGATCTATCGTGACGACTCGCGCACGGTGAGTCTCGAAGCTGAGAAAAAGTTTGGTGAGCCTGAGTGTGTCATCGTCATCATCGAGCGAGCGGGTGAGTGGAACGGAACCAGTCTTCCAGAAGAAGTTCTGCGACCAATGCGGATTCGCGTGGACGACGACGCATCCCGAATGTCCTCAATGCGGCTCGATCGACTACGCCCTTTACATCCCGAGCAAGAAGCAGATTCGCAAGGAAGCGAAAGCGATTCGTAAGAAGTGGAGCATGCAGGAACGACAGAAGCGAGCGGCATGGGCTCACGCACAGGCGCAGATCATTCCTGTGCAGGCGTGCGTCAAGTCGTGGCACAATCGCCGAATGACGCGCATTGACGTGGGGCCCGCGTGATGAGTCACGAACACGGACGATTGCTCGCGACGATCTCGTTACACAAGCGCCGCTACGATCTCGTGAGACTCGATGGACCGCTGAATCACGTGGCGATTTACGAAGGACGCATGTTCATGGAGAACGCCAGCGCGATGGAAACGGCCCTGGCGTTGGAATTGGAGAAAGCGCAGCGCGAGCTGCGAGAACTGAGACTGATCTGCGGTTTATCGGACAACGTGTCTGAGCCAGATTAGTCTCGAAACATGTGCGTGGAGAACGATCCGATGGCAGGTAAGAAGTGCTCGAAGCCCGCGAAGGCCAGCAAGGGAACCCCGAAGGCGCAGGCCGCACCGAAACCGAAGAAAAGCGGCAAAAAGTAGGGCGCGAGCCGGTTAGAGATCGACGCATGGACAAGCACCATTTCCCCGGTCAGCAACACGGATGGCGACCACCTGCTGACCGGTCTGTGTCACTCGATTAGGCGACGGAAGTAACAACGATGGTTGATAGCGAAACAATCGAAATCGGTCCTGACGTTGAACCCGTTCAGGAAGAAAAGACCGAGGATGGCAAGCTCACGCAGCAGATGATCCCCGGCACGTACGACCCACCGAATCCCGCCGTGCAGGAAGCCGCGCAGGAGTACGTCGAACTGCTGACCACACGGATGAAAACGCAAGAGCGCGAGAACGTAGCCCGCGCAACGCTCATCGAACGCATGCACGAGCACGACGTTCACGAGTGCCACGTCGAGGGCTACAAGGTCACGATCAAGTGTGAGTCGAAAGAGAAGATCGTGATCAAGAAGATGGAGAGCGCAGACGCGGTTGTCGAGAGCGCTGACTGAAACACGTGTCAAAACCACGCGCCGACTGCACGTGTCGGCGCATCACTCGGAGATTGCAATATGAAAGAACGCCCTATCCTATTTAGTACACCAATGGTAAAGGCGATTCTTGCAGGACATAAGACGATGACTCGGAGGGTTGTTAAACAACAACCTACGAATCCACCGTTCAGCGCCAAGTTTGACGACGACGGGTTTTTGTGGTGGGAACTAAACGCACGTGGAAATTGGTTGACGAGTTGGCAAAAGTGTCCCTACGGAATGCCTGGGGATCGTCTGTGGGTGCGAGAAACGTGGTGTGTTGGATCAAAACACAATTTCACTACGCCACGCGATTTGCCAGTTCGCAAGATGTCGGTGATATACAAATCTGGTGGATCATGTTCCAACGCTCCTTCTGGACGTTGGGAATGTGATACGTGGCCCGCAGAGGGAAATATTCCAGATTGGTCCGGGCCAATGAGGCCATCTATCTTCATGCCAAGATGGGCATCTCGCATCACGTTAGAGATTGTTTGCACGCGAGTTGAACGGTTGCAAAATATTTCATCCGAGGATGCAAAACATGAAGGTTTTGAACCGTGCTACTACGGAGGCGCTGTCTCAGCGGTCGAGCCATTCGCAGTCGCATGGGACCGGTCATACAAAAAGCGTGGGTATAGCTGGTCAGCGAATCCGTGGGTTTGGGTGGTGTCGTTTAGGATGATCGATGCTTTAGCGAACAAGGAAACCACTGCTAATGAAGCCGCGAAGGCGGGAGGGCGTGAGTGAACGCTTGGTGGCTATTGCTGATTGTTCCGGCCTCGTGTGCGGTCGGACTCGTGATAGGTGTTGTGTGGATCGGTAGGGCTTTTATCAACGAGGTGTGGAAATGAACGAGCATCAGAAAGAAACGCGAATCGAGCAGCTGGAGAAAGAGCTACGATTCAAGCAGAGGCAACTCGATCAGCGAGACGACGAACTGAGCGGGCTAAAACTCAAGATTCGCGACCTGCACGAACTGCTAAAGAAGATGGTCGAGGCGTACCGCGACACATCCTTAAAGGCCGTCTACGAGCAGCGACTGGCGAAGTCGATGGCCGATGCGATGGACAGAATGGATGACATTGTCCTGCAACCTGCGACTTGGAACACTTCGTCTAAGGCAGAAGATCAAGCAACGATTAAGTATCTGCAAGCGATTCTCACGGACCCGGATGCGAGGCGATTCTACAGTGAACCGTCATTGCAACGGATGCATGAATCGCTGGACGAGTTACGGAAACGCCAGACAACTACGGACGCTGATCAGATCGTGTCGATGGTTAATGAGTGCGCCGTGCATGGTATGTGTAGGCCGTAGTAGGTGACAACAAGCGAGCCGCGCTACACGATGCGCGGCGGGAGGGTGTGATGTGGCGTGAACTGTTTCGGTTTTGGTGGAGGCGTGACGACCAGTCAGCGTCCATACTCTGCATCCTTATGGCGAATTACATGCGTCCGAAGTCGCGGCGGGACATCGCTGACTACATGCACGCGATGAACGGTTACGAAAACACGGCGAATGCGGGAGGGTGTGATGACTTGTCCTAAATGCGGAATGAGGTGGTGTATATGCAAGTTTACTGTGGTGGACGAAAGCGTGACCTTGGCGAAGCGATCGAATACTGCACTGACGAGCGAATTGACGCTGGTGATATGTGCCATCAAACGCTGATCGACTTCCGAGATGCGTGCCAAGGCCTCACCGCCCGGCTCTCCGAGGCGGAGGCTCGCGTAACCAAACTCACTGAGCAACTCGCGCTGCGATTGCGTGCGGAAGGGTGCGACAGAGAGGAGTTACTGAAGGAGTGTATAGCAAACAGGGAGAAGCTCGCCGACGCGGAGACTCGCATAGTCCCGGTACACGTCATTTTCGATGGACCACCAAGCCATCAATTTCCACGGTTTGTAGAGGTTGAAACACCAACTGGAAGGGGTGTTCGACTCGGACAGTGGGTAAACAAAGGGGATGGATATTGGGCGTTGGTATTCAACGTGCCAATCGACCAAACCGTTGGGTACGAACCAGCGACAGTGGGAAAGAATCTAGAAACTCAGCAAGAAATCATCGATCGACTGTCCCGCGACGGATTGGACGTTACGTTGCCAAACACAAACGAAGAGGTTTGAGATGCAGCGCGTCGGAAAATCGAACACGAGTAAGACGATTCGCGAGCCATACAGGAAGTCGCGGCGATTCGACGCATCGTGCCGGTGCCACGGTGGCTGCCCGTGGTGTGAGCGCAATCGGCTTCACAAACGGATGGTGGCTGAGATGGACGCCAGGGAGGCAATCGAGGAGGTATCGGTGAAAAGCGTTAATCTAAGCGAGATAGAGCAACTTGCATTGCAGGTTCTCGCATACCCGCAAACATGCACGGAACTGGCTGACAGACTGTGGGACCAAAGGACGCGGATTGCCAACAGGCAATCTTGGGCTCGACCAGCAGGCGCAATCATTGCGAGGCTATCGCGAGCAGGGCTAGTACATCGCGTGTTCCCTCCAGGATGGGAGGTTCGACCGGCGCAGTACCAAACGGTTAATTCATTACGAGAAAGGACCGACCAATGAGAGTGATCAAACGCCTTAACAACACGCTCGACAACGCCGATCAAGGAATCGATCTGGCCAAGGACTTCGTGGAGGATCTCAAGGACGGCGTAGGCTTCACGATCCGACCACGAAAAGGGTTCAGCAAGTTCTTCACGCGGTTGATCGAATCGGTCGTGGTCTACATGTACCACGTCATCACAAGCCGACTCGGAAAGATGATCCCGCTGCTCGGCGACGAAGGAGGAGAAATCGCGGCTCTGGACCTAACCTGGATGGAAGGACAGGACATCCCCGTCACGATCACACTCGACCCCACCATCGACGCGCGACCACCTCGCATCGCCAAGTTCTCTGGCGGTCCCTACGACGGAAAGGAATACGTCGTCGATCAAAGCAAGACATCGCTCACGCTGGCTGGCGGCGCAACGTACAACTGGGACGGACACGTGTTTCTGTTCAAAGGATAAGTCAAACAATGGCTGAAACAACAAAGATTTCTTGGGCAACATCCACTTGGTCCCCGTGGATCGGATGCAGTAAGGTGGCGTCTGGCTGCCTCAACTGTTACGCGGAAGCTGACTTCGATCATCGCCGCAAGCGCGTTGTCTGGGGTCCGCATGGAACACGTGTGAAAACCAGTGATGCGTACTGGAAGAAACCGATCAAGTGGGACAAAGAAGCCGCGTCTGCTACAAGAGTTGGTTGTGTAAATCGTCCCCGCGTGTTCCCGTCGCTGTGCGATCCGTTTGAGGATAGCCCGCTCATTCCTGACGAGTGGCGGCATGACATGTTCAAGCTGATCGACGCCACGCCGAACCTCAATTGGCTCCTGCTCAGTAAACGCCCTGAGAACATTCTTCGCATGTGGCCGACAGTCGAAGGACGCCCTTACGTCGCAGAAGCAGGCGCGATGAATGACTACCAGCTCAATAGCCGCGATAATGTGTGGTTGATCTACAGCGCCAGCGATCAGCAATCGCTCGAAACTGGTCTGACGCATCTGCTCAAGTGCCGCGATCTCGTGCCCGTGCTCGGACTGAGCCTTGAGCCTCTGATCGGCCCGATCGATTTGAACGCGTGCTGGCATGGAGGATTTCCATGTCCAGGCAGTGGATCGTACGTCGCTGGTCCACACTGGGTCATCGTTGGTGGTGAAAGCGGACCCAACGCACGACCCTGCGCACTGGAGTGGATCGACGACATTCGGAGGCAATGCGCGGCAGCGAATACGCCATGTTTCGTCAAGCAGATGGGAAGCAATCCCGTCACCGAGAACGCCAACGTGTGGGACTTCGACTATCTCGGCAAGCGTATCGGCGCAGCATGGGGGACGTGTGCGGGAGGATGCAAGATCAACTTCGACGACTCCAAGGGTAGCGATCCGTCAGAGTGGCCCGAAGAATTTCGCGTGCAACAGTTTCCCAAGTCTGGCGGCACTTAACGAGACGCAACGAAAAAAGCCCACCTGGACCACGCCTGCACAGCGGAGACTCGAAAGTTTGTTCCGTGCAAACATGTCGCCGGGTCACTACTCCGGCTACCCAGGTGGGCTCAACGCTTCACATTCTATCGCTGCATGAACTTTCCGCGTAGGGGCTCGAACGTGATTATCTCCTGACCCGACAGGTCAAACCCGTACCGAATCACGAAGTCTTGCGGCCCTCGCTCTCCTAGTCTCCCGCCGCACTTGCAGCCACTCACCCCGCATAGCCTCTCGCGACTTCTGCGCAGTTGGTTCCCCGTCAGCGCCTTGTAGTACCGCGTGCGCATCAGATAACTCGTGTTGTGAAAGTCGTTCCGCACGATGAAATCACACGTGCTGCGCGGCTTCGGTTTGTACTTTCGCTTACGCTTGGCTTGGGCCATCCAGTCTTCTCCTTGAACAGTGACAGAACCACCAAGTAACGCTGGCAGCCAGCACGCCACGAGCACGTGCTGGTTCGCCGGGGCTACTCAGGCACTAGCAATGGTCGCAGTTGTCAAGTGCTTCCTGACACTGCTGATGCACCTCATTGAACTTGCCGCATATCTCACGCCAATTGTTGTCATCGCTGGCGTCCACCTCGCGGTACGCTTTGACAACAGCCGTGCAAGCGTTTCTCAGCAATCCCGCGTCCAGCGTGGATGCAAACGGGCGGATCGAATAGCCCGGCCGCTTCGTAAAGTTGCAGTCCATGTCTTCCACAATCCACTCGCGTGCCTTGTGTGCAGACTGGAATGGACCCACCACAGTTCCCGATGACCAAACGAGAACGCAATACTCTGCTTCGTTCATGCCATATCCCCTCGTGCTAGTACCTTGTCAGAACTCATGATCTCCCACAGCCGCAGGTGCGCACAGTACACGCGCAGCTCCGACAACTCGCGTGCGATCTCGTCGTCACGCCTACGCTCAGCCCGGCCAAACGGAAATTCCCGTTTGAACAGAGCAATCGTCTGGCCCACCTCTCTGCCGAACCCTGGCGGCACGTGTCCGTCCGCCAACTGCGCAGCCTCATCGGGCCAGTTGTACTTGGCCGCAATGTCAGCGGCGCGGCGGCACATCGTGTCGAGCGACATCATCAGTGCTCCCGTCTAGGTCGTACCACGTGTGCATTCCACACTTGAGGCAGAAACCAGTCCAGCGACCAATAGGGTAGTTGGACTTCTCTGCATCAGTCAGGGCTTCGCCACATCGGCAACACGTGGCTTTATCGTGACTGGGGAACTTGGGAAACTTTTTCATTGTCAGTGCTCCACTCAAAGCGGTAGTCCACATCGTCAATCGTCGTGCTGGCGCACAGCGTCGTCCGCCCATGAATGCATCCAGCACAACACAGCAGGCAAGCCAGTAGGATCAGGCAACGTCGCATGGCAAGCCCTCCAAGTCAGACACGGTGATAAACCCCACCGCGCGTTTCTCGACCCACAACGTGTAATCAGCAAGCCACAGCTTCTGCTTGCCTTCCTTCCACTTCTCCAACTCACGTTCACTTGGAGCAAACCCGTCCTGTGTCTCCGTGCGATTGAACGACACACTCGGTATGCGATCCTTGCCGTCGCAGTCGTCAAGCGAAATGTAGTCTGGGAAATCGAGCCCATACACATCGCACACCTTCTTGACGAGCGCCTCCAGCGTGTCATCCGTGTAATTCACCGACTCGCTCATGACACACGTGTACTCCAGACTGCATCCAGTCTCGAAGTCATCCTCTGTCGCGATCTTCTCAATGTGCGTACAGGCAAACACTGTCTTGGCGTTCATGCTGCACCGCCTTTCGCCTGCTCGATGGCTTCACGCAAGTTCCACACGTCCCAATACCAAGGCGCACCATCTTCGTCTAACGGCCCGTCCCAATCGTCAGGGTCTATCTCTTCGTCAGGTCCGAACGCCTCGGTATCGATGAGGTTCGCAAGCAACGCCTCAGCAGCTTCAAGCAGCTTGGGAGAGGAAACAATCAGCCGCTGATTCGCCTGGGTCTCCTCAGGGCTGACTGACGACTGCATCTCGCAGATCGTCTCTGGCGCTCCTTCGTTCAGGAACTCACGCTCGGGCTTGAGTACCTTCACGTAGTGTCCATCGACGTACCAACGTCCATTCGAATGTGACATAACAAGTCTCCTTAGTGAGAGTAGAAACGAACACCAACACCCCGCCAGCATCCAGCACTGGCGGGTAGCAGGGGCCCGGCTCAGTACAACTTGACACTCTCAATCCACGCTGGCGGCGGATACAATCCCGCATACGCCGATTCACGTGTAATCGCGGCCACCACAGGCATCGACACACGCTTGTCAGGCCAGCCAGTCTCACCATCCGTCACCACCACAATCAGCTCGGGACGTTCACGCAGTGGCTTGCTGGCGGCAGCTTCGATCAGGCAGGCCATGTCCGTCCCACCCCCGCCAATCAGGTCAATATGACGGGGATTGAATACCTGCTCGTCCCACTGCGCCATGTCGTCGCCAGCAATCACCCGAACACCGTCTTGCAGCCGCAGCGCGTTGATACACTTGGCCACCAACCCCACACCAGTGCGCATCTCCGCACTGCTCATGCTGCCCGACGTGTCGATGATGACCAGTATCCGTGGCACAGGCTGAAACGATCGGGGACGCAACGTGCCGCCCAACGAGGGACGACGCGCAGGCCGACGATACGTGAACCGCCCACATCCAGCCTGCAAGTTGCCAAGCTGCTTGCTCAGCGTCTTCTGCAGCAGTCTGCGCGGATCCAGCTTGGGCTCCTGATAGTGCTCGATCATCTCGCGAAACATGCCAGCGCCTGTCCCACGACCACTGGCAGCCATGCGATCAGCCGCACCACGCAAGAGAATCTCCTGCTTCCACTGCTCGACGACTGGCGGCGTGTCCTGCTTGTCCGCAGGACCACCGCTCGCACCGTCTGGCGCAGGCAGCTCCCAGTCTCGCGCCACACCATCAGCGCACGAGCCACCGTCTATACCTTCTCCTGGCTGAGCGACTACAGCGTTTCCACCAGACTGCTGCTGTTGCTGCTCCTCTGCCTGCTGACGCTGCTGTTCACGCTCATCGCGAATCAGCCGCATGTACTGCTCGACAGACAGGTTCTCAGGGAAGCCTGCCTTGGCCGCAGTCACCGCAGTCTCAGGCACAGGCATGCCCGACGCGGCAACGTGACTCCACACCGCCATGTCACAAGCACAGTTCCAATCAAACCATGCCTGCCGATCGTCTGGCGCCACGTATCGCTTGGCTCGCACATGGTGCCGTCCAAGCAGGTGCGCCGTCTCATGCAGAATCGTGGCGATACGCTGCACTGGCGTCCTGTCAAGCAATGCCTGAGGGTCGTAATACAGTCGCCAATACTGGTCAACACAAATCGAGCCTGACGCACGCTGCGCCAGTCCAGGCGATTCGACCGGGACCATGCTCATAATCACGTGTGACGCCTCAGGCCACACTCGACACGCTGCTAAACGTGCCTCCGACAACTCAATCGGTACTTTGAGCTTGCCCATAGTTAGAGCCTCCGAAAGTGAGTGATAAACAAACCGAGTCTCAGCCTGCCTCCAGCACAGGCTGAGTGTCGGGCTGTCGATCAGATACGGAACTTGTCGGGCTTCAACTTCACAGGCTGGCGGTACTCGCATCCTTCCACTGTCACGCTCATGCGAATCCCTGCCGTGAACTTGCCAGCCAGCAGATCCTTCTCGAATTGCACGAGTGATGGATTCACGTAGGACATGGATGGAGGCTTGATCTTTGCAGGCTCAATCTGCTCCAAGCAGTGCAAGCACACATGCCGATCGCCCATCATGGTCCTGCCAATCCAATACTCGCCACATAGGAAACACGTCCCATGCGTTCCGTTGTCACCCCAGAACGTGATTGATTGCAGCTTTCTCATTGCTTGTGCGCCTCATTGAGCATCAGCCCCTGCAGCTCCTTCCACTGCCCATTGCGTGAACGTGGCATGTAGTTGCTCGGCTTCGCCTTCATCAGTCCACCGTACACCGTGGCGGCAGTCTCCATCGACTGCTCACTCGCTCGCTCGATCACGTCACACGCAGCCTCCCAGCGTTGTGGAGTAGGCTCAGCCGTCACACGACCAATCACGCCGGTCAGAATCGCACGTGACAGATCGTACCGCGTGATATCCAGCTTCAGCGTGTGAGGCATCGCCAACAGCGTTTCGAAGTCTGGCAGCCCCCGATGCGTCAGATGCAACATGAACTTGCGCATGGCAGCCTCACCAACGCATCCCTGCACAAGCTGCGCCTTCACGTCATTGCCTGCCCCCACCGCATCACACGCTGCCATCAGAATGCCAACGTGCGTCCAAGACCTGTCAGACGGCCAAGGGTCAGACGCCAAGTTGAGATCCTTGGGGAATGCCTCGTCACCAAACAGCTCTTGGTTGTCATCCTCGAAGTCACACATGACTTGGCCCCAAGCAGGGCCCATCGTGTCCAGGAAATCAAGCGGCACAATCGGCACGCTCGGCGCAGGGTAATTGCGAAACCCATTCAACCAGCCTTGCCGACGCTCGCCAATCAATCGCTCCCAAGGCAGGATGCACATACGATTGACGACTGGCGGCGCCAGCTCTCTGCCAGCAGTGCTCATCTCCACAGGGTTCATGTCAGCGATCACCCAAGCGGCTGGCGGCGGATTGTTAATCCACTCCTGCGCCGCACCCAACACGTCGTCACCACCCTGATTGAACTCGCCCAGATTGACCACACTAGGCGTGTGCATCGCGCCAAGCAGATCCTCATTCAGCAGATAACGGCACCCACGATACACCTTGCCGTCAATCTCAATGTCATCGGGTCCAGGCACACCCTTCATGTCCTCAGGCATCATCTGTCTGAGAATCATCTGGATGTACTTGCGGCCACTGGCGGCAGCAATTGCCCGCCCCCACGCTGTCTTAGCCTGCCCTGGCGCGCCCACCACGCAAGGCACTGGCCCGCCAAAGGGCGTCGTCTGTAGCGCAATCGCTGCGCCCCAATTTGTGTAACGCATGTCACAGTCTCCGAGTGAGAGAAAACAAACACCAACTGTCAGATACGAGTAGCACTGCCCGCCACGAGCACGGGCAGCGTTCACTCGGCCCTGTCAGTCTCAAGCAAAGGCAGACTCGTCAAACACCGTCCCAGACTCTTGCACGCCGATCGCCACCGCCGCACACTGATCCGCCATGTCCAACACAGCGTGCACGCTCACCAACGTGTCGTTCAGAATGCTCTCATACTGCTTGCACTTCTCACGCAGTTCCTGGCTCCGCTGCTTGCGACGTTCAATCACCTCCTCCTTGCAATCACCCTTGGCCAGCTCGTCAGCCACCTCAGCACCCTCCTTGAGCAGCTCCGCAGTGATACCGTCACGTATGGCCCGAGCAGCCAGATCATCCATCACCACACGCATGCGCTGAACACGTGTCTGGCTGCATGACTCGTAAGCGTCAATCACATCCGACCACTGACCCACCACATCCTCAGGCAGGTAATAGTTCCCACCCCCACCCAGCCTGACACACGTGCCATGCAGATGCTTGGTCAAATCCACCAACGAGCGGCCCACACTGGCGCCAGTCGCCATACTGCGATACTCGTCAAACTTCTCCTGCAGGTCCCACACACTCCAACCCTGCAGCCAACCGTCAATCACACTCAGTCCACCCGTCACCTTGTCTACCTTGACAGCCACCTCACAGCGATAGCCATTCCCTGCCTTGCGACGCGTAACCTCCACCAACTCAAACCCATCGTCCGACGCAGACAGACGAGACTTGACCTCGTACTTGCGTTTCTCCTTCTCACCATTGCCATTGGTCGTGCTACCTCGGTTCAGCTTGCACAGCATGTCACCGTAATCACCCAAGGCATGCTTCAACGCAGCCTCCACCGTCTCAGCGTTCGGCGCAAAAGACTCCAACCCAATCGCCTCCAACGCTTCACGCAGTCTGGCGGCAGGCGCAGCCTTAGGCTCCCACCACACAATGCACCCCGACACAATCGCATTCGTTGTTGACGTTTGCATAACACAGTCTCCAGTCTGATAGTGATGAAACAGGTAACAGGTCCAGCCAATCACACGTGCAATTGACTGGTAATGTGGCCTGTCAATTACCATCGCTGTTAATGACCGACAGGCATACAACCAACATGCCAACAAGCTCCTTGACGTTGGCGCTGTTAGGCATAAAGCCAGTCACACTCAACCAACGATGCAGTGCAGACGCTCGCTCATAAGCCACGTCCAACTCATGGGCATTGATTGCATCATGCAGTTCTTCGTAACACGCATCTGGATCCATAACAGTCTCCTTGCCATTGTCTGGCGGCACTCAGTAACCACACCTAAACCCACCCCACCCACGCTGGCAGGCTGGACAACGCATCCAACCTGCCAACGTAGGCACTACCTATTCGCTGAATCAAACAAGGCCCACTCGTATGCTTGGGCCAGTTCGTCACACTGGGACCTGACTTGCGCCAGCTTCCAATGTGGACAACCAAAGCTAAGTAGCTTGCACAACCACTCAGTGTGCCAAGCTAGTTGCGTCCTAATCTCGGCCATGACGTACACTCTCACCCCTACGTTCAGACTGGCGGCACGTGAGGGGTAACACGTACCACACCACACCCTGCAATCACCCCCCACCATGCCCACACTGCCACACTGCAGGGGCCCGAATCACTTGCGGTCGGATAATCCCGACCGGTCGGATAATCCCGACCAAAGGGCCCTCCCTTGCCGCGTATCGCGTTTTGACACGTGTTCGCGTGTCAGAGACCCATGAGCGGCCAAAACGCGTTCAACGCGAAGCTAGGGCCCTTGCGGTCGATTCGGCCCGATCCCGCTTTCCGGTCGATTCGGTCGACCGAGAGGGGCGCGAACCGATCGCGCGAACCGCCCGCGCGGTCAAGGGTGATTGCTTCCGGGTTATCAATGAACGCGTCAAGGCAGGGGTTAGACTGCCTTAGCGTGTTGATTGCTTGACCCAAGAACGCGGAAAGGGGCCCGGTTTGAATCGGGCCCCTCATAAAAGGTCGACGATAGGGGGAATGCTATTCGGGGGCGGCAAGTGACAAGCTAACAGCTACTCCGTCACCCTTCACGATGACATGGGGATACTTGCCCGTTCTAGCATCCGTCAACCATCCCTTGTCCGCTTCCGATTCGTAGTCGGACACTGGGAATACTTCAGTAGGATTCGTTGCGGCCCACTTGCCGATAGGTGATTCGTCGAATGCTTTACCATCAATGCCGAACAGGCTGGAGGCGAAGCGCTTCAACTGGGGAAGGTACAGGCTGACAGGGAATCGAGCATTCAGCCCATAGACGGACACCAGCCCGCGCTTCGACACTTTCCAAGTGATACCGCGTGCGCTCGATTGCTTCACGGCTGATACGGCTGACGCGACGGCCAATGCCTGTTGCGATGCGATAACCGAACCAAGTGTGGCCGGGTCAAACACTCCAGCAAACGCCACGACAAGATCGGCGACGGATTGCTTCACTTCACTCGCCCAAACGACAACTGAATCGACATCTGTCTGGCCGTTGTCAAGAAACTTGCGGACGGTGTTCGCATCGTGGGCACTGGTCAGAACGACACAAGCGGGACGGGGGGCAGTTGCAGTTGACATAGTTCGAGATCTCCAAACTGAAGTGATTGAATCGACCGTCATCGACCATCGATGAACGATCGACGGGTATCATCGTCGTCGGAAGTTCCCGACACAAGCCCGATTTCACGGAATTGTGTCCGAATAGAGCGTAACCACTTGTCGCCACTAGAGATAAAAAATTCTGACCGAATCGGACCGTCTCGGTGGACAGTTGGGGACGATAGGTCGACCGGGTTGACGCAACCAGCCATCGCGAAAGAGGTTATCGTCGGCCCGGTCGATTCTCGCGAAAGTCAAGGGGGGACTATCGGTCGACCGCAAAAGGGCCCGATTCAAGCTAGTTCCAGCATAGTGGACAATGGTCGGAAGTGTACGACATAGGCACTACGTACTGTAGCTATCAATGCTATACCCTATAGGTAGTGCAAACAGGCCCAAAACCACTACGTATGGGGCTCATTCATGCTGTTTTCGTAATGCCGTAGTGGGGTGTATGGCTAACCTGTACAGTTGTCAGCATGTAAGCCGTGTTGTGGCAAGGGGTTGCGTCAGTCCTGGCATAGGCTGACCGGGGGTGAGTCCCCACGCGGCATGGTCTGTCAGTTACCTTCCCTGCTGGGAACTTTCCTATTTTACCACCTCGGCCAGTTCTGTGGTGCACTATCTGATGCCCTGCGGTTTTGCTGGGTGTCCTGGCGTTTTCCTGGGCAGTCTTGGTGGTTGTCTGGTGCTGAACTGTTCGGGGAGTCCGAAGAGTTGGCCGCTGCTCACCGTTTCACGTGTTGTTGTGGGTGGCCGAGTCTTGGGCTGGTGTCTGTCCCTGGGGTGGTGATGGAGTGCGTTTTCGAGGATGGCGAAGTGTCAACCGCTGCTTGACGGTTGGTGAGGTGGGTGAGGTTGCTCGGTCGCTTTGTGGTTCCGAGTTGTTTTGCGGCGCGCCGTTGGAGCACGTGTTGCGGTCGTCGGCGTTGCTCGGTCCTTGTTGGAGAGCGGATTGAGCTGCGCGCGCTGAGGGGGAGGGGGGATCGCTTCGCTAGGAGGACACCCTCCCCAAACCCCTCCCACGGAAGCCTGCTCGTCACAGGTCCGTGGATGGTAGGAAATTCCCTGCTGTGCTGGGAGTTCGCGATTGTGATTCACCCAGGACAGCCGCACCGGATAGGGTCATGGCCATCGGATTTCCGCGACTTTGTTGGTTGTGACGGGGGCTTCATCCCCTCCCATGCACCGGGTCGCACCGGCTTGCCCATCAGGGGGCTATGTTGGACTTCGAAGGGAGACTTCGAAGGTACGCAACGAGTTTTTGCATTCGCCAGTTGCTGTCGGAGACGGTTTGCTGTGACAGCCACTGCAGGTAGGCGGGGTCCTTGAGTTGGATGGTGGAGATGGATTGGCCGCGATACTTGCCGAACCAGAGTTTTGTTGAGGGAGACTGCAGGCGTTGTTTCTCGCGCCAGCGGCGGGCACGATCGCGGCGAGCTTGATCGCGAGAGGTGACGGCTTTGTATGGCTCGCCCTTTCTCGCGATGTCTTTTGCTCGTGCTCGGGCCCACTCGTCTTTTGGCATGAAACACACGCTTGATGCAGGGTACGTTGGAGCTGCAGTCGCAGTCTGTCGAAGAATCCCGCGTGATGCGGCGGATGAACCGTCGCGAAGAACAATGCTCTGAAAGAGAGAGCGGCTCGGGCTGGCGGGCCAGCAAGCTAAGAGAGAATTTAGCACACGTGTTTTTGTGAGTGCAAACGGCTTTTTGGACACGTGTGGTATTGGAGGTGGGGGGGTATGTTCGGATCACGTTGGTACAAAAGGAGTTGTGTTCGCAAAAAGAATTTTGCACTTTTTTCGTCGGGGGCCTCTCGTGGGTGGTGCGGTGAAGGGGTGTTGTGTCGTGAGTTTCCTACACGTCGGAAGTTGACGACGTTTTGAGGGTGTGGTAAGGTGTTGACTATCTTGGATGTGGGACGGCTGGGTCCCTGAGGTCTGGGCGCGTGGTGGGGGGTGTGAATCGTGTCTTCCCACCACGCGTTTTTTCTACACTGGGAACGGAGACCTGAACTTGCCGATGAGAGGGAAGTCATCATCTGAATGCAAGTGCTGTCGCTGCAGTGACACGGTGTTGTCACACTTCACGGTGACGTTTCATGATGCCGAGTGCGTGCCTTCGTTACAGATTGTCCCTGTTTATATCGATGCGTCGGATGTGCCTGCTGTCGCGTTCGTGTCGGAGTCGCTGCGACTGCGTGATGAGGTACTCCGGCAGATCGAATCTCAATTGCGTGTGCGGTACGGACGTGCTGTGCCGTTGCTCGTGATTTCGTTGGGCACACTTTTTTGCGCGATGCTTGTGTGCGGCGCCACGTACTGCCTCCTGTTGACGGCGCAGGTGGCAGGGGCGCGGGTAGTTCAAGGATGGCCCAAGTGGCGTCATCCTCCGTAGCGGTGCGACGAGGGCACATCACATAGGAACGCCTTCTGCCGCGCCGCTCAAGCAAGACACACGGGCGGCGCGGTTTTTTTCTGAGTGTGGAGATGAGAGACGATGACAGGTGAAGCGGAAAGTGTGGCTCGCGAACGGAACGTGAGTTGGACGGTGATTGAGAATGGGAAGGTGGTGATCAATCAGTGTGGCGGCGAGTTCGCGAAGGCGTTTGAGGACAACGCCAAGTCGGAGCTGCAGGACATGTTGGAGGATCACACGCGGGACGTTCATGCGACGTTGGAGACGTTCGAGGATGGATCGTACTCGCTGACGTTCAGGTCGCTGCCTAAGTGAGGTGACGCGATGGCGAGCCAGATTACCGTTGAGGAAATGAAGAACGACGCTGACTGGCAGTATGCTTTCTATGAAGCGTATTACCACAGATACGGATGGTGTGCAGATCTTCGCGATCATCCCATCAGCAAAGTGACGGAAGTGCATCATGCTCGTGAGGGATACCACGATTCGGATGACTGGCTCGCAGTCGTGTCATGGAGTGGCGAGGAGGGGCCTTTTGCTGTGATGTGTGCAGGATGCGATTACACGGGCTGGTCGTGACGGGCTGATGGTGTCATGGAGTTCCATGACTCGTTGCAGTCGGCGTTGCATGATTTGACTCCTGAGCAGTGCCAGTATCTTGGCATTGAACACGAGTACCGAAGACCGGAGGTGGATTTATGACGTGGATGAAGGCGGGCGAGTTCGAGTGTGAGGACGGAAGCAAGGCGGTGGTGTTGGGACGTGTTCCTGATCCGAACGACACGCCGAAGTACCCTTGGACGGGGTATGTCAAGTTGCAAAGTGATCCGAAGTGTGTCAAGCCGATGTGCATGAAGATCTCGTGGAGTGAGGATGGCAAGACGAACTGCTGCTATCCTCAGTTCAACATCAAGCCGCCCGTGCAGGTGCGGTACATGGCGTTATCCCCAGCAGGATCCCCATCTTGTTGGCATCACTCATGGAAGGCAGCGGCTGAGCGCTATGTAGGACTTAATTATGTGATCGCAGTGGAGTTTTGCGGTGAGACGATTGTGAATCCACAGAATATTCGCGTGTTTCTCCCTGACGGTCCGAACACGTGGAAGCAGATGGGTCTGAGCGACTTGCGAGTCACGACGATCCTGGGGACGAACGGATCGTGGACGTGTGAGCAAAAGGTCGAGGTCGCGAGTTACTGAGGGTGCACGCCACCAGCGTAATGAGATTGTCGCATGAGTATTCCTGATTCGATTAAGTCCTCTGCGCATGTGACATATGGAGGCCAGAAGTATCACGTTGACTGTGCGTGGTCTGCAATTCACCAGCAGGCAATCATCACGGTAACAAAGATTGGAACGCCGCACATGTTGGCGGAGACTGTTCCATTTCGTGATGTCATTGCAATGCACGGAGAAAGCAGGTTGCAGCGAAGCATCACGGAACGCGCGCATGAGATGGTAGCGAAACTCCACGATTACTTCCACGAACTGAAGACCTATCACGGAGTGTGACGGATGAACGGTCACGAAAAGATCAAGCAGGCGATTGTCAACGCGAAGTGTGCGGACGGTCGCCAGCGCGCATGTCAGCTCGCTTTGGATGAAGCGAAGGTTAAGGCGATCGATTCATGGAGGGAAGTTGGTCGCACTCTCAAGGCAGTGCTCGGAGACAGTGCCAAGGAAGGCGTTATCTTCGAGGGCGCCTTGTATCGCATGACGGACGAAGGCGTGCGATGTACCTCGTGTGCAGCGAAGGTCATCACATGACGTTGTTCTGGGTTGTTTTGTGGGGAGATGAATGATGTGGATTGAACTGGTTGTAAGAAGTGTGGGAAATTTCGACTTTGAAACGCAGGCGGTCGACACTGATTTGATCGACATTGTGAAGCCTGGAAGCAATCCCGAGGATACATGTTGGGTCTGGTCGATCGATGCGTATCCTGTGTTCGAAGTTCAGATGCCCTACAAAGACCTGCTTGCGAAGCTCAATGGAGACGAGCCGACTCAGGCAGCAGACGAATACGAGCCTGCTGAAGACTGTCCGCCACACGTGTCATTTCCACTGAAGGAGCTGCGCGCTTTTCTGCAGGCAGATCTCGATGTTGCATGGTCGTGGCACTGCAATTTCGCTATGCCGATGCAGGACGAAGGCGTGTCGCATGAGCAAGCGAACCGTGCGGCGGCGCGGATCATGGTTGGCATATTCGGTGTGGATGTCACGAAGCACAAGGCGTGGGAGGTGTTCGAGCGTTCATGGAAGAGTTTCGACGTGGATGTCAAGCAGGACGCTTGCCCGCGCAAGGAGTGCGAAAGAGTGGAACTGTTGCGTGCGAGCGGGTTAGACGTGGTTACGATGTTCTGCCCCGTTGGCGTAACAGGAAGGAACCCTGGCTGGAGCACAGCGCATTGCAGGCTTGGTGACGAGAAAGTGGTGGGATACCTGCAGGCAGACTTTATCAACAGTGCAGCCATCATTCCCGAGTCGATCCGATTCGTGCCGAGCACGTAGGTGACGTGTGATGGATAGCGTGTGTCCAAAGAGAAAGGCCCGCCAAGCAGCGGGCCTTTTGCGTTGCGTCGATGAGGCGCTCGTCATTCAGGCAGGTACTTCATCTTGCGAGCGTGCTCATACGCGGCGACGGTGAGGTTTGGGGGGATCTCGGTCACGTCGCGAATGTTGTGGTCTTGATAGTAGCGCTCGACGGCGTAGGCGTTGCGACAGCGATCTTGCTTCCACCGCTTGGGATAGAACGCCGACTTCTTGAAGACGCGCCCGTTCTTCTGCGCGAGGTGCTTTTCGATCGTGTCGGAAATGTCGCGCCATCCCATTTGTTCTTCGTCGCGGAGGCGGACGATTTCCGCCATGATGGCGCGATCGTTCGCTTCCCAGATCGCATATCGTCGTTTCTTCTGATCCGATCCTTTCTTCAGCACGTATCGCGTCCCTGGAGGCGGATACTTCGTGGTGCACCGCCCCAGCTTGCGAAGGGCGGCGTCGTTCGTCCGCTTTCTTTCGGAGAGCTGTTCCGATTCAAACTGTGCGAGGATCGCGAGAAAGCCGAACATCATGCGCCCGATCGGGGAGCTGAAATCGACCGAACCGCCCTGGAAGGAACAGACGTGGATGGAAATGTGGTGCTTATCCATCCAGTCCATAATCGAGTAGAGATCGCGCGTTCTGCGCGAGAGGCGATCGATCTTGTCGATGATGAGATGGTCTCCATCCTGCATGATTTGCATCAGCTTCGCGCCGATCTTGCGCTGATGAAAAGGCTTGGTGTAGGCGCTGACGGCGACCTTGTCGTGATGCACGCCTCCCCAGTCGACTCCCTTTTCGGCGAGTGCGTACTTGTAATAGGCTTCGATGCGTCCCAACTGAAAAGGAACGCTGTCATCCTGCTTGATTTGGGAAATGTCCGAGACGCGGGCGTATCCAAACGCCATAGGGCGACGAACAGGAGCGAGCATTGCTGGCTCTCCTTGGGAAAGAAGTGGGATGTGAATCGTTGCCACCAGGGTAGTAAATTCCCGACGCTCTGTAAAGAGTCATCGGCCCTCGTTGAGCTTATCCACGAATCGCAGGTACGCCTCCAGCGACGACGCCTGCCCTCCCGGTAGCGTGATGATCTCCATTCTGACGCGCTTGCGAGTGGCCCAATTCATGCGGCCTCTTTTGCACCAATCGAGCAGCGTCGTGTACTTGGGTTTGCCCGGTAGTTTCCTGCCGAGCTGACTCAATGGCATGACCTGTTCTGTCAAAGGATTGATCTTCATGCAGTCCCCCGCGATGTGCTCCCACCTTGCGCAACTCTATACGGGATCATGAGAAACGTCAAAGCCGGTAGGTGGACGGTGGTGTATCAATTGTGACAGCAGGCCGAAGCTCAACCCCGTAAACGAAAACCGGAATCTGCGATGCCACTTGAAACCAACGCACAACCCGAATCGGATCTCAGCTATCAGTCGGCTTTTACCGACGCGATGGCGGCAAGCAATGCCGCGTCGTCTCCGGCTCCGACCACCTCCGTGCCACCGACCGCGAGCGCTCCCCCGCAGTCGGCGTCACCCGCAGCGCAGGATGCTGGTCAACAGGTTCAGGCTCCCCCGCCCCCGCCTGTCGGTCAGCAGCCTGCGCCGCCAACACAAGCGCCAGTCCCGAGTCAGCCGTCGCCGTTCGCCAACGCCGCACGTGAAGCGGGATTCCAGGTAGACGGGATGACCGACGAGCAAATCGCACAAGTGATGCGCGATCACATCGTGCGAACACGCCCTTACGCCAACTACGGCCAGCAGATGGCGCCCTACGCGGACCAGATCCGCAGTTACTTTGAGCAGCAGGGCGACCAGGGCCGGGCCCAACAGGCGGCGCAAGAACGTCAGCCCGTCGAAGAGGAGTGGACCGAAGATCGGTATTTCGGCGAGAAGTGGGCGGCTCCCAAGTGGGACGAGACCTACACCTTCGCGATCCAGAACGGGATCGTGCAGCGCAACGCCGAGACCGGTTTGTACGAGGCGGTGCCGGGCTACGAGTCGATGGCGATCCCCTTGCTGTCGGGCCTGAATCAGGTCGCCGGGTGGACCGCTCAGCAGTGGCAGGGCATCACGCGCGGAAACCCCTACCGGCAGTTCTACGACGTGCTGCGCGAACCGTTGCAGCGAGCGTGGAAGTCGGACATCGAGCAGATCGTGGCCGAACAGCTCTCGCGGCAGGCGACCGAGTCCCGCGTCAACACGTTCGAAGCGGAGAACGCGACGTGGCTCTATGCCGTCGATCCCGCCACCGGTCAGCGCGTGCTCACGCAGCGCGGGCAGGATTTCTACGACGAAATCGATACCCTGCGCGAAGCGGGTGTCACCGACCCGAACCGACTGATTTCCTTGGCGATGCGGCGCATGGGATCCCCTGCGGCGCAGGCTACCATGCAGCAACCCACGCCGAACATGCAGGCCGCAGCACCGGCTGTGCAGCAGGCACCTCCCGTGCCACCGCCTGCAATCGATCCGAAAGTGGCGAGCGCGACTCAGCAGGCAACCTTTTTGCAGAATGCCCTGCAACGAGCCTCGCATTCTCCCCAGGCGGGCGGCGCTTCCGCGCACGCGCCTGATGATCCCGTGAGTGTGAACGAGAACGATCTGAACAACATGTTCGTCTCCAGTTTTCGTACCGCCCAAGGCTTGGGCCCACGTTAATTTCGAGGTGAAACATGTCAGACGAATGGGTTGGCATAGCCAACACAACGCGCCCCAAGTACATGAAGGGCGCATCGGACCTCACGTTGCGCAGCCGCTATCTGCTGGCTCGCTACCGTCAAAAGGGTCGCATTCTCTACAACCAAAGCGGCGACGAGTGCCAGTGGCAGCTCGAATACTCGCAGCCTCCGGTTGAGAGCTACAGCGACGGCGGCGTGGTCGACTTCTCCAACCACGATGCGTTCCGCAAGGTCCGCATTGACTGGCGTGGATACGTCGCCACCGACACGCTGACCAAGAAGCAGAACGCCATGAACAGCGGTCAGGAAGCCCTGATCAACCTGTTCCAGACCAAGAGCAACCGGCTGATGAAGTCCATCAAGGACAACTTCAGCGGTGAGCTGTTCAAGGACGGTGACGCGACCGGGCGCGAGAACTGCGTGCATGGTCTGGAGACGTTCCTGACTGCCGGAACGGTGGCAGCGGGCGACGTGATCGCCATGCCGAATGACACGTACGGTCTCGATTCGCTGTCGACCGTTCTCGGAACCTATGGTGGCTCGTGGTCGGCAAATCTGTCCACGTTCCCCAACTCCACGCTGGCGACCGACTGGCCTCACGGTCAAGGGTCGAGCGAGTACGACTTCAACTCGCCGAAGCTCGTCAACTGGTCTTCGACCGGTTGGGGAACCGGCGCCACGACCTGGGAAGCCAACTGCTGGCGCGTCATCAGCCAAGCCATCACGTGGTTGACCACGACCGGTGGTGAGGATGGCATGCCCGACGTGTGCTTGCTCGCGCCGAACCTCTTCACAGGTTACAAGAACCACGAAGAGGCGATCCGCCGCATCAGCGTCCCGCACAAGGGCGCCAACGATCTCGGTTTCGGCAATGTGCTGAACCAGGACGGTTGCGCCATCGTCAGCGACTTCGACTGCCCGGCCAACACCGGCTACATGGAGAACACGTCGCAAGTGACGATCTCCAGCCTCATGCCGGAATTGTTTTGGATGGAAGGCCCCGACAAGGACCCGCGCACGCTGTGGTCTTGGTTGTGGGGCGTGGGCTTCTTCGGCAACGTGCAATATTCGCCGAAGCACACTGCCAAGCTCAAGGACTACGTGTAAGCGCTAACAACCTGGGAAAGGCGGCGCGCCGGGGACACGCAATCCGGCGCGCCGCCGCAACGTCCAGTAGTGAATACACCCAACAGTCGCAATTGAATTGTTTAGGGGATGATGAATCATGGCTGATACTGTTGCCGGTCTGCCGGGACGAGGGCAGACACTTTTAAGCGGCGCAGGCCGCACACTTTCTTCGAGCGGTCAGGCGTCCAAGTTGGAAGGTCTCGCGAAGTGGTTCGCCGACCGTGACTCGACCGCGACCAGATTGAACGCGCTGCGTTCGCAGAAACGCGTTCTGATGATGCTCGTGCGAAATGCTTCGGGCATCGCGTTGGCTTCCAAGGCTGTCGTGACGTGGGCCTCTGGCTACCGCAACAAGCGCGTGGCCGGTTACTGCACGCTCGATCACCAGGAAATCGCTGGCGTGGTGGACGAATTTATTGGCAGCTCGGGCGTACCGGCGAACGACTTGTTCTGGCTGGCTGTCAAAGGCCCGGCCCTCGTGCGCAAGTCGAATGCCGCCGACGCCACCTGCCTCATCAACGCGGGTGACATCCTCACGTCGCTGACGGCTGCCACCAGCCAAGCCGCGACGGCGGGACGCATCCAACCGTTCGGCACGACCACGAACGTGACCAACGCGGTGTCGATCATCTTGAATCGAATCGGGCGTGCCCTGAGCGCCAGCACCACGGCGCAGACCGGTGGCAGTGCCACGCCGAACCTGCTCGTTGACTTGGAACTGATCGCACAGGACTAATCCTGTGCTCACATGAGAGACGGGGTTGACCGTGCGCACGGGACGGCTACCGGGGGTGCCTCCTCGGTAGCCGTTTTCCACAAGGGGCCAAACATTGGCAATCGACCAAGCAAAACTTGACAACTGGTTTCGGTATCACCGGGTCACGGAAGAACAGCGCAAGCCGTACGAAGCGATACGCAACGCGGCCAAGCAGTTCGCACAGGTCATCCTGGCGAACACGCCGCAGTGTGCCGACCAGTCCGATGCGATCCGCAAAGTCAGGGAGGCAATGCTGATTTCTCATTCGTCCATTTCCTGCTCAGGCAGGTGAGGGTAACTCGATGGCGCTCACTCAATTCGCGAAGGATCGACTCAAGAGCGGTTGCGCCAACGCGGCGGCGGGAGCGAATCTCGCCACCGTAATCAATGCCGGGACCGGCACGATTCAGCAACCGACCAAAGAGGCGCTGTGTGCTGGCGTGGGCAACCACGCAGTCGGGCTTGGGCTGGCAACCAAGTTCGGAGCAAACACCGCGCTGGCAAACAGCGAAGCGTGGCGACTGGCTGTCCTGTGTGGCAGCGCGACCGCCGCACTCGCGATCAAGACCGAACAGGCGACCTAAGCCTGACCGACCGTTTTCAACCCCGTTTTTCGTTCGCTGTTGTGGAGAACAACTCACATGACACCCATGAAGCTCGACGTTTTCTTTGCCATGTACTGCTACGGCGGTAATGGGGGCGTAGGCATGCAGCTCCCCGAGATCACCGTGTGGTACGCCAAGACGATCAAGGAGATGGCAGAGGATCCACGCATCGGTCGCATCGAAGTCATGCGGTTCGGCGACATTCCGCTGACGATGGAACGGAATCGCTCGGTGCGTGCTGCGAAGGATCGCAACTGTGACGTGATCGTGATGCTCGATTCGGACAACGTGCCCGATTTGTACCTTGGCACCAAACAGTGGGCCAAGCCGTTCTGGAAAACGTCCTTCGATTTCCTGTACGAACGCAAGCTCAAGGGTTTGCCTACCGTGGTTGCCGCGCCTTACTGTGGACCTCCTCCCCATCCGATCAAGGGTGGATTCGAGAACGTCTACGTGTTCCACGGCGAGGGTGACGAGTCGGACATCGACCGACCGGTGATCAGTTTCCAGCCCTACTCGCGCGAGCACGCGGCAATGATGCGTGGGATTCAGTCGATCGCGGCGGGGCCCACCGGTTGCATCATGTACTCCACCGATGCGTTCGACCTGATGCACGTGCACGCCAAGACGCAGGACGAAATTCTGCGCGAGTTTAAGGCAGGCCAGCTCACGCTCGATCGCGCGAAGCGTTTGCTCAACATGCAGTCGTGGTTCTTCTACGAGTACACGAACGCCGAGCAAACGCAAAAGGCTTCGACCGAGGATGTGACCAACACACGTGAGATCCAACTGGCTGGCTTGGTGAAACACAAGCAACCCGTGGTGTTCTGCAACTGGGACGCATGGGCCGGGCATTACAAGCCCAAGTGCGTGGGGATGCCCGAGCCGATCTACGTCGAACAGATCAGCGACACCTACCGGGAAGCTGTCGAACTAGCACAGTCCGTGGATGAGGAAATCCGCGAAGTGGACTTCACGGACGTGGCGTCCGATTCGCTCACGTACCCCGCGCTGCAAGAGGGCGACGATCTTCCGCCCGAAATCCAGCAGATCCTGGACGAAATCAACGCCGAACCGCAGGAGGAACATCCGCTCGACAAGTCGCAACTTCAACCACAGTGCGAACTTACGATCGGAAAGCGGATGATCGGCGGGCGCGTCGTTACGTCGGTGTGCCACATGACTCCCGACAACGATCTGAACGCGCTGACCGAGATCGTGGCGATCCTGGCCGAGAGCCGCCCGAAGAAGTCGCTTCGCATCGTGGAAGTGGGATCTTGGGTCGGCGAGTCGGCGATCGCCCTGCACAACGGACTCGGGAGAGCCGGTGGCACGATCTGGTGCGTCGACAAGTGGGAGGGGACTCCCACCGACACGACAGGTGATTGGGCGGCGAAGTACGGCCACGACAAGCTGTTTGAGACATTCTGCGAGAACATCGGCAATTTGCTGGATGAGGACATTAAGGTTCTCAAGGGCGACAGCGTGGACGTGGCAAAGTCGATGGAACCGCAGGAATGCGATCTGGTGTTCCTGGACGCCGGGCACGACTACGACGCGATTGCCGCCGACCTGGAAGCCTGGATGCCTCACGTCGCGAAGGACGGCGTTCTGTGCGGACACGATTACTGCATCGCCTTCCCCGGAGTCGTGCAAGCCGTCAACGAGCTGTGTGCTACGGCGGGCATTCGCCCCTGCATCGTCAACGAATCCAACGTCTGGATGTTCCTCATGTCGGACTTCCTGGCCGGAAAGAAGGCGATGGCCAAAAAGAAGCGATCCAAAAAAACAAAGGAGGAAAGCGCCGATGAACGAGACGCAATCACCTCCGACGCCTGACGTGCTGGACCTTCCCCCGGCCAAGTACAAGTACGATGAGCGCGAGCGGTCGCGAGAAAAGCACGACTTCCCCGTGCCCGACGTGCGGGACAAGGGGCGTGTCGAGTGCACTCGTTGCCATCACTGGTTGCCGTTCGATGCGTTCGAGTCGCTCACGGATCCACTTTGTGCGAAATGCCGATCGGGCGCCGCACAGCGTGAACTGGACGATCTGCGAACCAGGATGTGCGACACGTTCTCCAAGGAACTGGTCGCGGCAGCCGCTGGCCGTCAGCCGCTGGAACACGTGGAATCGTTCCTGGCTGAGCTGATGTACGACTTCGGCGGAATGCGCGTGTTCGTCAAGGAATGGTCCGATCAGCTTCGGGTTGCCTGCGGAAAGAACCCCGGCAGCAAGACGAACTTGGACCATTTTCGTTCGATCGCGAAATTGGTCATGGACGTGAACAAGCTCCAGCATCAGGAAAACGTGCTGGACCTGTCCGACGAGCAACTGCGTGTCAAGAAGGAATTGGCGTTGACGCAGATGCTGTGTGACGCGGCGGGCGACCCGCACCGCCGTCAGCTTATGGTCGAAATGATGCGTGTCAACGGGATCTCAATCAACGAGATTCCAGGACTTCCGACGTACGATCCGGCACCCTTGCAGGGCTGATCAATGGCATTCGATCGACGAGATCCGCTGGCAGATTTCGCAGCGTTGGCCGACGAGGAAGAACGTCGCGCCAAAGAGGCGCTGCGTGTCTATCGCCCCGCGCGCCAGTTGCCATTCCATCAGTCGCACGCAAGGGAATTGATCCTGCGCGGGGGCAAGCGAAGCGGAAAAAGCGTGGGTGTCGTCGCTGAGTTTGCTTCCCGCGTACTGGGTGTGCCGATCATCGACCCCAGCAACAAGACCATCCCCTTGAAGTTTCCCGTCAGCACGCCCAAAGACCCACTTTTGTACTGGGTCGTCGGCTGGGACGTGGACCATATCGGCCAAACGATCCATCGCCTCCTGTTCCAGCCGGGCCTGTTCCGGGTCATCAAGGACAAGATGACGGGGCAATGGCGCACGTACAACCCAGCAGACGACTTTGACGCCTCCCGTTTCGACGAATCTCAGCCTGCAGGCCCGATGATCCCCGAGCGCTGCATCGACACGACGCAGGGCGTCGATGGCTGGACGTGGGAGAACAAGGGTGCGTACAACTTCTCGGCTGTCTACCTGAAGAACGGCGCCAAGATTTGTGCGTACCCTTCCTCCGCGAAACATCCGAAACAAGGTGACGCGGTCGCGGGAATCTGGATCGACGAAGACATTCAGATCCCCGGTCACTTGAAGGAATGGCAAGACCGTCTGACAGACAAAGACGGTTGGCTCATGTGGTCCGTGTGGCCTCACAGCAAGAACTACGCGCTGTGCGACATGCTGGACCGGGCCGAAGAACAATCCGGTGAGGAAGCGCCAGACATCGCGTCGTTCCAGTTGATCATGTCCGAGAACCCCTACCTGCACAAGAATGCCAAGGCCCGCGCGCTGGGCCGCATGGGGTCCGACGATGAGATCGCCCGCCGTGATCGTGGCGAGCTGCTGCTTGACACGCTCAACATGTACGACTTCTACCCGGCCACACACCTACTGTCGCCGTTCGAGCCGGGAGAGCAACCTGAAAAGATCGAGACTCCCAGGGACTATCTGAGGCTGATCCTGACACGCGATGGCGTGTTCCCGAAAACCTGGACTCGCTACATTTCGATCGACCCATCGCACACGCGCACGGCCTGCACATTCGGAGTTGTTCCGCCGCCAGAGATCGATGAGTTCAAGTTCGGCGACCTGCTGATCATCGAACGTGAACTGATCGCGCAGAAGTACAGCTCCGACATGCTGGCCGACGAACTGCGCAAGCTCTGCGAGGGTTACAACTACGAAGCCTTCATCATGGACCGGCAGATCGGGCGACAAACCCGTGTCGGCGAAGATGAAACGATCTTCCAGAAATACGCGGAGTCGTTCCGCGTGCACGGGCTGCGCGCCCGCATGTGTCCTAACTCGTTCATCCCAGGATGCGCGGTTCCGCCCGAGCGCTATCGAGCGGTTCGCACGCTGCTGGAACTGCGACGATCTGGGCTGCCGACACTGCTGTTTGTCGAAAACAAAACTGTCGTCACACAGCGCGAGTTTAACACCTATCGCAAGAAGCAGCTCTTTGTCGGCGGCGAAGAGACGATCATGGATGAGCCGTCGAATCCCCGCAAGCATGATGCGATGGCGTCTTTAGAGTACCTCAGCGAGTTCCTCGACAAGCTGTTTGCGACAGGCAATGCGTACGTCAATCCCGATGTGTATCGCAGTCATGGTGGAAGTCCCGCCTACCGGAAGGCGATGCAGTTGCTCAAGAAACACGCTCAAAAAGAGAGCGGCGATTATGTCCACTTAGGCCCCGGCGCAGCGGCATAGCTGCGCAGTTAATCGATCCCTGGAGAGTTCCATGACGACCAATCGAGAACAGCTCGAACAGATCAAAGCCCTCAAAGAAAACCCAATGCCGACACCCCCGGTCGGTCATTCGGTGCAGTGGTTCGACCGCAACGAAGATGATCGTGTCTACGCGGCGATCGTGACGCAGCAAGAGGGACCAGGAAAAGTGAAACTCGCGATCTTCCGTCCAAACGCGCACGTGCAGTTCAAGGATGGCGTCCTGCATCGATCGCACGAGTTGCACAAAAACAAGCACAACACGATCACCATGAAAAACGGTGCGTGGGATTACCTTCCAGGTCAGCCTCCGCTCAAGAGTCATCGCGAGTTGCACCTGAAAGAGCTGGAGAGACGAGAGGCGGCGCTGCTGGCTAACGAACCGGCAGTGGCGTCTGTGGCCCGCGCCAGTAAATGAGGTGAGTGATGGATTTTCGCGACGTGAATTACGAGTTCCTCCGACCACTCGTGAGCGGTTGGACTGGCAAGCTGGAAAAGGCTGCCGAGTCACGCAAGCGGTGGAAAGAATTGGCGGACGAGTGCATGACTTTCTACTCGAAGTCTGCCGCCGCCATGTGGGACTCGTCGTACACGCGCAAGATCTGGCAGAACGTCAAGGCGCCCAAGTTCCGCATCACGATCAACAAGGCGTTCGAACTGGTTGCGGTGTTCGGTCCAAACCTGTTTTGGGAATGCCCTCACCGCAACGTCGCTCCGAAAAAGGCGCTGGAGATTCCTCAGGAGTTGTTCCAGCAGGACCAGCAGGCGCAGATGGTCTATCAGTCGCTGCAGGCGCGCCAGCAGTACGAGGAAGCGGAAGACCGCATCGTTTCCTACCTGATGAGCACGTGGCTCAACTACACGCCACGGGAGCAACCGGGTGGAGGTCTGGCTGGTCACTCTGAGTTGGCAATCGTCGATGCATTGATTAAGGGGCGTGGCGTCACGTTTACGCGTCCGTTCAAGTTCCCCTCGTCAGGCAAGACGATCACCGGTTCGTTCCGCGAGGTTCCCGAGAACTTGCTGACCGACCCCGACTACAAGTCGCTCGATGACTGCAAGTGGATTGCTCTGCGTCACGTTGACCCACACTGGGCGGTGGAGCGCAGATTCAAGCTCGAAGCCAATTCGCTCAAGGGCAAGTCGTCACTCGAATCGGCTTGGTCGTACGGTGAGTCGCGTGGTGACAACGATGCGGCGATGCACCGCGTTGCCGGGCAAACCAATGACATGGTGGTCTGGTACGAGATCTGGAGCAAGACGGGATCCGGGGCCCGCCTCACAGGCATGGACACGGTGATCAAGGAGCACTTGGAGGATGTGGTAGGCGACTATGCCTATCTCGCGATCGCACCGTCGACTCCCTACCCACTCAACTGTTCGAGTGAGTTCCTCCGCAAGGCGACCGATGACGACGTGCGGGAAGCATTCTCCTGGCCTGTGCCTGTGTGGACGGATGACCGCTGGCCGTGTGAGGTGCTCGATTTCTATCCCGACCCGGATCATTCGTGGCCGATCCCTCCGCTGGCACCAGGGCTTGGCGAGCTGAAGTTCCTCAACTTCCTCGTGCCGTGGATCGCGAATCGGATCTGGACCAGCAGTCGAGATTTCTGGGCGGTCGCAGGCCCGCACTTCGAGCACTATCGCAAGTACCTGCTCGAAGGTTTGGATCAAACGATCATTCCCACGCCGGTGCAGGTGGACGACGTGCGCAAGGCTGTCTCGATCATTCAGCAGCCGGAAACACGTGCTGATCTCTGGCGCATCGTCGAACTTGTCAGCGACATGTTTGACAAGCGTGTCGGACTGACCGAGTTCGCCTACGGGCGCAACGAGAACGGAACGCAGAATCGCACGGCTGAGGAAACGATCGCCAAGCAGCGCGCTGTCGGTGTGCGTCCCGAGCACATGCAGAAAAAGGTCGTCGAGTGGCAGTCGCACATTGCCGCCCTGGAAGGCTTCGTCACACGCTGGTTTGTGGACGGGGAAAGCGTCGAAGGTCTGATCGGGCCGGTCGGTCGTTACCTGTGGGAACGGCACATCATGTCCACCGACGTGGAACGTGTGGTGCGCCAGATGCAGTACACGATCGAAGCGTCGAGTATTCGCAGGCCGAACCGTGACCGCGACATTGCGAACTACCAACAGGTGTTGCAATACTTCGCACCGGTATCACAGGCGTACGGACAGCAGACAGGCAACTATGCGTCGTTCAACCACCTGATGAAGAAATGGGCCACGCTCCATGATGACGATCTGGACGGAGCCATGCTGGAACCCGTTGAGGGAGACCAGCAGGGTCAGGCGCTGGAACAGCAACGCATGCAGATGGAGATGCAGAAGATCCAATCTGACGTGCAGCTCAAGCAGATGGACATGCAGGCCAAGCAACTGGAGTTGCAGACGCGTCAGGCAGAGGCGTCTATCGACATTTCCTCACGACAGCAACAGATCGATCAGGACGCGGAGGCGGCTGCCGCTGGACTCGCCCAAGATCAGGCGCGACATGTGATGGAACTGGTGCAGGATCGGCAAAAGCATCAGCTCGATATGGCACAGCAAACGCAAATGGGACAGCTCAAGATGAAGCTCGCCCAAGCACAGGCTAAGGCAAAGCCCGCAGCAAAACCCCAACCCCGTAAGGCATGACGACCATGACGATCGACGAACGACTCCAAAAATGGTTCGACGAACATCCCGAGTGGCGTGGCAACGCGGATCTCGTGTGCGCGCCTCCGACCGCTGAGGATCTCGTGGAAGAGTTCCCCGACGCGGCGGGATCGGAGATCACTCGCAAGGCCGAGGAACTGTCATCGTTCGGCACGACACGCGGAGCGGTTTACATGCTGGCACGTCGCAACGGACAGACGCACCGGTTCGCCGAGATGGTGGCGTGTCAGCGTCCACCGCAGTGCATGACCGATGACGTGTTCTTCCAGGGCATGCCACGACTTGCGGATCAAATGTCTCCGCGCGAATTGCAGACAGTAGTTGGCGCAGCGAAGCGACATGGATTCACGCCACCGGCTGACGCCGTTTATCACTCAGGGCTCGCACGCTTTAAGGGAGACCCGGAAGCGTTCGTGACGCGCGCGATGGGACGCGGCTACATCAAACGACTGTGCGAGAGCCGTGGGTGTGGATGCAATGGCGCAGTCGAAGTCGAGGCCCGCCAGCCCGAGCGCGATCCGTGGGAACAGAAGGTTCCACTCGCACCGGATCTTGTGAATCGCTCCGTCGCCGACATGGTGCGCCACGATCCCTCACTGAAACAGAAGTCACGGAAGGAACTGAGAGACATGGCTGTCGCAAAGTACGGACCAACGCAATAGCGAGAAGTGGCGATGCGAATCATACGTGATTCAACCGCAGAGCTTTACACGGTCAATTCCGAGGCCAGCGCGAAGATTCTCGATTCGAGCGTGTGGGCTGGAGGGTCCGTGGAAATCCCTGGCGCTCTGACGATCAACATTTACGGGTGCAACTACGAGAATCCACTGAACCGTACGTTCAAGCAGTGCTATGACCAGGATGGTGTTGCCAAGACGATCACGGCAGGCGCTGCTGGCGTGTTCGATCTTCCAGTGATCCACGGGAACAAGTGGATCAAATTGGTTGGAACCGAAACGGAAGTCGCATTGAATCGGGCAGGTTGACACACAGAGTTGACGCGGCCACGCCGCTAGAACGGAATCAGACAGATGGCATCAGGCGACACAAACGGGACCAGCACGGCCAAGTGGCTGGGCGTCAGTGCCGAAATGTGGGTGAAGTGGTTCCAAACTGTGGGCGTGAGCACGGCCCTTGTGGCTTTCATGTGCATGCTGGCGTGGAAGTACGTTCCGCCAGTCGTCGATGGCCATCTGCGATTGCTGGAGAGCACCAGCCAAACGCTTTCCAAAATGGACGAGACGCTGCGGCAGTCGAACACCGTGCTACAGGAAATCATGACCGTCCAAAAGCAGACGAAGGTGTTCGTCGAGCAAACGACGGCGGACCACAAGGCGATGGCAGATAGCTTGGATGAAATATGCACGGAACTGAAGAAGAAGAATCCGTGACAAACGAGCGGGTCATAGGGGAGAGTGGAGTGATGGTGACATCCGTATTCGTTTGTGGCATGTGTGGCTGGATATGGACGTGGGTGCTGTACTGCAATGCTCGAAATGAGCTTGATGCTTTAAAACATGCTATTGAACGCAGGCGGAGAACGGTGGAAGAGTTCCTGGAGGGGTGAACGATGGCTGAGGTTGAGATAATCAGGATGTCTCCAGTCACGCTTACGCCAGTACGCAAGCGAGTTGGATGTGACGAGTTACTCACGGAAGAGGACACCGATGGCACTGAGATCATACTGACCGAGGAAGATGAGGACATCGAAGGCGAGGACCGATAATGGCGAAGAAAAAAGTTTCCGCGTTCACTGCTACGACAGACATGGGCGAGGACGATGTTTTTCCCGTGTCAATGAATCTCGCATCGACTCCCAGTAGCCGCCGCCTCGCGTTGAAGTCACTCCGTAATCGCCTGTACGGCGAATCGGTGTTCATTCGTCCCACCGGAGGCGATGATACGGCGACCATCAACGCGGCGCTCGCTGCATTGTCGCCTGGCACGCGCGTCATCATGCGCGGATCGTACTCGGTGTCCGATACCGTCACATTGGCAGTGGACGACACGATCGTTGACATGGACGGCGCGACGATCACCCAGACAGGGACGGACAAGCGGACGCTCACGCTTGACACCGTGGATCGGTGCAAGGTGCTAGGAGGCCGATTTATCGGCAAGGGAACAGAGACGCCCTGGGCTGGTGGAGCCACGGCAGAAAACAACGTCGCCGCCATTCGGATGGTGGGCTGCACACACTGTGATGTGATCGGATGTGAGATCGAGAATCACGCTGGCTGCGGGATCGCGATCGACGGGACCGCTGAAATCATCCATATTCGCAGCAATCGGATTACAGGTGTCGGGACGCACTCGGTAGGTGACAACGGATCGGACGCGGCCATTCGTGGCGGTGCTGCGTCGGTCGCGAAAACTGGCATCATTGTGCGTCACAACGACATTAGCCATCATGCTTTCGGTGTGATGATTCCTGGCGTCATCGATTGCATCATCGAAGGCAACCATATTCATGACATCACGGGCCAACACTCGATTTACCAGGTTGCCTGCGGAGATCAGGTGATCGCGAATAATTTGATTCGCAATGGTGCCCAAGATGGAATTAAGGTCCAGTTGCAAGACGTGCTGGACATGTACGGTACGATTGCAATCACCGGAAACGTAGTCAAGAACTGCGGTTACACATCCGGAAAGGCTGGCATCAACGTGCTGGCTGTCGGTGCGGGAGTGCTCGGAGTCAAGTTCGAGTGGTGCATCAACATTGCCTCGAACAACGTCTACAAGGCGTCGTACGGAATCCTGGTTCGAGGCTGCCGCAACTGCAATGTGGCCGCCAATCGCGTGAGCGACATCGCGTTGTACGGGTACGATGCTCACTACTCAGAAGTGAGCTTCCATGGCAATTACGCCGCGAACTGCGACCGAGCACCGCTCTACATCCAGTACCCGACCAACACGGTCTACGTCAACGGCATGACGATCGTCGACGGGCCGCGAAACGTTGCGGGTGGCACGGGGTACGATAGCCGAAGTTGCATCTTCATTGACGACGAAGCCAGCCCCAACAACGGCAACGTGTACCTCTCAAACATCACCTGCAAGTTCGAGAACTACGCGGAACAGACCGGAACTGGTCCGTTCTACGGCTGCATTTATGCGACCGCGAACACTCAGGTCCACATCATCGGGCCGATCATTAACCTCACATCAAAGGTCAACTACCTGAACGGCACGACGAAAACGGCCGTACCGTTTGACGTAGGGTCGGCACCGACGGCCGCGACGAACAAGGCGTTTCTCTACGGTGCAGACGTGGCCGCAGGCAATACCGCGATTCACGCGATGACGGAGGGCGGAAAAGTCATCAAGCTCTACCAGGGAACTCACATTGCAGATCCAGCTGGCGGATCGGTCATCGACGTGGAGGCGCGAGCTGCAATTGCTGCGTTGAATGCGAGGCTCGAAGATATCGGATTCAATGCAACGTCGTAGGATCATCGACACTATGAACACCGTACTCACGCCAACCGGATCGGACGACACGCAACTGTTGCGTGATACGTTCGCGCAAGTCGAGCCGTATTCGACGATCACGCTCAGCGGCCAATTCCGCGTCGTCGGGAACGTGGAGTGCAGACAGTCGAACGTCACGGTGCTCGGGTATGGCAGCCTGCTCACCCAGTTGGCCGAGCACTGCAAGACGCTGTCGCTCATTGGGTGTGGAAACACGCGATTGATCGGACTGTCCATACGCGGATGTGGCACGGAAAAGCCCTGGCAGCAGTACGCGACACCCTACAACGGTGTTGCGGCGATTCACTTGGCTACCGCTTCTGGCGTGCTCGTCCGTGATTGCCAGATTGTGAATCATGCGGGCGGATCGGTCGTTCTCGATGGCATGTGTACCGACATCAAAATCATCGACAACACGATCGCCGGGATGGGGGCGGAACTAATAAAGCCGCTCGACAATGGGTATGACGCCGCGGTGGCTGGTACGGCTAACTCGATCGCGAAGTCGTTCATCACGTTACGTGGGAACAACATCTCGGGCCATGCGTTCGGGATGCTAATCCCTGGCAACTGCTCGCTGATCGTAGAAGGCAACCATATCCACGACATCCCAGGCCAGCACGGTGCGTATTTGATGCGTGGCGGGCACCTGGCGTTCACGACCAATATCATTCAGCGGTGCGTCGGAGTGGGGATGAAACTCCAACACCAAACGCCTGAGCACATCGATGCCGTCGTGACGATCAGCCACAACAGCGTGTCGGAGTGCGGCTCACTCGCTATCGGGATCTTGACAGTTGGGGCTGGCGTCGGATTCACGCAGTGCAATGTCAGCGTCACGAGCAACAACACCGCGAAATGTGAGTTTCCCATCTATCTGCGAGGACTACGCGATGCCTTGGTTTGCCACAACCGAGGCAGAGATTGCCGCAGGCCATTTTACAAAGCCGATTGTGATGGACTGTTCGGCGACAACTATTTCGTGAACTGCGGAGCATAGCCCATATCCCCTCGTCGCCTGGGTGTGGCGAGTAATGAAGCACAAGGAGAACCACATGGATCGCATCAGGAAATCAAAGCTACTCGTCGGGCTGGTCAGATAAATAACCACCACCGCCTCGCGTGGGCGGGGTGAATCAGGAGAGCGATGTAGATGGCTGGTTACGTGTTCGGAGTATACCCTGCAGTCTCAACACCTGCGGCAGTGGGGCCGATCAGCATAGGGCTCAGTAATGGCAACAACCGAGATCTGGACATATCAAGACATCGTCGAGCACATTCTGGACGTGTACAATGACTCGCGCGCAGGTCGACCTTTGCGGATGGCGAAGCGTTCTGCATCTGAGGCATTGCGTGCGCTGCAGACGGCTCACTCGTGGGCGATGTACAACGGGACTCGCCACATTCAAACTGTTGCGCCGTACAGAACTGGAACAATCGCATACGATCACACGGGAGGCACGTCCGAGCGACTTGTCACTCTGTCAGGAGGCACGTTCCCATCGTGGGCCGCGTTCGGAAAGATCCTGATCGCTGGTGTTGCTTACCCGGTTGAGAGCTACGTGGATTCAACGCACGTTGTGCTTGACCCGAACGTCAATCCTGGCGCAGACGTGGCGTCGTCAACGGCGTACACGCTTTACCGTGATGAGTATCCCCTTCCTGTCGGCTTCAAAACGCTGGGACAGCTCTGGAACGTCACCGAGGATGAAGAACTGGACGTGGTGTTCGCCGATCAGGCCACACGCGATTCCGTCTCGGATCCAGCAGAACCTGGAGATCCTGAGTACGCCTATGTGACTGGCGACAGCGATTACATCAACAACATGTCGCTGGTGTTTTTGCCTCCACCTGATTCGGCGCTCGTGTTTCGCTATGACTTCCAACGATCTCCGCGACAACTGGTGACGGAGAAGTATTCAACTGGGACGGTGACTGTTGCGGGTGGATCGACAACCTGCACGATCACGACCGGTGCGTTCACGCAAAGTCATGTTGGATGCGTGATTCGCTTCGGCACGACCGACAACGAACCAGATAACCGGTTCGGTGGTCTTGGTGATACGACCAACACGTTCACAGACGAACGTACGATCGTGTCCGTGGCGTCGAACGGGTTGACGTGCACGTTGGATGCCGCGCCTTCCGCAGCAATCACGTCTGTCAAGTTCACCGTCAGTGACCCGATCGATGTGGAAGTCGGCGCGATGCTGACAGCCTATCAACGCTTGTGCGAATCGACGTTTGCGATTCTTACGAAGCGTGACCAGAAAGACAGCATGGCACGCCTGCAACTCGCTGAGCGAGCACTGCTGGAAGCGAAAGACGCCGATCGTCGGATTGATCAGGTGCCAGCGTACTACGAGGCGAGTGACCGCATTGGTGATGTAAATGTTCTTGGTGAGTGAGGTAGGCGATGGCCTCAACGTCCATTTTCATGCAGTGCCTGGAGGGTGTGCGCGATGTGATTATTGCGCTTAACCTGACGGAACTTCCTGCGACTCGCGTGGCCGTGCGCAGACGCCCTCACGATGGTGCGCATTACTTTCCTGGAATCACGGTGCACCCGTCAGCAGAAAGATACTCTGGTGGGACCACTGCACGCGAAGCGATTGGCTACGGGTGCGCGGTCACGATGGTTGTCAACAATGACAACGACAAAGACTATTTGCTAGATCGGCTGCTGACGTGGCGAGAATCGATCCGTCGCAAGTTCGTGGAAAAGGGAGCCCTAACAGGCGTCACGTCAGGCGACGTTTACACCATCAAAGTCGAACACGAGGAAGTGCTGGACTGGAACCGCTTGAAGATGGATAACCTTGACGTGTGTGCGTTGTGCATCCGACCATTTGTCTTAGAAACACGGACTTGAGGTGAGTCATGGGCGGTTGCTCACAGGGCGCATTTGCACGACTCGCGTTTGACGCGGATTCCACCTTCGATGCTTCGTCGAACCGCATGGACTTCCTGTACGAGTCGGTCGGAAAACATCAGCGCGTTGTCGGCGGGAACGGCATTACTGGCACACGTTCGGAAAGCGTTGAGCGTGCCCGTGAGGGCTGCTACCTCGTTTCGGGACGCATCGGAATGCAGCCGGGTCCAGCCGACTACGATCACCTGTTGCCACGCATCCTGGGCGAAGCGGAAGTTGCTGACGTGTTCGCGTTGGCTGAAGCGCTTCCCTCCTACAGTCTGATGATCGACAAGGTGGGTTCGATCTTCCGGTTTGACGGATGCAAGACGAACCGAGCGATCATGCGAGGCGTGGCTGGAACAGGTGACGAGGATCAAGAACTGATCGATCTCGTGCTTGAGGTGATGGGTCAGACGGAGACAGGTGGGGTGTCGTGGCCTGGAACAATTCCTGCACTCGGCACCGGCTCGAATCGCATTCCCTACACGTTTTACGAGGGCACGTTCAAGGTGAACACGGTCTCCTACGAGATCAAGCAGTTCGCCCTCGTCATCGACAACATGCTGCAGCCAAGGTGGGTCAACAGTATCACGCCGACGCAGATCTGCCCGAGTGGTCGCAAGATCAGCTTGATTACAGACAACCCGTTCACGTCCACGGAGTATGCAGCGCTTTACGGCAATTCGAACGCCATCGCTGGGATAACCGGTGAATTGAAGTTCACCAACGGGACGGTATCGGCCACCATCGCCATGCCAGGATTGCAGTGGGCTGACCAAACTCCGACTGTGCGCGGCAAGACGGAGATCCCGCTGACGCTGGAGTTCTCGGTGCGCAAGAAGGGGACAGACGCGGAACTGATCTGGACCAACGATTCAACGGTGTAATCACATGGCAGACGAAAACGTACGACAGGCAATCGATGATCTGCTGCCCAAAGCGGAACCGTTCGATCAGTTTGCAAAGCAGGACGATCGATACTCGCGGGTCGATGTGCACAAGTTTCAGAATGACGCTGGCTCGTTTGGCCAGGAATCACCGGGCAGTCCGAAACTGCCGTTCGGTACGGAAGTCGGTGAGCGTGCACCTGGGTTCGACGCGATCCGTGCCGGTGATGATGTGGCTGGCGCGATGGCCACGTATCAGGATCAGATGGTGCGGTTGCTCACGACGATGCAACGACTGCTGATGGAAACAAACAATCGGCTTGAAGCGCTTGAGGGGTATTTTGATCGGCTGAGGTGACACGTGTATTTCAAGTGGGACGGCTATCAACACGACGCAGGCGAAGTGGATGTAACCTACATCCAGCAGCAGCGCATTTTCTCCCCGCGCAATCGATATGCGTTCATTCGCAAGACGCTCACAGTGCAGGGCCACTTGTGTGTCACCGGTCAGTCCTTGATTAAGGCCGCGATCGACAGGCTGGAGGATGCCTACAAGTACGAGTGGAAAACGGTAGGTCTCTACCACGACGACAACACGCCGTCCGCGCACGTGCTGGATTTCAATTCGTCACTCAATGGGATTCGCCTGCTGACTCTCGACTATCCCAAGGAGGATGGTGGCGAGTACGCGACAGGTCGCAGTTACCGAGCCGTGTTCCAGGCGGATTACCTCTCGAACGAGAACGAGGTGTTCAGTTGGGAGGAAACGATTCAGGTGATTGGAACGGGTGGCCCTGACTGGGAGTTTATTCCGCAGTTCATCGGCCCTCCCCTGTTGCAGGTCAATTGCATGCAGACTCCGCAGATCATCTTGCAGTCAGGTGAATCGGTTGGCTTGACCGGTTACATCCAGCCTCCTGCCCCGTACTGGCCTACGTTCGAGCACACGAACAGACGATCCATCGTTCGCGGCACGTGTCAGAAGAAAGGTCGTCTGCAAAGTCTGCTGTGGCCGACGCAGTGGACGTACCGCTTCTCGCTCCCGTACTCGATCTCGAATGAGGGGATAGCCCCTCCCAATACCTAAGAAGGTGATACGATGGCTACTCGTTATTGGCTCGGCGCAGCGGCGCCGGTGACGGACGTGAAATACTTCGTGTTCGCTGGAACGTGGGCTGACACGGAGACGGCGTACATCGAGATCAACGGCAAGCGATTGACGATGACGTTGACCGGAACCATGACGCTCGCTCAGATGGCGCAGGCTATGGCTGCGATGCTTACCGGTGCGGCGGCAGTGAATGGTGAGGTGCGGGATTGCTTGGGAACAAGCGTTGGCGAGTTCGCCAATCTCACGATCACCTATTCCGCGTCGGCGTACTGGATCCGCTTGGAAGGCAAGGCCAACGGTCGCCCTATCGGAACTGTAACGGTCGGTGAGACCGCTGCGTCGGGCACGTTTGCGTCAGGCGGTGGAACGGACAGGACTGGAACAGGCCCGAACTACTGGGACAACGTCGACAACTGGGACTCGGACACGGTTCCCGTGGCTGGCGATGACATCGTGTTCGACCACCGAGCGGCGGCTGGCCCCCAGTTCAATATCAGCCTTGCCTACGCCCCGGCGAGCATCACCGTGACGCCAGGATTCAAGCATGAGATCGGGCTGCCTGCCGTCAACACGCTCAATGCCTCGACTCCATTCGATGAGCCGAACGTGCAGTATCTGACCTTCACGTCTTGTGCGAATGTGCGGGTGGACGCGCCATCGGCGAAGAATATCAAGCTGGACTTCGGGTCGGCAGCCTCAACGATCGTGGTCGATGCAACCGGGCAGAGCTATGAAACGAACGTCGCTCCCCTGCTGATCAAGGGCAACCATGCGTCGAACAGCTTGACGGTCAACGATGGCCGCGTGGGCGTGTGCGTTGAACCCAAGACCACGGGCAACCTTGGCACGCTGGTCATCGGCGGACAAGGCAGCCCGATCGTGGAGACTGGGGACACGGTCACGCTGGGAACACTCACCGTCGATAGTGGGTCTGCCAAGCTGCGCACCGGATTCACGACACTGACGCAGAACGGTGGGACCGTCGAGCACATCGGTGGAAACATCGGCGGGACAACGCTCAACGTCAACGGAGGCACGTTCTTCCCCAAGACGGTCGGGACCTATGCCACCGTGAATCAGTCCAAGGGGACCATCGACTGCACGCGCGATGCACGTTCCAGCAAGACGTTCACGAACTTTTACATGTACGGTGGGGCGCTCAAAGACCCCTCAGGGACCATTACCTTCACGAACGGCATCCGCGTTTACACCAAGCTCGCGGACGTGCTGTTGGATCTCCCTGCCATTAAGAAGTACACAATCGGCGCGGTCTGATTATGCCCAATTTCGGCGTCACATTTCCTGGACTCAAACTGACGCGCGGCGACATGCTGTTGACGCACGGTATCGCACCGTCCGTCTGTGTCGCGTACGCGGTCGCTGAACCCACTGACGCCATGTACGGGGACCTTGCGTTTACCGATGGCGCCACGCCGATCCTGAGCTTCAAGAACTGCGCTATCGATCAGTACACGCTGACTCCACCGGCAGTGCGACGGGGGTTTCGTTATCGCGTGCTGATCCTTGACCGTCGCTGGAAGTGGAAGCACTGCCTGATCTCGGGTCGCTACAACGTGCGGCTCGCCGATGGAACGATCAAAGCGGACACGAAAAAGACCTACAAGGAAGTGTTGGAGATCCTGCTTAAGGCGCTGGGCGAGACCAACTACGACATTCGCTTGACGGCGGAATCCCTGGAACCTCCTGAGGTCAACTGGTCTCGGCAGCGTGCCGATTTGCAACTCGCGTACTTGTGTGATCGCATCGGTTGCCTGATCGTTCTGAAGCTCGATGACACGATCAAGATCGTGCCGTATGGTGAGGGTCCAACCTATCCCGCGACGGGGTTCGAACTGAATCCCGTCATCGACACCAACCCCTCAGCACTTCCCAAGAACGTGGTGGCCACACTCGGCCCAACCAAGTTCCAGATGAAGATCAAGTTGGAGGCGGTTGGCGTAGACTACGACGGCTCGATTCGCCCGATCGACGAACTGACCTACAAGCCCTCGAATGGCTGGCAGTACGAGATACCCGGCGTGTTTTCGAACGTGCCTGACGGGGAGGAACGGCAGCTCGCCCGCGACACGGTTTATCGCTGGTATCGCATCAAAGAGTTCTCGGATGGCTCGCTTGATCTTCCCGTCCCCGAGTACACAATCTCAGACATCCAGGACATCCTGCCTCTCTTACCGCAGCTCGCTGATGTGTCCGACGATACGGCTGAGACGCCATTTGTCGAAGGGTATCTGTTCAACTCCGATCTCAAGGGGATCAACGAGGAAGCGGGAGACTTCTCCCGATTCGATGATGAGTTCGAACTGGATACCGAACGCGGTATCGTCAAACTGCCCTATGCCGTGTTCAAGGTTTTGGAGACGGGACATCAGGACCCGGCAGAACTATTCCTCACTGCCGCGTTTTATGCCCGCAAGGGGCCGACTTATTCCCGATGGCTGCACGAATATTCCCACGAGATCAACAAGCAGTCGTCCACCGGGTTCGGTGATGCACAAGTCGAGCAGCTCGACATGTTCCGCTGTCTGATCCAGCACTACAGCGATCTCAGCAAAACGACGCTGGACGACAACCGCAATGACGTAGACGAGCAAGCACGCATGCTGGCCGAGTCGCACGCCAAGATCTACACGGCCCTGCCCACCATGTCGATGCAGTGGAACGGTCTCTACCCGATAGACCTGGATGGCAATGTGCACATGCTGCGCTGGCTGGTAGGTGGCAAGGCGGCGACGACGTGGGGCGGCAAGAATCTGGAGTATCACTACCAGACCATGTCGCGATCTGAGAAGCGGCTGCGATACGAATCCGCGAGGGCGCTGCACCTATGATCGGCCAATGGCACAAGACACACTGGATCGAAGCGCTGGCCTCAGGCGACATTCCCGCGTTCGGCGCGGTGGAGATCACAGGCGCCGTGCACGAGGAACCGAATCGCACGGTGTTACTCGTGTCTCAGCCGAGTGAAGATAGCGTGTCACCGTTCGCGATCAACTCGCACAAGCCAATCCCAAGCGGTGGATACGGTCTCGTCTCGCTCACCGGTCCCGTGTTCGCGTTGTACGACAACGGCGACACTCCCGCGACTGGCGAACTGTGGGGGCCGCAGTCTGGATCGTTCGAAGCGAAGAAGGGAAATCTCGGGCTCGTCATTCTCGGTGGTGTCGACACGGAGCGAGGAATCGTCTGCGTCAATGATGCGTCGGCTGGTTCGTTGTGGTGGATCGGAAAGACTACCGAGGTCATCGCTGCGGAAGACACGGGCGACGTGGAACAGCACGATCAGTTGTGGGTGGCGACTGGAAATCATTTCACGGTGCTCAATCCTCACGAGGTCGATTTTCCTTCCGGCCTGCGAGTTCGCTGGACGTACTATCCAGGCTGGACGGACTTGGTTGCGGAACCGTGGGACTATACCGAGTGTGCGTGATGGGCAGCATCTACGTCAAAAACGGCGAGATACAGTTCTGGGGTTCTCCAGCGAATCCCACGCCTGTAGGTATCGCATTCTCGATCGATTGCTGTCCTTGCGGATGCTGGGAGTACAACGACGATTTCAATTACGCGAACACCACGACGCCTCCTAACTTCTATGAGGCACAAGGTGACTGGGGCGTATCGGGTTTCAACCTTGTCGAGGATTACTCGACTGGTGTTGACGGCACGCTGGGTGCGGTGATCGTCTGCACTGCGGAGCAACCCGCTTACAGCGCTGGGATGCAGCGCCTGTCGGTAGACGTGATTCCCGAAGATGGCGATGTGTATTATCTCTGGCTGTGTGTTCCCACCGACACATCGGAGGCTGGAGGATTTGAGGTCAAGTTCGAGTGCACTACAGCTCCATCGCAGTGGACCGTATCGATCGGAAGCGACTCGGTAAGTTACACCGGTGTAACCGCGACTCCTCTCGGCTTCGTCAAGATCGGCGCCTGTGTCGATAACGATTCGGGAATGGCCAAGGCTTCCATCGCACAGAGTGCTGAGGAAGGTCTTTGGGTGGATACTGCTACGCCCGGATCTGGTAGGTTTTCAGCACTTGGCCACGATAACGATTCGCATTTGAACGTGTTCGACAACTACATCGTGGGCGAGCTTCGTGACGCTGTTGGCAACGAGTGCGACGATTGCTTTTGCCGATGCCTTGGTGTGGCTATTCCAAAGGAGCTGACGCTCACCGTAGTCGATGCGACTGGTCGCGCCAGTTGTGCAGGTGGATACTCATGCACATTGACGTGGGAGTGGAATGCTGGCACGTCGCGGTGGAAGGGAAGTTACACCGTCGTAAACGGAGCGTATTCGCAGTTTTTCGAGTGGTGTCTGACCTGTGAAAGCGCTGGCGATAATGATCCTGCGAATCCAGGCCAGAACTTTAGCCTGTCATTGTGCGCGTCGACGGGATGCGCTTCTGTGTGGCCAGATGGATACCTCACTGTGTGGGAACCTACTGCTGCATCAACATGCAGTCCACTTCTGTTGAGATTCGGTCCCATGCCAATGAGCATCACCGATCTGACATGTTCGATGTGCTACCCACCAGGGTCAGGCGATGCAACGGGTGAGTTTTACATCGAGGTGACGCTGTGACAGATTGTCAATGCAAGGAACCTGGATGGTGTGAGCGGCATCAGTGTCACAAGCACGCACGGTGGCATGAACTGTGCCAGACCAATCAGGCGTACTTTGATGCGTGGGAAGCGGGGCGTGGGCCAGGACAGGGCGATCCGCTGAATCGCCAGTCCAAGACGAGCTTAAAAGCGTGCGGGCCCGGATGCCACCTGTCACGGTTGCTGGCGAAAATGTGGATTCGGGACAGAGCTGGTTGTCATTGCAAGGAACATGCGGCGTTGATGGACAAGTGGGGATCCGATGAGTGTCTCGAACGGATTGACGACATTGTGGAGTGGATGGAACTGGAGGCCAAGGAGAGAGGCT
>WBZR01000358.1_pt1 | contig 68521 bp, 54 predicted proteins | sample 5204231 | NCBI WGS metagenome assembly WBZR01 (sample SAMN12412403, study PRJNA552823) | activated sludge metagenome | isolation source: activated sludge from anammox sidestream of wastewater treatment plant... | place: USA: Virginia | collected 2017-08 | reverse complement strand
CACGAAAAAGCCTCCCTGCCTATGGACCGGAATGTTCTTAAGAAACCCCAGTCTACAAGGCTTCGAGGCTTTTTCTATTCCTATTCAACGCCGACCTGATGAAATATTCGGGTTAAGGTTCGCTTATCGGGGCCGCGGGGCGGGCGGCCATATCAGACCTGCCCGGGCTGCTAACCAACGTGATCGGCCCGTGTCTTTAGCACTGTATGTTCCGGCCCTGAAGTCAGGGTCGGCCTTGAACGGGAGGTCGCACGATGAAAACGAGAATTCAAAAACTGCTGCTCTCACTCATGCTCATAGCCCTGCCGGTTTTTTCGACCGGTTGCGATGACGATTTCTACGAGGATGGCCACCTGACCGACGCGATTTACGCACTGGGCGATGCCGTTTCTCAAGTCATCGTTGTCAGCGCCGCGGCATTCGGACCCGGCGGCATCTCGCATTAATTTCCCCGGATCATCAGTGCGCCCCTCCTCTGATCCTCCTCGTGCGTTGCGAGGGGGATCGAGGAGATGGCGCACGCAGGGTTCGCCCAGTTCTCCGCGAAGATTTGTTCACACGCCTTTCTGGCCTAATTCGTCACTACTCTTCGGCGGTTTTCCCCGTCTGTTCTTTCCCCTCGCGCGATCGAAAAGGTCTTCCGCCGTGGCGCGAACCGTCTTGAGCAGACGCCGCGCCCAAATAAACTCCGTTCCAAGAATCGCGAGGCCCATGATGGTCAGCGGGATTCCCGGGATGATGGGCATGATGTAGCCGATGATGCTCATGATCAGGACCGTGGCCCCGATCACGCCGATGACCAGTCGTCGAGCGGTTTTATAGTACATGACCGGTCCCTATGCGTCCGGAGATCGGGCTCGGCTGCGCTGCTGTTGGCCGGAAACAACGATTGACGTGACGATACCGGTGATCAGAACACCGCAGATAACCGCCAGCGAAATCTGCGTGGGAACGATGTAATGTCCCGAGAGCAGCATTTTCCCGCCGACGAAGACGAGTACGAGCATGAGACTGGCTTTGAGATATCTGAACTTGTCCATCACGCTGGCCAGGGCGAAGTAAAGCGAACGAAGGCCGAGAATCGCAAAGACGTTCGACGTGAAGACGATGAACGGGTCGGTCGTGATCGCGAAGATGGCCGGAATGGAGTCGACGGCAAAGAGGACATCCGTGCTTTCCACGACCAGCAGGACAAGAAAGAGGGGTGTGATCGCCCGTTTGCCGTCGATCCGAGAGAAAAAGTGCCGCCCCTCGAAGTCGGGTGTTACGGGATAAAGACGGCGTGCGACCCGAACAAACGGATTTCGGTCCGGCTCGATCCTTTCTTCCTTGGTCACGAGCATCTTGACGGCGGTGGCGATGAGCAGGGCCCCAAAGACATAGATGACCCAGTGGAAGCGGTGAATGAGGGCGGTACCGGCGGCGATCATCGCCCCGCGAAGAATCAGCGCCCCGAGGATTCCCCAGAAAAGCACGCGGTGCTGAAAGGCGCCCGGCACGGCGAAATACTTAAAAATGAGGGCGATGACAAAGATGTTGTCTAGGCTGAGGGACTTCTCAACGACGTAGCCGGTGAAGTACTTCATCGCCGCGTCCGCGCCGGACTCCTCGCCGCCCGCGTGAAGGCCGATGCCGAGCCAGTGATGCTCGTACATGTAGTAAATGCCGCCGTTGAAGACGAGAGACAGGAAGATCCAGAACGCAGTCCACGCGAGTGCCTCGCGCGTGCCGATGACGTGTTCCTTTCGGTTCAGGACACCGAGGTCCAGCGCGAGGAGCGATAAAATAAGGGCGATAAAACCGACCCAAAGCCAGACGATCACTGCTTGAATCCTGCCTTTCCCGGCGATGACGAACGGCGGGAGTATAGCGACGCGCGACCGTAATGCACGGCGCGAATTCGCCGATTAGAAATTTCGTCTCTGTTTGGAATCGACCGTGCCGGATATTCCCAAGGCGCGGACCCGCCGGGCCCGTCGAGTTTTCCAGACCATCTGGTATATTGCCGTCGAGAGGTAAACCAATGAGCCCTCCGCAAGCCGAAGCCGTCGCCGCAGTGGCCCCAGTCCAGATTACGAACGGCATCCACGAATTAACTTTTGCGCCGGTTGAATCCGCTTATCACAACGATGACCTCGCCCCGACGCGGCTGGCCGATCGCAAGTGGGGGATGAAGGACATCGCCGCTCTGTGGATCAGCATGGCGGCGTGCGTCCCAACCTACATGCTGGCCTCGGGCCTCATCGCGGGGGGGATGAATTGGTGGCAGGCCGTCCTGACCGTCTTCGCCGGAAACGTGATCGTGCTCATTCCGATGGTCCTCAATGCCCACGCGGGCACGAAGTACGGCATCCCGTTTCCGGTTTATTGCCGGGCGTCGTTCGGCATTTTGGGTGCAAATATCCCGGCGCTGCTTCGAGCCCTCGTGGCATGCGGGTGGTTCGGGATTCAGGCGTGGATCGGCGGCTGGGCGATCTTTACGATCATGGCTCAGTTCTTCCCTTCATGGAAAACGCTTTCCGATACGCCTCTGGGGATCAATGTTGCCGAGCTGGGGTGCTTCCTGTTTTTCTGGAGCATCAACATCCTCGTCATCTACAAGGGCATCGAGTCCATCCGCATCCTGCTGAACATCAAGGCGCCGCTGCTTCTGGTTCTCGGGTTGTGCCTATTGGCATGGGCCTACAATCGGGCCGGCGGGTTCGGTGCGATGCTCGATCAGCCGTCGCAGTTCGCCGCCGGTCAGCCCAAGGCCGGACAATTCTGGACCTTCTTCGTCCCGGCGCTCACCGCAAACGTCGGCTTCTGGGCCACACTTTCCCTCAACATCCCCGATTTCACTCGCTATGCCTATTCGCAGCGCGATCAGGTCGTCGGCCAGGCTGTCGGGCTTCCGACCACGATGGGGCTGTACTCGTTCATTGGCGTCGCCGTCACGTCGGCGGCCTTCGTGATTTACGGCGAGGACCCGACACTATGGGATCCCGTGGTGCTGCTCTCGCGGTTCGAGAATAAGGCGGTGCTGGTCCTGGCGATGTTTGCGTTGTGCATTGCCACCCTCGCCACGAATATCGCCGCCAACGTGGTGAGCCCGGCAAACGACTTCGCCCACGTCTGGCCGAAGAAGATCAATTTCCGAGTCGGTGGTTACATCACCGGCGCCATCGGTATCATCATGATGCCCTGGAAGCTGGTGGAAGACCCGACCGGCTATATCTACAAGTGGTTGGTGGCGTATTCCAGCCTGCTCGGGGCCGTCGGCGGGGTCCTGATCGCGGACTATTTCGTTATTCGTCGTGCCCGACTGGATCTTCGCGGCCTCTACGAAAAGTCAGGGCCGTACTGGTTTACCGGTGGTTTCAACTTCCTGGCCGTCGTCGCATTGGCGCTGGGGATCGCCCCGTGCATCCCCGGTTTCATCGGGACGGTGACGACGATCAAGGTGCCGCAGATATGGCTCGACCTGTACCACTACGCGTGGTTTATCAGTTTCGGAATCTCGTTCCTGTTCCATCTCCTGCTGACCGGCCTCTTCGGACGAAGGGCTACTTCCGAAGCGATGGCTTGAGCGCGCGTGACGCGAGGATCGCCAGGACGTAAACGGCCGCGGAAAGAACGATCATCGTTGCGCCGGCCGGCAGGTCGGGACCATAGCTCAGCGCCAACCCGCCGATCGTCGTCGCCATGCAGATGAGTGTCGCGCCGATCATCATCCGGGTCAGCGTTCGCGCAAACTGTCCGGCGGTCGCCGCCGGCAGTGTGAGCAGTGCGATCACCAGGATGATCCCCACCACCTTCACCAGCACCACGACCGTCAGCGCGATCAGACAAAGTAGCAGCAGATAATAAAACTCAACGGCAATCCCGCGGAGCCGGGCGAATTCTTCGTCGAAGCAGACCGCCAGAAATTTGTTGTAGAACAAGAGCCCGGCGGCCACGATCAGCAGGTCGAGTCCCGCCAGCAGCCAGAGATCGTCGGGCGAGACCATAAGGATGTTACCGAAGAGGTAGCTCATCAGGTCCTTGTCGTAGCCCGGTGTCTTGGCGATGAAGAGAACGCCGGTCGCCATGCCGACGGCCCATATCGCGCCGATGACGGTGTCTTCGCGTTCTTTGGCGCGAAGACTGACCAGGCCGATGATCAGTGCGGATATGACGGACGCGAAGACGGCGCCCCAAAGCGGCGTGAACTCCCGCCAACCATGGACAACCTGAAGATACCTTGCCGCACCCATGCCGCCGAGCACGCAGTGAGATATCGCGCCGGCGATATAGGTGATCCGGCGGGTGACGACATAGCTGCCGACGATGCCGCAGGCGACGCTCGCGAGCACCCCCGTCGCCAGGGCAAGCTGGAGCAGCCTCATCTCTCCGACAGCTTGGAAAAACTCAGTCACGGCGTCTCACGATGTGCACAAGGACCGGAGTGGTCGTGATGGATCAGTCGAACGTCTCGCCCGTAAAGCTCGATGATGGCTTCGTTGGATAGCTCGCCGCTGGAGTGAACGTGAACCGTCCGATTCACGCAGACCACCGTCTTCACGAATCGCGATACGAACCCGACATCGTGTGAAACAAGCACGACCGTGAATCGCTCGCTGAGCTGCCGGAGCAGGGCGTACAAATCGTCCTGAACGCCTAGATCCAGATTGGCCGTCGGCTCGTCGAGCAGCAGAAGCTTCGGTTCGCACGCCAGGGCCCGGGCAATCAGCACGCGCTGCCGCTGCCCGCCCGACAGCGAGGAGAACGGCCTGGAAGCCTTCGATTCCAGATTGACGTCCTTGAGCCGGGCGCGGGCCATCTCCTTGTCCTTGGCGGAATAGGGACCGATGCATCGGGCGATGCCCAGTCGTCCCATGATGACCACGTCGAGCACGCTCACCGGAAAGAGCGGGTCGAGCTGGGCATGCTGCGGCATGTATCCGATGAACCCGCGGGCCTTGTCCGGCGGGAGACCGAATACGCGCATGTACCCCTCTTGAGGAGATATAAGGCCAAGCATGAGCTTGAGGAGCGTCGTCTTGCCGCCGCCGTTGGGCCCGACGATGGAAACGAAGTCGCGATCCGCGATCGCAAGCGTCACGTCGTCGAGGACGGTCGCTTCGTCGTAGCTGAACCGTAGTCCGCTCGCTTCAATAACGGTCGGCCGGGTTTCCAAAGGGGGGTGAGCTCCGAATCTATGCCGTGGCTGTCATGGACGAGCCGAATCGCGGATTCTCGCAGACTCAGTTTACCGGGGCCAGTGCACTTCTGATTTTTTGTGCCATCTCCTCGAGGTTTTTCAGATAGTCCCGGGCAAGTGGGTCCAAAGTGTCCAGCTTTGCGCCGAGTTCTCGGGCGACTGCTTCCGCGCCCGTCGTCGCGAACTGAGGCTGGACGAAGATGACTCGGGCGCCGCCGGTTCTGGCCTTCTCGACGAGCATGCGTATCTGTCGAGCGCCCGGCTCCTTGCCGCCCTCCTCGATCGCCACCTGTTTGAGGCCGTAGGCGTCCCCAAAGTAACCGAAGGAAGGATGAAATACGAAAAACTCCTTCCCCCGGCATGGTGCAAGAAGCTCGGTCAGCTTCGAATGCACGGCATCCAGCTCACGCTCGAAAGTCGTCAGGTTGCTCCGGTATTCGACGGCGTGATCGGGGTCCAGCTCTGAAAGCGTCTGCTCAATGCGCCCGGCCAGCTTCTTGACGATCCGCGGATCGAGCCAGATGTGCGGATCGCCCTCTTCATCGTGATGATGATGCTCTGACGCGCCGTCGTCATCATGGAAGCACTCAACGCCGGGACGCCGCTTGATGCCCTCACTCGTATCGACAAACTTGATCCGGTCGCTGACCGATCCCATTCGATCGCGGATCCCCGCCTCAAACGGAACGCCGATCCCGAAGTATGCGCGGGAGGCGGAAATCGCCGCGATCTGTCTTTGCGTGGGTTCGAAGGTGTGATAAGACTGCCCCGGCGCGACGAGGACCTCGACGCGCGCACGTTTGCCCGCGACGCGTTCGACAAAATAGGCTTGCGGGGCAATGGTGACGAAAACAACGAGCGATTGATCCGATGGACCATCAGCGCTTTTTGAGTTGCAACAAGGCTGAAGCAGAACGGCACTGATGACGAGCCCGCAAGCCGACAAACCCAGAAGTATTCTCGCGCGCCTCATCATGGTTTCCCGAAACCGCCGCCAATCCCTGCCAGGAGCGACAGGATGATTGTAATAGCTAGGGAAGCATAGAGCTGTCTCGGTGCAAAAAAAGAAACGGGTCGGCCGAGGCCACAACCCGTTTCAAAGGAAGAGCTCGCGGCACTGGCGGATCAAGCGCCGCGACTCAGTTTGTTGACGCGCCTGCCGATCAGTCTCCCAGATCGTTAAGCAGCCGCTCACTCGCAATGTCCAGCTTGTCAGGCGTCACGTACGAGCCGTCCAGAATCTCGTTGCGGATATTCACGATTCGGCGAGCCCGGACCTCTGGAAGTTCCGAAAGGCGACTCAAGAACGATGCCAATTCCGAAATCTCAACGGTGTCATCCAGGACGGCGGTGTTGGCCGACTCGGATCGGCGGGAAGTCTGATTGGCGAATTCCCTCAACGTTGACGATGAAACCGGCACCCCCAATCCCTGTATCTCACTCACAATACACCTCGCTTACTTCGCTTCGGCACACTTACAATTCACAACTGTTACGACTGATTGCGTGGCGAAGTTCGCAATCTAAAAAACCGTCTCTGACTGTCGCTGGGTCTCGGGCGGAAACTGCGCGTGGTCCGACCAAATCAGCCACAGTCTCAACATTCTCCATATCGGTCGCCAGCTACTCCGGACTAAAGGCATTTGCCGGGCATCCCCCATATGTAGTCTGGAATCGTCAAAAGTGCCGTTTTTCACAGCTTACAGGTATGTGCACACTTATCGGGCAAAGTGTCATAAGTCCTGCGATATCAATACTTGCATCAAGCGCCGCACTTCCACAGGCCGTGTCCAGCCGCTGTGATTTCCTCCAGCCGGGTACCACTATATATGGTGTATTGAAGGTCGTGCGTCCGAGAATATCTTAGGGGCTTCCACAAGTCCCTTTTGTGAAATCCTTCGTATTCCAACGCGCGAAGCGTGCGCGTTGGTCCGTCTGATCGCGTTTTTGGCAGCGGCGCAGTTGCAAAGACATTCCATATAATGCGAGACATGTCAAAGAATTCTCCTCCCGACGTAGCGAAGATACGAGCCGCGAACTTCGCCGAACTCGAACCTCGGTACACCGCAGATGAGGCGATTGCCGAGTCCTCTCGATGCCTGTTTTGCTACGACGCGCCCTGCACGCGCTCGTGTCCGACACACATAGATATTCCCAAGTTCATCCGCCAGATTCTCCACAAGAACCCGATCGGCGCGGCGGAGACGATCCTCAGCGAGAACATCTTTGGCGGATCGTGCGCCCGTGCCTGTCCAACCGAAGTCCTCTGCGAGGGCGCCTGCGTGGACAACACGCTGCTCAAGTCGCCCGTGCGCATCGGCCGACTCCAGCGATTCGCCTGCGATGAGGCGGCTGACAAGGACGTTCAGTTCTTTAAGGCGGGGCCGGACTCCGGCAAGAAAGTGGCGATCGTCGGCGCCGGCCCGGCGGGACTGACCTGTGCTCACGAACTGCGCAAGCAAGGACACGCCGTTACCGTCTTTGAAGCCCGCGAGATGCCCGGCGGAATCAACACCTACGGCATTGCCTACTACAAATACGATACGAAGTTTGCCCTGTCTGAAGTCGAGCAGGTCAAGCGAATCGGTGGAATCGACTTGCGCACCAATTCGCCGGTCACTGGTGCGCAACTTTCAAAGCTGCTTGCCGAATACGACGCCGTCTTTCTCGGCGTCGGCCTGGGGCGCACCGCCTCACTCCGCATCGACGGCGAAGACAAGTCGGGCGTCTGGGAGGCCCTGGACTTCATCTTCCAGACCCACACCATGCCGCTCGAAAAGTGTCAGGTCGGCCGTAAGGTTCTCGTCGTCGGCGGTGGCAACACGGCCGTGGACGTGGGGACGGCCGCGATTCGGCTCGGCGCCGAGGAAGTGACGATCGCCTATCGCCGCGGCGAGGCGGAAATGCCCGCCTTCAAGTATGAGTACGAACTGACCAAGTCCGACGGCATCCGCTGGGAGTTTAACGCCGCGCCGGCGCGGGTCGTCAGTGCCAACGGCGTGGCAACCGGGTTGGAATTCGCCCGGACGCGCCTCATCGGGGCGGGTCGAGACGCCAAACTTGAAACCATTCCAGGCTCCAACTTCGTCCTGGAAGCCGACATGATCGTCAAGGCCCTGGGACAGGAGGCGCTGCTCGACCTCTTAAAGTCCGTTCCGGGACTCAAGCTGGAAAATGGAAAGGTCGCCGTGGATCGAAGCAGTGGGGCAACATCCGTCCCCGGGCTTTTCGCCGGCGGCGACTGCATCACCAAGGGGGGCGAAGTGGTCGATGCGGTGCAGCAGGGCAAGATCGGCGCCGCGGGGATTCACGCTCATTTGACTGGCAGGAAGTAGCCCGTCACATATCTGCGACATGAGTAGTGGGCTACAGAATCGGATCCGACTCGACCTGCACGGTTCGCTGCACGCCGGCCGCATCTTCGATGAGCATCTCCGCACCGCCCTCACGGTGCACGCGCCGCCCGAAGAGCTCAGACTTGCCTTCCACGGTGGTCACGTCGATACTGTTCACCCGGACGATCTTCTCGCCGACGGCAAGCCCGGCCCGTGCAGCGCCGAAGCCGTCGGCGATCGTCACGATCTCATAGATTCCGTCGGCGGTGGACTTGAGAGCCATTCCAAAGGTGCCGATCGGCTCCCCAAGCAGCGTCGGCGTATCGGCCGCCGGGGTCAACTCCATCCACGATCCCATGGTCGATACATGCACGCTCTCGTGACTCGCGAGGATCAACCAACCGAGTAGCGCCCGGCGACGACCTTCGGGAATCAAAACGGCGGGCAAGTTGTCGGCGACCGCGCTGCCGATTCCGACGCCGGGAAGCCTGACGATCGACGTCTCGCAGGCCGCGCCGGCGCCAAGTATGTTCGTGCGAATTTGTGCCAGTGAGGCGGCATCAATTCCGGCGTCGGTCAGCACTTCATCGCCCAGTGCCAGTGCCACGGCCCCGCCGGTGTCCAGCAGGGCCTCGCTCGAATTCGCGGCATTCCCCAGGCGAACGCGCAGCGCGATGACGCCGACCTTGAGCGGCGAAAACGGGATCAACGGTCCCCCGACACTGAGATCAACCGCGTCGCTCGGACGATCTCGCGATCCCGCCGGCAGGAGCACCAATTGACGGCCGTGGTCCTCAACCCGCCAGTCAACCTGCATCAGCGCCGGAGCGGACATGATGAAGTCAACGCCCGCCTCGGCAAAGGTGTCGAAGCCCGACTCGTGCATGACTGTAAATGCAGCGCGACCGATCACGACGCCGCCGATGTCCACCGTCTCGGCCACGAACAGTGTCGAATCAAAATCAACAACAACCCCCGTGCGGCAAACGCCGAGGTCGTCGCGCTCCGATCCGTCCACCGGATTCGGCCCGTCACCAACCAGGCCGAATTTTGCAATGGACCTCGGCGAAGCCAGGCTGGTCAGGATCGTTCCGGTGTCCAGAAGAATGTTCGCCGTCACACCGTTGACGCGGCCCTCGACGATCAGGGCAAGCTGAGACTTGACCGCGACGGAGACGCCCTGCGCAGGCGGCGGAACGAGAAGCGTGTCATAGGGAGGAGCGCAGCCGGCGAAGGACAAGGCGATCGCAAAGAGCCGGACACGCCATCGATGCAAAGTGGGATCAGACCTCAAGGACATGACCCATTCTATTTCGTCCCCCGTCCCCCGGCATCACGGATACTGGAAAGTTTGATTTCAGCGGAATCCGGCGCGACGACGGGAAGCCGCGGCTTCACCTGCTCGTCCGGTGTCGCCTCCGTCTCAACCGGCTGGGTCAGGCCGAGCAGGCGAATCCCCACCAGAATCGCCACTGGTTGTCCCGCAATGATGACCCAATCCAGGCGCACAATGGCATAGACGCCGACGAGTGAAACACCGACCAGCCCCAGTGCCACCATTCCCGGACTCAACGTAAATCGCTCGTCTCGCTTCGACGCGATCAGGTGCATGCCGAGGGCCAGCCACAACAGCAGTTGGCCAAGCCCACCCGCCGCGAACAAAAGGAAGTCCGCAAATTCAATTCCCTGAGCCAGCAATTTCCACCCTTCACCCGAGACAGGATACTCGCCGATTCCTATCTCTCGTTATTAAGACCAATCACGGCTGCGTCGGCGCCGGTGAGTCGGTCGAAGATCGGCTATCTCTGGGGGCTTCTTGCCCTCTGCGGGGATATTTGCGTAGCTGCTCTTCAACGACGGTCTGCGATTCGCGGTCGAATCCGAAGGAGAGCATCTCCTCCATCGCCCGGTCCACCGACCACCCTTGTCGCTCGATGCGATACAAGGCGCATAGATATCCCGTGCGGTGTCGGCCCGCTGAGCAGTGCACCAGAACTGGCTGATTCGCCGGTTCATCGACGCACTCAAAAAACGCCCGCACCTGATCGTCGGAAATCGGCACGCGGCTGTCGATCGGAATTCGCACCACCTTCATCCCCAGCGACTCGGCGTATTCCACTTCCTCGGGGACGCGCCGGCTGTCGCCCTTGCGAACGATGAGGACCGTCTTGATTCCCAACTCATCCTGAAGCGCCTCGAGTTGATCCGTGTCGGGCTGTCCGGAACGATAGAGCACCTTCGGCTCAACGACGGCCAGCCGCTTTGGCAGACGCCGGTCGAGCGCGAGGGCGGCCAGACCGGCCCCTCCGGCGACGAGTACGACGATCACGATCAGTCGAAATGTCCGCTTCGACACTTGGGCACCAAACCTCGGAATCATGAATCTCCCATTCGAGAAAGGAACGTCAGCGGCCTAACAAGGTATTCGCGCCGCCGCCCGGGGGCAACCCTTCACATGGCTCAAAGTGCCTTGCGGTGCAGGAGAACGAGAAAAATCGGCACGCCGACAACCGCGGTGATGACCCCGATCGGCAAAACGGCCAGTCCCAGGTTGGTCCCTGAGACCGCACCGGCCCAGACCATCGCCAGTTGCGATATCCAGTCGCACACAGCAAGGAACACGCCGCCCAGCATCGCCGACATCGGCAGCAGGATGCGGCAGTCCCGGCCCACCAGCAGGGCGGTGGTGTGCGGCACGACAAGACCCACGAAACCGATCGGCCCGCAGATCGCCACCACGCACGCCGTCGAAAGGGAAGCGGCGACCACGCAGATGAGTTGCAGTCGCACGACGTTGACGCCGCGCGTGTGCGCCAATTCGTCACCGAGGACGTACTGATTAAGTGCCCGGGCGGACAGGATGAGAACCAGCCAGCAGGGGACCATCAGCGGCAGATTCGAACTCCATTGCAGGTTTCCAATAGTGTCGAGCGAGCCCATCATCCAGCGAATGATCTCAAAAGTTTGTCGCGCGCTGGAGAGCGAGGTGACCAGCATCATCATCGCCGAGCAGAACATGCCCAGCGTGACTCCGGCCAACAGCAACTCATTCGTCGTCAATCGACGAGCGCCGCGCGTGAACACCAATACAATCCCGATGACGGCCAGCGATCCGGCAAAGGCTGTCCATGTGACGCTCGATACTCCGAGCAGGGTAGACGCAAGGCCCAGGCGAATCGCCACCAATGCACCGAGCGAGCCCCCGCTGGCGATCCCGAGTGTGTAGGGCGTGGCAAGGGCATTACGAAAGAGTGTCTGAAACACAACGCCGGCCAGCGCGAGCGTGATGCCCGCCTCCACGGCAAGCAGGGTGCGCGGCAGCCGCAATCGGAAGCCGATTTGATAGGCCATCGGCGCCTCCTTCTGGCCGAAGTGTGCGATCTCGCGCCACGCGTCGATGACGCCGACCGACTTCGACTGGCTCCCGACGCCGGGACTGATCAGGAGAACGCCCGCGAGCAGGAGAAAGCCCGTCACCAGAAGCCGGATATATCGCTTGCGATCGAGCGGTGTCATCCGGGCGCCTCGCTGCCGGCGCTCAAACCGACCGGTATGATCCACGCGGCAGATCCGCTCGCATGCTTTACCTGTTCAAGCTTGACGCGATAGACCGGCTCCAACTGCGCGGGCGCCAGGACATCCGAAGGCGATCCCTGTGCCGCAACCTTCCCCGAATCGAGAAGCATGACGTGCGTGCAGTATCGAGCGGCGAGATTCAGATCGTGCGTTACGACGACGCAGGCCAGTCCCTCGCCGTCAACGAGTCGCCGGACCAATGAGAAAATGGCAAGCTGATGGTAAAGGTCGAGCGCCGAGGTTGGCTCGTCGAGCATCAGGACCGCCGCTCGCTGCGCCAGCGCCGCCGCGACATGCACGCGCTGCGCCTCGCCGCCGGACAGGGTGGCAAGCGATCGCTCGGCGAACTCCATCGTCTCCGTCGCCGCCAGCGAGGCATCGGCGATGGCAAAGTCCTCCGCCGATTCAAACAGTCCGAAAGGCCGATGCGGATAGCGACCCATCAGCACCACCTGCCGCGCCGTCAGACCAATCTCGCGCGTCGGGTTCTGCGGCAGGAAGGAGATGCGTCGCGCACGGGCGCGATCGTCCGTCTCTTTCAGCGGCACACCGTCCAGTGAAATCGTGCCGGACTTTGGCGTAACGATGCCGGCAAGTAGCCGAAGGAGCGTGCTCTTGCCCGCTCCGTTGGGGCCGACGATTCCCCAGCACTCTCCCGGTGCAATGTGCATCGTGACCGGCCCGAGAAAATTGGGCCGACCCTCGAAGCCGAACGTCACGGCATCCGCACCGATGATGGCCTGCCCGGCGTTAGTCAAACTTCGCCTCCGGATGCAGAAGCCGGGCGAGCCTGGCGATGACGTCCACGATCCTCGGCGATGGAATCGTCGCATTCTCGTCGCACAGAATATGAACGCGATTATTTTTGGCGGCGGGGATGCCGCCGAACGCCTGCCATTGGGCAAGCAGCTTGCGCTCCAATTCCTTCGTCAATTCCAATTCCGGCATGGCCTCAATGATAACGTCGGGCTGAGCCACGAGTATCGCCTCTGGCGAAATCGTCGGATAAGCGATGGCGCTGTCGGCAAAGACATTCTCTCCGCCCGCCGCCCTGATCATGTCGTCGACAAAGGTCCCCCTCGCCCCGGTCATGACCGAACTGATGGAGTCCGTGTTGCGCGCGATGGTGATGAGGACGCGCGGACGCGTACGACCGGCAACGGCGCGAGCGATGCGATCTAATCTGTCTCGCATCTCCCTTTCAACCTCGATCGCCTTCTCGCGCGCGTCCAGCAAGTCGCCAAGCTCGCCCAGCGTCTTGTAGATGTCTTCCAGTGTCTCCGTCTTGTCTTCGAAGAGCGTAATCCCGTTGGCCGCGCACAAGTCCTCAACCGCCTTCTGTCGTCCGCGCAGGACAACAAGGTCAGGCCGCAGCGTCAGCATCGCCTCAAGGTTCACATCAAAGAGCCCGCCGATCCGCGGCAGGTCCTTGATCGAATCGGGCCAGACACAAAAGTTACTCACGGCCACAAGCCGATCCGCCGCGCCAAGCGACGCGATGATCTCCGTCGAGTTCGGCGAGATGGAAATGATTCGTCTCGCCACCGGACGGGTTGTCACTTCGCGCGCCGGCTGTTTCTCGCAGGCGCTGGCGGCCATGACCCAGATGATCGACACATGAGCGATGTTTCTCGCACCGCGCGTGACAAAGCGGCGAAGCAGGGGCCTTATCTTCGATGATATGCTGCGGGTCATGACCCCGCGATTGTCGGGGCCGCTCAACTCACCGTCAAAATGCAGGTTCAGGATCGGTGATCGTGACATGCCGGGCGTCCTTGCTACACTCTCTGTATGGCTCGGCCCCGTATCCTCGTCCTCCGCGCTCCCGGCATTAACTGCGACGAGGAGACCGTCTTCGCATGGCAGCGCGCCGGGGCCGACTGCGACCTGGTTCATGTGAAGCAGCTCATCGCCGCGCCGGATTCCCTCGCTCGCTACCAGCTTCTCACCATCCCCGGCGGCTTCAGTTACGGTGACGACATCGCCAGCGGCAAGCTTCTGGCGAACCAGCTTAGCCATCACCTCGGCGACCAGCTCCGCGCCTTCGTCGATCGCGGCGGACTGGTCCTCGGCATCTGCAACGGCTTTCAGGTTCTCGTTCGCATGGGCCTGCTCCCGGGTGACGACTGCGGCGTTCGCGCGACGCTGGCGCTCAACGCTTCCGGACGGTACGAAAACCGTTGGGTGCGACTGCGCGCGACGGAGAATTGTCGTTGTGCCTTCGTCGAGCCGGGTGAGGAGTTCGACCTCCCCGTGGGGCACGGCGAAGGGCGTCTGGTTTTCGACGGCGACGACGAATCCGCGAAGCAACTTCGCGCGATGGGACGCATCACCCTCGAATATATCAGCCTCACCGTGGCGGCCCCGGTGTATCCGGAAAACCCCAATGGCAGCATTGGAAACGCCGCCGCTCTCACCGACGCCACCGGCCGCGTCTTCGGGCTCATGCCGCACCCGGATCGCCACCTCTTCGCCACGCAATCACCGGGACAAAACCGCGATTTCAATGCTGAAACCGCCGGTGCCCGGTTCTTCCGGCGAGTCGTCGATCGCCTTCGCTGATCCTCTTCATCCGCTCGCCCGACTGATTTCCAATCCGCGATACAGGCGCTGCTTGCCCGCCGTCGATAGTCGTCAAAGCGCGAGTCGTCGGCGTTTGCGGCATGCCGCGCCGCGGGGTTGGCCGATGATGCAGAGCCGTCCGGCGGTGCTGATAAGCGCGAGGTCGCAACCGGCCGGTCGCGCTTTTCCGTGAAAGGCATTTCGCATGAACGCGACGACGTTGAAATCCGACCAGATGCTCATACAATCGCACTCACAACCCAAGGCACTCAGAGTAAGGATGCTCGTTATGCCCAGCTTTGCACGGATGCTTTCTCTCCCGCTTCTCACCGTCCTCTTTGTCGGGGCGGCCTGCAACAAGATGCCCTCGCCCTTCACGGTGAAGGACCGCTCGCCGCATGCCGATTCCGACGCGCCGTTCGATCCGCCGAATACCTATCCCGAGTGGGCGTACGATTCGCAGAGCTATGTCAAACCTCCTCAGGAGCTCACGCCCGAGCCGAAGGTCAACGTCAACGATCCGCTGCATTACTTCACCAAGGGAAACGTCGTCATGATCCGCCGACCCGAGGGCTACACGCCGGAAGAGATTCCGCGGGTGGCCATCTGGTACACGGACAACAACGGCTTCCACTGGAACAAGGCCGGCTACTTCGGGCGCGAGCAGACCTTCTTTCCGTTTGAAGCGCCCGAGGATGGCGATTACGGCATTCGCTTTGTCGGTCCCGGGCAAGACCCCGCGCTTCATTCGCTCCCCTATCCGGAGCGCGTGTATCACGTCGACACGGCGCTGCCCGATGTCGTCGTGACCGTCGAGCCGGAGAAGACCTGGTACAACGTCGGCGAGACGGTGACGATTTCCTGGAAGGCTGAAGACGCGCATCTGATCGAGTACCCGGTGCGCATCGGTCGCCTGCTCGACTTCACCGCCGACGGCGCCAACGCGCTGGAGCTTCAGCGCGACCTGGCCGACGAGGGTCAGATCACCTACACCATTCCCGAAGACGCGCTCGATCACGAAGCGCGCTTCCGCGTCGATGCCCTTGACCGCGCCGGAAATCTCGGTGTTGCCATCTCGTTTGCACTCCAGGTCGTCCCCGAAGAGCAGGAAGACGTTTCCGAGCTCGAAGGCGGTGGCGAGATCGCGAAGGCCAATGTCGGTCCGGCGACCGACGCCTCCGAGGCAAACGCGTTGGCGTATTACGACGGCATCAACACGCCGGCGCTGAAGCAGACGTCCGTCGGCCCCGCGAAGACTCCGGTGTCCTCCGTCAAGCCGACTTTGGCGGAAGGCGACGCCGCGCTGCACGAGCCTTCGACCCTCGGCGATGCCGACTTCGACAGCGTGGCCATCGACGCATCGCTGGAGCCGACCCCAACCGGCGGCGACGCGCCGCTGCCGATGGCCACCATCGCCGCGCGAGCGGCCGAGCCGGAGGCCCAGCTTGTCTGGGATGCGGCGGCAACCGGGGCGACCGTCGGGGATACGCCGTTCCCACTCGGCCGAACCGATGGTGCCACAACTATGACACCCGTTAACGAGGTCCACATCGGAAAGCCCGACATCGCCGTGTCTCACGAGGCGACCCCCGATGGCGACGGGTTCCAGCCCCGCTCCGACGCCATTCTGGAGGAGTACTTCACCGTGCCGCAGCGTCCGGTGCAGTCGGAGCCGGAGCCCGCGAAACCGGCGGAGCCTTCCGCCCGGTCTATCATGGAGTCGAACCCCGCCTATCAGTCGATCGGCCTGACTCATGCCGACGGCCTGCTGGTGCCGATGCCCGCGACGATCGCCCCCGGCGAGACGAAGCTCGGCACGGTCCTGGCTCATCCGTGGCGCTCGCTGACCGATGTGTGGCCTGTCGCGATTCAGACTGTCTGGCTGCTCCCTCGGCCGAACTTCCAGTCGAAGTCGCTCAACGAACTCTTCGAGGGCAGGTTCCTCGCCGCCGGCAAGATCACCTACCCGGTCAGCGAGCCGGCCCCGGTCAATCGCACTGTGGTCAGCGCCCCCGATGCGGTTCTGAGCACGGAAGTGAACATCCAGCCGTAGCGGGATATTTCCCCCGGATTTTTTTTCTCGAATTGCGTGAGACACGAAGCCCACGGATTGGGATCCGTGGGCTTTTTTTTGTCGCGCAGGGGCGCTTGGAAGGCCGGCGCGAGGCGCTTTGGGCGCGCCTGAAGGGTCCAAGAGCAAGGTGACATACGGTGACACAAGCCTCGCGGAGATTGTTCCAACACTTGTGGCGGTCATGTGTTGGGGCAGCGGGCGAATTGGGTGGTTTTTGCGTGAAAACCGCCTGGCACACGCGGCATGTGGCGTCGGGTTTGCCTTCGGATCGCCGGAGATTCTGAATGCTTGTTTGCGGAGCATCGCGGGGACTCCTCCATAAGAACTTTTGCTCCATGTGCGCGCCTGGAAGGGTGAATTAGGGAGGGCCGGCGAGCGAGTAGGGAGTGCGTGCACGAGCGAAACGGCGCGGAGGCGAGACAGGCGGCGCGATCTCAGGTGAGGTCGATGAGTTTTTCGACGGTTGGGGGCGGGATGGGGCTTAGCCAGGCGCGGAGGAGCAATTCGGTTTCCTGAGTTGTTATGGTCAGCGTCTGGTTGCGACTTTCCTCCACGACGAAGACGGTCCAGGACTCCTTGCGCGATTGGACCGCGACCAGGGTTGCGGACTTGGGGGTGAACAGTTCGAGGTCTGATTGGGTTGCGTTCTTTGACTTCTTTCGGAGTAACAGACCGCCGGGGACGATGAGCCATTCCAGGTGCAAATGCTCAAATGAAAACCCCGCCACACCTGCCAACGCCATCAAAAACGTCGCGACAAAAAACAACAATGACAATGTAACGACCCCCTGTCGATATGACGTCACGGCAGCCTGAATGACTTGTATTGCGATCATTAGAACTATCGGCCAAACCCAAACCAGGCGAAACGACCGCCGTATGCGTCGACCGATGGCCGTCTCCCCTGCGCTTGCACGAAGCCCCCTGCTCTCCTTCGCTTCGTCGCTCACATGGTTCGACATCGCATCCGCCAATTGGACGAACTGCTCGTCGGATTCGTCGAGGCTGACGGCGGGGAAGTTCACATCGAGCGGCTCGATCTCACCGACGGTATCGGTCCAGTGGAGTCGAATCGCCGAGGGTGAATTGCGATGGCGGGCCAGGGACTTCAGCCTGTTCACGATCAGGTAGTTCGGTCCGTCAACCGCGACGCGGGAGGCAATATGAGCCAGCGCGTCTTTGACTTGTCCCTTATCCGTCAGGCTCTTTGCCTCGGCGAGAGCCCGACGGCGATTTCGGTCCGCTTCGATGACGACAGCAAAGATGGCGAGCGCCGTGACCGCGACGAGCGCGACAATCGCCACGATGGCATTGAGGGCGCCGATCAGCGCGCAGATGACTATCAGAACGAAGTACAGGCCGGCGGAGGCTGGGACGTAGATGCTGAGTTGGAGCGCACTGGGCTTTTTGAACTTCACGTCCACGAGGCCCGGTGGGGATTGCGGGCTCGCATTTGCGACAGCTTCAGTTGTCTTGACCTGGGTCATGGATGGCGTTCCGGCCCGGCGGGGTGCGTGTCGTGCATTTTTTTGACAGCCCACGCCTCGTGCGCTATCTTATCACGTTGCCCCGCTTCCCATCGAGCCGGGGTTTTTGGTGAACCGTCTCATTTGAAACTACGGAATCGGCCGGGTGTGACGAGGCGGACTACGCACGAGCTGGAAGCTCATGCTACCCGATTTTGAGAAGCCGCGAACCGGAGGGTGGTCGAGAGAATACGCGCGAGCGAAAGAATACGCGCGGGCGAAAGCTACGCACGAGCTGGAAGCTCATGCTACCCGATTTTGAGAAGCCGCGAACCGGAGGGTGGTCGAGAGAATACGCACGAGCGAAAGAATACGCGCGGGCGAAAGCTACGCACGAGCGAAAGAATTCGCACGAGCTGGAAGCTCATGCTACCCGATTTTGAGAAGTCGCGAGCCGGAGGGTGGCCGAGAGAATACGCACGAGCGAAACGCTACGCACGAGCTGGAAGCTCATGCTACCCGATTTTGAGAAGTCGCGAACCGGAGGGTGGTCGAGAGAATACGCACGAGCGAAAGAATACGCGCGGGCGAAAGCTACGCACGAGCTGGAAGCTCATGCTACCCGATTTTGAGAAGCCGCGAACCGGAGGGTGGTCGAGAGAATACGCACGAGCCGGAGGCTCATGCTACCCGGACCATCAACCGAGACCGACAATGGGCGTCTGACGCGTCCTTGAAACACGCATATTCAGGAGGTATCCCATGGCTACTGCCACCGCACCTGCACCGGTCAAGTCGGACGTGAAGATTGAATACACCAAGTGCCTGATCGACGGCCAATGGGTCGATGCGGTCGCCGGCCGGACGTTTGAGACGATCAACCCGGCGACGGGCGACGTGATCGCGCATGTGGCCGAGGGCGACGAGCCGGATGTGGACAAGGCGGTGAAGGCGGCGCGCAAGGCCTTCGAGAGCGGGCCGTGGCCGAAGATGTCCGCCTCGCAGCGCGGCAACTTGATGTACAAGCTGGCCGACCTGATCGAGAAGAACAAGGAGAAGCTGGCGGCGCTGGAGACGCTGGACAACGGCAAGCCGATCCGCGATTCGCTGAATGCCGACCTGCCGCTGACGGTGGCGTGCTATCGCTACTACGCGGGCTGGGCGGACAAGATTCACGGCAAGACGATCCCGATCAACGGGCCGTTTTTCTGTTATACGCGGCACGAGCCGATCGGCGTTTGTGCGCAGATCATCCCGTGGAACTTTCCGCTGCTGATGCAGGCGTGGAAGTGGGGACCGGCGCTGGCGACGGGCAACACGGTCATTCTCAAGCCGGCCGAGCAGACGCCGCTGACGGCGCTTTATGTCGGGCAGCTTGCGCTTGAGGCGGGCTTTCCGCCGGGCGTCATCAACATCATCCCCGGCATGGGCCCGACGGCAGGCGGCGCGATGGCCCGGCACATGGACATCGACAAGGTGGCGTTTACCGGCAGCACCGAGGTGGGCAAGCTGATCATGGCGGCTTCGGCGAAGAGCAACCTCAAGCGCGTCGGCCTGGAGCTGGGCGGGAAGAGCCCGAACATCGTTTTCGCGGATGCTGACGCGGATGCGGCGATCCAGGGGGCGTACTTCGCGCTGTTCTTCAACCAGGGGCAGTGCTGCTCCGCCGGATCGCGGCTTTACGTGGAAGAGAAGATTCACGGAGAATTCGTCGAGAAGCTCAAGGGCATCGCGAAGAGCCGGCGCGTGGGCGATCCGTTTGACATGAAGACGCACCAGGGCCCGCAGGTGAGCCGCGAGCAGTTTGACCGGGTGATGAACTATATCGACAGCGGCAACAAGCAGGGCGCCAAGATGGTGGCCGGGGGAAGCCGGGTCGGCGATCGGGGCTTTTTCATCGAGCCGACGGTGTTCGACGGCGTCAACGAAGAAATGACCATCGCTCAGGAGGAGATCTTCGGCCCGGTGCTTTGCGTGATGCCGTTCAAGGACATCGACGAGGTAATCGCCCGGGCGAATCGCTCGGTGTACGGCCTTGCCGCGGCGGTGTGGACGAAGGACATCCAGAAGGCGATGACAATCTCCAACAGCATGCGAGCCGGAACGGTGTGGGTGAACTGCTACAACGTGTTCGACGCGGCGGCGCCTTTCGGCGGATTCAAGCAGTCGGGCATCGGCCGGGAGCTTGGCGAGTATGCGTTGGAGAACTACTGCGAAATCAAGACGGTGACGATGAAGCTGTAGGACGGCCGGCGGCGATCCATTCGGCGCGAACAGTGAGCAAGCATTCTCATTTGAGATGCCCACACGCTCGCTTATTCCGCGCTCTTGTCCCGACCGTGCGCGCTGTACATCGCGATCGCGCGATCTAAGGCCGCGTGTACCAGGCGGTTTTCACGCCAAAACCACCCCAAACTCGAATCGCCCCAACACGTGCCCGGCACATGGGTTGCAATCGCCCGCCGAGATTTTTTTCGCCTTATGTCACCTACGATTTTGTGAGGTCCATCCACGGGCAGGCCGCTGTGCGCGAGGCGGACGGGCCGTCCGCAGCGCGCGGAAGAGGCATCGCGGGCATTCACTTCGAGCGAGTCGATCGAAGGATCGCTATGGGTTGATGGTGGCGTCGATGAAGAGTTGGACGTCGAGACCGTCGGGGGCGCCGCTGTCGTCGAGATCGCTTCGGTCGATGTGGCCGGCGTCGGTATCGAGGCCGAGGAGGACTTGGGTGAAGAGATCGACGTCGATGTCATCGCGGTTACAGTCGTCGTTGATATCGGCGGCGAGGCCGCAGGGGGTGACTGCGAAGGCGATGTTTGCATCACCGCCGGCGATGCCGTCACCGGTGGGCAGTGAGGCGGGATCGTCGGCCACGGCGACTTCACCGTCGAGGATCTGGCCGCTGTTGGCGGCGGTGACGCCGGAGACGACGAGGGTGTAGTCGTCGGGGGGCAGGGGCGCGTCGAGATTGAGGATGGCGGGGTTTACGTTCACACCGGAGAGGAGTGTGAACGACCTGGCGCCAAAGTTGGCGCCGGTGATCGAGAAGTTCGCCGCGGAGGCGTTGACGTTGGTGTGGAACCAGACGGCGACCTGGTTGGTCGGGGTGAGGCCGGAGATTTCGGCGCCGGGGGCCGGTGTGACCTGGACGATCTTGGGCGGGCCGGGCTGGTAGCTGACGTTGGAGAGGCCGGAGCGGAGGATCCACTGCTCGGGATCGAAGCTGCTGGAGGTGGCTGGCGCGTTAATGGGGACGACGAACCACTGAGTGCGCTGGTTGTTGGCGACGGTGATGTCCAGCGGGGAGCCGGCGATGGTGGTTCGGAGGCGGACGGGCATTTTGAAGGTGGTGGGCCAGCCGGCGGTAGTGTGGGTCTGGGCGATTTTCGCGAGGAGGTAGTTCTGGCCGTTGATGTTGGCGGACTGCCAGCCGTACTGGTAGGCGGCGGCGCCGGGGCCGTAGACCCACTGGTCGAAGAACCATGAGAGGTCCTGACCGTAGGTGTTGGCGGCGATGGCGGCGAAGTCGTCGGTGGTCGCGGCGGAGCCCTCGAAAGCGGCGCGATAGTTGGCGAGGATCTGGAAGAAGGTTTCGTCGCCGACGACGCCGCGAAGCTGGTGGAGAACCCAGCTTCCCTTGTTGTAGCTGGAGTCGGAATCGAAGATGCCGCTGTAATTGGCGGTGTCGTACACGTAAACGGTCTTGGAGAGATTGCTGGGCTTTCGGTTCAGCATGGCGGAGAGATAGCCGGGCGTGTTGACTCCCCCGCCGCGGCGCTCGATCCAGATGGCTTCGGAGAAAGTGGCGAAGCCTTCGTTGAGCCAGATGTCGCTCCAGGTCTTGCAGGTGATCATGTCGCCCCACCACTGGTGCCCCAGTTCGTGGGCGATGGTCGATTCGTTGAAGGTGCCCAGGCCGGTCATGGTCTGATGCTCCATGCCGCCGCCGAAGTTGAAGTTGTAGTGGCCGTACTTTTCGTTGATGAAGGGGTATTCGCCGAAGACGGTGCGGAAGACGGGGAGCATGCTCAGGCATCTTTCCCAGGCGGTGCGGTTTCCGGGCGTGTCGCTCTCCGGGTAGATGTAGAACTCGACGGGCATCGACCCGCCGGGGTAGTTGTAGGTTCGCGTCCATTTGTTGTAGTTGGTGGAGGCGATGGAGACGAGGTAGGGCGCGATCTGGTAATTGCTGTGCCAGTGGGTGCGGCGACGATTTCCGCTCAGGAACTCCTCACTGACGAGGATGCCGTTGGCGGCGGTGGTGAAGTTGTTGGGGACGGTGTAGGTCAGGTCAATGGTGGCCTTGTCGCTGTTGTCGCCGGGCAGGCCGGCGTCGCCGTCCTTTACGGGCCACCAGGAATAGGAGTAGTAGGGCTCACTGAGGCTGAAGATAATCTGAGAACTACCGTGGGGGCCGACCTTGAATGAGCCGAAGCCGAGCGGCCAGGACTCTCCGGTGTATTCGATGGTCAGGGTGAAAATTTCGTCGACACCGTAGCTGCGATCGAGGGTGACGAGGCGCGTCGAGTCACTGACTTCCGTGACGGTGACGGGGATGGTGTCGTCAATCATCGCGCTAAGGATTTCGTATTGAAACCGAAGGCGAAACGTGAATTCGGTGAGATTGGGAACTTTGCTCTGGATGGTGATTGTGTTTCGTCCGTCGAGGGTGGCGTGCGGGATTCCGAGGCTGACGAGATTGGAGAACTCGATATCGAGGTCGTAGTGAAGGACATCGGTGTCATGGAAACCTTCGCGCGGCGTCGCGTGGGAAGATGCCGCGGGGTCGCGATCGTGAAGACCGATCATGGCCTGGGCCTTGCCGCAACCCTGAATCTCCGGCTCGTGGCAGGCGCCGTAGTGAACGGCGGAAACCGGAGATGCAGTGAGAAAAGGCAAGATGATCGCCGCAGCGCTCAAGAAACGAAGCGGCCGCTGGAAGTGGCAAGCAAGACTCATTGATGAAAAACCCCTCTGCGGGACGGTTGTCCCGAACGGAAGACTCCGGCAGCCGGACGATGTTGTTTTAGCGAAAGCGACACTTTCCCGCTCACGCCGGTCGGGGCTGAGGCAGGCGTCCTGACGCTTTTGATTATATCGGGTGCGGTCGCCGACTCAAAGCCATTTACTTGCGGTAATAGAGTGGGTCGGGGAGACTCTTCGGGCCTTTGCCATGCCCCGTCGGCGGGCAAAAGAGGCACACGGGAGAACGCTTATGGGTCAGTGCTCGGCGTGCGGCGCAGATGTCGGTGAATCGGCAAAGTATTGCGGCCGTTGCGGGATTGTATTGGCCGGCGGGGCCGTTGGTTCAGGCGACAGTGTGCCAGCACACAAGCCATACGTCTCCAGCGAGACGGCGATGCCGGAGATGGGGTTCGCCCCGGTTCTTGTCGGCGCTATCCTGGGAATCATATTCGGCGCCTCGTCGCTGTACCTGGTGCTGAAGGTGGGGATGACGGTTTCGGCGTCGATCCCGATCGCGGTGCTTTCGATCACGCTCTTTCGGGTGTTCAGTCCGCTGGCCGGCCGGAACGCGACCATATTGGAGAACAACATCGTGCAGACGACGGGGTCGGCGGGCGAGTCGATCGCCTTCGGCGTCGGTGTGACGATGCCGGCACTGCTGATTCTCGGGTACGACCTCGAGGTGGTGCGGGTCATGCTGGTGGCGGTGCTGGGCGGTTTGCTCGGCGTTTTGATGATGATCCCGCTGCGACGGGTGTTCATCGTGAAGCAGCACGGAAAGCTGACTTATCCCGAGGGCGTGGCGTGCGCCGACGTGCTGATCGTGGGAGAGAAAGGCGGCTCTTCGGCGGCGAAGGTATTTACGGGATTCGGGATGGCGTTCGTCTATCAGTGGCTGATGGCGGGCTTCAAGTTCTGGCAGGATACGCCCGGGCGGCTTCTCAAGTTCTTCAAGGCGGACGGCAGCGTCGCGTTTGAGTTCAAGGGGGCGGCGGTGGCGATGGAGGCTTCGCCGGCCCTGCTCGGCGTGGGTTATGTGATTGGTCCGCGCATCGCGTGCATCATGGTGGGCGGCGGCATTCTGGCGTCGTGGGTCCTGATACCGGCGATCATGCTCTTCGGCGACGGGCTCAGTGCGCCGCTGTTTCCGGCGGAGAAGCTGATCCGAGACATGACCATCGGCGAGATATGGCACGACTACGTGCTGTACATCGGGGCCGGGGCGGTCGCGGCGGGCGGCATCATCAGCATGATGCAGTCGATGCCGATGATCATCGGGTCGATTAAGTCGGGACTCGGCGACCTGGCCGGTTCGCGGGCGAAGAACGGGGCCGTCAAAGTCGCGGCGCCGACGGCGATGCGCATCGATCGCGACATGTCGATGAAGGTCGTGCTGGTCGGGTGCGCGGGGCTGATCATCGCGATCTGGGCGGCGCCGATGCTGGAGATGAACCTGCTGGGCGCGGCGCTCATCGTCGTGTTCGGATTCTTGTTCGTGACGGTGTCGGCGCGGCTGACGGGCGAGATCGGGTCGTCATCCAATCCGATTTCCGGCATGACGGTGGCGACGCTGCTGCTGACGTGCCTCATCTTCGTGGCGATCGGATGGACCGGGGCGAGCCATCGGCTGACGGCGCTTTCGATCGCGGCGATCGTTTGCATCGCATCTTCAAACGGCGGAACGGTGGCGCAATGCCTGAAGACGGGGTACATCGTCGGCGCTACGCCGCGGCACCAGCAGGTGTCGATTCTGGTCGGGGCCATCACTTCGGCACTGGTGATCGGCTTTACCATTTTGCTGCTGAACGATTCGGGCACGGTCTATTCCACGAAGGAATTGCCGACCCGGACGATCGACGTGACGAAGCTCGACGCCGAGGCGAAGGTTCACGTCGGCGGGACCTACGCGGACGACGATCAGGCTGAGTACCTCGTCCTGCAGGCGCGGGTGGGCGAAATCGAGGGCGTACCACAGGGCAAGTACCTGGTGAACGATGCCGGAAATATCTGCTATCTCGTCGATCCCGGCATCAACGGCAAACTTGAGAAGCGCGACGACGGGGTGAAGGTGAACAAGTACATCGCCCCAAAGGCGGCACTGATGTCGTTCATCGTGGACGGCATTCTGACTCAGAAGCTCCCGTGGGCGCTGGTTTTGTTGGGGGTGGCTATCTCCATTGTCCTGGAGCTTGCGGGCATTCCCTCTTTGCCGTTCGCGGTCGGCGTATATCTGCCGTTGTCGGCGTCGACGCCGATTTTCGCCGGCGGAGTCATGCGTTGGCTGGCCGACAAGAAGGCGAGGCGCTCCGCGGCGGAATCGGAGATGAGCCCCGGCGTGCTGCTATCGTCGGGCTATATCGCGGGCGGGACCATCGGGGGCATCCTCGTGGCGATCATCGCGGCGAAGTGGCCGGAGTTGGCGGCGTCGATGGATGTGGGCGAAAGCGTGCTGGGCAAGCTGGCCGCGAATCCGGGGCTGACGCTTCTGCCGTTCGGGCTTCTGACGGTCGTCCTGTTGATGGTGGGATGCCGGAAGTCCGAGGCTTAGGTCGCGGCTACGACGCCTTTTTGGCGTGCTCCAGGTGGCGGTCAAAGTTTTCGATGTAGGCATCGATCACGTCGGCGGCGTTTTTGAGAATCAAGATATTCTCCGCGTTCTTGTCTTCGGCGGCCTTGGTGAAGTTGTACGAGCCGGTGATGAGCGCCCTGCCATCGACGATGGCGATCTTGTTGTTGGCGGTGTTGTGTTCGCGATCGAAATAGACGCGGACGCCGTCACGGCGCAGGACGCGCCAAGGGCCGTAGGTCGCCTTCTCCTGAGACTTGTCGAGGATGACGTCGACTTTGACGCCGCGTTTGGCGGCCTTGCCCAGGACTTCGGCGATTCGCTTCGAGGTGAAGATGTACATCTGAATGCGGATGTTCTTTTTGGCGGAACTCAGCTCTTCGACGATGCGACTCTCGCAGCCGCCGCCGGGCGAGAAGACGGCCTCGGCGCGGATGGCGCCGCCCTTTCGTGACTTGGTCATGGCGCCGGGCCCCATCGCCGTGGCCAGGAGGGCCGTGACGATGACACCGACGGCGGCGATGAGGGGGGCGGGCCTGCGAAGGGCGGAGACGGACGAGGTGAGATGATCAAGTGCCATGAAATGGACCTCCTAAACGGCGATCGAACGACGCCTCGGGCGGTGATCCTACCGAAGTTGGGAGGTCCGGGTCCAGAGAAATTCGGGACATGTTAACGAGGGTTCTGAACGCCGTTGGCGGGCGGATTTGAGTTTCGATTCCGCGCATTGCGGGGCGCGCTGGCCGATCTGTTTGCGACCGAACGATAGCCTCTCGCGAGGTCGATGTCGCAACGATTCTCGCTGGATCAGGGCGATTCTCGATCAAGCGTTTCGATTTCGCTCGCACTGGTTCATGTCGTTCGCACGGGCTGGAAGCCCATGCTACCCTGTTGGGGGAATTCGCAGTTGGGGGAATTCGCAGTTGGGGGAATTCGCTGCTGGAGGATTTGCTGCTGGAGGATTTGCTGTTGGGGGAATTCGCTGCGGTGGGCGTCAGGCGATGGCAGGGCTGGTATCAGGCGATGGCGCGGCGGGTGCGGTAGCTATGCTGCATGAGGAGGGCCCACATGAGGGAGGACTGGCCGATGGTCAGAACGATGTAGACCCATGCGGGTAGCTTGGGGAAGTTTCCGAAGGCGATGAGGATTGCGGCGGCGCCGAGGCTGAGGCAGGTACCGAGGAGGATTGCGGCTGCGCTGGCGTGGACCCAGGCGGCGGTGCTGGCGGTCGGGCGAAGGGCCCAGATGCCGGTGATGCCGGCGGAGGCGAAGAAGGCGGTCCAATAGACGCCGGTGTGGTAGCGCGAGTAGCGGAAGGCGGCGAGCCAGCCTTCGAAGGTGGCGGAGCCCTTGGGCCATAGGAAGTAGAGGGTCGCGCAGAGGACACCGCAGGTCAGCCAGAGGGCGCAGAGGCTCCCTGTGCGGACGCTTTCGTTGGGGGTCATCATGGCGATGCCGGCGACGGCGAAGATGCCGGCGAGGACGGCGGTGGAGAACATCCAGACGAGCGGCGTGATCTCGCGGACCTGGATGGGACGCTGCATGCGCTGCATGGCCTCGCGCTGGGCTTGTGGTAGCAAGTATGGTTCGCTCGATCGTGCGGCGGACGGCTGAGTGCCTGGGGGCGACGATTCAACGGGGAGGCCGAAGCCGGCGAGTGGATCGGCCACGGTTGTCGGCGTCATGCCGCGCTGTTGAACGCCGATGGCGGCGCCTTCGCTGAGGGCGCGGACGAGCGACATGTTGCTGACGGAGTTGTAGAAGGTGAGGCCGCCGAACATCCAGAGGAGGGCGAAGGCGATGTTGAGGATGCCCATGCCGAGGGACATGTGGGCCAGGACAATGGCGAGGACGACGAGCTCGCCGGCGACGACCCAGTGCCAGGCATCGACGTTTTTGTAGCTGGTGTGCTCGACGCTGGGGATGTGGCTGCCGGTGGCGAGCGAGGGGAAGCTTCGGATTTCGGTCATGCCGCTGGAGATGCAATACCATGCGAGACAGCCGAGGATCAGGGCGACGAGGAGGAAGACGGGCTTGGTCCGCGAGGATGCGACACCGATGGCGGTGAGGATGAGGACGGTGGCCCAGGTCGATTCGGCGCCCCAGTCGTTCAATACTTCGGCGGCGTCGGTTGCGAGGCGATCGATCAGCGGGGCCCAGTTGAACCAGCCGTGAACGGTTCCGAGGGCGGCGGCGGCGACGATGAGGAGGCCGATGGTTCCTCTTGCGCTGGCGTTTTCTTTGGTGAGGCCGGCGTGGACGATGTAGCCGAAGACGGCGGAGACAATGGGCAAGACAAAGGGTAACGACGAGTCGCCGAATGCGGTGGTGGCGAGCCATCTGAGCTTGCCGTCGATGAGCAGGTCACAGGTGTAGGCGGTGACGGCAAACTGGGCGGCGGTGACCACGACGCTTAGGGCGCGGCCGCGCTGGCAGGAGAGGCCGAGCAGACCGAGGACGATGGATGCAATCCACTTGGCACTGGGGCTGGTCCAGGGCTGTGCCTCGAGCCAGGAGGCGGGCACCTGATCGGCGGCGGCGGGCGTGACGCCCTGGCCGAGGGTGACGATGGTGATCCAGGTGGGATGGGAGATGGTGCCGAGGGCGACGCCGACGACGAGGAGCAGGAGACCTACGAACGCGAGGAGCGGGCGCGGGGCGGACTGGCCCGTATTGTCCATGACGCGGATGCCGTTGATTTTTCGACCGGAGGGACTAAGGGGTCTTGGCACGTGGGGCGCAGCGTCGGCGTCATGCGCGACGCGCAGTTGCGGGCCGGGTAAGGATTGCGTGGGCAGGTCGGACATGCGCCTCTAGTGAACTTCCTGGAATCCCTCCGATTCCGTAGGTGTATTACCCGCCGGGGTTAAAACAATTTCAATATCGGTAGGGGTTTTGCACGGGGCGAGCGGTTCCGCGGCCAAATTGGACCGGCAGAAAGGACAGAATGGGCTTTTTTTGCCCGCAGAGGCTGCGCGAGAGACGGCCGAAAGGCGGGATCGGGGGGCGGGGCGATCAAGGGTTAGCTGACGAGAGCGGCGTTATCAGGCCAATGACGCGGGCCGAGGCTGGTGAGCCAGCCCTCGGAGTCGATCGGCCATTTTCGCATGTAGTCCTGAATGGTGTCGCGGGTGACGGCCTCGATCGCACTCAAACGCTCGATGACGTCGCGCGGTTTTCCGACGGTGTCAATATCCTGGATGAGCTGCATGAGGCGGTAGTACGGGGCTTCGGCCTCGGTGGTGAGGCCGGTGCGGGTGCGATTCTTGACGCGCTGGACTTCCTCGGCGGTGACGCCGTCGGCTGCGACCTTTTTCAACTCGGAGCGCATGGCGGCCAGCAATTCGTCGACGCGCTGGGTCTCGCAGAAGCCGAATGCGATCATCATGGCCGCGTCGCAATAATCGAGCCGGCCGGCGGAGACGTAGGGGGCGATGCCCTCCTGGATGATGTTCCAGAAGAAACGGGAGTTGTGGCCGCCGATGATGGAGGCGAGGACGTCGGCGTTTTCGCGGTCGACGTGGGTGGCGGAGGGCGCGGGGACGGCGAGGGCAATGGCCTGCTGCTTGAAGCGGTCGACGACCTTGCAGCATGCGCCGGTCTTGAGCGGAGGCGGGGCCTTGCGCTCGGGACGCGGACTGCCGGCGGGCCAGTCGCCGCAATGCCTGGCTGCCATGGCCATGGCATCGTCGGGATTGATGTTTCCGGCGATGAGGAGGGTGATATTCGCCGGGTTGTAGCGCTCGACGAAGTAGCCGTGCAGCTCGTCGCGGGTGAGGCGGGAAATCGACTCGGTGGTGCCGAGGACCGGCCAGGCGAGGGCGTGGCCTTCGTAGGTTCGGCTGTGAATGAGGTCGTAGACGCAGCGGTCGATCTGATCGGCGGACATGGCGATCTCTTCGAGGATCACCTTTTTTTCGGTTTCGAATTCGTCGGGCGGGATGGCGCTTTGCATCATGTCGGCGAGGAGCTCGATCTGGCGCTCGAGGTCTTCGACGCGGACCCAGCCGAAGTAGACGGTGCGCTCCTTGGAGGTGTAGGCGTTGTAGGTGCTGCCCATGTTGTCGAAGTCGATGGTGATCTGTCGCCAGTCGCGCTTGGCGGTGCCCTTGAAGCACATGTGTTCGAGGAAATGGGAGACGCCGGCGAGATGCGGCGCCTCATCGCGGGCGCCGGTGCGAACGAGGAAGCCGGCGGCGGCGCTTTGGACGTGGGGCATGACCTCCATCACCAGGCGCAGGCCGTTGGAGAGGGTGCGATCGACAAAGTGGCTCGATTGGGCCGCGCTCATCAGGCGACTCCTTCCAGGGCTCTCGGGCCCAGGGTCTGCACGCAGAGTTGATCGCGCGGGTACTTTTCGAGGTAGGCCTGCACATCGGCGATGGTGACGGCGGCGAGCTTCTCGTTCTTCTCGGCGACGGAGACCGGCCTGCCGAAGTAGAAGAGATCGCTGCTCAGTTCGCTGACGCGGGCCCTGGTGATGTCGCCGTGGGTCTGGGTCTTGGCGATGACGCCGACCTTGACCCGTTCGATTTCTTCGTCGGTCACATCTCTGGCGAGACGATCGACTTCGCGGAGCAGGGTATTGTAGGTTTGATCGCAGCGCGCGGGGGTGGTTGAGGCGCCCATGAACATCCGGCCGGTGTTGCGGGGATGCTCGTCCCATGCGCCAACCCAATAGACGAGTCCCTGCTTTTCGCGCACTTCGACGAAGAGGCGACTGCTCATTCCTTCGCCGAGGACGCCGAGGGCGACGCGCTGGACGGGGTAGTCGTCGTGGTCCACGGGGGCGCCGGGCCAGCAGATCAGGATGTGCTCCTGTTCGAGCTCCTTGGCATGATGGCGGCGACCGGGAACGAATTGCGAATCCAGCGGACCGCCGTTACGTGCGTTGGGATCGCCGAAGCCGCCGAAGAGCTGGTCGATCCGGGCGGCGACTTTTTCGACGTCGATGCCGCCGCCGACGGTGACCTGAATCCTCCCGGCGGAGAAACAATCGCGCCAGAAGTTTGACACGTCCTGTCCGGTGATGCGGGCGAGGGACTCCATCGTGCCCAATTCGTGGCGACCGAGGACTTCGCCGAAGGCGTGCGGCTCGATGAGCTTGCGGGCGAGTTCGCCGGGCTCGTCTTCGAGGCTGGTGAGTTCCTGCTGGGCGAGCTCGATGGCGACGTCCACGAACTCCTGTGGAAAGGTGGGCGTCCGAAGCATTTCGGCGTGGAGGCCGAGGGCGTGATCCAGATATTCCGGGAGGCAGGTGCAGCGGAAGACCATGGACTCGCGACCGACGCCGGAGCCGGTCTGGGCGCCGATGGCGTCGAAGGCGTCGGTCAATTCCTGGGCGGAGCGCTGCCGCGTGCCCTTGGAGATGGACTCTTCGACGGTTCGGGCGAGACCTCCGAGCGACTCGGGCTCGTGGGCCAGGCCGGCGAAGACGCGGATTTCGTAGGCGGCGATTCGTCGGGCCGTCAAGGGTAGGGCCGCAAACTCGACGCCGCCGGGCAGTCTCCGGTGGACGAATTTCTCTTCCAATTTCATGCGGGGTTTATATCCCCGTTCGAGGCGTTCGCCAACCTCGGGCGAGTTGATGAAGAGGCGGGAAGAATCCGACGGGCTACCGGGAGTCCGCTCCTCACTCGCGGTGCGTGACAGGGAGGACGGCGTTACCGGTCCGGTCGGGCGCTGGGTTCGACGGGCACTTGACTGGACTCGCCGGTGCGACCTTATACACAGTGAATGGATGGTCTGGTGCGTCGCCTGGATCGAGCAGATTGGGGGCGAAAGTCTATGCTGACGGGGACCGAGCCTGTATCATGACTCATGTCAGGAGAGTGAAACATTTCCGGACGAGCCTGACCGCCCTCTTGGGGGATTTTCGCTTCGCCGATCACCGACCACACAAGGCGATGACGGCAAGGCATCGGCGATTGAATTCAATCCGGACAAGGAGCAGCCCTGGTGCACTCAGGAAACAATTCTCCCAACGTCCGTTGGGCATTAGTCATTCTGTTAACGGCGAGGGTCACGATCGGAATCGGCGGCGTTGTTCTCGCCGATTCGATCGTTCTCAACCCGGTGAAGGACACGACGCTGTACGATGACAACGAACTATACAGCAACGGCGCCGGCAGCTACATGTTCACGGGGCAGACGAACGGCACCGCCAATCGACGGGCGCTGATGAAGTTCGATGTCGCGGCGTCGATTCCCGCGGGATCGACGATCAACAGCGCATCGCTACAGCTTTATATGTCGCGCACGCAGGCGGGCGATGAGATCGTGCGCCTGCACGTGATCCTGGCCGATTGGGGGGAGGGCTTATCCAATCCGAGTGGGAACGAAGGCAGCGGCACATCGGCGGAGGACAACGACGCCACATGGAGGTATCGATTCTTCGATACGAACGACCTTATGTTTGCGCCGCAATGGACCACCCTGGGAGGCGACTACAACCCGACGCCCTCCGGATCGGCCACCGTCGGGATGTCCATCGGCAACTATACATGGCCCACCTCCTTTGCGATGGTTGTCGCGGTGCAGGGTTGGCTCGACAACCCGGCGACAAATTATGGATGGATCGCCATCGGCGATGAATCGACCGCCGGGACGTCCAAGCGCTACGATTCGCGTCAGTCCACAACATCGAGTCGTCGCCCGCGGCTGACGATCAATTTCACGCCGCCGGCGGCAAGCGGCGCGTGCTGCTTCGCCAACGGGTCCTGCCAGGTGCTGACCCTTCCCAACTGCGCGTCGATGAGCGGGACTTATCAAGGGAACGCCACGAGCTGTTCGCCGAATCCGTGTCCGCAGCCGATGGGCGCATGCTGCTATGCCGACGGCAGTTGTCAGGTACTCGGTCAGAACGACTGCATCACGACAAGCGGCGCCTATCAGGGCAACAGCACTGGCTGTTCACCGAATCCTTGTCCGCAGCCGACGGGGGCTTGTTGCTTTGATGACGGAACCTGCCAGGTTCTGACATCGGCCGATTGCACGACGCAGGACGGCACCTATCAGGGCGATTCGACGGCATGCACGTCAAATCTCTGCCCGATTGTGCTGACGCCGTTTGTTGACCCCCTGCCGATCCCCCCACTTGCCACTCCGACGACGGGCACGCAAGGCGGCGAGGCTAGCTATGACATTGAGATCGTGCAGGTGCAGCAGAAACTGCATTCGGAACTGCCGCCGACGACGCTGTGGACCTATGAGGGGATGTATCCGGGTCCGACGATTCTGGCGACGCGCGACGAGCCGGTGACGGTGCACTGGATCAACGATTTGCGCGACGAGCAGAACGTCCCGCGGACGGATCACTATCTGACGGTCGATCCGTGTGCGCACGGGGCGGCGAATGAGCCGAAGGTCGTCGTGCATCTGCACGGTGGGCACGTTCCGTCGGCGTATGACGGATACCCGGAGAATACGTTTCTGCCGGGCGACTCGGAGACGTATGTGTATCCGAACGATCAACTGCCGGGGCTTATCTGGTACCACGATCATGCGCTGGGGATCACGCGGCTGAACGTGTATATGGGGCTGGCGGGTGGTTATGTGATTACCGATGCGTTTGAGCAGTCACTGAATCTGCCGTCGGGCGAATACGACATTCCCCTGATCATTCAGGACCGCAAGTTCAATCCGGATGGTTCGCTGTATTACCCCGCCGCTTTGGACGATCACTTTTTCGGGGACAAGATGCTGGTCAACGGCATGGTGTGGCCGTACATGAATGTGAAGCAGGGCAAGTACCGCTTCCGGGCGCTGAACGGGTGCAACTCGCGGACGCTGACGCTGTCACTTTCCAACGCGCAAACGTTCCAGCAGATCGGCACCGACGGCGGCCTTCTACCTGCGCCGGTCACCGTAAGTGCGGTGACGCTGGGGCCGGCGGAGCGGGCGGACATCATCGTCGATTTCTCCGCGCTGGCGCCTGCGACGGAGATCGTTTTGACGAACAGCGCTGCATCGCCCTTCCCGAGCGGCGATCCGATGTTTGCGGTGCCGGATGTCATGAAGTTCGTCGTGCAGGCGGAGGCGGGACATACGGACGCCATCCCGGAGAGCCTGCGGCCGATGGAGACGCTTGACCCGATGGATGCGGTCACCACGAGGAACTTTGTGCTGAGGAAGCTGAGCAACCCGTGCAACGGGTCGATGTGGCTGATCAACGATCTGCAATGGGACGACATCACCGAGTATCCGGTGCTGGGGACGACGGAGATCTGGTCTTTCGTCAATCGCTCGGGTATTTCGCATCCGATGCACATGCACCTGGTGTTCTTCCAGATTCTTGATCGGCAGGATTTTCAGGTGATTGAGGGCGAGGTCGTGCCGATCGGGTCACCGGTGCCGCCGGCTGCGAACGAGGCGGGCTGGAAGGACACGGTGATGACACACCCCTACCAGATCACGCGGGTGATCGCGCGATTCGAGGACTATACGGGGCTTTATCCGTATCACTGCCACATCCTGGAACATGAGGACCACGAGATGATGCGGCAGTTCGAGGCGGTGTGCATCAAGGGCGACACGAATCAGGACACGCTGGTGGATGGCCGGGATATATCGCTGTTCGTGGAGGCGATCATCGGCACGGTGGAGGCAGGGACGGCGCAGTTCTGTGCGACCGATATGGACAGCAATCTGGCCCTGGAAACGGCGTACGACATCAATTTATTTGTCGATTGCCTTGTGGCGGGGAACTGCCCATAGAATGCATGACTCAGGGGGGAATTGAGCATGTGCACGGACTTATCAAAATTGGCTCGAAGGGTCGTTGGCTGCGCGGCAATGGCCGCACTGATTCTGGCTGTCGCGGCGGCCGGTGATGTGCGGGCCGATCTGGTCGTTCTGGGGGCGGCGGCGGACAACACGCTGATCGAAGACGCCGAGGGCGACGTCAGCAGCGGCGGTTCGACGGGGATGTTTGTCGGGCGCAATAATCAGCCTTCCAATTCGCGGCGTCGCGGCGTCATTCAATTTGACATTGCCGGGGGAATTCCGGCGGGATCGACGATCAACAGCGTCATGCTGGGGCTGAGCCTGTCGGCATCGAATGCGGCGGACGCCACGGTGTCAGTGCATCGGCTGCTGGCGGATTGGGGCGAAGGGACGGCGACGAGCAGCGGCGGACAGGGCGCGGCGGCCGGCGCCGGCGATGCGACGTGGCTCTTCGCGCAGTACAACACTTCGCCGTGGACATCGGCGGGCGGCGATTACAACGGCGCGATATCGACGCAGCTTGTTGTCGGAGGATCGGGCGACTATTTCTGGCCCTCGACGATCGCGATGGTCGCGGACGTGCAGGGATTCCTTAACGACCCCGCGATGAACTTCGGATGGATCATCATCGGCAACGAATCGGCGGCGCAGACTTCCAAGCGATTCTCGACACGCGAGGACGCGGACGAGGCACTGCGACCCCGGTTGATCGTGGATTACACGCCGGTGCCGGAGCCGACCAGCGCGGCGCTCTTGATAACCACCGCCCTGCTATCGCTTGGGCGGCGGCGACGACCGTGAGATTGGCGAACCACTTGTCAGCAATCGGCGATGGTGTGCGGCCCGGGCGTAAAGGTGTGAGCCTGGGCCGCGGCATGTTGCTCGTGGGCGCGGTTGCGGCCGTTCTCGCATTTCATCCACGGGCACTCGCCCAAGAAGATGTCGCCCTTCGCCGTCAGTCGGCGGTTGAGGATGCGGCATCGCTGGGCATTGGCCGGGTCGTGCCGGACCTTCGGATCGAGCCGCTCAAGGGCGACGCGACCACACTTTCCAAGCTGCTATCAGGCCGCAATGGACTCGTCGTCTGCATGACGAGCACGGACTGCCCATTGGCGGTGCGATACTCATCTCGTCTGGCGGGAATCGAGGATGAATACGCGAAGCGCGGGATTGCGTTTGTCTATGTCAACTGCGTGGACGCCGAGAGCGCCAAGGGTATGGTTGACGCGATCCGGGAGCAGGGATTCGACGGGCCGTATGTCGCCGACCGGCGCCACGACATTCAACATGCCCTTTTCGCGCGGACGACGACGGAGGTTTTTGTTCTCGATGCGGCGCGAGTGCTTGTTTATCGCGGGGCGATTGATGATCAATTCGGCGTGGGGCGGGCGCTGGATCGCGTTCGTCATGCCTATCTTCGCGACGCGCTGGACGCCGTGCTCAAGAAGCAGCGGCCCCGCGTGAGTGCGTCGTGGCCGCCGGGGTGTGTTCTCGATCCGGCGCCGACGACGACGAGGCCGGCGAGTGATCTCACCTATTACGGGGACATCGCCCACATACTTGTGAAGAACTGCGTCGGGTGTCATCGGAGAGGCGGAGTCGCGCCTTTTTCGCTGGAGACGCTGGCCTCGGTGAAGGGCCGGTTCTCGATGATTGAGGCGGTGGTTCGCGATCGGCTGATGCCGCCGGGGCACGTCCTTTCGACGGATGAGAAGCACGAGAGTCCGTGGGTGGACGACCCGATGCTCGCTGATTCGGATCGGGACGCGCTGCTTGCGTGGCTAGGGTCGGACCGGCCGGCGGGGAATCGGTCTGAGTCGCCGAAAGTTCCGGCGCTGTCTCAGACGTGGGCCATCGGGGAGCCGGACGTCCTGCTGACGACGCCACCGCTGGAGCTTCCGGAGTATGGGCCGTTGCAGGGCACGAGATTTTTGATTCCCACGAACATTGAAAAGGATGAGTGGATCAGCGCGGTTGAGTTTCGACCGATCGAGCGGGACAGCGTGCATCATGCGCTGGTGTGGATCATGTCGCCGGGCGACAGATTGCCGGGCAAGTCGGAGCTGCCGGTGCATCTTGAGTTGCTCGGCTCGTTCAGCCCGGCGGACGGGATGATTCGGTACCCCAGCGACGTTGGTCGGCGACTGCCGGGCGGATCGCTGCTGGTTGTTGATATGTATGCGAGCCCAATGGGACGAACGAAGGGATCTCGGCTTCGGGTGGCGATGCGATTTTCGGCTGCGCCGCCGCGGCGCGAGGTGCGGTCTTTGATTGTTTCGGACGCGACTCCGCGGATCGAGCCGGGTGCGTCGGTCGATCATCGCGTGGAGCATTTACTCTCTTCGGCGGCGAGCATTCGGGCGGTGATGCCGTACATGCGGGCTCGCGGGCGGTCGATGGAGATCGAGGCGGCGTCGCCGGAGGGCGATGTGTCACGAATACTCGGCATCGAGCGGTACGATTTTCGCTGGCCGATTCGCTATGAGCGGGCGTCACTGTTGACGCTTGCCAAGGGGACTCGCATCGCCGTCAGCGGCCACTTCGACAACTCTCATTCGCATTTGTCTAACCCGGATCCGTCGGGCGCGGTACAGATCGGGCCTGGCGCGGGAGACGAGGCGCTGATTGTCGCGTTTGAAATCGAGACGGATACCACGGGGCGCAAGTGACCTGTCCGGTCTTGCGGGCGGGCGCGTTGCTTCGTGTGCGGCGGTCAGGCGACGGGGTGCCAGCCGGCGTCGACCCAGAGCGAGCCGCTGACGGCGGAGTTTCGCAGGAGGAAGCAGATGGCGTCGGCGACTTCCTCGGGGCGCAGCAGGCGACGCAACTGGGTCTGCGGCAGGATCACCTGACGAATGAGGTCTTCACCCAGGGCGCGGACCATCGGCGTATCGGTGTAACCGGGGTGGATGATGTTGCAGCGGACGCCGTAGTAGATGGCTTCCTTGGCGAGGGTGGCCTGAGCACCGACGAGGCCGGCCTTGGCGGTCGCGTAGGAGACCTGTCCCTTGTTGCCGAGCGACGAGACGGAACCGATGAAAACGACGCCGCCCTGGGTGCCTTCGGTGGGCTCCCACTTGCCGAGGTTCTTGCGACCGCGATCCTCGGCGACGGTGGCAATGGTTTCCATGGCCCAGTAGATGGGGGCGATGAGGTTGATCCTGATGACTTCCTCGAACTCCTTGACCGGGTAGAGGTCTGCGCGGCTGCCGTTGTTCTTGTGGAACTTGACGGCGAGACGATCGCGGGTGATTCCGGCGGCGGGAACGCAGATGTGAACGGCGCCGAAGCGGTGTCGCAAATCCGCAAAGACGCTCTTGCGGAAATCTTCGTTGGTGACATCGCCGCTGTAGGGAAAGAGTACCTGGCGACCGACTTCCTTGTTGAAGGTGTCGCACATGTCGGTGACGGCGGCGCTGCGATCGACGGCGGCGATGGCCTCGATGCCGAGGTCGGTCATGGCGATGCTGGTGGCGCGGCCGATACCGCTGGCGGCGCCGGTGATGACTGCTACTTTTCCGTAGAATTGCATGGTGACACTCCCCAGTTCATGTCGACCTCGATTTCTCCATTAGGCCCTGGCGGCCTTGCCCCGGCGCTTCGACTTGCGCGCCTGGGGACGCTGGATCGGATCACTGCGATCCGCCAACCACTGAGCAACCTGCGGCCAAAGATCCCGCTGGGCCTTGCTGCCTACCGAGAGACCGATGTGGCCCGCCGGGAAGTTGATCGCCTTGCGATCCTTGGAGCCGACGAGATCGTTAAACGGCGCGCTCTGTCCGCAGGGGACAAGATGATCGGCCGTGGCCATTAGATTAAGTATCGGACAAGTGATGTTTGAAAGATCGACGATCTTCTTGCCGATGCGGAGCTTGTTCTGGACGAGCAGGTTCTTCTGGATGCAGTCCTTGACGAACTGGCGGAAGGTCTCGCCGGCCAGGGGGATGTTGTCGTTGACCCATGCCTCCATGGCGAAAAACTCCTCAAGGAACTTTTCGTCGTCCATGCGCTCGTAGAAGCCGATGTACTTCTCGATCAGGTTTGAGACGGGCTTGAGAATGGCGAAGGAGCCCTGCAACCATGCGGGCGGGGCATTTCCCCAGGCGTCGATGACCTTGTCGACATCGAACCACTTCGGATCACTCCAGACACAGAGAAGCGCCTCGCGGTCGGACCAGTCAACCGGCGCGGCCATGAGGATGAAATTCTTAATCATCTCGGGGTGGAGGGCGGTGTACATGGCGCTCATCGTGCCGCCCATGCAGTAGCCGAGCAGAGAGACCTGGTCCTCGCCGGTATATTCGCACACATGCTTCACGACGTTATGCATGTAGCGCTGAATATAGTATTCGAGGGTGAGGTGCTTGTCGGCCTCGGATGGGACGCCCCAGTCGATCAGGTAAACGTCGAAGCCGGCCTTGAGAAACTGCTGCACGACGCTCTTGTGCGGAAGGAGGTCGAGGATGTAGGGCCGGTTGACGAGGGCGAAGACGAGGATCAGCGGAGTTCGATGGGCCTTGGGGATGTCGGACTGGTAATGCAGGACCTTGAGCTTGTCCTCGATGTAGATGACCTCATGGGGCGTTGCGCCGACTTTGACATTTCGAGCGATGTCCATGACCTTGGGGAGGGCGGCCATTTTCTCCTTCATTTCATTGAAGGAGGGCATCATCGCCGAGAAGTTCGGCATCATGTCGAAGAACGGATTCTTGTATTGAGTCGTCGTCATTTCTTGTTGTCCGCGAGGCCTGTTCGTGCGTGACGAACGGCTCGCCCTTTATTTGCCTGACTTGCCCTTGGCACTCTTGCCTCGGGCTGCCTTGATATTACCGCGACGAGGCGGGCGCTGCGCCCGGCTCGCCCCGGCGCCGCGGCCCGTCCGCCGCTTGTCTTCCACTGCTGCGACTTTTGATTCCAGGGAACAGAGGCGATCGAGAACATTGGTCTCGATCGAGCGAAGTAGACCGGAAATGTCATCGACGTCGGTCTTGGCCGGCATCTGTGCGCCGCGATAAAGCTGGGTGAGAAACGAATCGATCTGCTGTTTGAAGTCCAGGGATCGGTCCATGGTCTCCTTCATCATCTGGAGAAACTGCTCCGACCGCATGAAGTCGTCGAAGTACTTCGCCATCGCATCGAAGAACATGCGCTGCATCTGCTTCTGGTTGTCCCGCGAGAGGGAGGGGCCCGCGCCGGCCCCGGTCTGCGGAACATTCATGCGGGCGAACATGTCAGTCCAGAATTGGGAGAGAGGGTCCATGGCAGCCTGATTGGAGTTGTTGTCGGTCATGACTCTCGCTTTCACCAAAAGCCGGTGTCCTCGCTTCCGACGGCCGGCGCGTCACCGGTGATGGCGCCCGCGGTCGGGCGAGGACGTCGGCCGAAAAAGAAAGGCCGCGGGGCGATTTAGCCTCTCCGCGGCCTTGTCATATTTAACACCGGCATCGATGTAGTGGTGCGAATTGTCGCCTGTTTCGTCATGTTGCAAGTCTCGTGGGGCAAGCGACGGTGTCAAGCAGCAATGCCGGTGTCTTGTAAAGTTTCGAGCCCGGCGGCTGCCTGGGTGGAAGCAGGCCGCCGAGCGTCGAAGGGTGGAGTACTACTTGGTCGCCTTCTTCTCGCCGAAGCTCATCGACTTACCGAAGAAGCGGGACCAATTCTCGATGCACTGGGCGCTGGCTCGGCTCGCCGTGTCCAGGTTGGATCGCATCGAATCAAAGGCGTTCTGCCAGATGTCGCGGGTGTAGGTGACGGCATCCTTGGGGCCGTTACCATTGCCGCTGTCGAGGGTCTTCTTGATGACCTCAAGGCCGCTCTTGCAGCCCTCGTCGAAGACCTTCTGGGCCTGCTCGGCATTCTTGCGGATCAGGTTGACCGAGTCGGTGGCGACGGACTCAAGGCAATGTGCGACGTCGTCGCATGATTCGCCGCGGGCGATGACTTCCGACATGCACTTGAAGGCGTCCTGCTGGAAGCGGACGCCGGTATCCATGGCGGACTTGAAAGTGTCGGTGGCCTGCTTGAACATGGTCTCGGTCTGATTCTTTACGTTTTCGACGGTCTGAGCGGTCATGGCGAACTCCTCAAAAAAAAACTTTTGCTTACAAGCGTCGTTGCCCCAGTTGTTCTGATATAAGTATATCGGAGGATCGGCCCGTTCGCAACATAAATTTGTGCAATTGCACAATTTTTGTGATCCGTCATAACATGCTATATTATAACATGTTACGATTCACATAGCAATTATTTGGTACGGAGAGCGCGTTTTTTTGCTGCAATTGCAATACGGAGGTGCCCCGTGGCGGCTGAACCCGGCGACGTCAAAGTCTACGAAATCAAGAAATACCCCAACCGCCGCTTTTACGACGTGACGCGGAGCCGCCACGTCACGCTCAACGAGCTGTACGATATCGTGCTCGGCGGCGACCGGATCGTGGTGCACGACTCCAAGACCGGCACGGACATCACCAACGTGGTCCTGACGCAGATCATCCTGGAGCACGATCCGCCCAAGCTAGACCTGTTCCCCGCCTCGCTCCTGCACCAGGCGATTCAGAGCAACCAGCAGATGGTCCGGCGGTTTATCGACCAGTATTTTGCCCAGGCGGTCGATGCCTTCGCGCGATCGCGGCAGCAGTTCGACAACTTTCTCTCCAAGTCGGGCTTCAGCCCCCTATCGCCGACGGCGCCGTTTGACTGGGTGCGGATGCTGATCCCGGACGCGGGCAGCGGCGCGACGAGATCGCAATCGACCCAGGATGAGCCGAACGGCGATTCGGAGACACGCAGCGCCGTCACATCAGCACGGATGCAGGAGGAACTGTCGGCCATGCGCGCGGAGCTGAACGCCATGAAGAAGGCCGGCAGCGCCAAGAAGCGCGCGACCGGCAAACGGGGCTCCAAGGCTTCGGTCAAGAAAAAACGGGGGCGTTGAGAAATCAAAGGTGACGCGATCGATACTTTTGACAGGGAGACTGGACATGAGATGGCGAGAGAACTTCCGAGGCATTCGACTCTGCATCGTTGCCATTGGCCTCATGGCAGGCTGCTCCCAAACCGGGCCCGAGAGAGTCGCTGACGTACAGGGCGTCAAGAACCTGAGCCGCGACGGCGACATTTACATCGCGGGAACGCCGACGCCGGAGGGTCTGGAGGGACTGAAGCAACGCGGGGTCAAGACCGTGATCGACTTGCGACAGCCGAAGGAGGGCACGGCGGACGAAGAGGCCGCCGCCCGGGCGCTTGGGCTGCGGTACATCAACATTCCGATGGAAAGCGACAAGCTCACCGATGCGCAGGCGTCGGCGGTGCTTGAGGCGATGGAGCAGGCAGGCGGCGAGCCGGTGCTGATGCACTGCAGCGGGGGAAACCGAGCGGGGGCTGCCTACGGGCTTTATCTCGGCAAGACCGGCAAGTGCCCGACCGCGGAGGCCATTGATCGAGCCAGGGCCGCGGGCATGAAAAACCCGAAGATCGAGTCGGACATGACGAGAGAATTGAAAAAGCCCGCCGGCGAGTAAATGTCGGGATTGTCGGATCGAATCGGGTAGGCGGGTTCGATTCGGCCCCCTGCCTCCCGCACCACCGGACGTGCGGATCACGCATCCGGCGGTTCTCAGTCTCGGGATACCCGCAACCGGGACTCCCAGAGGACTCGCACCACCAAGTCATCGCGCCATGCCCGGCGCACACACAAAAAAAGCCCGGCTCGCTTTCGCGGCCGGGCTGGGGATGTTCCATGTGAATCGGGTATCGCGGTTATCGCTTCGAGAACTGGAATCGCTTGCGGGCTCCGGGCTGTCCGGGCTTCTTGCGCTCCACCTTGCGGCTGTCTCGGGTCAGGAACTTGCCATCGCGGAGGACGGGCTCCAATGAGGGATCGGCCTTGCACAGGGCTCGGGAGATGCCCAGCATGATCGCGCCGCACTGGCCTGTCTGACCACCGCCATGCACGTTGACGGCGATGTCATACTTGCCGAGCACCTTGGTGGCCTTCAGCGGAGCGACGACGTCATTGACGTGCCTGATGTCGAAGAAATAGCTGCCGATCTCACGGTCGTGAATCATGAACTTGCCCGAACCCGGCTTGAGACGGACGCGTGCAACGGCCCGCTTTCGACGACCGGTCCCCCAGTGATAGCCGCCGACGGTCGGAGCCGCAGGCTTCGCGGCCGGCGTCGTTTCGGTCCCGCCACCGCCAATATCCACTTTCATCGCTTGATCCGTCACGCTTCAAAACTCCGGGGGGTTTTAGATTCTCGTCAAATCCAGGGGCTGACAATTCTGCGCCTGATGAGGATGCTCGGCGCCCTTGTATATCTTGAGCTTCTTGATCATCTGGCGACCGAGGGCGTTCTTCGGCAACATACGACGAACCGCGGTCTCGATGATCCGCTCGGGGTGCCGCTCTTTCATCTTGGCGAACGGGATGATCTTGTGACCGCCCGGATAGTAGGTGTAGTAGTCGTATTCGATGGCTTCGGCCTTCCGTCCGGTCACCTTGATGCATTCGGCATTGGTGACGACGACGAAATCACCGGTGTCCACATGCGGCGTGTACACCGGCTTATGTTTGCCCATCAGGACGGTCGCGAGCTTCGCCGCCAGCCGTCCCAATACCTTGCCGTCGGCATCCACGGAAAACCAATCCCGCGATACCTCCAGGGGCTTCGCCTGAAAGCACTTATCTGTTACGCATGACATGGGCTCAATCCTGTCGATCAAATCCGGTAATCAATATCGAGAACCCAACAATGTACCGCAAGATCGCGGCGTGTCAATCTCCCCAGTCGGCCGGGCCGGGCGGTCCTCGAATTCACGCCCTGACAAGCACTTATGCGGCGAGTATCCGCCTCGCCAGGAATGGGGCTATCCAACCGGCTGAGCCCGGCTGGTCGTCGGGCCCTGGCCGTAGTTCAGCGGAGCCCGGCGCTTCACCGCGACCTTATGGCCGCTGCGAGCGCTGGACAAGATCGCCTCGCTTGACGCGATGACGGATGCACATGGGACGGAATCGGCGGCCATCGTACTGCCGGCTGCCACCCACCTGACAAATTCACCGACGAGCCCGTCAAAACCCAACTCAACCGCCGGATCACTCGTCGCCAGCGTCGGTCGGTACATCGCATCCACCCGCGAGCCGTTGCCGCAGAACAGTTGCCCGGTCTTTTCGATGCGCATGCACGTGCCGTCCACCGAACGAAGCTCTAATTCAAGCCCCAGTGACTCGGGCGGTCCACTTGCGTGCAGATTAAGACTGAACGGCGTGCCGGTCATCGTCCGGCCGACGACCATCAACGCTCCCTCCTGATGCGCAACGCTCGTCACCTCGCGAATCGATCCGATCAGTGTCTGCACCAAATCTGCCGCTTCAAAGACCTGATCCGCGGCGACCGGGCCCTGATCATCAAGCCCTTCCCTCGGAGTACCTCGTCGTGTGATGTGCAGGGCAAGTGACATCGGCGTCCCAAACTTGCCGGACTCGATCAGCCGGCGCGCGACCGAAACACCCGGCGCAAAGCGCGACGGCGAAGCCGAAACGACCGTCCTGCCGGCAAGCTTGCTCATCGTCGCAACGCGATCCCACCGGGCCGCTCCACAGGGGATGCCCGGAACAAGGACCGATGCGCCGGAACCCAGGCACTGTTTGATGATTCCGAATCGCTCATTGTTCGGGCGAAAGACAATGACTCCCGCGGGCTCTGCTTCGCGCAAGAGCGCGGCGACATCCGAATACATCCAGCGGGCCTGAAAGACATCCACGTCGCGCCGGGGACTCTCGTCGCAGACGGCCTCCAGAGTGCCGTGCTTGCGAATCGAATGAATAAGCCACGGCGGCGCCTGGTGCGTCGAGCCGACGAAAGCCAGTTTGGGCAAGATCATGGGCCAACCTAACTCAATACGCATTGTCGTTCGCCGCCGGGTTCCTCACTCTTCACTCCGCTGCGCGGCACTGTATAATAACGAGTCATCTTCAGGCTGTCTGGTGAAGCCTGGATCGCGTGGCGACTCTAACTCTACGGAAAAATCACAGCCATGATGAAGTCAGCAAAGCAGTTTTCGGTGTTTCTGGTCAACAAGCCCGGCATCCTGTCCCGGGTGTGTGACGCGCTCGCCGATCAAAAGGTCAACGTCGTGGCCGTCACGCTGATGGACTCGGTTGAGCATGGCGTCTTTCGCCTCGTCGCCCAGGATGTTGAAAAGGCGCGGGCCGTGCTGAAGGGTCTGAATATCCCGACGACCGAGACCGACGTCCTCACGGTGGAGATGCCGAACCGGCCCGGCGCCCTGGCGGACCTCTGCTCGCGGCTGAACGCCGAGCATATCAGCATAAAGTATGCCTATGTGACCAGCGGCGCGGCCGGCGGTCGGACTGTCGGCATTTTCAAAGTCGATAATCTGCAAAAGGCGCTTAAGGTCACCGCGCCCCGAAAACCCGGCCGCAAGGACAAGCTCGTCGTGAAAGTCAATCGCGGCTCGCGGAGCCGTTAACACGAAGGACGCTTCAAAACAGCGAGAGCACTCCTGATTCCGCGGGCGGCGGATCTACCTGGTTGATCAAATCGTCATCCGGCATTCGCGCCACGATATACCCGACCGCCGAATTGAGAATCTCCCTTCGCTTTCGATTCGACCATTCTCCCAGCACATTGAGAATCGTGGCGTGCGTCGTACCCATGCGCCGCTCATAATCGGCAATCATGTCGAGCCTCGCATCGTAGAGTCCGCTCCAGAGCAGAAGCCGGCGCTCGCCGCCGATCTCCGTGCGCACCATGTTCGGCGAGTAGAGTGCCATCCGGGTCACGAAGTTCAGTTGACCATCGAGCATGTCACCCAGCAATGGACGAGGATGAAGCGGCGGACCGGCGCGGCGGCCGTCACACATCGCCATTCGGGCACGGAAGTCGTCCCCGGCGCACTCGAGCGCCAACTGGCGTAAGTCTCCTGGAGTTCTCAATCGGCCGTCAATTTTCAATCGAAATCGCTGTTCCCACCCCCATGGCGCGGTTCGCGGAATGACACCGTCGCGTTCGAGCGCCATGACCGCGCGGACGATCGATGCGTTGTACGCATTGATGTAGTAAGCCAGGCGGTCCTCGTGACGGGGGAAATGTTGCGGCGTCGATTCCGGACCCGTGGCGGCGAGCATCGCCATCGTCCGTTCAAGTGCCATCGGGTTGGCAACCAGCTTGCGGTAATCGAACCGGTCTTCCACGACGCAGCGATTCAGGACAAGCGCCCAATCGGCCCAATCCGGCTGATCGTAGTCCTTGACCCCTGCACCCTCGACGCGCGGGGTGATCGTCTGTGGTATACATCCTGACAGGAAAACCTGGCAACCAAGCAGGACGGCCAATCGTGTCAGATACCGTTTCATTCGGCGGATTCAAAAAGAACGGCCAGCCCCTGACCGACGCCCACACAAAGCGTCGCAAGGCCGCGCCTCACCTTTCGTCTGCGCATTTCCCGTACCAGCGTCGTCGCCAGTCGCGCACCGCTGCACCCAAGCGGATGCCCCAGCGCAATCGCGCCGCCATTAACGTTCACAATCGACGGGTCGAGCCCCAATTCGCGGATGCATGCCAACGACTGCGAAGCAAATGCCTCGTTCAGCTCGACGAGGCCGATGCTGTCGATCGGCCACTCCGCTCGGGTCAGCGCCTTCTTCGTCGCGGGAATCGGCCCCAGACCCATGCAGCTCGGATCGACGCCGGCCGACGCCGATTGTCGTACATACGCCAGTGGGCGCAGTCCCAACTTCTCGGCGACCTTGACCTCAACAATCATGAGTGCCGCCGCCCCATCGTTCAGCCCTGAACTGTTTCCAGCGGTGACCGTCCCCCCCTCCCGAAAGGCCGGTCGCAATTTTGCCAGGGCCTCCATGGTCGAGTCCGGTCGAGGATGCTCGTCGGCGGCGATCGTTTCCTTCTTGCCGCGCCCGAGGTCGATATCGATCGGCACAATTTCCTCAGCCAGACGACCAGCCTCCATCGCGGCCTTGCAACGCATCTGGCTCTGATAGGCAAACGCGTCCTGATCTTCGCGCGTAATCTTGTACTTTTCCGCGACGTTTTCGGCCGTCTCACCCATGCTGAAAGGATGATACATCGCCGCCAGCTTCGGATTCGTCATCCGCCAGCCCAGCGTCGTGTCGTACATGGTCTGGTTGCCGCGAACGAAGGCCTCATCCGGCTTCGGAAGCACAAGCGGCGCGCGGCTCATCGACTCCGCCCCACCCGCGATGATGACATCGCCATGGCCCGTCTCGATCATGCGCGCGGCAATCGCAACCGCCTCAAGGCCGGATGCACAAAGGCGATTCACGGTGACGCCCGGCACGGTCTCCGGGAGCCCCGCAAGCAGTACTGCCATTCGCGCGGCATTGCGATTGTCTTCGCCCGCCTGATTGGCCGCCCCCCAGTAGCACTCGTCGATGATCGCCGGGTCGATCTTCGATCGAGAGACAACCGCCTTGATGATATGGGCGGCAAGGTCATCCGGTCGCACCGGTGCGAGTCCTCCCCGGTATCTCCCGATCGGCGTTCGCAAGCACTCAACAATAACAGCCTGTCGCATACACCCGTAGTATATGCACAGGCCGTCAGTGTGCTAGTTTCGATGGGTCAACGCGTCGTCATGTCGCCCGATTCCCAGCCGGGCGCCTCCAACTCATCGTCGCCGGCGACGCAGCCGAGGCCGAATCTGTCTGGCCCCAATGAGCAGGGCGAACGATACCGCCATCGAATTCATGATCGAAAGCCCACACAGCTTGATAGGCGTACCTGTCACGGGAGGAGCCGGCTGCGGCCCCGCCTCGCGGACGCTCACGCTGCAATCGCCGTTTGCGTCGTCAACAGGTCGGCCCTCCGAATTGACCTCTAGGCCCGGTTCATTGTTTGGACAGACGTCCACGCAGTCAGCCACACCGTCGCTGTCCGAGTCCGTATCCGCAACACCGCAGCCGCAAGTGCCGGGCGCAGTCTTATTCGGATCGCTCGGACAACTGTCGATGCAGTCGGGCGTGCCATCACTGTCGGAGTCGCCGCCGGCAATGTTGAAGGTCGCCACCAGCGTGTTGCCGACAATCTGAGCCGTGGCAGAGACGCAACCAGGGAACCTGGTCGTGACAACGGCGGGCGCATCACCCGTAATCGCGTTCGCCGTCAGAACCGTGATCTGGTCCCCCTGAGCCGGGAAGAACCCACCGAACTGCTTCAGCTCCAGCGTGCCGTTCAGGTTGGCCGTGGCCGCGACAACGAGTTGGTCGTGCTGCGTTCCCGCCGTCAGGCCGCCGACCTCAATGACCAGCCTGCCGCCCGCGCCCTGCGTGTAGTTACCGACAATCGGCACATTCACATAATTAGGATCGGGCGTGATGTTGAGAATGCCCGGCGACGCGCCCGGCTCGACCGTGCCGGCGACGTTGTTGACGTTCGACGAAAGATTACCCACGCCACGCAGCGCACCGCCATTGAGCGTCAATGAAAACGCAGTGAGGCTTCCTCCCGCGAGCTCCGTCAGGCCAGAGTTCTGAGTAATCGGGTTCTGAACGAGCATTCGTCCGGATGCCGCGCGAATGGTGCCGGTATTGGTAATCAATGCCCAAAGGATGCTCTCACCGGCCCCGCCCGTCTTTGTAAGCAGTCCCTGATTGTCAACCGGGCCAATTCCAAACCAGCGGCTGAACTCGAAGTCACCCTTGAGATCCACGACGCCGGTCGGCCGGTTGTTGAAGACTGAGAAATGAAAATTCTGCGCGATGACATTCGTCGTACCTTCATTCTCGAATGTGATATGCCCCCCCGTAAACGCCGGGCCTACGTCGTCAGGTCCGGTGACGTTCATGGCCGCGCCCTCGCGAATCGTCACCAGGGGGTTATAGATTCGTCCGCCCTGAAGATCGAGCTCGTGGGTGATGGCGAGGCTCCCGTTCCCGCCGATTCCATGGCCGGCATTCATGTTCCCGGAAACTCTGAGCCGAGGAACGACAAGCTCATATCCTGCGTCAACGGCATTGTTGGCCGCATGATTGACATGAAAGAAGCCGTCTCCCGTAATGTTCGTGCCCGGATGGTAGTTAGCCCAGCCCTCCATGCTGAACTCGGCGCCGGCGGCGATGTCGATCGTGCCGGCACAGTCAAGATTGTTGATGCATCGGAACAATCCCCCTTCGACGGATACCAAGCCGTCGCTGCGATTATTGAGCGGCACATTGAAGGCATTGGCCATCGTGGCCGTACCCGCTGTTGGCGGCTTTCGCAAGGTACCGTGATTCTCGACGGGCTTATCGACCAGGCCGGTCTGATGCAGCTCGCCCCCATCCTCAATCGTCACGACGGCGCCCGGCATGATGTTCAGGAATTGATTGAAGCATCCCAACGCTGCGCCGCTGGCGATGTTGATGGTGCCTTCAAGGTCAATCTGACCAAAGAAGTTTCCGATTCCGTTTTCCTGGATGTGACCACCGGGAAGAATGTGAAGATGCACATTCGGCTGCCCACCTTCGTCGGTGAGTGTGCCGGTGATGCCGAGGGTTGCTGAGCCGCCGAGTCGTCCGGTGGCCGCCACAGTCAGGTCTTCGATGGTAACATCCTGGTCCACAACGATTCCGTAGTTGGGGGAATTCTTGACAACGGCCCGACCCTGAATGACGACCCCGGGAACAAGCGTGAAAAACGCGCCGGTAATGCCCAACTCCGCGCCCGGCTCGATGAGCCAGTTTCCACCGATCGCGCCCGCCTGCGTCAATCGAAGCTCTCCATTCTGGATATGCACGAAGCCGGTATTGTTAAGATTCACTGCCCACTCGCTCACCCCTGCCGAACTCTTTGTCAGCGTTCCTGCATTTTCAAAGACGCCGGGACCAAAGGCAGTGAACAGAATCTTCGCGGCGTTCTGGACATCAAACGTTCCGGTTATTGAATTCTCAAAAATCGCCGGGCAACAGCCACCGGGAATCATGCCGATTGTCCAATCGCCCGCGCCGCTCCACGTCGCCGCGCCGTTGTTCGTCATGCGAAAGCCGCCGAAGAAGCTGAGCGTCTTGGCAGTGTCGCTTTGCATCGTCAGTCCACCGTTCAGAATGACCTGCTGCGCCAGCGCTCCGCCCGAGCGTCCGATTTCACCGGAGTTCCACACCATCGGGCCGTCGAATGTTCCGATCTCCGCAACCTGTAGTCCGCCATTGACCGTGAACGTGCCGTTCATCTGGGTAATGTTCTTCGCCACACCGGTCATCGCAGCCTGAACAGTGCAGTCAGAACCGATGAACACATCGTCATCGCCGCTCGGTAGAACGGGACAGAGCGGGGCCGGCGGAGAAGGGACATCCCAATTGTTCGACTTGGTCCCGGCATCCGGACCGCAACAGGCATGCCACAGCGTGTCCCCGCACGAGTTATCGAAGTGTCGATCAACCGCAAAGGCCGCCGGCAGGCCGGTCAGGCACAGAACGACGGCCGCATGGATTCCGCGAATCATGGCAAGCTTCATGACATTCTCCCGTGACGGTGTTCCCCGTAGATTTCCCCGGCAGGAGTCCCGGTCGGCCCTGACAATCGCATGTAACATACCGTTAGCATTGCAATTACGTCGCGGACCGGTGCGAGGTCCTGGCTGCCGTCCGCCCTGATTGCGACATTCGACCTAGTAAGGGGCCAGAAAAATTCTGAGATGTCAGATTCGGAGGTGCCCGAGCCGATTTCGGCCCGCCTCATACGCGGTTGTCTCTGGCCCGTCGGCGATCCGGAGACACGAAGTACTTCTGGAACGGCGCTTAGCGAAAACCTGACTCCGAGTGCCCCGAAGGGTAAGGTCCGGCGAAACCGCTATAATGGGCGACTCGGAATTTCGAATCGCCTGGAGCCTTTATCAGTGCCTGGACCGACCGTTTCATTTGTTTCCCTTGGATGCCCCAAGAATCTCGTCGACTCCGAGAAGATGCTCGGCATGCTCGCCGAAAGCGGCTGCGCGATCGTCGGCGACGGCGGTACGGCGGATGTCGTCGTGGTGAACACCTGCGGCTTTCTCTCCGCCTCGCGCGATGAGGCCATCGGCATCCTTCGCGACGCCGCCGAACAAAAGAGATCCGGCGAAATCAAGCGCCTGGTTGTCGCCGGTTGCCTGGTGCAACGCGACGGACAGGGGCTCATCGCGGAAGTCCCCGAGATCGACGCACTCGTCGGCGTCAACAATCGCGCCGATATTGTCCGGGCCGTCGTCGGCAAAGCCACCAAGAGCAAAAAAACCGGGAACTCAAAAAAGCAGACCCCGGCGGACAGCGGCGGAAACGGACGCACGATTTTTCTCGGCGAGTATCACCCGTCTTCGTGGGCGAAGGACAATAAATCCGATCGCTCGCGACTCCGCCTGACGCCGACGCATTATGCCTATCTCCGCATGAGCGAGGGCTGCAATCAGAAGTGCACCTTCTGCACCATCCCCTCGATCCGCGGGCCCATGCACTGCAAGACGGTGCCCGAGATCATGGCCGAAGCCCGCGAGCTCATTGAAGACGGCGCCGTCGAAATCAACCTCATCGGCCAGGACACCACCAGCTACGGGCAGGACATCGGCTACCAACCGGGCCTCGCAGGGCTTCTCGGTGAATTGAACAAGCTCGACGGCGCTCGCTGGATAAGGCTCATGTACGCCTATCCGTCAGACTTCACCGACGAGATGATCGACGCCATCGCCGCCAACCAACGCATCGCCAAGTACATCGACATCCCCCTGCAGCACATCAGCGATCCGGTGCTCAAGGCCATGCACCGCCGCGTCACCCGCAAACAGACGGAACAACTACTCGAAAAGCTCCGGCGAAAGATTCCCGGTGTCGCCATTCGCACGACGTTCATCGCCGGCTTCCCCGGTGAAACGGAAGACGACTTCGTCGATCTCTGCGATTTCGTGCGAGACTTCGGCTTCGACGCAATGGGCGTCTTTCCCTACTCCAGTGAGCCGGGCACGCCGGCGCATCGCATGAAGAATGCGATCCCCGGCGAAGCCATCGAGGCCCGCGTCGGCGCGCTCATGGCCATCCAGCAGGAAGTTGCCTTTGCACGCGCGGCCGCGATGAAGGGACGCACGATGGAAGTCCTGATCGATGACTTCGGACGCGGCGGTACCTACCCGGCACGCCATCAGGGCCAGGCCCCGGATGTCGACAGCATGGTCTATGTCGAGGGTGGCGAATATGACCCGGGCGAGTTCGTCCAGGTGCGCGTCACCGGCCACAGCGACTACGACCTGAAGGCCCGGCCGGTCTCGATGGGCCTGCCGATCCTGCACTGACTCGGGCCCAATCCCATCGCAACGCAATCAGGATGTTGGGCGCAGCTCGGATTCCGCAAGAATCGACTCGGCCTGCCCCTTGCGATACTTCTTGAGCGCCTCGCTCAACTCCGGTCGCTTGTTGGCGAGGATCGACACGGCCAGAAGTGCCGCGTTAATAGCACCCGGCTTGCCGATGGCCAGCGTGCCTACCGGGATGCCGGCCGGCATCTGCACCATCGAGAGAAGCGAGTCCATCCCCTTGAGTGACGCCGACTCCATCGGAACGCCCAGCACCGGCAATGTTGACTTCGCCGCGATCACACCCGCCAGGTGCGCAGCCCCCCCCGCCGCCGCAATGAGAACTTCGATCCCGCGCGACTCAGCCTTCGCGGCGTAGTCCAGTGCCTCATCCGGCGTACGATGTGCCGATAGAACGCGCGCCTCATGCGCCACCCCAAACTTCACAAGCGTCGCGGCACAATGCTCCATGACCGGCCAGTCCGACTTGGAGCCCATGAGAATTCCAACGAGTGATGACATTGCAGGCATGCTCCTCTCAATGAGTGGTGATCATTCGGCCGGCATCATAACCGGTATCCATCGTGCAATTGAAGGCCGCGGGCGCCGAATCGTTATACTTTGATACGCTGCCACTTCCCGCTGCGAAACCGCCAGATGATGAGCAGGCACCTGACCGTCAGATCGGCGAACATGCCCAGCCACGCGCCCAGCAGCCCCCACTGTAGCACGAATCCGCCGAACAGCGCCCCGGGAATCCGCACCAACGCCATACCGAAGAAGGTAATCAGGATCGGCAGCCTCGTGTCTCCGGCCCCGCGCAGAGCGCCGACGTAGACGATGAGCGGCCCCAGAACGATTTGAAAAAAGGCAAGCGCCCTCAGCGCCGGCACGCCGCAGCGCCACACATCTGGTTCGTTCGAGAGCAATCGATACATCGCCTCGGCGCCGAAATAGAGCAGCAGCGCCGAACCAACCATCACCATCATCGTCTGCCGAACCGCCTCATTCGCGCACAGGCGGGCCCGCTCGGGCTGATGGGCGCCCAGATTCTGTCCAACCAGGGTCGACGCGGCAAATGAAAACGCATTGGCCGGCAAATAAGATAGCGACTCGATTCGAATCCCCACGATATGCGCCGCATAAATGATCTCCGTCGGAAACTCGCTCGGCACCCGATTCACAATGGTCATAAAGATAAAGTGCCCCGAAAAACTCAGGAGCCCATCGAGCGATGCAGGCGCGCCGACCCGAAACATCCGCCAGATCATCTGGCGATCGGGCCCTAGCTGCCTCGCATTCAGATGCACCGCCAATCCGCGTCGCTGAAGCAGCACGACAAACCCGATGGCCCCCAGCCACCGCGCGATCGCCGTGCCCCACGCAATGCCCGAGACGCCGAGGCCCGGAATGCCCGCAACTCCGAAGGTCAGCACCCAACTGAAGACCAGATTGATCACGTTGACCGCGCCCAGCACCTTCAGCGGTGTGCGCGTGTCGCCCGCTCCACGAAGACAGGCCGCCAGGGCAAAGGATATCGAGGCCCCGATGTAGCCGATGGAGTCGATCCGAAGATACTGCACGGCGATCGCCGCTGAATCGCCCCGCAGATTGAGCAGCCGCGCAAACCCAGGCGCGACAAGCCCGATGACGAGCATGCCGACGGCCCCGACCAGCAATGAAAGCGTAAACGCCTGCCCCGTCGCCTGAGCCGCTTCTTTATCATTTCGAGCGCCGATCGCGCGGGAAACGATCGCCGTCGCGCCGATGCTGACCATGGCGAACAGCATCGTCATGAGCCAACTGACGTAACTGGCAAATCCGACCGCCCCCGTCGCCGCCGACGAAATCCGACCCGCAAGAAACGTGTCATTCCACGCAATCGCCGCGTTAAGAACTTGTTCGCCAAGAATCGGCAGCGACAACCAGAAGACGGCGGAGCGAATCGGCCCCTCCAGCAGCGGACCTGCCTTATCGGTGGCACGTCCAGCCGTCATCGGCTCTTCAGACACCACGCCCGGTGTCGACGCCTCCGGCTCGATCGTGATGGCCGAGAACTCGGGATGTTCCTCAGAGAGGTGGGGTGGGGTCACGATGGGAGATCGTAGTTCATTGCGGCAATCGATGGACGCTTCACTTCGCGCAATGGACGACGACGTCCGCACATCCGCCGGCGAGCGCAGAGGTTTATAGCTCGCCCGGCCGGTCGATTCAATCAGGGTGTCAGATAGGCATCGACGAACGGCTGAATGTCATGTCCGTTGACCAGGTCGTCACAATTCAGATCGCTTCTCACGAGTTGTGCTTGCGACTGCGGCAGGCCGAGAAGCGCCGCGCTGAATGCCGCCACGTCATCGAGGTCCTCGTCGAAATCCTGGTCGATGTCGACGCCGATGTTACCCGGGATACTCGCCGCGTTCGCCGGATCGCTGCACGCCTCGACCTCGGTGCGGTCGAACAACCCGTCGAGATCGCGGTCGATCCCAATGCGCGTCTCTGATCCCTTCGTAACGACCGTATAGGTCAACTCGCTGCCGGGAGCCGCCGACGCCTGCAGAGCCGCAGCCGTGATCGTCACGCCGGTCAGATCAGACTGAAAGACGTTCGCCCCGTTGTACTTCCAGCCGCGCTGAACGCCGCCCGCAATGCCCTTGACGACAAGTCCCACCTTGTTCGTATTCGCCTGGGCGATCATGCTCGATATCAGCGCCAACTGACCCGGCTCGGGATTGTTCGCATCGCGCAGCGTGGTCTGCCAGCCGACGGCCGCGTGCGTGTCACCCCCCGCGACGCCCGGTGGCTCGAGCGCGGTGCGCGGCGGATAATCCGAGCCGCCAAAGGCGAGCATGAGCGCCACGAGGTCCGCCGTCATCTGATCTGATGAGACGCTGAAGACCGGCTCGTTCAAAAAGCTCTCAATGGAATCAACGCTGCCGTCGTGCAGCACGCCAAATCCCGCGGTGTTGCGAAGCTGCGTAAACTGGAACCCCACCTTCTCGTACTGATTGCGCAATTGCGGCACTTTGATGCTGAGATTCGTCGACCCGTCGAGTGATACGAGCCCGAGGTGCATCTCACCATTGGGGCCCTGCGGGATATTCTGAAACGAGATGCCCACCAGCGCCGTATTCGTGCCCATGCCCGTCGGCAGGGTGTGACATGTCACGCAGTTCACGCCATCCAGATTGCCCGTTCGATAAGCGGTCAGTCCGGCCACGGCATTGCCGTTCGGCAGCGGCTGACCGGCAGGCGCAAACCGCCCCGTCGTGAAGTGCCCGGGAAGCGGGAGGCTCGTCGGCAGCGAATTGTCGAAATTGCGATACGGGTTCGGCGGATAGCGCACCGTCGCGAGAAAATTCTCAAACTCCTGCATCTCCGTCTGGGCCAACGGAAAATCGGCCCCCTGCAATGAGGCGAACGCCATCGAAAACTCTTCCAGCCCGTCACGGTCGCCGCGCCAATGATGCGGCTCCTTGCCGATGATGTCCTGCAGCGACTGCGTCGTCATCGGCCCCTTCATCGGATGCCAATCCTGACAGCCGCCGTCGGGGCAATTCTGACAATCGCCGCTCGGACAATTGATGCCGGCGTACGCGTTGAAGTCCCTCATGTCGCCGCTCGGGTCGCCCAGGTCCCAGGCCAACCGGTCCATTCGGGCATCCACATGGCACGACGCGCAGGAGATGTGGCCCAGCCCGGAATTCGCATGTGTATCGTACAAGTGCTTGCGCCCAATCTTGATCGCCGGTGGCGTCGGATCGTGCAGCGGCACGCGCGGCAACAGCTCCGCCTCCCCCGTGGTATCAATCGTCGTCACACTCGCCGCAAACTTGTTCAATACATATAGGCGATTCCGCGCTTCATCGAGCACGACGCCCGTCGGCCCCTCCCCGACCTCAATCGTCGGCGCAATCCCCGCCCGCACGCCCGACGCGTTGACGACCACAACATTGTTCGAGCCCATGCCGGAGACATAACCGCGCGTGCCCGCGGCGTTCCAAACGATCCCGCGCGGATCGCCCAGCGACTTGTCGCGCTCCGACTGATCGATCGAAACGAACGGTATACTGGTCCCGTACGTCAGATGAGGATTCAAATCGGCAATCGCGCTCACACTCGGCCCCGCCGGCGACACACGGGCCATCTCCACCCGAAGAAACCTCCCCTCAACCACCGGCTCGAAGCGCACCTCGTTCGTCGCATCGGTGCCGACGACCGTGACCTCGCCGCTTGCCGGGTTCACCGCCAGCGCCATGCAGATGTTCATGCAGCCGGTCGCGTAAGTGACCGCCAGCGTACCCACATCGATGATCGCCACGTCATGATCGTACAAGTCCCAGCCGACAGGCCTGCCGGAAAGCGCCGCCTGCGGCCCGCTCACCAGATTCGACCAGTCGTGGGCATTGTCATCCATCCACTGACCGGAGCCGTTCTTGCGAACAATCAGCCCCACGGCCGGCGGTGCAGGATTCATCGGATTCTGTAACGGTTTGAAGTTCACCCCGTCATTCGGCGGCGGATTGACACCACCGTACGGCCCCGCCGGATCGCTCACCACATTCGGCGGAGTTCCAGCCGCCATTGTCAAACCACCGCCGAGAATCGTCGAATGGTTCCCCGACTCAAACACGGCGACATAAACTTCGTTGCGCTCAGCGCTGTACGCCATCGCCCGGGGGTCCTCACCAAGAATGGCGATGCGAACAGGTGCCGCCGCGAGATTCGCGAGGTCAAACACCAGCACGCTATTCGCCTGCGAGCAGGACACAAACGCCCGCTGCGGCGCACCGCCGAACTCCACGTCCGCGGGCTCGTCGTCCGTCCGTAGCGTCCGCACCACGTTCATCGACACCAGGCTGACAATGCTGACGTCGTCTGAGATATGATTGACCACCCACGCCTCGCTGTCGGATCGCGCTCGAACAGAAACGGGATCGAGCCCGACCGGCACACTGCCGAGCTTCAAAGGACGCCCACTCGTAACATCGAAAACTTCGAGCCGGTTATCCGCCGTGTTCACCGCCAGCAGCTTCGTGCCGTTCGGCGTCATATCCATCGGGTGAACGTGCGGGTTCTCCCAATTGGCAAACTGCTGCGCCGACGCCGGACACCACGCCAGGAGACTTAGTAAGCATGCTGTATACAAGGAGAGTGATTGTCGCCTCATGAATCCTCCAAACCCCGGGAAGCCAGATTCTACCACGAAACCACGTGATAAGTCGGCCTTTTCCCCTGAATCGACGTCCCAAAAAGCAAAATCTGTTCACCTCACTGCACCCGCTCGCCGAGAGCGCGACGCCCGGTTGCATGGGTTCCTCACACACCGTCTCGATAGTCACGACTTATCCGCAGCCTGCCCCGGTTGAGTGTGAATCAGCAATCAAACATCAAGCTGGCTCCGTCAAGCCAACCCCGGCTACACTGCCGATGTGGACCCCCTATCGCCACAGATGGCCACCTGGACGACCGCACGCCCAATCGCGCCGTGGCTGCTGGCAGTCATTCTCGTCGCCATCTCCACGCATCTCTTTACCTTCTTCGCATCCGACTATGAGCCATCGATCGACGCGAAGGAGTACTTCGCGCTTGGCACAAGCCTTTCCGATGAGGGTGAGCTGCGCCTTCCGGATGGCAGCCGCGCCAAGCGCATGCCGCTTTGGCCTGCAACGATCGCACTGGCCGATGCCTGGCAGGGACGCGAACTCCTGCCCCACGCGATCTTCGAAATCCAAGCCGTCCTCTCGCTGATGAGTGTCATATTCATCGCACTGGCTGCCGCGAAGATCGCCGGCCCCAGCGCAGGCCTTCTCGCCGGTTTGATCGCCGCATTCTACGCCCCCTACCGAGCCCTTCAGGCTTCCTACCTCTGCGAGACAATGGTGATCTTCCTCTTAACCGGCGCTTTCCTCGCCTATCTCAGCTCGCTCAGGGCAAAAAGTACCGCCGCAACATGGAGCGCACTGACCGCAGCCTCGGTTGCCCTGGGCCTCGCCGTCCTCACGCGGGCAGATGCCGTCGTCATGGCGATCCCCTTTGCGATCGACACGTTGGCTCGCCGCAATCCCATCGGCGTCCGCATCGCCCGCACATCGGCGATGCTGGCCTGCGTCATCATTGCATGCATCGCATGGGGCCTGCGCAACGAGCGAACCATCGGCAAGTTCACCCTGTCCACCATCGGCGGGCTCAACTTTCACCTTGGAAACTGCGACGCCTACGCCGAAAACCCCGGCATGGATAGCGCCGACTACGCCGCCTTCGACCGCCTCCGCGAAGAGGAGGGGCTTTCCGAAGTCGAGGCCGACGAGCGCCTCTACGCAATGGGGCGCCAATTCCTTCGCGAGCACCCCGGACTCACGGCGGCCAACGCCCTCAGGAAAACGCGCGTCTGGTTTCAGTCAAACGTGACATGGAGCGCGCCGACCACCCTCCTCCTGATACTGTGGACGCTTGCCTTCCGAGGCCCGAGCCCGGCACGGCGATTCTTCTTCGGCGTCGCCGCGGCGTGGTCGCTCATCTGGTGCATCGTGCTTCAGGAGACGATGCGCCCCTGGGCGAGTCCCTTGTTCGTCGTGCCGCTCGGCCTGATCGGCATCGCCATCATGAAAGATCAAATCGGCCTCCGCCGTCTGCTCATCGGCCTCGTCGTCGCCCAGTTGGCCATCGCGATCGCCTTCGTCCCGCTAGAACGGCTGCGCTGGACCATCGACTGGGTCTTCATCATCACCATCGCCGCCGCAACGGCGCGCTTCTGCGATGCAAAGTCACATACGCAGCAGCACATCGAGGCGTCCGTGTAGTTCGTCGATTGCCCGAACCAGAGCCCGATTGATTCCCTCCTGCCCTGTCGCACCGCGTTGATTCCAGTGGCGGATCAGTTTCTTCAATTCGGCGAGATTCGGCTTTCCGCTGCCCAGAATGATGAGTTGACGAAGTCTTTGTAGTTCTTCTCCGGCCCCTGGCATATGACCTCCTTGATTTCACCGTCTCAAGTGTCTGATAAAGCCCGGCCCGCATTGGACTCTATGCCGCTGACTCGAATGCTGTCCACTCTCATTCAAAGAATCTCAATCGTGGCAACCTCGTCTCAATCGCCGCATACTACCTGCCACGGAGTCCTCTCGTGCAAAAGCGCGGCCTCATCATCTTCCTCATCGTCGCCGGCCTCTATTGCTGCTGCGCGCTTTACCCCTGGCACGACAGCGTCGAGGTCCGCCGCGCGACCGGCGTCGTACTCGCGACACTCATCCTGTGGATCACCGAAGTCGCCCCGCTCGGCGTCGTGGCCATGGCCATCCCGATCGCCGCGACCTTCACAGGTCTTCTCCCCTGGAAGGACGCCGTCGCCGCGTGGGGCGACGAGATCGTCTTCCTCTTCCTCGGCGCGTTCCTCCTCGCTCGGGCACTCGACAAGCACGGCGTCTTCGATTGGATCGTTCATTCCAAGTGGGCCACTTTCAAGACTGGCGGCTCAGGTTGGATGCAGACCCTCCTCGTCATGGTCATGGCCGGCGTGCTTTCAACCATGCAAAACAACACCGCCGTCACCGCAATGATGTTGCCGGTCGTGCTCGCCCTCGTGCGCCGCGTGAAGACGCCCGCCGCGCCGCTCCTGGCCCTTGCCTGGGGCGCGACCTTCGGTGGCATGGCCGTCCCGGTGGGGACAGCGCCCAACTTCATCGGCTACTCGGCGATGAAAAACATCGACGCGAGCGTGAGTTTCGTCTCCTGGATGCGCGTCGGCGTTCCGGTGTGGCTGGGATCATCGCTGATCGGCTGGTCCGTGTTGACAATCGGCTCGAGGTTCTTGCGTCGCCGTTCGTCGATGGATGACGCATCCGGCCAATCCGATCCGCCCCGCTGGATCAAGCCACTGCTCGTCACCGACGTCGGTCCCGAACCGGCTCACCATTCCAAGTCAATCCTGGCCGACAACACCGCGTCCACCGCCGGCCCCGCGCGGCGAATTGTCATCTTCGCCTTCCTCGCCGCGGCAACCCTTTGGCTCGTCCCCGGAATCATCCGCAGCGCCACTCCCGTGGACCATCCCGCCGCGATCTGGCTGCGGACCTATCTGCCCGAATCACTCGTGCCTGTCCTAATCGCCTGGGTCCTTTTCCTCGTTCGAACCGGTCCGGATCGCAAACCCATCCTTGATCGACACGACTTCCAGGCGCTCGACTGGGACACGCTCTTCCTGATCGCCGGAGGTCTGGCCATGGGGCGCATGCTCGAAACCAGCGGCCTCGCATCCGCCCTCGCCGACGGCCTTGCCCGCGCCGACATGCCGCCCGTCCTGCTCATGCTCTGCCTCGTCGGCGCGACCGTCCTGCTTTCCGAACTCACCAGCAACACCGCAACCGCATCGCTCATGGTCCCCATCGCCGGCTCGCTCGCCGAAGCGCTCGGCCTGTCCCCGGTGCAGGCGATCTGGCTCGTCGCCCTCGCCGCGAGTCTCGGTTTCGCGCTGCCCGTCTCAACGCCGCCCAATGCCATCGTCTACGGCACGCGCTTGGTTCCGCTGCGCTTCATGGCCGCCACCGGCATCATCGTCGATGCCCTTTGCACCGCCTGGCTCGTCTGCTGCGTCGTCATGTGGGCGTAAACGCTGTAGAATCCGCCGCATGATCCGCTGGCCCGGGAAGAAGAAGCGATCGACAGCGCGGCGCACTGCGCCGTCCACCAAGGCAAAGCCGCCTTCCACTCTAATCCTGCTCGCCGCCATCGGCCCCCTGTCGGTCTCGCTCTTCTCCACCGTCGTTCTCGTGCTCGGTCACTTCGAGATGATGAGTGTGCCCGGTTGCGGAATCGGAAGTCCCTGCGCCGACGCTGCGGCGAGCGTCTGGGGCAAAATCCCACTGATCGAATGGCCGGTGTCTTTCGTCGGGCTGGCCTACTTCATCGCGGTCGGCGTTGGCTGGCTCGTTGGCAGAGGCCTCGTCCCTCGCGCCTTCAAGTGGCTGATTCGATTGGGCGCGGCCGCTTCGCTGTTCTATGTGTTCCTCATTGTCATCTTCGGTCACTGGTGCTGGTATTGTCTCGCCGCACACGCCGGAAACTTCGCCTTCTGGTGGATCGTCGAGCGCCGCGCCGTTCCGACCGGGGACGCCATCCCCACGCTGGCGCCAACGGCGTCGGCCTTTGTCGCCTGTTCTCTGGTTCTCGCCGTCCTGCAAATCCGGCAACAGACCGCGATCAATGCTGAGGCGGCAAAGCAAATCGCCGAGACGACGAAGCAGGTCATCGCTGTCGCAACCGCCCCGGCCGACAAACCACCGACTGTTGATCGGACTCCCTCGCCCGATTTGGAAATGCATCCCGAATCAGACACTCCCCCAGTGGGATTTACAGGCCGCTATCACCGCGGCCCCGATTCCGCCGCCATTCGCGTCGTCGTGTTCACCGATTATCAATGCCCGATCTGCCGCCGGCTTGAAGAAACGATCGAACGCCTCTTGTCCCGCCGAACTGATGTCCGCCTGTCCGTCAAACAGTTTCCGGAATGTGAAGACTGCAATCCGTACTTCAAACGAAAAAACCTTCACCCCAATGCCTGCCGCGCGGCCTTCGCGGCGGAGGCCGCCGGAATCCTCGGCGGCGACAAGGCCTTCTGGAAAATGCACGCGTGGCTTTTTCAGCACGGCGGAGTTTTCTCATTTGAAGAACTTGCCCAATTTGCTCGTGAAATAGATTTGGACAGCGCCAAACTGCTCCAGGTCATGGAAAGCCCGCGCGTTCAAGCGCGCATCGACGCGGACATATCGGAGGCCGCTTCCCTGGGAATTCCACATACCCCGATGATCTTTATCAACGGAGTCGAATTGCGAGGCACCTCTCGCCGCGACGCGCTGTTGGTGGCGGCGAATCAGTTGGCGGAGTCGAGGCTCCCGGTGCTGTCTCCAGACGCCGATCGACCGCGTCTCGCCGCCGATCGCTATCTCGAACTCTGGAAAAAGGCGACCCCGCGATCCATTCCTCCGCTGACAAATGTCTGGCCGCGCGGCCCATCCGATGCGGGCATTCACGTCGTGATGTGGGGCGATTATCAGGATGCCGAGACCGTCGAAGTCGACATGGCCGTCCGCCGCCTCCAATCGGCTCGCGATGATATCCGCTATGAATTTCGACCTTACCCGCTCAACGCCTCGTGCAACCCGACCGTCTCCCGAAGCGACAATCTCATGGCCTGTATCACCACCCGTGCGGCCCTCGCCGCCGGCCTGCTCCAGGGCGAGGAAGGGTTTTGGCGAATGCACGAATGGCTCATGGAAAACCGGGATGGGATGTACGAAGAGGGCCTCATGGCCGGCGCTGCGAAGCTCGGATTCGATCGCAATCAGCTCACCAGGGGAATGAGAAACGAAACGATAGATCGCGCGATCGCCGAGAGCGCCAGGGCGGCCGCCGATGCCAAACTCAAGACGCTGCCCCTGCTCTTCATCAACGGGCGACAGGTGCCGAGGTTCTACGGCCGCAAGGAGGAAATCCTCGGCCGGATTTTTGATGAATCGAAGAAGCTTCGCGACTGATCGGTCGCAGCTCTGCCATCAAGTCCATCGAGATTCCAAGTGAAACCGACTCCAATCGGGCCCGGCAACTCTTGCGCTGCGGCCGGCACTTATTGCGCAGGCCTCGCGCAATTTGTGCCGATATCGCTCCTGCGCATTGCGATCAGATGAATGACATACGTTCTCAGATATCGGGCAATGCGCAGCAGGTGATGCAGGCCGATACTGATTATCAGTATTGCCGTCTTCGCCGGGCGGTCGGCATTCTTTTATGGGTACTCATAAATTTTCCGTGAGAAACCATTTGCCCGCTGCATGGCCATTTCTTATGTTGAGAGTGGCCGTCGCCGATTTTAGTACTGGTACGGTGGCGAAGGCCCGGGCTGATGCACGGGTTTGTCTGGGTGACACATCCGCGTCGCACTTACGCCGGAAGCCGGCAAGTTGCGAAGGCCCGCGTCGGGGGGTTGTGGCGGCGCAAGCATGCGTCGTTACGCCAAGTCAGTTGTCTGCCGCCCTTGGAGCGTTGCGGCGGGCCTTTTCCACTCAAAACAGAAGTTCATGCCCGGTCCGCGTTCGTCTTGAGACGAATGCCTCGCACCGCGGAGGGGCGAACCGGTTTGTCTTCGACAGAATGGACGCTGTCGGAAAGTTCTTCCCCCTCGTTGGGGGGAGAGAAGCAAAGGGCGAGCGCCCGGCAGGAAGTCGGGAGTCCGCCTGATACCCTGGGGACAGCGTCCGTTCCCTGCAGGAAGAGGAGAAGCATCATGAAGGTTCTTGTGAATCGCGTGAAGTCGTTTTTGGTTGAGGAAGATGGCGCGACGGCTACTGAGTACGCCGTCATGCTCGCGCTGATTATCGTGATCGCCCTGGGTGCGATCAGCGCGCTGGGCACCAAGGTGTCCCAGACCTTCGCCGACGTTGAGAGCCAGATGCCGTAATTCGGCGTCTCGGACGGCGGCACGGAATCGCCGCCGGTTGCACGACACGTTTAGCGGGTGGGCGGAGGTGGAACCCTCCGCCCCCCGAACGTGTCGTATGCCTTGAAGAGATCGATTGATCGGAGACTTGTAAATGTTCGGCAGCGGATATGAATTCTGGATGTTGGCGATACTCGCTCCCGCTACGCTTCTGGCGAGCTGGAACGACTATCGCACGCATCGCGTGCCAAATCTGCTCAACGCGATCCTGGCCGCATCAGGAATCGCCGCACAAGGCTTCATCTGGGGCTGGTCAGGCGTCGGACAGGCGCTCGGCGGCATGGCCGTCGGATTCGGACTGCTTTTCGGCCTCTGGCTCGTTCGCGGCATGGGCGCCGGCGACGTGAAGTTCATGGCCGCGATCGGCGCCTGGTTGGGCCCTGAGTTGACGCTCTACGCCGTCGCCGCCGGTGGAATCACAGGCGGGATTCTCGCGATGGGCATGATCATCGCCCGCGGAAAGTGGCGAGAAACAGGTACAAATTTCTCCGTGCTGCTGACAAAGATGAGTTCGATGCGCACGGCATTGTCGGAGTTCGGTTCGGTCGGCAGCCTCGCCGGTCAGGCGGGTGTCATGCCGTATGCGATTCCATTAACGATCGGGACCGGTTTGGCGGTACTGACGAAATACACTGGTTGGTGGGGGGTATTATGAAAACGAAACGATTGAAATCATTACGGCGTGGTGCGGCTGTCGTCGAGACGGCGGTGGTGGCTCCCTTGATGCTCCTGGCGATGTTCGGGATTGTCGAGGTCGGCTACGCATTCATGGTGAAGCAAACCGTGACGCTGGCCTCACGCGAAGGCTGCCGGGCAGCCGCCCTTCCGGGTGGAACGATGGCCGATGTCACGGCAGCCGTCGACGCCTCCATGGGCGCCGCCGACCTGACCGGCTACGCGACGACCAGCAACATCAGCTCGGTCGGCCCGACGGATACCGAGGTCTGGGTCGAAGTCAGCCTGCCCCTGAACCGCGCCGGCTTTACCGGCTCGATGCTCGGCGGCGGCTCCTTTGACATCACCTCGCGCACTTCGATGAGGCGTGAAGGCATTGAGAGTGATTCCTCCTCAGGCGGCGGCATCGAAGGCTGATCAACGCGACATCGGTTGATCCTGTGACGGACCCTTGTAAGCGGAGCAGCAAGATATGAAACCCAAGACAATCATTCCCATGATCATCGGACTGGGTGTTGGCTTCTTCGCCATCAAGATGGGTCTGGACATGGTCCAGAAGGCCAAAGGCTCCCAGGGCGACGAAGCGGTCGTCCTGGTAAGTGCCAAGCAGATCGAGGTGGCGTCGAAGATCACCGATTCCATGCTCACCACGACGAAAGTCCCGTCGGGGCTCCTCCCACGGGGCGCCTTCACCGACCGCAAGGCACTCCAGGAGCGCGTCACCGCTATGACCGTCGCCCCGGGAGTTCCGATCACTGAGAGCATGCTCGCCCCCCCGGGCTCTGAGCCTGGATTGCGGGCAATCATTCCCCCGGGTCACCGGGCCGTCAGCGTAAGCGTGACGGAAGAATCGGCTGTCGCCGGCTTCCTGATGCCCGGCAGCCACGTGGACGTCTCCACGGCGTCGGATCGTGACAACACCAGCAAGTTGATTCTGTCGGACGTCGAAGTCGGCGCCGTCGGACAATCCATGAGCGAAGTCGGCTCCGACGGCAAGAGCACGCGAATCACCAAGTCGGTCACGCTCTTCCTCGAGCCGCACGAAGTTCAGATGCTCAACGCCAACACCGGCGGACGCACGAAAGTACGCCTCGCCCTGCGCGGCAACGAAAAGGACCCGGGCGAGTCGTTCTGGACGAAGTTCATGGAAAACGCGAGCAACATGCCGCTCCCCGCGCCGAAGCCCAGGGCAAGACCCAAAATGCGCCCGCAGCACGTCGTTGAAGTGGTTCACGGTGGCGCCGTCGAACGGCTCGTCTTTGACGACCGTGGATTGGTGCATCGCAGCGGCTCTAAAGGACTAGGAAACGACTTCGCAGCACCCGCCGCGAACAGTCATCACGCCGGGTCGGATGAACCGACTCAGCCGGAGGCTCATGAATGAACTCTGTCACGGATGGACAACTTAAGTCGCTCGTTGCCGGCTCAGGGATGAGCATGGCTTCGTGCATTTCTCGACGCGTGAATCTCCGCTGTGGGCTCGGTCTGTTGAGCCTGCTCGCGGCCGCGGGGCCATCACCGGTCCTCGCCGATGCGCCCGAGTCGTCTGCCCGTCACGCAATGGCCAATCGCGCCATGACGTTGATGGACGCCTCGCCGCAAGTCATGGATTTGGCCGAGCAGGCCGAGCCCACTCGGGCCAATCAGCCCGCACGACTCGATTCAGAGCCCATCCTGCTCGCCAGCTCGATGCCCCCGGGGGACCCCGCCTCAAATGCGCCTCCCCCCAGGGAAGACGGCGATCTGATCGCGTCGATCGACGTCCAGTCCGCCCGAGCCCGGCCGATTACCGTCTCTCGCAACAGCTCTGCCGTCGTGGAGATGAAGGTGAAGTTCGATCGCGCGGAGATCGCCGACCCGAACGTCGCGGACATCTTCGTTGTTTCGCCGACCCGCGCCGTCGTTTCGGGACGCAATTTCGGCAGTACCCAGATGATCATCTGGTTCGGCGATCGACAGCGCGTGTTCAACGTCGTCGTGGAACATGACCTGTCCGTCCTGAACGATGCCATCTCAAAGGCATCGCCCTTGTCGCGCGTCACGCCGCGAAGCGTGAACGGAACGATCCTCCTTTCAGGAACGGTCCCCGACGCGCAGAGCGCCGAGCGAATCGCCGAACTGGCATCCCTCTATCAGGGCGGAGAAGTCCGAAATCAGCTCAGCGTGGCCGGCGTGCAGCAGACCATGCTTCGCGTGGTCGTGGCCGAGGTCAACAAGGACGCCGTTCGCGCGCTGGGCTTCAATTGGGCGATCGGCGCTTCCGACTGGACCAGAGATTTCTTCCTCGCCAATAACGTCGCCCAGCTCAATCCGACGGTCTACTCGAGCAACGGCCTCGCCAACATTCTCGCCCCGAATCCCGCCGGACAGTTGACCTATTCCGTCGCGGCCGTGGGCAATACCGCCAATACGAATCTCACCTTCGGATTCCCGCGGGCGGAGTTCCAGGTCTTCATGAACGCCCTTCGCCAGAATTCGCTCTCGCGCGTGCTCGCCGAGCCGAATCTGGTGGCGATCAGCGGACAGACCGCCTCCTTCCTCGCCGGCGGTGAGGTACCGATTCCAGTCACCCAGGGCGGCGCCGTCGCCGGCTCGATCACCATTGAATACAAGGAATTCGGCGTTCGGCTGGCCTTCACGCCGACCGTCATTTCCGGACAGATCATCCGCCTGCACGTCATGAGCGAAGTCAGTGACGCGGTGCCGGGCATGGCCATCGCCGGCGGGCTGCCGGTCTTCTCGTTCACGACGCGCCGCGTCGAATCGACGATTGAATGCGGTAACGGCCAGACCTTTGCGATCGCCGGACTGCTTAGCGAGCGCGTTCAGGCGGTAGCCGAGAAGATCCCCGGACTCGGCGACCTGCCGGTGCTCGGTTCACTCTTCAGCTCTGTGAACTATCAGAAGAACAACACCGAACTCGTCATGCTCGTGACCCCGCAGCTCGTCGAGCCGCTGGATCCGCAGCAGGTCACTCCGCCGCCGGGCGCCGAGATGGGTCATCCCGATGACTTCCAATTGTTCGCAATGGGCCAGTTGGAAGGCGATCCGAGGCCCGCTCCCGAAATCGTCGGAGTTCCCCGCGAGTCTGCCCCGGTCAACACACCGCCGGAAACATCCGGCTCCTGGCCGACAACACAGTTGACATTCCGCGGCCCCTGGGGACTGGCGGACTACGAAGAAAACTAAGCTCGGCGCACTTCGCCGCGATCGCCGCCGGCCGAAACGAGAGGCTGCGGAAAGATAGAAAGAAGCAGTTCGGGTGTGAATCGATGCCGGAGCGCATGGGTTGCACGATCCCGGGAATTGACAGGAGGGTGAAGCAATGCATCCAAACAGAAAGACCGCTCTGAAGATGGTCCGACGTGCGTCGGTCCTCACGCAGACCGTGATGTTCGGCAGCGCGGTAGGCGTCGGAATGGCCGCGCTCGCGGTCGACACCGGCCTCATGTATTCCTCGAAGGCCGAGTTGCAGAACGCCGCCGATGCCGCGGCACTGGCAGCCGCCTCTCAGCTTGGCTCGACCACCGATGCACAGGCCATGGCCGGCGCCGAAGCAGCCGCGTTCAGCAGCCTCAACAAGGTCGCCGGCGACTACTCCGACCTCATGCAGTCGGACGTCGTCTTCGGGCATGCGGTGCTCAACGGGACGAAGTTCAACTTCAACGCCGGTGAACTGCCCTACGACGCCGTTCGCGTCACCTTGCGGCGAGATCAAACCGCCGCCGACGGACCCGTCTCGATGCTCTTCGGCAAGGCACTCGGCGTCGATGGCGCGAACCTGGAAGCCAGCGCCACTGCCATGCTCACGCCCCGCGACATCAGCATCGTCATCGACCTGTCGGGCTCGATGAACGACGACAGCGAGCTGAGGCACTACAAGGACTTCGCCTCGGAAACCAGCGGTACGCGACCCGGCGTAAAGGTCAACATTGAAGACGTCTGGGCGGCGCTTCCGGTCAACAAAGGACGCAACGGCGTACTGAACGGAACGAATCCATCGTCGCCGGGAAGTGCGCCATCCGGGGCTAGCACGCATCCGCAGAACGGGTCGGGTACGCCGGGTTCAGCATCGGGCGTAAAAAGCACCGGCTCCAGCGGCGGACCTCGCTGGGGTTGGATGGCTAAGTTTGGTAATGCAATGACGGTCGGCTCATACACGCCGGTCGGTGACCCCGGGCTCTATTACATCCCCAGGTATTCGACGTGTAGCGATGCTGACGTCATAGCAAACCTGACCGAGTCCGGCTACTCGTCGTCCGAGCGATCTGCTTTGCTCAGCGGCTCAAGCGACTCTTCGTCAACGACTTATAAGAACCGATTGAAAGTGCTGTTGGGTCTGGCCGGATGGAAGAGCGGCAAGAGCGGCGGAAAATACACTGGAACCGGCGACGGTGACAACAACGTCGAGAGCAATGAAATTACCCAGTCCGCGTCTTGGAGTTTCGATGGCGGCAGTTGGGACGACTACTTCAACTATGTTATCTCCGGCTCCACGCAGATGACCGCCACGGACTCGAACTTCCGCTATCGCTACGGCATCAAGACCGTGACGAATTACTTGCTCGAAAAGCGGGCCGACAAGGATGACTGTCCGGAGCTGCAGGACGCGCCCG